>OHAE01000116.1_pt1 | contig 70603 bp, 95 predicted proteins | sample 1577061 | NCBI WGS metagenome assembly OHAE01 (sample SAMEA3541535, study PRJEB24748) | human gut metagenome | biome: human gut; feature: human-associated habitat; material: faeces | place: China | collected 2012
TATAAATTGCCGCATAATACCCGGCAGATTCCAACGCACTGCAAAACGCCTGACACAGGGCATCTGCATTTTGCAAACTTGCCTGTTCTTCGATGTCAAATGCGATTGGATACTCGAACTGCTTTCCAGCCAGAGCAGACAGGCACACAGCAGCCTCCTGCTCCGCTTCTGCGGCAGTTTTGGCGTAGCTGTACCAGTACGCACCGCAGGGGATTCCAAGCCGTTTGCACTCGCTGTAATTCCGTTCAAACTGCACATCGATCTGGCTGGATTCTTTCCCAAAACCAGCCCGTAAAATCGCAAAATCCACCTGCCCGGATGCCTTGACTTTTTCCCAGTTGATTACACCCTGATGCCTGGAAACATCAATCCCTTTTGCCACAATTCCAGACGGCTGCTGTGCTTTTGCAATGCCGAAATAGCTGTAGAAATTGTTTGTCACTGTGTTTGTGCCTTTGGTTTCATCACCATAATATCGGCTGCCGGTGCGTACATCCAGATGCACCGAAGTATAAGCACCGGTGATATTGGCAATGCCGCCGAAACCCAGATCCTGAGCCTTGCAGCACACCGTCTTTGCTGAGATTATGCTGCCTGACTTGTCATAGCACACCACGTCTGCCGCCGTACCTTTGGTGTGCTGTCCTGCTCCGTTTCCGCCAACTGCCTTGTCATGTGCTGCACAGCGGTAGCCGTTGCTGACGATGATCTTGCCGCAGTCCAACGCCGTATACAGCCGTTCCAGCATGGAAATCAGCTGTTCCGACACCTGAAACGTGTGCGGAGAACTGCATTTGCAGCGGAATTCTCTGGCACAAAAATGAGGCGAAAGCTGCGGATTAGCTTCATACGCATATTTTGCCATTTCATCAGCTCCTGAACTGCTTGAAAATCTGATTTGCTCCCGTTGCTGCCAGTCCGGACACAATGCCGACTGCTGCCGCAGACAGCACATCCTGCACCGGAAAATCCGGCATCCAGAACAACGCTGCAATTCCCAGAATGCCGCCGGAAATACCGCAGATGACCGGAATCCATTTGTTGTCCAGAGAAGTGACCTTCACGATCTCCGCCGCCAGATAGCAGATGATCGTGATTGCTGCTACTGCTGTAATACCCAAAACTTCCATCATGTTTCCTCCGTTCCTGTTGTTGCTTCATAGTCGCCGGAAAGCAAAACCAGCATTTCCGGCGTGAGATTCCCAGAAGCAAAGATTTGATACTGTCCGTTTTCCAGCTCTGCCGCCTGAATCGCCGCATCCCCCCAGCTGCTCCGCCGGATCGCCTTGCCGCTTTTCAGCTGCTCAACTGCCTCGATCAGATTCATAAAATAACCTCCTTAAATCGCTGTAATCGACCGGATCAGCGGACGGCTGTTGTTGCTCCGTCCGACCCATGCCAGATAGTATGTGCCTGTGGTGACACCTTCGCAGGGGGTCAGCGTGGTGATATAATCCGTGCTGTACAGCCATTGCAAAGACAGGGCAATATAGCTGCCCTCTGTCTGTGCTTTGGCGAGAATGTCCTCTGCCGTACCGCTGTCCGACTGTACCAGCCGCAAAACGCCTGCCTCTGTGCTGCTTGCCAGAAACCGCATCGCAATCTGTGTTGCCGCAGAGATCGTCAGCGGCACAGTCGAACAGGTGTAACAGGAATAATCCCATCCAAAAATAGAAGTGGAATAGTTCAGGGCATACTCATTTTTGCTGCTGCAAAAGTCCGGATATACCGCCGTAAAAGCAGAAAGACTGTACAGGGTGTTATTGTGGGAAAGAAAGATCCCGTCCCGGTGGTCTGCATCAAAAACCACTGTTTTTTTGGTCGAGCCAGAGGGCAGCAGGGAAACCTTGTGTACCAGCAGATTCAGCTTTTCGTCTGCCGTTGCGATAATGCCACGGGCAACCAGATGCCCTGCTAGCAGGTCACGCTGGTGGTTGATCTCTGCAATGTACTGTGCAATTGTCGCCATTTACGCCGTCACCTCCACAATGTCCGCCAGAGCAGTTGCAATGTCGCCCAGAGAATCCTCTAACGCCGTGATTCTCGCCGGAAACTTGCTACTCAGATTCTCATAGTCCGCCGGACTAATGCTGTTCAGCGTTTCTATGTTGTTGTGGTAGTGCTTGATGGAAACCAGCTGTGTCCACTCTGTTCCGCTGATCTTATTCAGTACGTCCAGATTGTCATGGGTGTGTGCAGATTCCTCCAGATGCGTGATGGACAGCGTATGCTCCTGCAAGGTATACGTCAGGCTGTCGGACAGCTCCTGCACCTTTTCGTCCACATAAACCGTCTTTGCATACGGCGTGAGGTCTACCGCAGCCCCTTCTGTCAGCGTCACAGTCGTTGTACCGTTGACATCTGTGATGGTGATCGTCACCACGCTACCGTCTTTCGCCACAGCAGCAATGGGGGAAAATCCGTCTTTCCCGTCTGCACCGGTGTCGCCTTTTTCACCGGGAATGCCCTGCTCGCCCGGATCCCCTTTTTCTCCACGTTCCCCCGGTTGTCCGGCATCTCCCTTTTCGCCTTTCAAAGATGCCAGCCACTCGGATTCAGAACCGCTGTAGCCATGCTCTGCTGCAAGGAGATAGGCGGATTTTCCGTCCGCACCGTCACGTCCGTCTACGCCGTCTGCACCGTCTTTTCCGGGTGCACCGGGTTCGCCTTTTTCGCCGGGATCGCCCTTTGCACCCGGCTCACCCTTTTCTCCGGTTTCTCCCTTTTCACCGCGAGCCGGCAGACCGCTGTCTGTATACGCTCCGCTGTCGGCATCATACAGCCACCATGTGCCGTTTCGGATCTGTGGCAGCTGTACCGAAATCGTTCTGGTTTCCGTCAGGATCCGTTCCATTTCTTTCAGTGCTTCCTCGATAGCGTCCACACCGCCGCTGTATTCCTCCAGCACAGAGGCTTTCACCTGCATGGGCGTGACCGTGTATTTCAGAATACGGTCGCTGTTGTCATAGCAGACGATCTCCAACGCCAGCATACCGGAAACCGCAGTAAACGCCGGAGACACGTTCCATGTCAGCCGGATCTCTGTTTCCATGACTTCCTGCGAAAGCGTTTCCAGTGCCAGATTTCCGGCACTGTTGACACCACGCATCACAAACAGACAGCCGGACAGATCGGTTTCCTGATAAAATCGCTCTACGGAAAAGACAAGCTTGTCCGCATACTTTTCTCCGGCAGTCAGCAGATGTGCCACATGGCTGGTGTCAATGAATTTCTTGTTTGCCTGCAATATCATGTCTTACCCTCCCAGTTTCTGAACTCGTTTTTCCAACGCTCTGCATCGGTTTCGTGCCTCTTTGCGGACTTTGTCGCCCTTGGAAGAACGGATGCAGTCCGCCATCACACGGCTGTCCTCGCCGCCGCAGGAAAGCTTTGTACCGCCCCGAAATGTCCATTCAATGGCAGTGATAATGCTGTCATAGCTTTTGGCAGTGGTTTCATGAAAATCCCGATAAGAGAGCTTGATTTTCTGTCCCAGCTGAAACCGTTTTGTACTGTGTACGGTGCAGGAAAACGGACGCACTGCATACTGATTCCCGGTGTCGGAAGAATATCTTGCGAGCCACATAGAATGGGGAATGGTACTCAGTCCATAGCCGCTGCTGAATACAAAATCCTTTGCAAAACCATCCAGAAACGGATTGGATTCGATCAGAAACCGCTGAAAAGAACTGGTGCTGTAATCCGGAGAACTATGTCTTACCCATGCCCATGTAGATTTTTCATCTTCCAGTTCCACACGGGCATCTGTACGCAGCATATGGATCTCATAATCCGCCACCTCACAGGAATCGTATTCTATTTCTGACATGCCGATGCTGGCACTTCCGTGATAACCGTTCCCGAACTGTCCCAGTTCCAAAGCTCCGTCCTCCGGTCTGGCATAAATGAATCCAAATGCAAGTTCGGACAGATAACGGTAAAAATCCCGTGGACAGTCAGAGTCGCTGTTGCTGTTTTCCGCACTCAGATAAAACTTTGCCGGATATATGGTTTGTGACCATCTCCCGTTGACCTTTGCATAGATTCTGTCGTTGCAGTACCTGCCATAAGTTTCCCGTCTTGCCTTGTCATACGCTTTCCAGTGCAGCATCTCTTTTACGCCGGTCTGGGACTGGATAAAGGTATTGGTGCAGTCCGTCAGATATTGCAGCCAGCCGCCGTATTCAGTTCCGTTTTCGTCCCACTGGTCGATTCCGATCCCGATATTTTGCCACTTGTCTGCAAGCACCTTTCCGACAGCTTTGACGGCAGATTCCGATGTGCTGTTATAGCTGGACGTATCCAGCCACCCCACAGCGTCCTGTGCGTTGACGGAAAAGATCTCGCCCACACGGGTGGCATCCGTGACCCAGAATGTGCCCATATTGTGCCATGCGGATTCAGTGCCGTATTTGGAACGTACCCGTAATTTTGCCCCACGCACCTGAAATGTGGTCATTCCCAGAATCTTTGCCTGCATGGAAAACGTGGCAGCATACACGCCGCCGATCTCAAATGTGCCGTCTGCACAGCACTGCCGCTTGCCGCCGGCAGAAATGATACTGGATTCCGTCAGTGTAGTAACCAGATCATAGCTGTGTGCGGCATAGTTGTATTTGTATATCTCCACCCGAATGGATTCTGCAATGATCATATCTCATCCTCCCGGAAATTCGGTGCATCGATCCGCAGACGATAAATGCGGTCAATATCGCCGCACTGCATCCGCACATAGGCATTTGTCACTGCTCCTGTAATGCCGATGCCAAGCACGCTGTCTGTCCATTTGCCGTCAGAAGTCTGGAAATACCCGGTCAGATCCACCTCTGTATCCGGTTTTCCGGCAATGCCGCATACCAGAACCTTCGGCGGAGCCGCTTGCAGCAAATTTGCACCAACATAGAAATGCAGATAGATCACATCTGTGCTTTCGGTCGTATAGTCCGGCAGCTGCACAGAGCCGTCTGCCAGACGTTTGCCGCTTCTGGACTGCAAATATGCCAGCGGCCAAAAGGGAGTGCCCTTGCTGTCCTGTACGATTTCCACGCCGGAAAAAGAAATGCCGCCATTGTTGAACAGCGGTGCAAAGTACGGTATTTCGCCACTTTTCTCCTGCCCGTTTTGCCGGGTGACCGGAAAAGACACCTGATAGAGTTCCCGGCTGGCAGACACCGTGACAATAGAAACATTCCCGGATACAACAACACAGGTTCCCCGGAACAGATCACATGGTGCTATTTCTACGGTCTGCTCCGGATACACCGCACCATCCAGATACAGCTCGCCGTATTGGATGATGTTCATCAGCTGATGCAGTGCGTCATTGCCGGAAACCTCAAATGCCAGCGGAATTGACGTGACCAGTGCAACCGGATAGTAGATCTGTCCGCCGCTGGCACTCTGAAACCGCTTTCCTAAGGGCTCCGCAGTGACTGTATCATTTACCAGCTGTATGGCATTGGGGGCACATGACCAGGTGCCCCCCGGCGACTTCGCCCAAATATTCACAAGTCTCATATGGTTTCTCCTCCGCTTCGTGCATTGGCGATCTGTGCCGCCTTGACCACAACGGTTTCCAGCTGTGTGCCGCCGATATTCACCGGAATGATAATATCCCCGTTCTGCTGCGGCTGCCGGTATTCCTCCGCCGCCGTTTTCTCCGGCGAATTGTACTGCACTGCCGTTCCGGCAGCTCCCATGCTGGAATAGCCCTGCATCTGTACCGCAGAATCCAACCGCATTTGCAGCCGGTCTGTGTCCACCTTGTCCATCATGGCATCCAGCGAACGGTTCAGATCATCAGCAGTGTCGCCTGTGGTGTCTTCCATGCCTACAGCAACGCCGGGCAGTAAAAATTTACCCACAGTGTCACGCATCAGCTTAGACGGGGAATTGATCCCGAAAAAGTCCTTGAATCCGTCCCAGATCTGTCCGGCAACGTCCTGCACTGTATCCCAGATAGCAGAAACGCCCTCGATCAGACCGTTGGCGATGCCTTTCAGAATGTTGCCGCCCAGTTCCAGCCAGTCCACTTCGGTGATCGCATCCCAGATCGCTCCCCATATCTGGGGAATCGCTTTCAAAAGATCCGGAATCGCTTTGATCAACCCGGAAGACAGTCCATACATCAGCTTGATTGCTGCTTCAATAATCATTGGCAAGTTGTCTATTAGCCCTTGAAACAGAGCTGTGACAATTTGAATGGCTGCATCGATCAGCTGTGGCAATTGTTCGATCAGTCCGTTGACAATGGCAAATATCATATCAATTGCCGCTTCGATCAATTGCGGCAGATTGTCCAGAATGCCATTGACTAACGCCATAATGATCTGAATGGCGGCATCGATTAGGAGAGGGAGATTCTGGATTATCATATCTGTCAGTGTCATGATAATCATAATGACCGCTGTTAGAATCGTGCTGACATTGTCTATCAGACCGCCCACCAGAGCATTCAGAATTTCAATAGCTGCTGTGATCAGCGTGGGCAGATTCTCCACGATCACATTGACAATGGCTAGAATGATCTGCGGCACATACTCCATCAGTGCCACCAGACCCTCTGACAATCCGTTGATCAGCGTGGTGATCAGCTGCACCGCAATGGGCAGCAGGTTCGGCAATGCCTGTTGAATCGCTGTAATAATGCCGTTCAAAAGTGTCTGTCCTGCTTCCAGTAATGCCGAAGCATTTTCCGAAATGCCCTGGACGATGCTGTTTAGGATCTCTGTTCCAGCACTGAGAATGCCAGGCAGGTTTTTCCGGATACCGGAAAGAAATTCGCCCAGTATCTTCTTACCAGCTTCCACCATGCCGCTGGATCTGCTGCCGATGGAGTCGATCACACTGTTGATGCTTTCAAATAGCCCGTCAAAGATCCCGGCAGCATCTCCGCCGTTCATCACATTGATGATACCGGAAATGGCATCTGCTGCTCCGGCAGACAGCGTGGACTTCATATCCAGAGAGAAACCGCTGACAGTCCGTTTCAGTCCCTCTACCGCACTGCCGATGTCGTCATACTTGACCTCGTTGATCTGTCCCAGTGCATCATACGCCACACCGGACGCATCTTCCATGTTTGCCAGCATGGGCAATAGGTTTGCCTGTAAGTCCTCGAACTGTGTGCCGAACAGGTCAATGGCGGCTTGGTTTTTCGCCACTGGATCGGCAATGCTGTCCAACGCCTGGACAGTCTGAAAAAATGCCTCCTGTGCCGTATCGCCGCCGGCCGCAAACCGCTGTGCCATGTCATCTGCATTCATGCCGATCATGGCGAATCCCTCTGCGGTGGACTCGCTGCCGTCCTTGCAGCGGATATTGAATTCCTTGACCGCATCGCCCACCTTGTCGATGGAGAACGCTCCGGATTCTGCACCGGAGATCAGGCTCTGGGTGAACTGCTCTGCGGAAAGTCCCAGTGCCGCATACTGTGTGGAATACTCATTGAGGGTGTCCAGCAGATCGCCGTTCTGATCGGCACCGTTTTGTGCTCCTGCGGCAATGAGATTGTATGCTTCTTCAGCACTGATCCCGAAGTTGTTCATGAGTGCCGATGCAGCACGGGTGCTTTCGTTGACTTCATAGCCGAACGTGTCGCTGAGTGCCATGGCACCCTCTGTGGCAGACTGCAATTCCTCGCCCATCAGTCCGGTCTGCTTTGTGACCTCTGCCACGGCATTGGCGGCATCCTCATAGGAATCCCCGAAGTTATTGCCGTACACATCCTTGACCACATCCCGAAGCCCTTCCAGCTCCGCTCCGGTCGCACCGGTTGAGGAAGACATCTGATTGATTGCCTTGTTGAACTCGTCCCCGGAGGAGATCATATCGCCAAATGCAGACAGGGCTTTCTTTCCCATGTCAGAGAGCAGATTGCCCATTGCCACAGATGCTGCGGAGATCGTCCCTTTCATGCCTTCAACCTTTTGGTCAAAACCGCTGGTATCACCGTCAATGGGGACTCTGATGCTTTCATCTGCCATATTATTTCACCACCTCCGAAAAAACGGCACTCTCACATACCGTAAAAGTGCCGCTATTTATACGATTCTAAAACAGGATTTATCTATCCGAAAAACGCACCGCATTGATAGCCGTCCAGCTCCGGCTGCGGAATGCGGATGCGATCCTGAATCTTCCGGATCCGCAGCCGTTCGTTCTTGTCCTTGATCTCCGCCAGATTCACACTGCGGTATCCCATCCGCTGCTTAATGGGTGTTTCGTCCGGAAGGGCATCAAACAGCCCCAGAAACAGATGCCAGTGCATCTGCTCCACCTGCTGCAAGTCCATGTGATAGACCGACAGGAACGCCGCATACACATAGGCTGCATCATACTGCCATGACAGCACCCGGTCTGTGGTTTTGCGTCCGGAATGCTCCTGCCGCTGTTCCGGCTGCTCCTCGGAGCGTGTCGCAAACCCAATGAGAGCTTCCAGAGCCTCCTCCAGACAGGAGAGCGGTGGCTTGTCGATGTACCATTCCAGCATCAGCAGCAGCTTTTCCCGTTTGGAAAGACCATCATCCTCCTGCATATCATAAAACCGCAGCCAGTCCCGATAGTCGGTATAGATCCGGTACGCCTTGCCGTCTACCGTCACCGTGTCCGGCAGGGCATCGTACAGCAGATTCATCGTCTGCCGCCTTTGGGCAGATACTTCTTTTTCAGCTGCATGGATTCCGCCTGCGACTGTGCCGCCTGTTTTGCCACAAAGGTCAGGAATTCTCCGTACACTGCCGTATACCGCCGTGCATGATCTGGGATGCCGGAAAAGATCTGTTCCGCCGTACCCTCACCAAAGAGCGTATCATAAAAGGTACGAAACGCCTTGCAGTATGCCCGGATGTATGCTGCCGCACCGGCAGACTTGTCCTCCGGCACATCCTGCTCCAGCTGTGCCAGAGCAGCCTCATACTTTTCCACGGTGTCCGCTTCCTCAATGTCCAGCGGCAGCTCCAGTCCGTGGATATGCCAAATCGTCAGATCTTCTTTCATCGTTCATTCCTCCATAAGATGAATTATTCAATTATAGGCTCCCCTGAAAGGGAAGCTGGCAGCCGTAGGCTGACTGAGGGGTATTTACGAAGCACTGCACTTAACGGCATAGGTATTAGAGCCCAGTGTGCCGTTTGTAACAGTAATGTAGATATAGTCGCCTTCCTTGACGGTAAATGCCACACCGGAATTGGTAATGGGCGAAGAATTTCCATTGCAGGAAGCTGTAATACTAAATGTGTCACTCTCCGCTGCTGCATACACACTCAGAGAACCGATCTTGCTGACTGTGTACTCTGTAACAGACGGCTTGAAAGTCGGTTTCAGCAGGTTCTCACTGCCATAGGAAACAGACAGCGTTTTCAGTACCGGCTTGGTGTGAGAAGAAAGTGTAATGGTCTGAAAATCATCGGTGCTGTACACCGTGACATCCTCCATTTCGCCCCTTGTCTTAAAGTTGCCGGAATAGGTCATGCAGTCTGTGGTGTCGCCATCTGCATCCGGAATGACGGCATAGTCACGCATCTTTGCCGATGCCGACCAGATGCCGCTGCCCCCTTGCTGTGCTGTGGTCATATCCACATTGATGATAGAACGCACCGCATCCTGTCCTAGCAGCTCGTTCTCGTGAATGTTGATAATGTCATCTGTCACAGGATGCTTTTTGTAGCGATCCAGTGCATAGGCAATGGCAGTGTTATAGGCGGTAATATCCGTTCGTTTGAAATCCTCGTCTACATACTGCCGCTCATACTCTGTGGGATTTTTGGACGTGGAGAGACTGGTGAAGCCCTCCATGCGTGTATAGACGCTCTGTCCAGGCACATGATAGAATGCCACCTTGCCGGTACGCAGTACAAGGTCTGCGTTTTTCAGATTTTTACCCATGTGTAAAATACCTCCTGTCCTGATAATACATCAATTTTAACTGGATCTGATACCGTGCGGTATCATCGCCGGTGTCATAGGCATAGCCGCTGGAAGCAATGTCTATGCGGTATGGTGTCCGGTAGTCGCCCAGATCCGGAAAGATGCCCTGCCAGTTGTTCCGCTCGATCCAGTCGGCAAAGTCATCGTAGAAACCGGAATTGGCGATGTTCTCCAGCACCCTTTCCCCGTATTTCTCTCGGCTGGCAAAGACGAACAGAAACTGCCGCTTGTCGCTGCCGTCCGTGTATTTCTGCACCACCGGTTCGCAGGGAACGGTGTCCACAGTATAGCCGATGGTGTCCGCCTCCAGCTGGTCTACGCCTAAGATCGCTCCGTCATGGAGCAGCGGACAGCCGGCAATGTACTCCCGTATCGCCGAAATGATCGCCATTCTATCACCCCTTTGCAAGGATACGGGCGTTTTTCAGAATGAGCTTGCCGTGGTCTGCCCATGCCCGAAGTGCCCACTTTTTCCCACGCAGCCCACGGGATACGCCGGCATACCACTGCACCGCCGCATAGGGTGTTTTCCATAACAGATACCCTTCCTCCGGCTTGCTGTGAGAAATGCCGGAATCCCGGAGCATTCCGGTGTCAAACGGCACATAGGGATCACATTTCCGCAGCAGTTCATTTCCCACAAATTCCTGTGCCTGCTGTTTCAGGACTGCCGATTTTGCGTGAAGCTGCTTGGTATTAAAATGGATACCCACCTTGATGATCATACTGCCGTCACCTCCAGATGCTGCACACCGGCAGAGCCATAGCGAAAGTCTTTCACTTCCATGACCGTCCGGCATTCCTCCGGCGGTTCTGCGGCGGTGCATCTGCCGCAGAGGATCCGGTCGCTCCGTTTCGGGATATAGCCGGATACCGATGCCGCCGGAATGATACACAGCACGCTGTCCTGCTGCTTCATAGACGTGCCGCTCTGGCTCTGTCCCTTCATGTCCTCCCAGTAGATCGCAGGGAAGAAGTGCCGCACATACTGCTCCATGCGGTCTTTTCCCACCGTTCTCTCAAATACCGTGCAGCCGATTTTATTGGTAAACATATTCACACTCCTCTGTACAACAGCCCCGAACCACCCAGATACCGGATGCAGATACTTTTGAGATAGTCCTGCAAGCCGGATGTTTCTCCGTTTAGAAGGGCGGAGATGCTTTCTGTCGGGGTAGCGTAGCTGACACTGTACGCTCCGATGGTCTCCGCCGTTTTCAGACCGCTGCCCTCTGCACCGCCTGTGCCGTATGCCTGATAGGTGACGATCGCCTCCGCCAGTGCACAGCAGCATTTCCGGATGCGGTCTTCCCACGGAGCAGGAACGCCGTCCAGCAGCCGCCCGAATGTCACCATGTCCAGATACTCGCTTGCCCGTTCTGCCGCCCGACCGAATGCGGTCGGATCCCGGATCATACTGCCAAGATAAAAATCCTGGTAGTATGGAAAATCAGCATATGCCATGCCTTACGCCTCCACTCTCTTGACATAGACCGTCTGCGGCTTGGAAATACCGATGCCGTAGACCTTTCTGCCCTGTACGGCAGAAGAACCGATATACTCGTTGGTCAGATTCTTGACGGCGACCGGAACAGACCACTCCTGCACACGGTGGCACCAGTTCGGGTGACCGCAGATGAATTCCGTGGTGGTTTTCTTGCCGGATACCAGCTTGCTGTCCTCAAACATGGTGTTGTTGGACTCGAAAACATTGTAGCCGGCGATTCTGCCCACCACGCCGGACTGCACCAGCTCCTGAGACAGATCACCCTGCTTGACGAAACGGTCATCGGTCAGCAGCACCTCCATAAACTCCGGAGATGCCAGCAGCCAGCGTTTGCCGTCATTGGGGACACCCATACGGGACTGCACACGCTTTGCCGCCAGTACCTGCTTGTATGCCGTGCTGTCGGTGCAGGCAGTCTTGGACGCTGCCACGGTGATGCCGGCGGTCTCCTCCAGAGCACGGACAGACTTGGTGTCCATGGACAGCCCCAGAGAATAGCCGGCACTGTCCAGACGCTCTGCGGTGATGCCGTCCGGCACGCTGGCAGCGTCATAGCCGTCGATCATCTCGTTGACCGCCTCGTCAATGTCGATGTTGATGTCAAAGTAGGTGGTAGAGCCGGTAGAGATCGCAGCACCATTCTGCTTGTCATACTGCTTGACCTCTACCTCGGTATCACGCACCGGCACCTTGACCTTGCCTGCCTTGGGGTTGCCCTCATAGCGGGTGTTAAAGATCAGGTTGTCCTTGGTGACCAGCGTGTTCCGCAGCTTCTCGTCCACCAGTGTCGAATATCTTTCCTGTGCAATATGTGCCATAACTTTTCCTCCATAATAAAAATAAATTCTACATTACAGGCTCCCCTGAAAGGGCACCCGTAGGGCGTGCCTTGTGCTGAGGTGGATGCCCGTAGGGCAGACGGTGGGGTAACACCTCTACAGCCGGAGGGATTCTCCCTCACTTTTTCAGCCCCGGATTCATGCTGTAAAATGCCGCTTCCACGCCGTTCATGGCACCGGGCAGATTGCCGGACGTGGGGACAGCCGCACGTTCGCCGGGGTTCGGGGCGAATGCGTCCGCATGGGCGGTGCGGAACTGCTGCACCACATCGTCCGCCCCGATCAGCTTGTCACCGTCAAATTTCAGTTCCTTGGATGTCAGCAGATCGGTGACGTACTTTTCGTATACATCATTTTTCAGCTGCAATCCCTTGACATACTGGGACAGCTTGGTGCGGTACTCAAATGCGGCACGGTCTGCCTCGGACTGCTCCAGCTTCTGCTTGTAGTCCGCCACACTCGCCTTGATGCCGTCAATGTCCATGTCCTTGTAGGACTGAATGGTCTTGCTGGCTTCGTCCAGCTGCGTCTGCACGGCGGCGGCAGCGTCCTGCTCCGCCTTGATGTCTGCGGCATAGGCTTCCGTGATCTTCTGCACGGTGTCCTTGTCGGTGATGCCGATGCCTTCCAGAAATTTCTCATCGATCATAGGGATAACTCCTTTTCAAAAAAATAAATGTATGAAAAAAGCACCTCAGTCGAGATGCTTCTCATAAGCTTTCAGAAACAGTTTCAAAATAAGGTCAAACGCTCCGAATCCAATGCCGATCCACGAAAGTACAAAGCACACGGTGGGAACGGCAAAACTTCCGTTCAGGGCATAGAGGAGGACTAACAAAACAATCATTGTAAGCATAACTGCTCCTTTCTGGCATAGAAAAAAGCATCTCGTTTTGAGATGCTTTTCATATTCACATAATAAACGTGAGCATTGATGCAATTTCAGATAATGACTTTCCGTCATAAATTTTATCTTCCATTAGCTCATCAATACTAGTATATATTTTCTCAACGTCCTCATAGCTAAGCAGAAATTTGTGCACATTGTAAGGATTGATAAAAATAGTATCATGATTAGGATAATCCAATAGCACATCATTGGTGAATGACATAATAGCATCCACTATTTTTTCTTTTGTCATAAAATATCACCATGTTCCTTTCTTTCTGATTCAGTCAAATCTCCTGTTTCACGCCTTGGATGTTTTTCACCCTCAATCCATGTATAGTAATGATGATGTTCTCCGTTTGTTCCATAGGGATGTGCTTTAGGCTTGCAGTGATCTCCTGAGTGTATTTGTATTTTCATCATTCCGTTATGGTCATATATTGTTCTGTCGATTTGCTTTTTTCCGCTTTTATATGTTACGACTGTTTCGACCACAGCATTTGGTTTATACTTTTTGGGAATAGCAACTTTTCCTCTGTCTTTCCAGTCATCAGTAACAATAATTGTTCCATTTTTATTATAACGAATCTTGCTGTACTTGTCAACTTCTCGTTTTTTCGCCTGCACCGCCCTCTGAGCCGTAGACCGCCCGAACCCGTTGACCTGCTCCCGGAACGCATCTCTCCGCCGTCTGGTCTGCTGGCAGAAGTCTTTCATCGTTTTTCCGCATCCTTCAAACGCACAGAAACCGCTGCAAAATCATCGTTCAAACCCTGTTTTAACACCGGATCATCCGTGTTCTTCGCCGCTTCCTCCAACGCTGCCGCTCGCCGCTTTAGTGTTCTGACCTTCCGCTCGCCCTTTCGCTGCATCTGGCTGATCTCATACTCTGTGTACTTCTCGCCGTTGTAAGAAATGCTCTTTTCGTCCAGCCTGGCGATTTCCTCCGGTGTGTAGTTCGGCGTGGACAGCCCCGGATAATACGGGTGCCAGTTGTGCCGGCAGTTCCAGCCCTTGAAGCCTCTGCCGTCCCCATAGCCGATCTCTTCCAGCGTGAACACTTTCAGCCCGTCAATGATCTTCCTGGTGCGTTTGCCCTGTATCTGGACAAGCTGCCCCTGCCATCTGGCGTGCTCCGGTCTTGCTCCGCCGTGTGCGGTCAGCTCCATGTACCTGCATCCGGAATCCTCTGCACGTTTCTTTGCCACTGCCGCCGCAGTCTGTCCCACGCCCGTCAGCACACACCGCCGCACCGCAACATCAATGCGGTCACGGTGTCCAGTGGGATAGGTCACATACGCTCCGCCGTCCGCCAGATTTCGCACCGCCATGCGTATGGCATCCTGATAACTGAACGCTCCGGAGGACACCTGCATATACGCCCGGTCACAGGCTTGCAGGAAAGCAGTCTGCGTGGTGTTCGCCGTGGTGCTGACCAGATTCCGCATGGTTCCCAGTGTCTTCCGGTATCCGGCATCCAGCACCTGCTTCATGCCGCCGTCCTGCCGGATGTCCGCCGGGGCTTCGCCGGCTGCTTCGTGGGTGTCGTTGTCGATCTCCACCGTCCGCACACCGGCATCCTCAAACATCGCCCGAACCTGTGCCACACTGGCATCTGTCCGGTCTGCGATCATCTGCAAAATGTCATCATACAGGATACCGGCAGTTTGCAGCACCTCTGCCTGATAGGCGGTGCTTTCCGACACAAAGCCCATTTTCAGCATACGCCGCACCATATCTGCCACAATATCATCTTCCAGCTGCTGATACAGCCCCAGCAGCTGAGTCACATCCGGCTCATAATTCTGCATCAGATCTCACCACCGGAAAATAAACCACCATCATCCTGCCGCTCCGGCATCATCTTCACCGCCTTTTCCTCGGAGCAGTCGAAGTACCACGCCAGAAATAGCTCCGGACGCAATAGCTTGTCCCGTACCATCTGCACACGCCGCTGATACTCCACGTCTGGATCTTCCAGCACACCGTCCCCGAAGGCAAAGGTTGCCTTGACCGGCGGACTGCTCTGACTGCGGTAGTAGTCCTGATAGAACTGCATTCCATAGAGCATCTGCTCCAGTGCGTTCCGCAGGTTCTCCTGAATGTCTTTCACTCTGGAAAAGCTCCGCTGCTTGGAACTCCGCACTTCCTCTGCGGTTTTCTCCACATCGGATGCTTCGGAAAGTGTGCCGTAGGAAAGCCCCACCGCATTCTCGATCCGCCGCAAAATCTGATTGAACGCATGGAAATAGGCAGTGTCCCGGACTTCCGGAGAAAAGGTATTGATAAAGGACTGCCCGTCCGTTTTCTCATAGCTGCGGAACATCCGCTCTCTGCCCTTGGGCAGTACCGGCTTGCCGTCCTTGTACCGGAACAGATCCTCGGTAGCATCAATGGCACGTTCGGACGATTCCAGTTCCCACAGGATTCGTTCCCAGTGCTCATCCGCATCCCGGATAAAGTCCACGGCATCCGCAAAGACCGAAACGCCCAGCGGTGAAGTGGGGTCGATGTTGTTGGAATCCGGTGTCTGAAAAATGGCAAACAGCGGACGCTGTACGTTTTCATACACCTTTTCCGGCAATACATCCGCCCACTGCGGCACTGCATCCAGACTGCACTCTGTGCCCAGTGTTCCCGGACTGGCAGACCGGAAGCAGCGGTTCTGAATGGTGTGTGTCTGCCGCAACCGGGAATAGACGTGCAGCTCTAGACGGGTGAAATAGTCCCTGCCGATGGAAATTTCCTCCGGACACACCACCGCATCACAGGAATCGTCCGTGTAGTTCACCGGAAGATAGGCGTTCTGCGGCACAATGTCCACCGAAACGCCCTGTGCCGTGAAATAGGGTTTCAGCAGCAAGCCGCCAATGGCAAGCCCGAAGTCCATTTTCCGCCGCAGCTTCGGCAGCACACGGCTGACCGCCTGTTCCAGTTCTGCCGCATCGTGTACCGTGGCGGAAAATTCCGTCAGTGTCAGCCGTTTCAGCTCCTGTGCGATATTTGCCGGAATGTGACAGGAACGGATACGGTTCCGTATCCAGCCGGCACGGTTCAGATATAGTTCTTCCCACAGCTGCATCTGCTGTATCATGTCGCCGCTGAGCAGGCAGGGCACCTGCATGGCTGCGGCGATCTGGGTTGCATCGATCATGGCATCACCTCCTCGTTGTCATCTGCCGGCGGCATCCGGTATTCCCGCAGCGTCCGCTGCATCGCCGTCCGGACGAAATACCGCATATCGTCCATGGCGTGGTCGTTGGTCTTGACCACAGCATCTTTCCCTTTGGCTTGATTGTCCCAGCAGTACAGCCCGAATTCTCGGATAATATCCGTACAGCCTTCACAGATGTGGATGCGTCCGGCTTGCAGCAGCGTGGACGTGTCACGGATGCCGTCCAGAACGCTGTTGTTGGCTTTCCGCACCCGAAATACCCCGTGCCGCCGGATACATTCAATAAAGCTGGCGGCAGACGGGTCTACGATCACATACCGCACATAGGGGGCAATGTCTCCGGCAAGCTGTTCCAGTGCAGCGTAGTGCTCCTCGTCTGTTCGGGAATGTCCCTCTTTTCGGGCATCATAATAGTACTCTCGGATTCGGGTGGCATAGCCGTCTCCGGACAGATGCCATAGCCCGACAGAGGTCGGGTTCAGGGTGCCGTAGTCGCAGCTGAGATAGAACTCGCCGGAATGCACATCCGGCACAGTGTCCGGAATGACGTGCCGCAGCTTCTGAAACTGCGGATACACCAGACCGTCCGCCATGACCCACTTGCCCAGTACATACCGGTCATAGAACACACCGGAATACATCCGTTCGTACCGTTTCCGGACAGATACAGAGAGAGCACGGTTGTCCTCCATGGTGAAATGCAGGTGCAGCCGGTTCTTTTCGCCGGCTTTCCCGTGTACGCTGTCGATCCATTCCTTGTACAGCCAGTGTTCCTCGCTGCCGTCCGGGTTGCAGTTCATCCAGATCTTAGAACCGGTGACAGAGCATCTCGCCGTTGCCTGATCCACAAAAGAACGGGGCATCAGTGCCACCTCGTCCAGCAGGACACCGGCAAGGGTGATACCCTGAATGAGAGCATAGCTGCTTTCGTCTTTGCCGCCGAAAAAATAATAGCGGTTGTGATGTCCCTGCCATTCCACGTCCATATAGTTCTTGGACAGGTTGATCTTCGGCTGCATCACACCAGCCATCCACTTCTGGATCGGCGTGACCACATTGCGTTTCAGGCTGTCGATGGTCTTGCCGCAAAAGGCAAATGTCTCATGGTCAAAGCTCCGCATACTCCACAGCAGATAGCCGATGCTCATTGCCATGGTCTTGCCGGAACGGACAGAGCCGTCACAGATGATAGCATCATACTGCCGGAATTTCGGCATTGCCCACCAGAGCATGGCTTGTATCTGCTTGGGGGAAAAAGGTTGATAGATCATGCCAGTCCCTCCTGCAATTTCTCAAACAGATTGGTGATCTGTCCGTTGTCATCTTCTTCGGCTGCTCCGGATGCCGCCGCCTGTAGGGTGGCGGTGATCTTGGTTTCTGCCCGGATCAACTCCGGATTGCTTTGCAGGAACTCGTATAACTCCATGTGCCGCTTCCGGAATTCCTCCGCCAGCTTTTTCCGTTTCTTCGGCTCCGGGGTATTCAGGTAGGCAGAGAGGAACGTCTGCAAATCGGTAAAGTCCGCTTGCGGAATGGATTTCCGCTTGTCCTCAAATTGCAGGATACCGTCTGCCAGCTGGTGGATGCTCTTTTTCTTTCGGCTGTTCATTTGCAGTCACTCCTTTCAGAAAAATGGTCAACTCAGAAAAAATGGTCAAAAAAATACGGACGCTGTACGCCCGTATATTGTGTGTATTCTTTTTGGGTGTTGTTTTTCGCAGAAAAATCTTCAAACGATTCTAAACGCCCTCTGAACGTTCTTAAACAGGGTATGCTTCGCCATTCGGAATCTTTTTGAAAAAGCTCCGTTCTGGGAAAGCCTTTATACCATATACCGCACCCTGTGGGACGAATCAACCACAGCAGCGACAGGCATACTGATTTGTTTGAAACAGACTCTCAAATGCCGATTACCGGCAGTGTGACCGTGTAGTCATGTCCGCAGATGGAGAGCCGCACACGGGCACGCCGCTGCCGGAGATCCAGCCGCACCACATTGTTCCAGTATTCCCGGAGCACGCCGGACAAGACCATCTTGTCCCCCTGCAATGTGGTATAGATACGGGACGGGGTAATGGGCTTGCCGCCGTTCCAGAGCCACCGGATATATGCTTCCTCATGGGGTTGCAGCTTGCCCAGCGTACAGCCGGACACTTTCAGAAATCCGATCACGCCGTCCGCCCGGACAACGCTGTCATATTTCTGCCGGTCGATTTCTTCCTCCAGAAACAGATAGCCGGGAAAGACAGGTTCGGTGATGCTGTTCCACCTGCCGTTTTTCCGGATGTCCATGGTTCGCTGCGGACAGCGTACCAGATGCCCTCTTTTCCGCAGCAGCACCGCTGCTTGCAGATCTGTGCCAGGCTTCACCTGTACCACATACATACTCATGCCTTTCCCTCCTTGGCTTTGGATTTGATAAACTTCTTGACTTCCTTGTAGAGATCCGGTCGTTCTGCCGCCATGGCTTCATAGATCAGATCCTTGAACTGCTCTGCACCATTTTCCAGCAGATCCCGTGTCTTGGTGTCCACGTTCTTCTTGTACGCCACTGCACGGGTGAGTGCCACGGCATTTTTGGACAGGGTGTCAAAGTCGATCTCCGACAGCCTTTCCTCCGGCAGCTTGTTGATGGCATCCAGCATCTGATTGCAGAGCAAGCGGAGAATGCCGTCTGTCATGTCCAGATCCGGATAGCGGTCGGTTTCTTCCATGATCGCCCGGAAGTTCTCCTGACTGAGCCGCAGTGCGTCCAGCGTACTCATGAGATTTTTCGCATATTTTCCCACCGCTGCCAGAGAGATGCTCACGCCGTGGGACTGGATATAGTCCACGATCTCCCGGTAATAGGCACCGGTCTTGATCATCTCGTCTACGGTCTCTTTGACTGCCGGTTCCAGATTGTCGATCTTAGAATGCTTTCTGCGTCCCATGCAGCACCTCACACGTCAATACATTCGTCCTTGCGGACACAGGCAATGATCTTGATACCGTCCGCCGATACCTTGGCTTCCAGCTGCTCCATTGCCGTGTCTGCCAGTGTCGTACACGCCTTGGAATCCATGTGCCGCAGCCGGATATATCCGGATTCCGTCAGATAGTTGATGCTGTCCCGGAATTCCGCCTCGGTCATGCTGGGTTCCAGTGCATAGCGGATGTCCGTCAATGCAACAAACTTGTCACGCAGCAGATTCACGGCTTTCAGCACCATGCCGTTATTCTTGAAAAATGCCTTCTGCCGGATTCGCTCTATCATTTCTGCCTGCTCCAATGCCGTTCCTCCTTACTTGCTGCAATAGCTGTCGATCTTGCTTTCCAGCCTTGCCATGGTGCGGATAAAATCCTCGTTCTTGGTGGTGTGTTCCTTGATGTAGTCGATGTTCTCCGACAATTTTTCCATAGATGCCTTGATCTCCCGGATCTCTGCCTTGGTGGCGTACTTGTCCGAAAGCGTCAGCAGATTGTCACGCAGCTCCTGCACTGCCATTTCGTTTTTGTCATTGCGATCCATGGTGCGTTTCAGAAAATAGCCGATGATCCCAAGGATCACGGTGATCACCGTGGTGATGATAAACAGGATCAGTTCCTGTGTCACTGTATCTCCCTCCCCAAAAGAAAAGTGCTATCATTACTTCTACTGTAATGATAGCACAGAAAAGAACGGTGCTGCAAATAAGGCAGATTTTTCAGGAATTTCAATGAGTTTTGCTATGCCTCCCTTGAAAAGGGAGGTGGCACAAAGTGCCGGAGGGATTTTCAGAAGAACGTCATCTGGTGTGCTTCCCGGTCGGTGCTCTGGCGGTAGATGATGTCCCGGATGGTGTTCTCCGCCAGATTGAATGCGTGTGCCAGTTCCAGATAATTGGAACCGTCAAACCGGCGGAAGATCTCCGCATCTCTCAGACCATTCATCACAGAATCCGCCTTGCTGATATAGATGCTGCTGCCGCCGTAGCTGGCGACCAGCTTCCGGTACGCTTCCATACCGATGACCTCCGCAATTTCCAGCTGACTGCCGTGCAGCTGTTCCATGGTCAGTTTATCCAGAGTCATGTGCTTTCGCCGCCTTTCGCTTTGCGTTTCGCAGATACCGTTTCAGTGCCTCGATCAGTTTCGCCCCGTCCTCCCGTTTGACCCAGTTCAGCGGATGACCGGGGCAGGGGTCTTCCTGCAATACCTTTCGGACGATGCCTGCCATGCGTTCGCCCACCGGCACCGCAGAGGGCGAGAGCTTTGCCAGATCGTACAGCAGCCGCCAGGCATACGCCTTTTGTCCGGCTGTCATTTTTCCCGGATACTCCGGGGATGCCGTTTTCTTTTTGGGACGCTGCTCCCGGAGCTGCTGCCGCAGCTCTGCCTCTACCGCTGCCGCCTCCGGTGGGGTGAGTTCCCGGACAGAGGTCTTGCCGCTGATACGGTAGACGATCATGTGGAACGGGTCTTCCTTGTTTCCCGATTCTACCAGCCCCAGCACAGCAGCAAGGCTGTACAGTGTCTGGGTTTGTCCTTTTGCCATACGCTTCACTTCCTCAGCCGATAATCTTTCTGGTTGTCCGGGCGTATCTCAAACGCATACCCTTTGGACATCTGAATGATCCTGCCGCCGATCGCTCCGTCAATTTGCCGCAGCTGGGGCAAAAGCCATTCCGTGGAGAGGATCGTCAGCATCTGATTTCTGGCACGATAGTCCAGTATCTCAAATGCCAGACGCACATCTGCACCGGATACCTCTGCGGTGCTGCTGGTCTTGAACAGATCGTCTATGTACAGCACATCGGCTTCCTTGTACGCTGCAATCTGTGCGGCATAGCTGCCGTCTGTCAGAGCAGCTTTCAGCTGATTGGACGCTTCACGCCACACCATGTACCGCACCGAAAAACCGTTCCGGATCATGCCGCCCACAATGGCGGTGCAGATGTGTGTCTTTCCGCATCCGGTCTGACCGCCGATATAGAACCACCTGTGCCGTTCCTGTAGGTACGCTTTGGCACATTGGAGAATGTGCTGCTGGAATGGCTGCTCTGCGGTGTAGTTCTGAAATGTGCAGATGCGGAGCAGGGATTCCAGACCGGATTCATGGATTCGCCGCAGGGTGTCTCTGGTTTTCATACAGCTGCACAGGCACATGACCTCATAGCCGTCCCGGATCTCTGCGATCATGCCCTTGTTGCGGCACGTTTTGCAGTCATAGCCGGTCAGCGTGCCGGACTGTGCATTGTACGCATCCACACGCATCTGCATCAGATCAGTATACGAAAGCCCCGTAGGGGTCATCGTCGGGAATGTCATCTTCTGCGGCAATGGTCTCATCCTCCCATCTTCTCTGATTCAGCCATGTGGCAGGATGCGGAATGAACTTCCAGTTCTCCTTGCCCCAGTGATAGACCTTCCGCTGCCGTTCCAGCTCCGCCAGCATCTGCTGCAATTCCGTCTCGCTGGGCTGGATCTTCTCGAACGCCCGTTTGGCTTTCTCCTTGCCCACCTTTCGGGGATACGCTGCCCAGAATTGGTCGAAGCAGCGGTTTCCGGTGTCTGTTGGTTTTCTCATCGCCGCACCTCACGAAATGGTAAACCGCTTGCTTTCCGATGCAACGCAGTACTGGTCATAGAGTGCCTGGTGGGTCTCCTGAAATGCACGGCTGTCGAACCGGCTGCTGACCACTGTGGTATACCGCACGGTAAAATTGCCCACGTCCATTTCCTCCAGATGCTTCTTGTCCATCATCGCCTTGACCTGACTACGCAGCTCGTCCGCCTGCTTTTTCAGCTGCTTGCCGGCTGCCTCCAGTTCCTTGATCTGGTTGACGGCGGAGAGCATATCTGCCTCCTGTTTCAGTGTCAGTTTTGCTTTTGCCATAAGAAATACCTCCTGTATGAAAATAAATTGCCGACTCTGCATTTTCACGGGCTTGTCACCGTCCTTGGCTGCATTAGGCGAGAGGAGCGTTTCTCCTCTCAGGGGGATTATGTGATTTCTGTATCCCGATGCTTCGGGATATGTCTGGTACGTTCTGTGTACCGGTGGAGAATGACCAGCTCCGTGCTGGTGTTCTTGGAGATCAGCCAGTCCTCCGGATGGAATCCGTAGAACGCCAGGATCTTTTTCTGTGCCTTGGTGGGGCGTTTGCCGTTTTTCATCTCAGACCTCCATATCCATGTACTTTGCCATTGCCACCAGCCCCTCATAACTGTAATCCTCGTTGTCATAGGCATTGGAGAACAGGTTGACCACGCCACGGATAGCCTGCGGTGTCTGGGCGATGCGGAACAGAAAATCAATTTCCTTTTGCCGTCCGTTCAGCATGGGGAACAGCTTGGCAATGTCCTCACGCTGGATCTTGGAACGGGTGTACAGCTTCTTCTGCTTGGTGCGGTTGGCGATCTGTGCGAACTCTGCCTTCTTGCTGCCGATGCGTGTCACCGTTTCCAGATTTCCGATGAAACAGATGCCCAGCGTCTGCCCGTGATCGGCAAAATCATCAGAGAAGCTCCGCAGCACCTCAATGGTTTTCAGCGGCAGGTGCTGGGATTCATCGAAGATCAGCACCGTGCCGTCACTCAGCTTTTGCCGGATGGAATACCACAGGGCATCTCTGGAACGTTCCATGGGAGCACCGATGCGGTCGGCGATCAGCCGCAGCAGGGACTTGATGCTGGTCAGACAGGGATTCAGCGTGATCAGTACGCTGTTGTTCGGGTGCTCTGCCACAAAGTGCTGTGCTGCCTTGGTCTTTCCGATGCCGGCATCTCCGGCAGCAATGGCAAGACCGCCCTTGATCTGGCAGACACCGATAATGTCATAGATCTCCGTGGAGATGCTGGTATCTGCATAGCCGGATTCCTGATAGGTCTGCCTGGTCTGATCCTTGACACCGAAATAGCTTTCCAGTTTCGCAAACATCTTCTGCGGATTTGCCTGATAGCTGCCGGAAAACAGCTGGGAGAGTGCTCCCTTGGAGATGCCCAGACGGGCAGACAATGCAGACAGGCTCAGTCCTTCGTCCTTTTGCAGCTGCTCCAGCTTGCGGAGCAGGCTCTGTTGATGCTCTGTGTATTCCATGTGTTATTCTTCCTTTCGTCTTTGGGCGTTCTGCCGCATTTTTTTCAGGTCGATGGTGACCGGGATCATTTCGCTGCCGGAAACCATGCGGTGTTCTTCTTCCGTTTCTCCGGCTCGTACCGGCTCGATGGTCTTGGGATACCGGATCTGGAACCGTTCTTCCTTTGCCTTGGCGGCTCTCCGGATCGTGGCATCCAGGGAATCGATCCGCTGTGCGTTGGTCAGATCGGCGGTGATGCCCTTGACCTGATCCCGTACAAACTTCTTGGTGCGGCGGATCATCATTTCTGCGTTGGCGATCTCCTCCGGATTGGAGGTCAGATAGTCCATCAGCAGGATGTCCGCCAGCTCCCAGGTAAACAGATACTGGTCTTGGGTGTTGTACAACCGGACAGTTTTCAGATCTGCCGGGTCATACCGCACATAGACCTCCTCGCCCAGATGCAGAATGGTTTCCTCCGGATTCATGTACCAGATCTTTTCCCCGGCAAAGGTGATGTACACGCCGTTTCGCTTGATCTTCTGGGTTCTGGTGGATCGCATCAGCATGAGATTCAGCTCTGCGTCCGCCGCCTTGCGGATCGACCGGATCTCCTCGTTCCAGACATCCAGACGGCTCATGCCCCGGTACTTTGCCTCAGAGCCGCCGTACTCCTGCAAGTTGTATTCGCCGTCGATCCATGTTTCCAGATGGCTTCTGACCTCGTAGTCCTGCGGTATGGCTTTGTTCTTGATTCGCCGTTTCAGGCTTTCCGGACGTTCCAGAATCGTGCCGCCGCAGAAACCGCTGAACGATTTGGAAAACTGGCTCTTGACCGTGTAAAAGGTTCGTTCAATAGGCTTTGCTTTCGCATTTCGTACAATGGCGTTGTGCATTTCAATGCCCAGCCGCTGTAAAATGGTGGGCGGCTCTGTGACATCCTGATCAGATTTTCGGGTACGGTGTCCTTTTCCGCCCACATCGTGGGTGAGAAACTCCCGACCGTTGTCGAAGTACACCGCTTTCGGGATGCCGAACCGCAGAATGCCGTGCCGCAGTGCCAGGATCGTGGACTGGGAATCCGGGGATTCCGTAATATTCCAGCCGGTGATCACGCCGGACTTGGCATCCAGAAATGCCGTCAGATACAGGCGGTGAATGGTGCCATGTTCGTCCAGAGACTGAATATCCAGTGTGTGGTTGTCGGCGATCCATACGTCATTCGGCTCCAGCTGGTCATACATTCGGATAATGTACGGCATACAGCGGTCAGAAAACGCCTTTTCGCCCTCACGCATCAGAATTTTCGTTGCCTCTGCCACATCGTTGTCGATTCGCCGCCGAAAGCTTCGCTCCGATGGGATACAAGCCACCAGCTCCGGGTGGAAATCCTCTGTCCAGCTGATCACATTGCGATAGCTGGCTCGGACAGTTGGCTGATTCTCGTCCAGCCAGAACCACAGAAACGCCTCCCACACGACCTGGGGAATACCGCTGCTGTGCTTGTTCCAGCCGCCCCGTATCCCCAGCATACCGGCGAGATCATGCTCCTGATAGGCGTTCCATTTGCGGTACAAGATCCCCGTGGAAACCTGTAGGTCTGGGTGCTCCAGCTGACACTTGCCCACATACAGCTTGTCATAGTCGGTTTTCTTGCTGTACTGGATGCGTCCGGCGTGCCATTCCAGCAGAATTGCTGTCCAGATCTGGATCTCCTGCCGCTGCTGTGCGGTGCAGTCCTCAATGGTCATTTGCCGCACGGCTTTTGCCCTCTTTTTCGGCTTCTGCGGTTTCGTTTCCGCCGAAATCGGCGTGGGCATCATGCCCATTTCCTGCCGCTTTTGCTGATAGTACCTAGCCTGCAACGGCTCCGGAAATGCGGAGACCGGGATCTGATAACAGGGTTTATGGTTCTGCGGATGCTCTCGGAGAACCGCTGGTAAAACACCGTTTTTACATTGTTTTCGGATATACCTTGCAGAACAGTTTTTCAAGACTGCTGCTTCTTCTACTGATAAGTAGTCCATAGCTCCTCCTTTCCGGTCTGCCATCATCAGTGCCGGTAGACCAGTTCCGGCAGACAGCGGCTCTCTGCCGCTGTTTCGGCTTTTATGTTTCATCTGTATTTGCAAGCTTGAATCCTGCATAGTCCAGCACTTCTTCTGTGATCGCATCTAAGAAGTAGACTACCGTTTCCGCTGTAGTGCGTGTGCAGCCAGTCGTAGATCAGCCTGAGATTCGTGCTTTTGAAAATGATGCAGTAGTTGCCGTACTTGTCTTGCACATCTTCGATTACCTTCACAGCACATGCACCTCCATATGCAGCTCTTTCAGGAGCCTGTCCTGTTCTGTTTTGGAACAGTCGCTGGTGCGGATCTCGTGGAGGATCGCCCAGTCTGTACAGCCGCAGTTCTTCATTCGCCGCACGGTTTTTCGCAGTCTTTGTGACTTTCTGGGCGGCGTTCCGCCCCATTGATGCAGTTTTCTCATCCTGTGTCCTTTCTGTCTGCTTACGGAAGATCGGGGAATTCCGCAAAGGTTTCATCGATCTCGTCATCCTCCTCACTGGCTGCAAACAGAACATTGTCTGAAAGCCATGGGAAACACCGTGTGACATACGCCCGTTCTGCATCCATCTGATCGGGGAAATAAGAACCGCCCCACACGCCCTTGCCGTCCTCATCAATGTGCCAGACCACGAATTCGCCGTCCGGCAGGATCGGTCTGGCAATGCAGTGCTCCGTGCCGTAAATGGCATAGATCAGGTGATTCTCGATCACCGTTCCGATTTTGATTTTCATGATGCACACCTCCGCTTTTTCTCCGGTTCTGTGGGGAGCAGACGCTCCACCGGCACACGCAGTGCCTTTGCCAGCCGCAGCACCACCGTGATGCTCGGCACAAACTTGTCCTGTTCCAGCTGACAAACATAGCTCTGGGATACCTCTGCCGCCTCTGCAACCTCCGTCTGGCTCAGTCCCAGCGTAGTGCGGATCTCCAGCAGCTGTTTGCCGAATGTCTTCGGGGTCATTTTTCATCATCCTTCCTGTGTACGCCGTTGGTTTTCAGAATACGTTGTTTCAGTGCTTCCTTGGTTTCCAGCATCTCCGGGATAGCGTCATACCAGTCATACAGATACCCGATGCTTGCCGCATCTGTTCCGTGAAACCTTGCACTGGCAGCGATCTGCAAAGCCGTGGGATTTTCAGTCACGTCCACGCTGTATCGCCTCCCATGGCTTTGGCGAACTGCTCTGCGATCAGCCGCTGGGTGAAATAGTCCCGATAGATGTTCTGCTTCCCGTCCAGACAATAGCTGCTGTTGGGCTTGTCGCCGGTCTGCACCGTTGTCAGACGGACAGTTTTTCCAGTAGGCGAATAGGTCGTGGTAACACAGTAATAGGTGTGTAAAATTCTCGGTAACATGAAAACCGCTCCTTTCAAAATGTGATAATATCCTGTCGATTCTTGTCGAATCCGTTGTATTTCCTGCCGGATTGTGTTATAATAGGCGAGGAAAGGGGGTGAAATTAGTGAAGTTAAATCCAGACTGCATTCGGGACATTTTGATTTGTGTGGAATCGTTAAAGTTTGGCGAAACAATTGAATTTTTAGACATCATAAATGTACTAGAAGAATATGACACAGATGAAGTTCTTTACCATATTCAGCAGTGTGAATACAATAATTTCTTTACAAAAACGAATCATTTTGCACAAAGCTTAAATGGTCGAATTTACGATTTGACTCCGAAGGCACATGAATTTCTTGCAAATATACGATCTGATAATCTTTGGAGAAAAACCAAGAGTGCTGCTTCAAAAATAGGAAGCGTTGCTTTACCGGTTTTACAGCAAATAGCATCGAACGTTGTTGAAGGTGCTGTCAAATCTTATTTTGGGTTATCATAAATGAAGCAAATGACTCACTGCAAATTCGGCATACTTTTTTCGTTCGCTTTCTGTAGGTTCACGAAACTGATCTGTCACAAATGCAGTTACAGTCAGTGCTGTAATTTTCCACTTGACCCATTTCAGGCAAGCAAAAATGCCGATTGCCGCAAGAAATATGATAATAAGTGCAGGCACGTTTTCTCCTCCCTTCAAATTCCTTTTGATAGCTTTGCATTGCGAAGCATACGTTTCATATCGATCGGAATGCAAACCACGTTTGCATTGCAAGCATCTGCCTTTGCCTGCTCCGCTGCATCCGGAGCAGGCTTTTTTCTGCATGGAATCCGCTTGACAATAACTTTCATATTTTTTCCTCCTTTTCATTTACTTTTGCCTTACTTTGTGGTACAATTATCATAAGGCTTTTTATACCCTGTTGTATTGGTATGCTAATATTATAGTCTGAAAATATCGTACTGTCAATATTAGAGTACGAAAAAATCTTATTTTCAGCGTTACGAACAAAAAAGGAGTTATAATTTTGAGCATTTTAGATAGAATTGTTGAGTTACTTGGAGAGCAAGACCAGAAGAAATTGACAGATTATCTTCACTTGAAAAAGAGTGCATTTACAGATTGGAAATCCGGTAAGAGCAATTCGTACCGCAAATATCTTATTGAAATCTCTGAATTTTTTGGCGTTTCTATTGACTATTTGGTTTATGGAAATGATGCCCCGGTTCAAAATATCACTAATTCAGCAATCGGTGCGATGGGAGAGCACTCAACAGGTACAGTAAATATCCAAAATTCAAGCGAAAGCGAGGATGAACTCGCCAAAGAACTGGCTAAAATCCTAAAAAGCCTTCCACTAAAAGAACGCAGCAAACTTCTGAATATGATATATGACTTCGAGGAAAGTTATAAAAAAGGAAAAATGGAGGATTGATTATCGATGTTTGGAAAAAAGAAATTGACTGCTTTTGATGCCGATTACATAAACAACTTGCTTAAACAGGTGCATGAAAGTGAGACCATTGTCAATCGAACAACTAATCCAACTGTATTCTTTGGAAGATTGAATTTCTTATTTGATTGCTTACTAAATTTGAAAGATTATGAGAAATATGATATTTTTCATCCGGAAAAGCCCTCAGATGTTTTGAAAAACATTACAAAGAACCTTGAAAGTCACGTGAATGGATTTATTGATCGTGCATACACCGAAAAGAAAAAGAAAATAGCAAGCCTAAAAACTCAGACAGCAAAAACAAACAATTGGGAAAAATTTTTTGATTCAATGTTTGCTGCATTTGAACTTGCGAATACTTTCTGGACTGGAAACGGCAAAAAAGAAAAGCATTATAATGGGGTTCTCTATACAAAGGGAAACCTTAAACACTTAAAAGAATTGGAAGAAAAAACACTGATAAATGAGTAAGGGATAGGAACTTGTTCCAAACCTATTTGGTTCCAGTTCCTATGTTCCTATCCTTAAAAATATTTTTTGATTAAAGATGCTTGTTTTTTCTAAAACGAACTGTTCAAAACCACAAAAGCAAAAAAGCAGCGTATTTCCGCCGTTTTGAACACTTTCAAACACTTTTCAAACGCCGGTAAAACGCTGCCCTCAAAAATTAAACACCAAAACGAAATCGCCCGGAAAACAGAGGACATCCTCATTTTCCGAGCGATTTTTTTGACACTTCAATTTTCGTTCACTTTTCTGTTTCTATCTCATTCCACCCAAAACATCACGCATTTTCGCCACTTTTTACCCCTTCCAATTCAATTCCACCCTTTTCCACCCTTTTCAACCTTTTTACGTTTCCCTTGTCAACTCACAATTTCCTAATACTACTTTGATATTTGTAATGATCGCCCTATTTATAACTGGTTCTTTACAATCCAATTCCATAATTTCCATAATATCAAACGAAATCGAGCGTCCCCCGTAAAAACTAAAGATTTTTGTTTCGTTCCTAAATAATAATCATGATTGTTCGGCTTGATGTATGTTGTTATTTTTGGAATAAAAACAGTAAGTAAAATATCTTTTATTTCTTTAAAACAACCAACTCTTGGAATATCGATATGTATTTTATCTATATGCTTTGGAATATCATAGATGCTGAATTCAAATAGCTGATAATTCCGATAGCTTAATTCGTAATTGCCTTGTTTTTTGTTATGAAAATCAATGTTTTTAATATAGGGATTATTCTTAAAATCATCTATATCAAATATTTGGAATTCAAGAATTAGGAGATTTATAAAAAATGAACTAACTTGGGATTGCCCAGGTAAAAATGTATCTATTAATGTTTCGAAATACAAACGAACCATCACTTGTTCAACGGTATATTTTTCCCTGAAGCTATCATCAGTTGTGCTATAATAATCTTCTGAGTGTTGCTTAATAACTTGAATCATTTCTGGAGCAATACCTGAATTAGCTATTCCATTGGTAAAAAAAGCGTTTAAAATATCAAATGCGTGCTTTGTCTGAGCAATCTCCATTATCTTATCTTTTATTCTTTTTGTATTTGCAAGCTTCATATAATCAGCTCCTTGTTATTTCTCATAGATTCTGTCACTAATATACTTTACTGGAACTTCCTCGGTACACCATACCTCGTTCTCAGTAACTCCGAACCTAAATCCGTCATTGTTCATCTCAGATGCTGCTATTTTCAACGCTACAGGTATCTTGTGCTAGCGCTCTGCAGACTGCCAAGCTTTGCTTATATCAGCCTGCATATGTACAGCGTGTCTCCCCATCTTCTTTATAGCTCCGCTTTCCTCAATTGCTTCAAGAGCCTTTGTAGTCGTTCCGTGGTACAGGAACTTAGGCGGTTCGCTGTATTCCAGCTCAGGCTTTACCCAGGGAACAGAGTGTCCCTGACAACACTTAATCCTTTCGTGGGCTTCATCATACCTGTAGCGTTCTTTATTGTCTTCGGCTACTATCTGTTCCAACAGTTCACGATCCAGCTTATAGCTACTATGACGGTTAACGCCGTCTATAAGCTGTTCGACCGATACCCAGCCATGTTCGTCTATATCTAGTTCTGCTTTCTCAGGTTGATATCTAAGGAGCAAACACAAATATTTAGATAATTCGTTCATCTTATCACCACATAGTCTGCTATTTTATTTATTATATACTAAGTATACCAAATAGGAATCTCATATTATAGATCACTCCCTGTGTGCAAACACAGGGAGTTTCTTCACTTTATAAAATTACGGAAGACATTCTGAGCAGAAGCCATTTCTCTCTGGGTAAAAGCGCAAAGTTTTACCTCTATCTCATAGTCAGGATAGTCGGATGTAAACTTGTTGTACGCTCTGTAGCACTGCTTAGTTGATTCACCGGCTGGATCTGGCAGATTACCGCCAAAGATACCGGAGCTTATGAGCGGGAATGATATGCTGTGAAGGTCATTCTCCTTTAATACAGACAGAGAATTATAATACGCATCGAATAATTCCTTAAAAGCAGTAGGAGTATAAGAAAAATCAGGACCTACGGCGTGGATTATATGCTTAGCGTTTGTCATATTGAAGGCTGGCGTTATAACTGCATCTCCGTCATTTAAGGGAGTCTTATATGCAGAGCAAGCCTCTGTCAGCTGCTCGAGACCAGCTTTCTGAAATATAACGCCGCAGATTCCACCACCTGCCCATAAACCGCTGTTAGCAGCATTTACTACAGCATCGACATGCTGATCTGCACAGGAGGCATTCAATAACTCTATTTTACTCATAATAATCGACCTTTCTTACAAAACTTCAACTCCATGGAACAGGAAGTGCATCTTATCTATTCGCTTGTCAGTATGCCAGTGTCCAAGATACCATGCTTCATATTCAATCTTGTCCTCGATGGTATCAAGCCTTTCTTCTGTGCTGTTATCGACTCTGGACTGATCTATTCCTGAAAGAAAGCATTCTGTTGGTATATACTTGGCAGGACAGGTATGTGAGAACACAACGTCTACCTTGTTCTCTGAGAGTTGCTTTTCAACATATTCATTAATTTTCGGAGAAGGCTGCTCGTCGAGCCATGACTTTTTCAATTTCTGCTCTTGAATAAACTGTAACTTTTATAAAGCACCTCTGCTATTTTATAAACAGTGAATAAAAGTCTTTATAATCCTTTATTTTTCCAGTCATTCCAAGTTCTGCCAAAGCTACGTATATAGCAGCTGATTCAGCCTGCGTGCTTATACTTTTTTGAGGATTGAACTCAATATCCGTAAATCCGTTAAAATCAAGTATTTTCTTTGCAAGCTTCTCATTTTCGATAATCGCATTGATATAAATATAATTATAGAAAAGCGATTCAGGAATAAGCGGAAAATTTTGTCCGCTGAATCTAAACATAGTCAGTTTACCGCTATTTTTAAGACGTTCATCACGTTTTGCATCTTTCGGAGATACAAGCATCAAATCAGTATATTGACAGCCGTTTTCAAATACTTTTCCTGCCTGATATACGTTTTCTATAGGAAAGCTCTTTTTAAGTTCGGGTACATATTTCATAAGATTGAATGCACTGAGTTCAACACCTGTTTGAATAAGTGACTTGCTTGAAATTTCAAGCGGATTTGCTTCCGGATAAATCAATTTGAAACCGTCATGGATTGCTTTTATATTTTTCTGTTTCTGCGAAACTGCAAAACCGCCGTTCCACTTGAACTCAATGTTCACAATATCATAAAAAGGTGCTGAATTTTTAGGTATATAAACCGGTCTTACTGCCATAAAAATAACCTCCAAAATAAAATGATTACTATAAATGTGCATCTTCTGACATGACAAGCTAACAAATACGCAAGCGAAGAAATCAGTCAGAATCGTTTAATACTTTATAACAAATCTCCGTTTAATATAAGTGTTAATGTTGATTGTGCAGCCTGTCAGCTATTTTAATAATTACATCAAATGCGAGCACTTTTGATAAATCATCTTCTCATGCTGCTTGCGATATAATGCGCAAGCTTTCTATGGCATACCGATAAAATCTGTTCGATTCTTAAATGCTCGTATCCAACCAGTCTTGCAATTGAAGCCATCGACTGTCTCTCCCAGAGATACATATACAGAATGTCTCTTTTGGTCTGTGGCAGTCTATTCAGGCTTTCCTCTACTGCGTTTCTGTCAAACGGAAACTTTGTGCCGGAATAATCGAAAACACGCTGAAGATATTCTGTAGGCTGAAATGCTGCCGACTCCAGAGCATCAAAAACCTTGTGATATACCACCTGATTCGGATAATACTTGTAATCTGCAAAAATGTCAATACCCCTGCGGTAAAAATGCTCCAGTATCGCCGCCGCACAGCCTGCGCTCCTGCTCTGACCATATTCGCACTGACAGATAATATCCATGCCAGCAAGGAAGGTCTTGTTGATAAAATCCGCAAGCTCCGGTGCTTCGGGAAAGAAGTTGTCATAGGTATATCCTTTTTTTGGCAGATAATCAAGGTCGAGGTCATCCACCTCGCAATAGAACACATCACTGCAAACACTACTGTAATCGACTCGGGAATAGTCTTTGTCAATATGTTTCAGCTCCGGATCACAAAAGCTGATAACAGCGGTATTATCAGGGAATGAGCCTTTTGCTATGATATGCTCGATCGCTTCTCTTGAATACACAGATACCCTCATCAATACCTCCGATCACAAATCTAAACGCCAATGTATCTTTGATATTCTCTTTCCGGTGCGAGTACGTTTATATCCTTCGCAGTATCTGTTGAACCAATTATCAAACTCGTCTATCTCGATCTCAAGACAATCTGATGTTCCTGCATGATGCGGTAGCGGTATGAACAGGATACCATTACCATAGAATCCTTCTTCATACATTATGATATCATACGAAGAAAGCGTATAGATCAGCCCTTTAAAGAACAGAATGCAGGCGTTTTGCTCCCATACTTCGATATTAGACAGCAATTTACAGTGCAATACAGTATCAATGCGGTTGAGATAGCAGATAATTTTAGTGTCTTCACGGTCAATATCGAAAAGTCCGATATACTGGCTGAAATATGTCCAGACATTTTTGAAATATGATTTGAATGATTCAATGCTGAATTCCTTGTCATGTGCTAAATTCCAGTATAATCGTTCTGATTCCTTCAGCAATGCGGAGCGTTTCTCTTCCCGTTCCGGATCTAACTCAAATTTCGTATGAATATACGCCCGTGTAATGACTGCAAAATCTCCCCAGAACTCACGAATAACCAGTCTGTTCTGAATTCCGTATCCTGCTTCCTTCTGAGAAGAAGTCATTATGAAACGCTTTCCCGACTCATAGAACGAATTGAATATCAGTATCAGCTCATTCTGGATAGCTTCCTTACCGGCAAGTTCCTGAATATCGTCAACTAATAGGACATCCGCCTGCAAATACTTCTCACGGAACTGCTCTGCTGTACCGCCGTTACTGATGATATTTGTAAGAGAGGCCACCATATCTGCTGTTGTGGTGAGGATAACATGAAGATCAGGCGAATTCTGCTCAATTGCATTTTTAACAGCATAGAGCAGATGCGTCTTACCGGTTGCCGTGCCGCCGAATATTGCAAGTGACTTGGAATCCACATTTTCGGCAAACTGCTTTGCTTTCTCAAAGGCTTTGCTGTTTGTCTTGGTAACCTCAAAGCTGTCAAATGTGAATCTGCTGCATTTCTTACCATCTGTCATTATTCGCGCTCCTTTCAAGTATCCTCACATGACAACTTGTAACAGTTCAATATCCATTTGATTCCGTCAATAATCGCTTTTTTAATATTTTCCATTTGTTCGTAATAATCTTCATTGCATTGTGACAGCACTGTTGTTAGCGACTTGTGTAGTATCAGGACTCTCCATGGATTGTCTGAAGTTGTTTGAATCCGAAATCCACTTTCAGTTTTTTCTTTGCTCTGCTTATCCTTATCAATAGATTTATACCAAAGTTTTTCTTGAAAATTATTTTTTTCTCCCTGCATACAATCTATAATCACCACAAGCTGAGGAGAATCAAAGTTCTGCAAGCTATTGTCCTTATTGTTCAATTGTACGCCGGCAAACAGTCCGGGATGCCATGTTTCAGAAAATTTAATTCCGATTCGACCAGATTCTTTTCCGGGAGTATTCAAAAGAAACTTGCTTTCTCTAAGGAAATCATGAAGTCCAGGACATTGTTTTTCTATATCACTTTTCTGAAAATCTCTATATATGTCATTAAAAATACTACTCAGCAACGGTTCTACATTTATTGCAGCAGAATAATGTGTAACACCATTCGGATTGATAGCCTCTTTCATCCCCATACCAACCTCCGTAAGATACATTAGGAATTGTTCGATTATTATCTTTTCGTCTGCTTTATATTGTTCTTTTCTGATTGGATCAGAGAAGAATTCATATACGTCATGCCAGATAATCTGAATGTCTGGATTCTGCTCGTGCTGATCTTTACTCTTTGTCAATAGAACCGTCTTAAATGTTAAGTCTTTATTAATTTCCTTATCACATTCCGAATAATCCTTGATCTGGTTTTCACGAAGCGAACTATCAACCTTGTGCTCACAGATAAAACCGTAACCACAATCGGTTTCGATCATCATATCAATAATGCCTTTTGTCACTCTAAACTGCGTTTCTGCTGATACTGTAAACGTGCAGTTTGCATCAAAGTTTAGTTTTTCTTTACATTTGGAATTCAGAAACAGAACATAATCCTGTCCGAATTGCGGCAAGCTGTCAATCATCCAAGCAAGCATTTCCGTCAAATAGTTTTCTTTCGGTGACATTTTCTCCGTCTGTTTATAGCGGAATAATCTGCTGAAAATTGACTCATTCATTTGGCATATCCTCCTTCAGAATATCATTCAGCTTATTTACTATCCTGATACCTTTGCGGTCAACATCCAACCAATCCACATCATCAATATCCAACAAATTCACATCATAAGGCATATCAATCACGCATTCCAGTTCCTCTGGTTTTGCAATGGAAAGCCCTTCATCTTCGATATACCACGACACTAGTTTTAAAATACTATAGTAAGATCCGTAATCCGGCTCCGTTTTGCCTTCACGATAAAAATGCGTAATTTCTTCAATCGGCACATCATCCTGCTTTTCTTCATCGAACTCAAACTCTACAGCATCTCGAAAATAGATTTTCAACTCCGGTACTCGGATGGTATAATCATATTCGCAGACCATACTGCGTCCCCAACCAAGCGATTCCTCTGTTGGATGCACCTCATACGCTCTCAGTGGTTCTTTAATTGCCATACGCAGTCGAGCAACCATTTCGACCATCTCTGATAATTTGCATCTGAATTCCATGTGTCATCCCTCCTGTTATCTCAGTGCTCCCCACTTCTCATGTGCAGAGCATCCGCCGTTTGCCTGTCTTGTTTGCTGCCACGCACCTGACTTCTGATTCATGCATTTGCCTGTTGCCATTGGACTGCTGACCTCAAGTCTTGAGCCAAAATGATCGCAGATCCTCCGCTCCCCTGACCAGCAGGAACAGGTGGCACAATACTTTGAATCGCAAGTGTACTGATACATAAGCATACCTCCTCACTCTTTCTCTTTATGTTGTCATTATAGCACACAAAAATCTCAATTCCGAAGATTCGGGTGAAAATCCGAAAATTCTCCCTTTTGCACAAAAGAACGATGTCGTAAATGTGCAACACGACCAACGGACGGTATCAGCTGAACGTTCCCTTTCGTTTGTAATTCTATTATATCACGGTCGATGTACCAAAAAAGGGATACTTATGTTTCGTATTTTTCAAGAGCGTTTCGCAGTGTTTCAGCGATCTGTTTGCGTAAACTTGCAGGTGATAAGACCTCAACAGCATCAGCAAACTGCACCGCCCAGTGAAGCATGGAGGATTCGCTTGCATAAACGTGAACTTTCATCATATCATCAGGAAGTTCTTCAATATGTATGTCAGTACCAAAGCTGTCTGCGACATCGTTCATCATATATTGCTTACACTGGAACGTAATATGTGTGGGAACTCCACTCCAAAGATTAGGATGAGATTTGATATACTCAGATAGTCTGATTCCTGTTTCAAATCCTTTCAGCATACGAAGTAATCTGGAAGGCACATCTGTTTTACAGCAGTCCTTGATACGATCAATACGAAAATGCGTCAGATCATAGTATTCCGGCAGGTTGCAGATTAAATAGGAATGTCCATTTTTGGATATGATCTGATAGGGATTAACAGTATACTGTTTCTCTTTTCCATTACTGTCTCGCCTGATATTCGGTTCACCATCAATACCACAGTTGGAATAATGAAATGTGACCTGTGTTCCCTCAGCAATAGCACTGCCGATCTCTTCAAGTGTCAGTATGATTTCCCTGTTTTCAATTCTGCCGTATATATCCATATCGATCTTGGATATTTCAGAATGAAAATACTTGCTCGACAGTCCCTCAATACGACGGATCAAACTGATACGATCTTTTTTCGACAGACCGTCCGTCAACAGGACACTATCTATCAGCAGACGAAGTTCGCCGTTTAGGAACTTGTGATCGTAATAGATATTTGTCAGGATAGTTTCATCGCCGTTGCTGCCATATTCGATCGGATAATTACATTGAACAAGTTTGATAATATTACGGCTAATGGTTTTGCGGTCTACTTTCATTCCATATTCCGATACTAATAATTTCTGTATATCACGCTGAGATAACCTATGCTCTTTATCAGAGTGTTTCTGTATAATTTGCAGAATGTCAAGTATGATCATTTTCTTCGGCTGCATATCGGTCATAAGCAATTCACCTCAAATTCGTTGGTTCTATGTCTGTATTATACATCAAATTGATAAAATTTGCAAGTGAAAGCCTATATATCGTATATCGCTCATGTTAATCTTAATAGAGTGTATATATTATATATTGTTTTGATAACAAACTGATAACTCTCCCCACAACCCTTGCTATTATCCCAAACCTGATTTATAATGTACCTACCAAATTCAAGGAGGTACATTATAAATGAAAATCAATCTGCAAAACAGAACACGCAGGGAACTTGCCGATCATATCGGAGAAATCCTTGGAACAATTCCACGTTATCTAAGAGTTCCAACCTGTAACTATCAGATTGGCGACTGCATTCTGGAACGTGATGGAACGCTGACGATTTCCGATAATATTGATGCTATGACACTTCTCAATCATCTAAAGGAGCATGGCTGGGAGAGCGAAGAAACAGAAACGGACTGTCTTACACTTTCAGTTCCAAGAGATACGCTGCCCGATGAGAAAATTGCAGTACTTGAACAAATCATCGCAGGCAAAGCAAGTCTGCTGAAAAAAGCAATCGGAACAGATACGCTTACAGTCAAAACCAGTGTGGAGAAAATCAGCTTTTCATGGTTTCCCTATACGCAGGATTCTGATGAAATCAGAGCCTATACAGAACTTGTTACCAAGCTGTGTGAAATGACAAACAGGCAGAAACGAACAGGAGCAGTCAAGGAAACCGATAACGAGAAATACACCTTTCGCTGCTTTCTGCTTCGGCTCGGTATGATTGGGGCAGAGTACAAAACTACCCGCAAGATTCTTCTACGGAATCTTACGGGCAATTCTGCGTTCAGGCATATAGACTAATAGAATAAAAGGCACTCTTAATTCAGTTTAAACAGCTTGACTGCCTCAGAACGCACTAGCTTGCCGTCAATGCGTTCTGAAGCAGCTAAACCAAGACAGCTTTCCTGTGCGTAAAGCTCGTTCAGGGGGCGTACAGCGAGGGGCTGACGTTCGATGAGCCAATAATAAGAAAGGTTTCCAAAGACAATTGTGCTGTCATTGATATAATTGCTGATGACAACGGTATGGCTGAAAATTGTATCATCTGTATTTCTCCATAGGAAGTTTCCGGCACTGTCTTTCAGCATTCGAAGTGTCATAGCAGTTTCGTCATTCATCACCCATACAGCATTTCTGCGATACTGCTTGTCCAGACTAAAGAACAATTCAATAACTGCATCTGCTGTGAGAGTGCTTGCTGTAACACCAATTTCAGCAGAATGAAGCAACCCCTTTGGTTCAGTCTGTCCGATACCATTCAGGCATATATTTTCTTCTGCTCTACCGAAACAGTGACCGAATTCCCTGTAAACATAGCCTGCAAGGTCAAAACGTGTATCATCAACGAAACTGCATGGAATCTTTCCTAACATTGCCAGCTTGTGTGAACGGCAACGGAGACATGGATAGCGCATTTCATGCGGAGAGGGATAAGACTGGTTCTCATCAACGATTTCGGGTTCCGGCATAACATCCATACATACCACAGTGCCCTCTTCAATTTCCGTGTGAATTACTGTTCCGAAACGGCGGAACAGATTCTCATGAGTAAGATGTTCTGTATAATCTCCCTTGAAGCTATATGGTAATGGATAGCTGTTGTTTTTCAGCTTTGCAAGTTTGAGATTGTAATCGTCAACATCACCAAGTTGATTGGTTCTCAGGCGATTTTCAAATGCAATTCTGTAATAATCTTTTGTCAGTAACATAGCGTGATTCCTCCTTCTGTTGTTCACAGTTTAGTTTTAGACAATTTCGGTTCATAATAGGGTTAATACCATGTTTGAATATGCGTTTTTGTTTGTATCGCTGCCAGACGGTCAGCAGATGAATCATTTTTAGCGATTTTTATCCCCCCGGGGCGGCTTAGAAATACTGCAACCATTTTTTTCACAGAAGTCTATCGCTTCTTTTCTGGTAGCAAAGAAATAGGTTGAAAACTTCTGCATAACGCACCAATTCATCGGAGAATCGGTCTTTTTCTTTAATATCAGTACAGATTCTCCTTTCAATGTTTCCATGATAATGTGACAGTCATAGGCAGCATTATATAAATCGGACGGTTTTAATAACATACTGTACCTCCTTTGCTCTTTGGTGGATATTCGGATGATAAATTGCTCATTTTAACCACACCCTTTCATACCTGCACTAACTACACTTTACCTACACCACACTTTTCTCCTATTCTGCGTGGTTTCAGCGTTTTTGGTGTAGCTGGTGTAGTTTTTCCTGAAATCTCTTTTCCTAAAATAAACCTTGTACTTTGTACCTATGTCAGATACAAGGCTCAAAGTTTTTTTCAGAATCCAAGAAGTTGCCAGAACCTGCACCAATTACACCAAATAGCAGAATTGTGACTAAAATACGAGGTTTTACGAGGTGTAGTTACGGTGTAGGTAAGGTGTAGTTGGTGTAGGCTTTCACCACAGAATGTCATCAAATCCATAGATTCTGCAATACTGCTGTTTGGTATCTACAGAAAGTGTATAGCTTCGGTATATAATTCCTGCTTTGGAACGGACAGTAAGATTTGAATAAGACGTATTTAAATACTCGGAAATGATGTTTCTGAACTCCTTTGCTGATTTGGCATAGCCGCTGTTGTTATCCTGACACCACGCCTTATAGACATCATAAATTTTACCGACTGTGGCTTTATCAGAAATCTTGTTTCTCTGCACCATACACTCGTTCCAGAAACTTATGACTGTATTGTTATCACTCATATACTGCTCCCTTGCAGTTGTTACAGACTTTGGCTCGGAGAAACGATAGCCGTTATGGATGACACGCTGCATTGCAAGGATTGCCTTACGGACAATGCCCTCACGCTCTGCATACAGCTTATCCAAAAGCTGCTTGTCTTGTTTTTCGGTCGGTATCACATTTTTGCATTCCACCACCATAATCCTGTCATACACCCATTTTCCGTCATCGCCGCCGAACTTCGGCAGACGATTCATACAGAACCATAACAGACCGTCATAGGTAAATTCAAATGCCTGCTGTCCCTTGAATTCTGCAAACAAACTGTCACCGCCGGTTATTTTCTTGAATGTTTTCAGTTCATCTACAGAGAGAAAACTCATATCGGAACTGCCTGCAAGTCTTGTTCCATAAATTGCACCCGTACCGAAACGGGCTTCGATTTCTTTGAGATCAATGCCTATGAAGTTACCCTTGCCAATCAGACGCTCTGTCAGAGATTTCAGCATGGATTTACCTGTATCACCTGCACCGACAAGAAACAGAGATTTCTTCATTCTGTAGCCCTTGATATTGGAGAGAACCACGCCCATAAATTCCAGTAAAAGCTGCTGTACATCACGATCGCCGTTTGTCAGCGTATGCAGATACCTATCAAAATTCGGTGTCGGAATCAACTCCTCTGTATAGTTGCAGGGAATCTGAATGGTTGTCAGAATATCGGGTGTATGTGGAATCAAATGAACATCTGTGGCAGTCACAACAAGTAAACCATTTTGAAAATTGATGATGTCCTCACGGGCATTCAATGCAGATTCAGATATATAGTCAAGGTCTGTTGTCAGAATTGCGTATGTTTCATGTACTGCACCCATACTGACAACATCTTCATCGTATTCTGCAATAATGTTTTTTATCATGGCTTTGAACATATCGGAAGCGTAATACACATAAACGCCCTGCTCATAGACATATACACGCACACCCTCTTTGCCATTGTCACGGACGAGAATATATTTCACTCTTGTTTTTACTGCCTTTGCAAGCTTTGTTGCAGAGATACGAGGAATGCCCTTTTCGCTATAGGATATCCAATCAGGGTGTGGCATGACACTCTTATGAAATTGTTCTCCGCAGGCTTCTATTGCCCTTTGTATCGTCATTTCACGATAATCTGCTCTGTCCCATTTCTGACGATACAGAGCAGACTGACGGAATAGCGTATCAATCATTTCAGGATGATTTCCTGCACGAAAAGCAAGCATCGTGCAAAGAGCAAGGTCGGCTTCTGATTGACTGCCGTAATTGCTGGAATCACCTTTATCAAACAGCTTGATAAACTTTGCACCATTCTTCTGTTTACGGAGATTACAGATGATATCAAAAGTTTCCCTGTCACCATCACGCTTGGCACTGTAATTTCTCGGTTGACTTCTTCGCATATCTTTATCAAGTGTTGTCAGTACAGCTTCGGTGCAATCACAAAGTGGGACATCATGCACGGCATTGCCTGTAAATGTTGCAAAGCGGTTTGTCAGACCACCGAAATACAATTCAATCCCATTGTTCGGATTCTTCATATAGAATTGTCTGTCAAGCTTCTGCTTACCGTCCTTATCCCGAAAAATGGGCAGTCTTTTCATATCAGCAATACCATAGATATGTAATCCATTTCCGCTCGGAGAAATCTCTGCATAGGAACTGAAGCGTTTCAGCATCATCTGTACAAATGGATTTGTCAGTTCCTGATGGTCGATATCAAGGAAGAAATACCCCACCGGAATCACAAAGCCAATACCATCAGCTTTCATGTGTTGCTTTGCTGATATGGCTTCATCATAAGTCACCCATGTTTTCTGATACTTGTTGTTTGTACCTGTCGCACCATCTCCGGCTGCAACAGGCTTTTTCGTTTTCTTTCCTTTCACTTCAATATAATTCCAGCAAAGCCAGATTTTCATTTGTTTCAACTTGAGCAAAATACACCCCTCCTTTCATCTTGAACAATATGATTAATTCCAAAAATCGTTCTCTTCCTGCTTTGCCACATTCGCCTCTAATGCCTGCAATTCCTCACACAGCTTATCATAATTGATAAGTGCTTTTTTACCAATGAAAATTGCTGGTAATTTTCCTGCTTTCAGCATCATTCGAAGAGCGTGTTCAGACATCAGCCCTGTTCCGGCAATTTCACGGATAGTCATCATAGTTGGTTGTTTCTGCATTTCTTTCATTGTAAAATTCCTCCGTTTCATCTTGACAAGTTTCGTTTCATCTGATATAATAATTATACCACAAGCAAAGCAGAATGTCAATTGAAACGAAATCGTTTTAAGAAAGTTCAAGTAAATCGAAAATCAAAGGAGAAAATCATATGGCTGAACAAGTAACAGGATATGAGGGAACGTTCCCAACGATATTGAGAGAATTGCTCGAATGCCATCCAAAAACAGGCGAGAAAACCACACTCAAGGCTTTAGGCGAATATGTCGGCATCCGTCAGCAAACCATCAGTCTGTATAAAAATGGAACAACACAGCCGACACCGGAGAACCTGATCCGAATTGCAGAGTATTTTCATGTATCTGTTGACTATCTGCTCACAGGTATCAGTTCGGAAAATAAAGCTCTGCATGAGGAATTGGGCTTATCAGAGAGTGCAATCACGCTCATGAAATATGCAAAAAATACAGAGGGCTTTGAAAGTACCGCACCACTGATCAAACTTTTGGATTCACTGCTTAGTGACAAGGATTTCTACGCATTTTTGGAGGAACTGGAGTTCAAATCCACACAAGTCAGAAATGTGTTAAATGGGAAATTCGATAAAAGTAAAGTGGGCAATTTTAATATAGAGGGATACTTCATCTGGGATTTACAGAAGTTTGTGGAAGAATTTATTCTGAAACAGTTACAGAAGCGAGGCTTGCAGATTGAGGACAATATCGTTTCCGAGGCATAATCTGCACAAATTCCACAGCAGTATTTTTACCCGATTATCCGCAATATTACTTGACTTTCAGCCGATTCAGAGCGAATATAGAGTAAGACAAAATCTGAAAGGAGGCTACAAAATGCCAAGTATTAAGAAACGAGGAAAATCTTTTCGTATCATGGTGTCAATGGGCTATGATATGGCGGGGAAACAGATACGCAAGACCACCACATTTACACCGCCTGATGGAGTAACAGAGGGTAAGGCAGAAAAACTGGCGAGAGCATATGCCTATGAATTTGAACAGCGATGCAGGGGCATGACAAATCTTGATGAGAATATCCGCTTTCATGAGTTATTTGACTGGCACTACGATCAGATTGCACCTCATAAGCTGAAAGAATATACACTGGAATCCAGCCGTTATATTCTCGAAACTTATGTGCTGCCATACATCGGAAACATGAAGCTGAAAGACATCAACACAGCAAGAATTGACGCACTGTTCAATGAGCTGCATCGCCACGGCAGTAAGCGTGAAATGTACATTTTAAAGGATACTTCACTGCTTGCGTATGGTTGCCGCAGACCGCTTTCCCGAAAATCTGGAGTAAATATGAATACGCTGCGGGATATGGCGAATGGTAAGGCTGTGATGCGTTCCACAGCAGAAAAAATTTCAAAGGCTTGTGGCAAGACGTTGAAACAGGCATTCACACTTGCGGAAAGTAGTGGCGGTTTGGAAGACGGCACAATTGCAAGAGTACGCACGGCACTTTCTCCGATTTTCTCAACTGCTGTCAAAAAAGAATTGTTGCTGAAAAATCCCGTTATGAATGCCACCACGCCAAAGGATACAGATACAAAGGAACGAGCGTATCTGAATGCAGAACAATGCAAAGAACTTCTGACTATCATCAATGAATTCAGTAATCCACAGCTTACACGGCTTGTCAGAGTGCTTCTGTTCACCGGAATGCGAGTAGGCGAAATCACGGGTTTGCATTGGAATGATGTGGATTTTGAACATTCCACGCTGACAGTCAGATACAGTCTGTATCGCAGTAAAGGACAATACAAGCTTGGTACTCCGAAAACGAAAAGCAGTGCAAGAGTAATTTCACTGCCGCCACAGGTCATGGAAACACTGGCAGAGCAGATGGAATGGCAGGAGCATAGAAAGCAGGATATCGGAAATCGATGGATTGACAGGGGAACGGTTTTCACAGGCGAGTACGGAGAGTACATGAATTCCACTTATGTAAATACAACATTTAAAGAACTGCTGAAAAAACATGATTTTCCTAATATTCATATTCATGATCTTCGTCATGCAAACGCTTCACTCCTTATCAATATGGGAGTTCCGGTTAAGGTGATTTCAGATCATTTAGGACATTGTGACACTCGTACAACGGAAAATATCTACGCTCATATTTTTGCAGAAACAAGAGCGAAAGCTGCCGACGCCATTAGTCAGGCACTCGGGACAGTCAATTGAATATATGAACAAACGCCATGCTGATTCGGACACAGAAATTCGTTCAGCATGGCGTTTATTTGGTGTTTGAACCTGCAAAATGAGGGGATACGATATGCAGCGATATACATTTACGGACATACGGAATTGGCGTAAATTCGGCACTTTTCAACGATACAATACGTTATGATAGCGATGGGGTGGTGTTTGAAAAAGAGAATATCTACACATTGGATTCCAAGGGAGAACTGCTAATCACCATCATGTCCAGTTTGGCACAGGAGGAAAGCCGTTCTATTTCGGAGAATGTGACATGGGGACATCGAAAGCGATTTGCCGATGGAAAGGTTAGTCTGCCGTACAAACGATTTCTGGGATACCGGAAAGGAGCAGATGGCTTGCCGGAAATTGTGCCGGATGAGGCAGAGATTGTTCGACAGATCTACAAGCAGTTTTTAGAGGGAAAATCCTACTATGCAATTGCAAAAAATCTGACCGACCGTGGTATTCCAACACCTGCCGGAAAGGAACAGTGGCATATACGAACGATTGGGAGTATCCTGACCAACGAAAAATACAAAGGTTCTGCTCTGCTGCAAAAGAAATTTACTGTGGATTTTCTCACGAAAAAGACCAAAGTAAATGAGGGTGAAGTACCCCAATATTACATTGAGGAGAGCCATCCTGCCATTATCTCCCCAGAGGAATTTGAACTGGTACAAGCAGAAATGGCGAAACGCAAACAGCTGGGACGTAAATTCAGCGGAAATGATATTTTTTCTGCAAAAATCATCTGTGGTGACTGTGGCGGCTTCTTTGGGGCAAAGGTCTGGCATTCCAATAGTAAATATCGGCGTGTCATTTGGCAATGCAATCAGAAATTTTCTCAAAATTGTACGACTCCGCATTTGTACGAGGATGAAATCAAAATGCGATTTCTAACTGCATTTGCGAGTTTCTTTCAGCAGAGGGATTTGGTTTTAGAAACTTGCCAAATGCTCATCGATGATCTTTCCGATACGACACTACTCGACCTGCGAATTGAAAAAACCAGTCGGGAGATGAATGCGGTAGCTGCCGTGACAAAAAAACATATCGCACAAAATGCTGAAACCGAGCAAGATCAGGAGGAGTACGACCAAAAGTATCATGCATTGGTGCAGCAATATGAGAAGTTACAACAGCAGTTCACCAAGCTGCAGCAAGAGAGAGCAGCACGCATCAACAGGATGGATACGTTACATCACTTCCTGGAAACCATCTCTGCTGTTCCGCAAGTGCTGGACAGCTTTGATGAGGAGCTATGGCGAGCAACGATAGAAAAAGTGACGGTGTTCCATGATGGGAAAATGATTTTTCAATTCTTAGACGGAACAGAAATCCAAGGTTAAAACAAACCGGCGTATCTTGCGAATATCATCGCAGGTACGCCGGTTTCCCTTTGTCTTGAAAGCGGGTGCATTTCAAAAAATTTTGGGTGCATTTTTGCCCACAAAAAAACGTTTACGCAAACAGAAAACCGATTCAGAGGGAAATCTGAGCCGGTTTTTCTGCTTTTGAACACGTTTCAAAGAACGATTACTTTTTGAAATCCACGTTGTTTTTGCTGATTTTTGGGCATAAAAAAGCACCTCTAAATTGTATCAAAATAGAGGTGCAAGTATGGTGGAGCAACCCCATCCAAAAACAAACCCTCCGCTTTTTTTGAATTATCCTCAATTTCAGATAAGAGTAAATCATTGATTGTAACAGGATTATCTCCCGAATTAAAAATAATAGTAAGCTTATCGTCGTACAGATAGATTTTATTAATAAAGACGTTGATAAGGGTTTTTCTGTACTTTATGTCATCAACATTGCCGTCTTTAAGCTTTCTCAAAAAGAAATGCACCATTGGTACTGTAAGCACTGGGAAATTCTTTTCTTCTAAAGCTATTTGTTTTTGTAATTCAGAATGTTCCTTTTCCAAAATAGGTATTTGTTCATATAATGACTTTCTTACAGATTCAAGGTCACATTCTATAATTGCATTTAGAGCGTTCTTATGTTTTCTTTCATTTTCAGATAAAGCCTTTTTGAGAAATTTTAAATGGGCTGTATCTTTTTCGGATTCGCTTATCTTAGAAATACTATTTGCAATTTTCTTGATATTTTCATTTGTTAGAAGTTTTCGACATTCGTTAACCACTAAATCCTCAATATACTCCTTATTTACCTTCTTTTTTTTACAAGCTTTTTTCTTTGTACCATTGCACACATAGTATCTGTACACTTTTCCTGATTTTCCAGTACCCGAAAAGCCTGTCATCATTTCTTTACAATAGCCGCAAAATATTTTTGTCGTAAGTAAATACTCGACCTTAGCTCTCGCTCTTGCGGGAGCTTTTCTGTTTTTATCCATAATTTCAGCCACCTTATTAAATAATTCATCTGAAATAATTCGTGGCATTCCTCCAATTTTTTCAGTTCCCTTATATGTGTAAATGCCAATATATCTTTTATTTTTCAGCATGGAATGAAGGGAATTTTTATTAAATGGAACTCCTCTTGATGTTTTTAATCCTTGTGAATTTAATTGATTTATTATTTCAGTCACAGTCTTTCCACTTGCATAACTTTCAAAAATATATTGGACGATAGGGGCGGTATCTGGGTCGATTTGAAAGTTCTTTTTATCATCCACCTTAAACCCCAATGCGATATTTCCACCCGTAGATAGGCATTTTTCGGCGTTTATATCCATACCTCTACGAATCTTTTGAGATAATTCATCGCAATAATATTGAGAATGAGCCATCATCAAATTCCTATAGAAGATGCCAGCAGGGTCATTTGTAAAATGTTCAGTTGCAGAGAATAGGGCTACACCATTTTGTTTCAATTTATTTTCATTAGTTAAGCACTGCTGCAAATTACGTCCAAAACGGTCTATAGAATATACAATAACAGCTTGAAAGTTGTTGTTGTTACTATCTGATAGCAGTCTTTGCAAATCTGGTCGTTTATCATTTCTCCCTGTTAAAGCTCTGTCAACATATGTTCCGATTACCGTATAATCATTATTTTCTGCATATTCTGTGCAAACCTTAACTTGTCCTTCAATACTTTCTTCTCTCTGTCCACTTGAACTGAAACGAGCATATATTACAACATTCATTATTCTGATTCCTTTCTGCTTTGATTTCTCTTATACATTTTTTGAGCATAACAAGTTCGCCTTTCTATTCCATTAACAACTTTAGTATTATGACAATATTTTTGATTGGCATTTTTCCGTATAAAAAATCTATGGCATATCGGACATATTGCTATTTGTTCCTCTGGTAAGTATAACATATTAGCTAATTGATAAAAAGCCGCATCAAATAAATCATTTGCTTTTACAGCCAAAAAAATCTCTTTTCCGAAACATATTTTATTTGTAAATACAATACTTTGAAATGCACTTTCAAATTTCATTTTATCATTCTGAATGCTTGGACTTTTGCGCGGATTTTCTATTATTTTTTTATAGAGTAAAAATGCTTTATAGACATCATTCAATCTATTAAGAAAATCAACTACTGAAAAACTAATTTGTTTTGGCTCTTTCAAAGAAAACAATTTTTTATTTTTAATTTTGCTTTCAGAATCTATATGCTCAGGAAATCCATTTTTCTTACACCAATTACATATCAGTTTTAAATCATTATCACTTATTTTAAAACCGAATTTCACTTTATCCAATACATCAAAAATACTGTCTGATAATTTTTCTCTCAATGTTAGCATTTCCAATAATAAATCTGGTGTATTACACAGCAGTGTGTCAACAAAACAGTCAATGTCCAAATCATAATGATATGTTGCATATATTCGCATACTGTCATCTTTTCCATACCATTTATAGTTGTTTAGTCTGACTTTATCATAATATAATTTGCCAGTGAAGCGTTTTAAATTTCCCGAAGAGTCCATTAAAACAGATTCTGCTTCGTACTTAATGTTTTTCATGATCAAATACCTCAAACAATTCAAAAGTTTATGCTAAGGTTTATAATGCACAGATTACTATAAACTTATTATATGATATAATGCAATTAAAGTCAATGGTAAATTCAAAAAAAGAAGGGATGTGGCAAATATGGATTATTATTCTGATATACAAATCAATGAAAAGCAAGCTAAAATGTTCGCTGAATCCATATTTGCAGATATCAGTGAATATGTCAAAGACCACAAAGAAGAATATAACGCTTTCTTAACAGAAAGCGATTATACTCAATCTGTAAATGGAAAGGTGAAAGAAAATGAGCATTCTAAGTCAGCCTAAAATAAAATGCAAAGTAAGAGGACCTCCTCCATAATAAAATATCCAATAACGCATTTGCAGAACTTTTGAAAGGAGATGAGCAAAATTAACATAAATATGTGTGCTACTTCTGACACAATTGATTGCTGGGAAAAAATCAATTTTGACACAGCAGAAAAATGTGTTAAAAAGCTGCAAAAGCGTATTGCCTTAGCCTATACCAATTGTAATGATAAGCAAGTAGAATGTTTACAGAAGAAACTGATTCATTCGTTTTATGCCAAAGCAATAGCAATAAATATTGTTACTTCCAATAACGGAAATCGCACTGCCGGAATAGACGGGATTTTATGTAATGAGCCTGAAGAGAAATTTCAAGCAATAAAAACATTAAAACACAGAGGATATAAACACAAACCACTAAAAAGGATGTTTATTAAAAAGTCTAATGGGCAATTACGCCCTTTAGGAATTCCTACTATTAAAGACAGAGCTATGCAAACGTTATACAAGCTAGCGTTAGAACCGATTGCAGAAATCACCGCAGATTCCTGTTCCTTTGGTTTCCGTCACAATAAGAGTGCAAAAGATGCCATAGCAAAATGTATTGAACTATTATCCAAACATTCAGAAATTGAATGGATTCTGAAAGCTGATATAAAAGCCTGCTTTGATAATATAAGCCACAAATGGATTATGGAGAACATACCAATGGACAAGGAAATATTAAAGCAATTTCTTCAATGCGGATATGTATATAATAAAATATTCTATTCCTCAGAAAAAGGAATTCCTCAAGGCTCTTGCATATCAGGTATTATTTGCAACATGGTTCTTGATGGATTGGAAAGAGTTCTTAAAGACAGATTTAATGATACTGTACACATAATACGCTATGCAGATGATTTTATTATTACAGGTATAAGTAAGGCTTCCCTGCAAATTGTTGTCCCTGTGGTAGAGTGTTTCTTATCTGAAAGAGGGTTAAGCCTTTCGTATGAAAAAACTAAAATTACTCATTTGAAAGACGGCTTTTCATTTCTTGGATATAGAATTTATAAGCAAAACAATAATATTATTTCTGTTCCAACCAGAGATAATATAGATTTTCTTCTAAACAAGATAAAGGAAATATTAAATGACTTTCCTAATATGTCTTATGAATGTTTATGTGAATCACTGGCAAAGAAATTAAGGGGGTGGTTGAATTACTATACAAATCTCGCCATGATTGAATCAATTCATAGTGTAGAATTTGAAATTGTTTCTTATATCACTGAGCACACAGGGAACAAACAAATTGCAAAATTTATAGGAAAAATATTCGCCCAATATGATTAATAACCTAAAGGAGATTTTCTTATATGAAAAATAAAACTCGAATAACATTTGATAATTTTGAGCCTAACGCAATAGAGTTACTTGGCTTTGCAAAGAATAATATAGTTGAAGCCAAAGAAAAGGAGAACAAGCTGCCTATCAGATATAAAAACAAGCTCTCTATAGCGTATATGTTGCTTGATGAAGTACAGGAATTCTTATTTAATAATTAAACCAAAAGCCATTGACACTATAAATGAAGTGCCAATGGCTTTTTCTATATATAAAAGTACACAGAAAGTTTCTGCACAACATACCGACAAATCAGGCAAAAGAACAGTCCTACCCGTGCCTTCAATAATATATAAGGTTTTTTTCAAAAAGCGGCTTAAATCAGTCAAACTTAACAAACTCTCCAATAGAAACCAAGCGATAATTCAGCGAAAGCAACAACTCGGCTTTTCAACCGTTAATAACCGCGGACAACTGTATCGTTTTTTCATGCAGAAAGCTTTTTTCCTTGCTGAAAAAACAATTATTCAATACCCAAAAGAATATTTACAGCTTTCCTGAGGTCTGGTTTGGTGCGATAAGCCATAATTACCTTTCGCTCTTGTTCGCTTAGATCTTCCGGTGATAATCTGACATCAAGCAGCTCACTGGGAGATACATTCAATGCCTTGCAGATATCCGCAAGAATATCCGCATCGGGACGGTTGATTCCCTGTTCCCAGTTGGAAACACGGCTGTTGCTGACACCGATTTTCTGTGCCAGTTCCTTTTGGCTGAAACCACTCATTTCCCGATATTTACGGATTCTTGCACCGATTTCGTATTTCATCAAATCACCTCTACCTTGATTGTACCACATGAATTCTGTTATGTCAACAAAGGAATCAAGAAAATCTGTATAGCCCGCTTGACTTCACAGATAATCTGTGGTAAAATGATAATAAATCCAGAATTTCTGGAAAGGAGTCTGTCTTATGAGAGTTTATGAGAAAGTTCGCACATACATGGCAAACAATGACTTAAAAGCAGCAAATGTCGCAAAGAAAGCAGGAATTTCCGCTAAGTCTTTTGATGCGATCCTGAACGGAAAACAAACGCTGTACCCGGAAGACCTGAGGGCAATTTGCTATGCTCTGAACGTAAAGCCTGAAAAGTTTATGTAAACGATCAAACAAGACAAGAGCGAAAGGTAAAAATTATGGTACTCGAATTTTTGAAGTATGCGTACTTCAATATGACAAAGGGTGATAGTATGAACGATATTCTAATCAAATGTGTAGAAAAAGCTTATCTGGACTTGTGCAGAACGATAAAGTTCAACACAGAGAATAAAGGCACCAGAAAAAGTGCAAAGCGAAAAATCTGTGAAATGCTCGTCCATGAATATGACGTTTTGGCGAATGCCGTAAAGGAATCTGACGAAAAACAGAATGCCTTTGACTGTGAGCATCAAAGAATCTGCGAAGAGATCATCAATACGTATTCGGAAATCAGCGAATTGACGTATGGACAGGCACAAAAGTGGCTGAACATGATGCTAAAATATGTTTTGATGACGGCAGAGGACTCTGCTCTGAAAAACTATCTGCACATTCCTGTGGATAGCTATATTATGCAGGCTGTTGGCTCAGATAATCCAAAGCTGAAACATTGTCTGAAACTGGAATGCGTTCCGAAAAAGGACGGTGCTGTAGGCAAGTACAGCGAAAGCACCTCAAAGCCCTGGAGTAAGTGGACTTATGAGGAATATATTGCTTTCCAGAATTGTATCAGAGAAGCAATCTCCGCAAGTGATTATACTTCTCCCATCGAGTGGGAAAATGAAGCATGGATTGAGGTTGCAGAATACAGAAAATAAGGGAGACAATTATCATGGCACATAACCAAAATAAAGAAAATGAGATCATAGAAAAAGAGATACACTGTCCCTACTGCAATACAGACCATGCCGTATTGCTCAGCAAAACGACATCAAAGAAAATATCTATTCAGCTTCCGGCATACGGATTGAAATTTTTACTTTCTCTTTTCTATCTTTCTATCGTACAAGTGATGATACATGGATTTAAACTGATTGAAGCTGTCAAAGTAATTGACAATGTGACATATGCCTTTTGTCCAAACTGTGGAAACAGCTATTCCATGGCACCGCCTGATGTAATTCGGGAGGAAGTTAAAGCACCGAAATTTTGCAGGATAAAAAAAGGCAAGGTGGTTATGGGAATGTGTACCGGCATTTCAGAATATACCGGAATTCCCCTGCTTTGGGTTCGTATTATGACTGTGCTTTACGGAGTGACAATGATTGGTGCAATTCTGTATTTTCTGATTGGTGCTTGCGTTCCGTATAAAGAAAATGCGGAAGAGGGAATCCAAAGAGGAAAATTCTATCGTATTCAGAAAGGCAAGGACATTACAGGATTGTGTAAAGGATTTTCAGTGTACACAGACATTCCGGTTATGTGGGTTCGCATTTTTGCTGTGTTGTCCATATCTACAATCATCGGACCGATTCTTTACTTTATCATTTCAGCTTTTGTTCCGGTAAAAGAAAAAGTGGAGCAAGGCATAGTCCGCAAAAGGCTTTATAAAACCAAGAACAAAAAAGTATTTCTGGGACTGTGTGCAGGTTTCGCAGAATATTCCAATATGCCTTTATGGCTTGTACGCTTGCTGACAATTGTTCTGATTTTCCCAATGGCATTGTACTTTATCATTGCAGCGATTGTTCCGACTGAGGAGGAAGAAAATGCCTAATAACAATTTTCCTCCCGGTTGGGGAAACAGAGATTCCTCTGCGAAACCTAACTGGGGAAATCCAAATAATGAACCGGCAAATCAAGAAAATGAAATTCCATCAGATTCAGATGTTCGGAAAAACACGGAAAATGCTCCGATACCCAAAGAAAAGATTACGGATAATCCAAAAGCCGAGTTTACTAATGATTCCTCTTCGATAGCCAAGAATGAAGAAATCAAAAAAGAACCTGTAGAGGCTGCTGCTTCTGAACAGTCAGTTGACACCGTTCAAAAAAGTGCAGAAAAAACGCCCGGAAAATCGAAAGCTCCAGTTATTGTACTCAGCATACTTCTGGTAATTGTCATAATTGCTTTCGTCGTGTTTGCGTTTTTGTATTTTACAAAAGAGAACCCTGAGGATAGTGCAGTTTCTGTTTCCAATTCCATATCAGAAACTACAACAGAATTAACAACAAGTACCACAACAATTACTACTTCTTCTGCCGCAACTTCAACTGCAGCAATCTCAGAAACGACAACAACTGCCGCTGCACTTTTAAGTGCAGATGAATATGTGGGATTCTGGCACATGGAAAATAGTGCTGAAAGTGAACTGACGATTCATTCTATCGATTCATCAACAGTTACTTTTTCATTATGGTATTACAGACTTTGTTCTTTGGATAATTTAACTGCAGCGATTGAAAGAAATTCCGCTTATTTTTATGATGATGAAATCGAGGGCATCCTGACTTTTGACGACGGCTCTATCCGGCTTTATGTCACAATGTCAGATATTCCCGGCATTCCGTCACAATATGAAGAAGTTTACAGAATACGTATGGATGAATCAGTGCAATACGGAAACGAAACGCAGCATTTTTCTGAACCGTATATCATTCAAGTAACCAATCCGGAATTGCCGATCTATGATGCACCAAGTTACAATGCTAAGATTGTGGGAACCATTACTGACAATGAAAAATATACAATTGTGGAAGAATACGTGGAAGACGGACAGCCGCCTGCTTATCGTACATGGGGCAGATTGAAATCTGGTTTAGGCTGGATAAATATCTATGACGCAACAATCTCCGATGATTCGTTTGATATGGACGAAACACCAAACGTCTGGTGTCCGAACTGCGGTTATGGATTCTTTACAACCGGAGTCGGAACAGAAGGGTTCACCTGCCCAAATTGCGGACATAACTGGTTACCGTAACGAAATCTCCATAAAAGAAAACATCTCTTTCCGTTTATAATTTTTGATACCGAAAAAACAGCCGTAATCTTAAAAAATTACGGCTGAACTTATAAAAGAAACAGTTGACTTCTTTTCGTTTATATCTTATAATATTTACACATTAAATATTATCGAGGTGTTGATGATGATTTACGGCTATGCGAGATGTTCCACCAACGAGAAAATGCAGGACATTAACAGACAAGTACGAGAGCTGAAACAACAAGGGGCAACTGATACTACAATATATCTGGAATACGAAAGTGGTATGAAAGCTGACAGGGCAGAACTAAAGAAACTGCTTAGTGTTGTGCAGTCGGGAGATACCATTCTTGCAACAGAAGTCAGCAGAATTACTCGAAGTACAAAACAGCTTTGCGATATTATTGAGCTTGCAAAAAATAAGCATATAAAATTAGTACTTGGTACTTTCATTGTAGATTGCAGTAAGGAACTTGACCCAATGACCGAGGGTATGCTGAAAATGATGGGCGTATTCAGCGAACTGGAACGCAATATCATTAGTCAGAGAGTGAAAAGCGGTATGGAGAATGCCAAAGCAAAAGGAAAAACCATTGGCAGACCGCCTACAACAGCAGACGATATTCCAAGTATCTTTTATAAGCATTATCCGAAATACAAAAATGGTGAGATAAATAAAAAGGAGTTTTCAAGGCTTTGTAATTTATCTTATCCGACAGTTTATAAGTATTTGGGGATTGTGGAGAGGTAAACCTTTCATAATACAAATAAATATTATTTATATTCATAGAGGTTTTTATAGAACTGCATAAGAATGATTGAAAGAATGTAGTGCAACATCGGCGAGTATATAATCTTTAGGAATTATGGAGGTAAAGAAAATGATCTCAAAAGAACAGGCATTTGCAAATATAAAAAAATCCTGCGAAGAACAGTTACATAAAATCTACTGTGCAGGTGTTCCTGATTTTGCTTTAGAAAGATTCAATAAAGAAATTGAAATGTTGAAAAGTTCTGAAACAATACTACAATTTGAAGCATACCGAATAATTTCTAAAGTTGCGAGAGAACATTCTATACCGATGATAACAGGCAACGGAACTTTTATTGCTTATCTGATTGGATATATGGGTCTGAATCCTCTGCCGTCACACTATTACTGCTCTTGCTGTGGTAAATCAGAATGTCATAATAATTATAATCAGTTTGGAATTGATTTGCCGCCCAAGAACTGCTCTTGTGGCAATCAAATGATTTCAATGGGAATCGACATACCCTTTGATTGCGTATGGGGAAGTAAAAAACAAAAAGAAAATCAGAGTTTATCAATCAGAACTGTCTGGAAAATTATCCCACTGGCTGCAAAAGTGGTCAGTAATCATTTTGGCTATGATTACATTCGGCAAAATCCCGATATTCAGCGAAATATCATATCCACAAAAACAATGGAATTTTTATATGAATGTCAGAATCGTACCGGATTGATTGTTTCCGATATTCCAATTTCCGAACTTTCTGCTTTGGATTATAAATCTTTGCAAAAAATAGAAAAAATATGCGGAGAATATCCTTGGATTAAAGCGATACAGCCCTCGACTAAAAGAGAAATCAGCCGTATCTTTTCGGCAGTTCATAGTATGATAAAAAATATATCGACTGATGTATTGAATATAAAAAAGATGTTTGAATCAGAACTATTTCAAAAATATCCTTTCATTGAAAGGGAAGATATTTACATATATCTTATTGAAAAAGGCGTTTCATCAGAAGATTCTATAAAAGCATACGAGAAATATAGCAAAATTAATTATTTTTCTAAAGCTCTTGAAAGTTATAATTTTGAAAGTGAATTCTATGAGGTCATAGAGCAATACAATTATTTATTTTCACGTTCATTTAATGCAGCTATGATTTATCATTATCTGTTGCTTGCTAAGTATGCCGAAATTGATTATAATATGTTTACAGACGTAATACAGATGTATATTTCGGTTGATATATATTCTCGGGACTTTATTGAAAATTATATACTTCCAAAAGATTTTTTCAAAAACACTGCTGTCATCAGCTTTTATGACCCCGACAGATATAGTAATGATAAAGACTGCTATTCGCTTGTTGATTACAATGGCAAATCTGATAATGTACTCTACATTCCGTTAGATGATTTTCAGACAGAACTTCCCGAAGCTGATAAGATAGCAGAGTTTGTATATTCCGCAAAGTCAAAGGAATTACGTATTATTTGCCAATGTGAATCGGGACAGAATCGAAGTGCAGGCTGTGCTGCTGCGATTTTGGAGCATTTCAGTAAATCGGGCAGTTCCATATTCAATGACGATAGATACCACCCTGATGAAATGGTGTATTATGCTGTGTTGGATGCACTTACATCATATAAAGAGAATAAGTGAAATTTAAAGTAATTAAGCCAAAGAGACTAAAACTCTTTGGCTTTTGTTTTATAGTAATATTTGACATACTTCTCAAATTTACATAAAATCATATGTAGTGTTTCAATCAAAGCTATACTTTGATATTTCACATTCATAACTCATCCGGCTTGGGTGTAATGGATACCTATTATCTTTCTTTAAGCAGTAAATCTTATCACCATATTCCTTCAGAATTTCAATTATTTTTTCTTTTTCAGATTTATAACTTTTTGCAACTCCCCATACAATAAAAATAGCGTCAGCGTTTTCAAATTCAGATTTGTATGTAACAAAATCGGTTGCTGTTTTATAATTGATTCCACTTTGGTCTGTAGAGTAGCTTTCAAATATGTTGAACATTTTCAGTTCCTTATATCCGTTAGCCGCTAAAAATCTTCCTAATGTTGTAAGTGTTTTATCACTTCTATTATCATTGGCTTTACTTGGGTTTATACCAATTGCAACAGCGGTCTTGGTATTATTACTATCCCAAGTAACCGTTAGGATAGAACGGTTAGCAGCACCCTCAGAATAGCTTCCGTTTTTAGTATGTATTTTAAGTTTTCGATCAACAGCATTCATAAATATATATCCCCTTAATTGAAAAACCAGAGAGCATAAGACCCTCTGGTTCTTTCGTTTTGATATTACAACCAAACCGTGACGGCAAAGCCACCTACAAAGTAGTAGGGTTTTGTGTAATATTGTTTTGGAAAAACACTTAACCTTTGATACAATCATGCACTCCCTTTGCAGGGGGTGTGCAACCAGTACCGAAAGGGTGTGCAGTGGGTAACCACTGCCTTTGACAAACCCGGAACACCGGATTCATTCGTTTTGCTTGTAATCTATATTACACTATTTTTCTCGCAAAGTCAAGACAAAAAAGCAGATTTGTGTAATGTTACAAATCTGCTTTTCGTTTTATGTGAAAAATTAATAATGCTGCGATTCAGAATCAAACTGTTATTTCAGTACCGTTTTTAAACCGAAATTGCAATTCTCCCTTTTCACAGATGGTCACTGTTTCAATCGCAGTAAGCCACACGTCCGAACTGAAAACCTTAATCGGCTCTTTTCTCTTTTTTATCTGCTCCATGAAATCTTGGATCACAGTGGTTTTATTTATGCGATCTAATTTTTCAGCCTGCAATTTCTGATATTTTGCTTTCAATGCCTCATATTCTCGCTCATAGGATTGATACTCCAGCGTATATTCTGGCTGCTTTTGAACCGTTCGACTATTGATCACAACCATTTCTCTTATGTTTTTCGTGATCTGCTTTTCCTCATCGTCCAGAGCACGCATTTTCGCATCCAAATCCGAACAGTCTGAAAAAGCACGCAGTAACATCTCGCAAAGGCTCAAAACGCTCCATTTATCAGTAAGCAGTTGATTATAGGCTTTCAAAAAGCCTTGCTTTATCGTGTCCTCATCAATATGCGGTGTTTTGCAATAACAATCATTCGTATATTTCTTGTTGCATCGCCATATCACACGTCTGTAACGGCTGTTAGAGTGCCAAACCTTAGGACCGTAAAAACCGCCACACTCGCCACAGACGATTTTGGCTGTGAATATATTGCCGCTGTGATAGCGTTTTCCCAGTTCTTTTCTCCTTGCCATTTCCGCCTGCACCAATTCAAATTCCTCTGGTGAAATAATTGCAGGGTGGCTCTCTTCCACATAATATTGAGGAACCTCACCCTCATTCACTTTGGTCTTTTTTGTAAGAAAATCCACAGTAAATTTCTTTTGCAGCAGAGCAGAACCCTTGTATTTTTCATTAGTCAGAATGCTTTTCACCGTACTGAGATGCCATTGCTCTTTCCCAGATGGTGTCGGAATGCCTTTTTCAATCAAAATACAAGCGATTTTATATGGCGTCATGCCCTCCATAAACCAGCGATAAATACTGCGAACGATTTCTGCCTCCTCCGGCACAATTTCCGGCAAGCCATCTGCTCCTTTTCGATACCCCAGAAAATGCTTGTATGGTAGACTTACTTTTCCATCGGCAAAACGCTTTCTCTGCCCCCAAGTTACATTCTCCGAAATAGAACGGCTCTCCTCCTGTGCCAGACTGGACATAATGGTGATCAACAGTTCACCTTTGGAATCCAGCGTGTAAATGTCCTCTTTTTCAAAAAACACCTCCACGCCTTTTTCTTTCAGTTTTCGCACCGTAGTCAAGGAATCTACGGTGTTTCGTGCAAACCGGCTGACTGACTTGGTGACAATCAAATCGATTTTGCCGTCCAGAGCGTCTGCCACCATCTGATTGAATCCATCACGATGCACTGTGCTGGTTGCACTGATGCCCTCATCGGTATAGACTTTGACAAACTCCCAGTCCTCACGCTCTTGAATATACTTGGTATAATAATCCACCTGTGCCTCGTATGAAGTGAGCTGCTCCTCAAAATCTGTAGAAACACGTGCATATCCGGCAACTTTTCGCTTTACTTTCTGTGTTGTCGGCAGGTGCGTTTGCAGACTGATTGTTGGCGGTATTACAGTTACTTTTCGACCCATTTCTGATTCCTTTCTCGTGCTGCCTGTTTCATCTCCTCTGTCCAGCTTTCTGATCTTGAGGGATATTCCCAGTGGCGTATTTCTGATGTTCCATCGTGGAAGAAAAGCTGCACCTCAAACGGTTTCGGAATCACAATATGGTGAATATTATCCCAAAATACAGTCTTATCAAATTCATTTAATTTAAGTACATCACAGATTAGAGTATATAGAATTGATTCCGGAATTTGCTTTGAACCGGGGCAGTACTTTTTTCCTCGCCTCAAAAAAGTGGCACACATCCAGATGATTCCTTGTGGGAGTTGTTTTCGTTGATAGTTCTTTCCGCATAATCCACAGGTAATAAGACCACTAAGCGGATAACGGTTTGTAGCACCATCATGGGTGTATTGCTCATGTCGCTGAGCCAATATAGCCTGTGCTTTGGCAAACGTTTCAAGGTCAATAATTGGCTCGTGGGCTTCCTCTACATAATATTTTGGAAGCTCTCCCTGATTTCTCGTTTTTTTCTTTTCGATATGGTTATTACGATAGTACTTTTGGAGCATGAGATTTCCGATATATTTTTCATTTGTCAGAATTTCACGGATTCTTGGGTTTGTCCATAGATTCCCTTGCCGAGTTGGTATTCCCATCTCGTTGATCTTATTTGCGATTCTCTGCTGACCCATACCGGAAATATAATCTGAAAAGATCATGCGAACAAGTTCTGCCTCATTCGGTTCGATTTCCAAGACTCCTTCTGCATTTCTGCGATAGCCCAAAATCGTAATACTACCTATTTTTCCAATTGAGAAATCCTTTCGGATTTGCCATTTTCGATTTTCGCTGGCTGAATAACTTTCCTCCTGTGCATAAGACGCCAGAATGGAAAGCATCAGTTCGCCGTCTGAACTCATGGAATGAATCCGCTGTTCCTCGAAATAGACATCAACGCCCAGCGATTTCAGTTCCCGTACCGTTTCCAGCAGGGTAACCGTGTTTCGTGCAAAACGGGAAATGGACTTTGTCAGAATCAAGTCAATTTCTCCCTGTCTGCATCGGTTCAGCAACTTTTGAAACTCTGCCCGGTTTCCTTTTGTTCCGGTCAACGCCTCGTCTGCATAAACACCGCAGAACAGCCATTCCGGATTGCTCTGAATCAGCTGATTGTAGTAACTGACCTGCGATGATAGAGAATGGAGCATGGCATCCTTTCCGCTGGATACTCTGGCATAGGCTGCTGTCCGTTTCAATGGAAACTGCTTTTTCTGCGGAAATACAACTTTTTGTATCACTCGTGCCGTGATAACCTCCCCCTTTCCGATGACATATTACCGTATGATCGGACGAGAGTCAAGGAATATACTGCACGAGTTTATGCCGCATTCCTTGGCTAAGATGCCATGCACACGCCGATAATCTTCTTCTGTTATTTTTCGTTCAGCAAGAAGCGTTTTCAAAATTTGCACCGCTGCTTTGTACTGCATGATCTTGTCCCAGACTTCTTCTTGATTTGCCGTAGCAGCTGCGTGAGCAGTACTTTCTGTTTTTGTTGCCATAACTTACAAACACCTTTCCACAAAATTGACAGGTACAATCATAATTTGCTTTCTTATTCAGCTTTTCTGAATTGGCATACCACCATTTCAAGCGACACGCATCTGAACAGAACTTCTTTTTTCGATGCTTGGGTGTCATCACCAAAGCAGCACCACAACAAGGACACACTGCTGTTTTTCGCCTGCAATAAGAGGCGATTGTATTTACAGACACCCCAAGAATGCCAGCAATTCTTTTATAACCGTTTCCTTGCTCTCGCAAAGTGTCAATTTGCTCCTTTTGACCCTGCGTCATTTCATCTTCCTCCCGTATCTAAATTTTGTAGTGGCCCAGAAAGGCTCACCATCATAAATACAGTCGAAAAAAGGGTCGAAAAATCGAACCCCCTCTTGAAAATTCAAATGAACGCAAAAAAAAATCCCTGCACCGGAGTTTTTCTCCGAATGCAGGGATTTCTTCTTGCCAAATAGGACAAAGCGTGATATAATAGTTGTAGCAGCAAAAGGCGGTGGCAAGTCCGCCCTTTGTTGTTTTGGTTCAAGGTCGGTTGGTTTCAATCGACCTTATTTCTTTGCCTCTTTAATGACCTCGTCAATCAGTTCAAGGGCTTTTTCTTTGTTGTCACTCTCCAAAAGTGCTTTGATGGAAAGCAAAAGCGTCAAAAGTTCAAGCCGTGTCATGTCCTCTTTCATGCTTCCTCCTTTCTCGTCTTGCCCCGGTATTCGTGGCTAGGTTCTCCCCTAATCCACTGTATACAGTATACCATAAGTTAAACCTATAGTCAAGCCAGTTTGGAGATGTTTGTGACAGTACACAAACGGCTTTTTGGTAATTTGTGTAGTTTATGGTTTAGGCTTTTCCCTAATTCTGATTTATAATTTTTTAAATGATTTTCCTTCAATTAGAATCTTATGGTAACTTGATGTATCTAGATTATCAATAATATCAATAAGTTCTTGGCTATTTAATGTGATAGCAGTAATGATTTGAAATGACTTTTTGATTTCTACGACTGTTTTAATAAAACTTTTCATATCTTCTGGCACAATACTTTGTTGTGCCGGTTCATCAAAAATGATAACACCTGGGTGATTACCATTTTTTTCAATAGACACCTGTAACAGTGCCATTGTGAATGCCCAAATCACACGAATACCGTCACTAGCAGATGAATCAAACTTCATATCAAATCCATCGATAGTGGGCAGAAGTGATGAATTAATAGAAATTTCAATTCCCTCAAAACTTGATAAGCTGCTGTAGTGATATCGTTTTAGATTTTCAATAAACCGTTTTTTCAAAAGGGTAATTTTTTCAATATCTGACTCTGAGATATCCTTTTTTGGAAGCTTATTTTTTTGATCTAGGTACGTATTCCACTCTACAGATAGTCCCTTCAACTGTTCAGTTAAAGAAATAATTGTATTTTCTAATTTGGATAACCGTTCGATGCGATTACTAATTTCTATCCGCTTAAGCATGATTGCTTCTGATGCTTCTGTATCTGTAGTGGTAAACAAATCTGAACGAAGCGTATGTGCTAATCGCCGTAATGTTTGAAGTCGCACTTCAAGATCATCTTTTTCCCTGTTAAGTTTTTTATGCAATTCTTTGCGACTTCCCAAAGTAAATTCCAACATCTTTTTTTGTTCCCTAAGATGTCTTATATTATCTTCGATACTCATAAAACCGCTTACAGTTTCTGCGTTAAGCAAATTGTCTTGAATATGCTGTTTGCAAACAGGACATATGTTTGATGAAATATCCCCACCTACTGTTTCAGACCCGAATTTTTGAAGTCGTGCAGCATCGTTGTTATTTCGAATGTCTGATTTTACCAAGATCAAGTCGGAATTTAGTCGTTTAATTGCTTCATTACAACTTGCTAAGCTTCTGTTTATTTCATCCAGTCGATTTTCAAAAGCAAGTATTTGCGTTTCTGTTTCTGATAGTTCAATGTTAAGTGCATCAAAATTATCGCATACAAGTGGTTTCAATTGACGCAACCCATTATACTCATCATTCAGAGATTGTATTTCCTCTTTAATTGATGCGGATCCTAAAACTGAAACAACTATTCTTGAATAATCTATATCTGATAAAACTTGCGGATGAATAGGGAGATTTGAAACTTCACATAATTCTGAATGAACAGCTTTTTTAAAGTCAGAAATTAATTGATTCCATTTGTATTCAATTTGAGTTTTTACTATATTAAGGCGATCTCTTTCTTTTTCGTTTTTTAACGTATCCAATCCCAATATATACTCTACAATTCGTTTTTTAGATTCACGAATTCCAAACACTGGCATACCGGAAAGAATGTCTGACCAACCATGTTTTTGCTCAATAAACATAGAAGCAAAAATCATCTGAAGATATAGTTTTCGTTCATTGCCATCCGATGTGCGAACTAAAGGAAGTTCCATATGAAGAAATTCTTCAAGAAAGGTATGAAATCCTTTTTCGCTTGTTGCCGAATTTTGAATATTGACATAATAGTCTTCAGATAATATCTTATTATTGCTTATTGAATTATAATTTCCGTAATATACAGTCACAAGGTGATTATCCTTACTTTCTGACTTAATATTTCTGTAAATTGTTCGAGTTTCATTGCCGTTGTTGATTTCAAGATAAGCACCAGACTCAGTTACTGTTAAAGACTCTCCATTATCTTCAATGGCAGTTTTAAAAGCAGATGTGAGAACTTTGCTTCCAATTCTACCAGCACCGCCTAGAATTTGTTCAAAACCAAGACAATAGTAGATAGCAGCAAGAATTGAACTTTTTCCACATGTGTTTTCAAAACTTGCTATAAAGTTTAGTCCATCTTTAAAAGATTCATCGATTCCATATGTACCCTTAATAGTATTAATTTCAACTCGCAGCCTACTGATTCTCAGCATCTTTTATCCTCCATGTATCAACTATTTCTTCAACCTTGCTTTCAGTTAATTTTTTTGCTAGCAAGTTTAAATCATCTATTTCGGTTACCATCAGATCTCCAACAATCTTTATCTGTTCCACAAGTTTTTTACCCCGGTCAGTTAATTTATATTTTGCATTCCGCTGTCGTTCAATCAATCCATATCCTATTGCATATGTTAGAGCTCGGTTAATTGATGGGTCAAAACGAACAATCGGTGCATTACCGATTCCGTCCGTGAATTCAACAAGTTTTTTCATATTTTCTTGAGAAATTAAAGCAAATGAAATCATGTGAAGCTTTATGAGGGAACAAATATCTCTGCGACCGCAAATACGCATAATTAAACAAAGTTGACTAACTTTATAACTGATGCGATAATTGTACGGAACCGCATCCGGTTTTGCATTGAAAACAATATCGGTATATTTTAATGGAGTTTCTCTCATTTATTTACCCCCTAAATTCCATCGAACAATCTGCAAGCCAACTTGCTATTAAATCCTGTTTCAATTCCCCAATAGATGCTTCATTAAGTCTTGGAGAAAAATCTCGTTCAAGTTTAGAATGAAACTCATTGAGAATTGCATCAAATAAAGTACGATTCATAGTTTTATCTGTGTTCATGAGAGTTTTAATTGACACTTCACGCTTGTAGCTTTGTTCAAGCAGATAAATTTCTTCGTATATCTCTGGAAAGTTCACCCGTAAATCATTCATAATTTCTAATCCACTTATATAGTAGTCAACATAAATGCCAACCACCTTGTTTAAGGCTTCGTCAGTGTCATCAACAAGCATAATTGCCTTAATCTTTCTGCGTATGTTTGCAACTTTTTCAGACTCACATTCTGGCCAATCGGGTTCACTCGAATGTTCAACAGCTAAATTGAGTCGCATATCAGATAAATTTGTACGAATAACTCGACTTATTTCCGCTGTGAAATCATCTGCTGTTTTAATGATAATTTGAAAATCATTTGAGATATGCATATAGTCAGAAGGTTTATCTTTTTTCGCTTTAATTACTTCTTGACGCTTGCGTTCAGCATGTGCAAGAATTCGAGTATCCTTATATTCCGGAATGTTAAAATGCCATTCAACAACAGGAGGGACTCCAAGTTTCCTAAGTCTATCAGCATTTTTCTTTAATTTATCTATATCGTCAGTAAGTTTGTTTCGTTGATGAGTATATAGCTCATTATCGGTATAATTTCGCTCTGGGCAGTAACATTGATGAACAATTCCTTTGAATGTAAAACCTTCTATGCCAGCATCACCCCCATTGGCAGCAGGAATTGCAGTGTAGTTATCTTTTTGATAACGAATACGATAGCACTGAACGCATAAATTTTCCCATTCATTACCAGTCATATAATCATCAATAAAACGCCTAATGCTACTCACAGCATTTCCTCCTTAATAAATTTAATGAAATTGAATTTGTATAGTCTGGTTCTCGAGATAAGGCACAAATATCCACACAAAATTCTTTCACTTCATCCAAATAACGTACTATAACAAATCTAAAAAGTACATATACTTGTATTACTACCACCTCTCTATGCATCAAAAATAGCGTATCACCTATCTTTGGAGGATTCTGAATATTCATTTCAAAAAGCTCCTTTCCTGCCGGACAATGTCCATAATATTGTGATGAAACCACTTTTTTTATTTTGTAATTAACATAAAAGAATCCCTGTCGTGGTGACAGGGACTTCTAATAATCATAGCTATCTGCCAAAGCACGAATACAGCGCTTCGACAGCGTTGTATTTAATTATACACTGTTTTTGCTGCAAAGTCAAGTATATTAAATCTTTGAATCACAGCAATAGCATTTACTTTTTCAATTTCTCGTCAATACTGGCAACGTGATGCAAGATCTGTTTGAGTGTGTCATCATCGTTAGTGTCTTTTTCCGTGTCCTCCCCAGTGTCCGCCGCTGGAGTGGTTGTTGCACTTTTTGCAAATCCATTCAGCCCAGCAGTCTTGATAATCGCCGGATAATCCTGATACGCATAGTCCAGATCCACCTCGCCGACAATACCGGAAACGCTGCCTTTCCAGCTGTACTGCCACAGCCCATAATTCCCGGCATAGGACGATCTGCTCACATCCACATGAGACAGAAACACGTCATACCGGCTCTTTATATCGTCCCCGATACAGCTTTCCAGAGCCGACTTGAACGTATAAATTGCCGCATAATACCCGGCAGATTCCAACGCACTGCAAAACGCCTGACAAAGTGCATCTGCATTTTGCAGGCTTGCCTGTTCTTCGATGTCAAAAGCAATAGGATACTCGAACTGTTTTCCTGCCAGAGCAGACAGGCACACAGCAGCCTCCTGCTCCGCTTCTGTGGCAGTTTTGGCGTAGCTATACCAGTATGCCCCGACAGGGATTCCAAGCCGTTTACATTCGCTGTAGTTCCGTTCAAACTGCACATCAATCTGACTGGATTCTTTCCCGAAACCTGCCCGTAAAATCGCAAAATCCACCTGCCCGGATGCTTTGACTTTTTCCCAGTTGATTACGCCCTGATGCTTGGAAACATCAATCCCTTTTGCCACAATTTCAGATGGTTGCAGCTGTGCTTTTGCAATGCCGAAATAGCGGTAGAAATCGCTTGTCACCGTGTTTGTGCCTTTGGTTTCATCACCATACCATTTTGCCCCTGTTCGCACATCCAGATGCACCGCCGTATAAGCACTGGTGATGTTGGCAATGCCGCTGAAACCCAAATCCTGAGCCTTACAGCACACCGCCTTTGCTGAAATTATGTTGCCGGACTTGTCATAGCACACCACGTCCGCCGCCGTCCCTTTGGTATGCTGCCCAGTACTCGTACCGCCTACCGCTTTATCATGCTCAGGACAACGGTAGCCGCTGTTGACGATGATCTTGCCGCAGTCTAATGCTGTATACAGCCGTTCCAGCTTGCTCACCAATTCATCCGAAATCAAAAAGTCGTGGCTTTTACCGCATTTACAACGGAATTCACGAGCGTTGAAGTGCTCAGTCAGTTGGGTGTTATCCGTTGCTGAAAAACTCTTTACTGTCATATAAAACGACTCCCTTCTACAAAAAAAAATACTTTTGAAAAAATCGAAAATTCGCTTGACTTTTCCACGAAAACGTGGTATAATGTAATTAAAGAAAGGGGGAAAGCAAATGCGGACAGGCGAATTAAAAAAGAAACTTCGCAAAGCCGGATGCTACAAAATCCGAGAGGGCGGAAACCACGAAATCTGGTACAGCCCCAAAACAGAAACAGCATTTTCTGTTGGGCGGCATGATGGACAGGAAATCGCAACCGGAACCGCAAACAAAATCCTGAAGGATGCGGGGCTGAAATAAGCCCCGACCCTACGGGGTTTTCAAAATGGCAAGAAAGCGAACCATTCGCTTTCCTTGTCAACTTTTCAAATCCGCATTTGTACCCCCATTCAAAAACAAAAAGGAGCTGGTAAAATGGCGAAATACGTTTACCCTGCAATCTTCACAAAAGAGAAAAACAACGCTTATTCGGTTGACTTTCCAGATGTAGAAAACTGTTATACGTGCGGAGATTCTTTGGTGGATGCAATGGAAATGGCATCTGATGTCTTGGCAATGATGCTGTGTTTCAGAGAAAAGGAAAAGAAACCAATTCCGGTCGCTACTCCGATCAAAGAAATTCAAACAAATGCAGACAGCTTTGCAACCTTGATTCTTTGTGATACGACCGATTATCCTCTCGTGGAGTGTGAGCCGAATGCAGAATAACATCAAGAGAATACGAGAACAGAACGGCATTACTCGAAAAGAGTTAGCCGCTCTTTCCGGCGTACACTATAAGAAAATTACAGACTACGAAAACGACTACATCAAATTTGAAAATATCACAATCGGGAATTTGAACCGTATTGCAACTGCCCTCGGTGTTACACTGGATGAACTGTGTAGAGAAGATTCCGAAAATCAGTAAAACGATTACTATAGAAAAATGCGATATGCCAAAAACGACATACCGCATTTTTCATTCTTTTTCTTCTTTCTCGGATTCTAAAGCTTTTCGGAGCAAGCGTTTGATTTCCGTCTGCAAGGCTTTTCCCTCTAAGGCATCCAGAATATCCTTATCGCTTTTTCGATTCAGCTTCAAACCAATGAAACGTGTATTTTGCTTATCATACTTTTCTTGGGGTGTCAAAAAACCACTCCTAAAATTTTTTCTTGCCAATTCGGGCAAAACGTGATATAATTGTTGTAGCACGAAAAAGCGGTGGCAAGTCCGCTCTTTCTGTGTTTCCGTTGCCGGCTGTTTTTCAGTCGGCTTTTTCTTTTAGCCCTGAAGCATCTGTTTCAGCTGTTCAATAATGGCTTGCTTTTCAGCCTCGGTTTTCGCATCCTCCAACTGCTTAATCAAAAGCATGATAAAGGACTTAAACTGCAAATCCGTCATTCCCATTTCCTCCATATGTACCTCCTTTCCATATCCGCTTGCCCGGTATTCGTGGGTGGTTTCCCAATCCACTGTAATCATTATACCATAGGTTTAACCTATAGTCAAGGATTTTTTCTGGAAAGTGTGATATTTGTCGGAGTACACAAATTCAGTGCTGCTTTTTGTACGATAGCAATACCGTTTTCAATTGTCAAACAGCAGTACTACTCCTTGATTTCAGGTAATCCAGCCACGCTGGTCAGAACAGATAAAATGCCCGCCAGAAGTGCGGTACTGCCAACTACAAGCCAATTAACATCCTGCATGGTTGCTGCCACACCAACGGTCGCTATTGCTGTCTGAGCAATGGTTTTGATTGCCCGAATAACAGCAGCTTTCGTCCACTGTTTCCAATCTCTTTTCATACGGTTTCTCCTTTCTCGGTTGGCAGTGCCATGAATTCCTCGTGCAAGTGCGTCATGACACCGTTGCCACCAAGTTCATGATACTGCCGGTACATATTTTCATAGTTTTCTTTTGCATAGATGGGTGCGAATCCAGCATCAATATACTTGTTATAGCAGTGCAACATCCGATCACGGAGCAGGGCTTGCACACCGTATTCCAAAGCCTTTTGTCTGGCATCCTGCTTTTGCATGCGGTTTAAAATTGACCTTGTTCCAATGCCAAGAATGCCAGTTGCGGACAGCACGGAAATTGCAATGGTGATAATCTCTCGAATCACACAGCTTCCTCCGTTTCTTTCGCATCTTTCGTTTCTTTCTCTTCTTTCACATCATAATCGCCGGAAAGCAGTACCAACATTTCCGGCGTTAGGTCACCGGATGCAAAAATCTGATACTGTCCATTTTCCAGCAGTACCGCTTGAATTTTTGCATTGCCCCAGTTACTTCGTTGGATTGCTTTTCCGACTTTCAGCTGCTCTACTGCCTCAATAATATTCATTGTATTTTCCCCCTTACAAAATTGTGATAGATTGAATCAGCGGGTGGCTGTTGTTGCTCCGCCCTACCCACACCAAATAATAAGTGTCTGCAGTTACGCCCTCGCATGGGGTCAATGTTGTGATGTAGTCCGTGCTGTACAGCCACTGCAAAGGCAGGTCAATATAACTTCCCTCTGTTTGTGCTTTTTCTAAAATATCTGACGCAGTTCCAGTATCTGACTGTACTAATCGCATGATGCCAGTTTCCGTACTATACGCATGAAAACGAATTGCAATTTGCGAAGCAGATGTAATCTTTAATGGTGTTGTAGAACAACTATAGCAACTGTAATCCCACCCGAAAACGTCCGTGCCATAGTTCAGTGCGTAGTTGTTTTTTTCGCTACAGAATGCGGAATGCTCAGTTACGAAATCTGACAAACCATAAACCACGTCATTATAGGACAGATAGATTCCTTCTTTGTGATTTGCATCATACACAATCGTTTTTTCGGTCGATGATCCACTGGGTATCAGTCCTACTTTCTGAACAAGCAAATTCAGCTTTTCATCTGCGGTTGCAATGATACCATGGGAAACCAAATGTCCTGCCAGCAGGTCACGCTGGTGGTTGATTGCTGCGATATACTGTGCAATTGTTGCCATTACTCCGTCACCTCCACAATATCAGCCAATGCAGTCTGAATATCTCCCAAAGACTGCTGAAGTGCATAGATCTGTGCAGGGAAAGTATCATGGATATTTGTAATGTCCGCGGGACTGATACTGTTCAGACTTATTATATTGGTATGAATGTGCTGTGCCGACCAGAGTGCCTTCCATTTTACATCTGTGATTTCATTTAAGGTAGTTATATTTTCGTGGGTATGCGATTTATCTTCCAGATGCGTGATGGACAGCGTATGCTCCTGCAAGGTATACGTCAGACTGTCGGACAGCTCCTGCACCTTTTCGTCCACATAGACCGTCTTTGCGTATGGGGTGAGGTCTACTGCCGCACCCTCTGTTAATGTCACTGTAGTTGTACCATTTTTATCTGTAATGGTGATTGTGATAACACTGCCATCCTTCACAACATTCGCAATCGGGGAAAAGCCGTCTTTACCGGCTACGCCAGCATCTCCCTTTTCACCTTTTTCGCCTTTTGGACCTTGTTCTCCCTGCTGACCAGTTTCACCCTTTTCGCCCCGCTCGCCCTGCAATCCGGTGTCACCCTTTTCACCACGCTTACCAGTATCACCTTTTTCACCTTTCAAGGATAAAAGCCATTTTTCCTCGGAGTCTTCGTAGCCATGCTCCACCGCAATTGCATATGCTGATTTTCCATTTGCACCATCTTGACCGGGATTTCCTTTGGCTCCTGTATTGCCTTTATCACCTTTATCGCCTTTCAAGGAAGAGAGCCAATCTGATTCAGAGCCTTGATAACCCTGTTCTACTGCAATTTGATATGCAGATTTACCGTCTGTACCGTTTGCACCATTATGAAGCGCTGCAGAAGTTTCACCATCGGCATCGACAATGGTAATTACAACACCAGACTCCATTTGCTCCGCCCTTACTTTTGGGGAAAATCCGTCTTTTCCATTTTGAAGCCCAGCAGCCTTTTCATCCAGTTTTTTCAAAAGCTGCGTATACAGGTCTGAAGTTGGCGGAATTGGCGTATCCCCATCTGCGACAAAACCGGACGGTCGAATGTGAAGTGTGACGGGTACCGTTGTTGCACGCAGTGTAGTATCGCTTTCTGCATCGTAGCCAAATAAACTCATCTTTACTGCACCGGGATGCAGTTCAGACGGCAGCAAACAGGTTGTTCCTTCTGTGCCAAGCACCACGTTGTATGTTTCTTCGCACTGGGTGAACTGCACCACCTTGTGCAGCGTTTTCCAAGCCCCATCGAATACGAACTTCA
>OHAE01000123.1_pt1 | contig 68907 bp, 40 predicted proteins | sample 1577061 | NCBI WGS metagenome assembly OHAE01 (sample SAMEA3541535, study PRJEB24748) | human gut metagenome | biome: human gut; feature: human-associated habitat; material: faeces | place: China | collected 2012
TATAAACGGCCACAAGCCACTGTGACTTCTCACTCACGAAACGTACAATGCGATTGCCCCATTTAAAAACCGAGATAGCAGCAATAAGTAAAAAAACATTCTTCCAAAATGTTTCCCAATTAGTCAGTATCCATGCATCACCGAAACAACCACAATCTGAAACCGGATTCTTCAATGCCAAATAAAGAGTAAGTGGAGTCATAACAAGCATCACCAAAAGAATAAGCACGGAACTCAGCTTACGCCGTATACCAAAAAGCAAATAGACGCCCAAAGTAAACTCCAGCATTGCAAGAAGAATAGATGCCAAAATAGGAACAAAATCCGGAATGAAAGATGTCCACCCAAATGCTTCAAGATAATCTTGGATTTTATATTGCGTACCCAGCGGGTCTACTCCTTTTACGAAGCCCGAAAATATAAAAACAATAGCCAGGACAAAACGACAAAAGTTCGTCCAGACTCCTTGTATCATATGTAAACGATTATTCTCCAAATTCCAATTTGATTAATCCAAAGACCGAATAATTAATCATATCCATATAATTCGCATCAATACCTTCCGATACAACCGTCTGCCCCTCATGGCTTTCAATCTGCTTTGTCCGGTATATTTTCATCAGAATCAAATCCGTATAAGAACTGATCCTCATACTGCGCCATGCCTCATCATAGTCGTGATTCTTGGCAATCATCAGTTCTAAAGCCTCTTTCGCATACTTATCATAAAGAGCTAATGCCTCATCTTCTGTCATATCCGCAGATTCGGAGTGTCCCAATTCCAATTGAATCAATCCGATGATACCATAATTTACAATAGCAATAAACTCGGAACGAATCCCTTCATTGACCATCGTGACGCCTTTAGTTTCAATACTCCGTATTCTGTTAGCCTTGATAAATATTTGATCTGTCAATGATGTAGAACGCATTATTCGCCATGCCGCACCATAATCATGCAATTTCTTGGCAAACAAATCACGACAGATAGCTATTACATGTTCAAATTGTTGTTTAGTATCTTTCATATCTTTATGAATAGGCAGCAAAGGTAGTAATAATTAAGTAAATAAAAAACGTAAGAACATCTAAAAAAAATGACCCGACGTTTTTAAACATCAGGCCATTCTTATTCCAAACACTATATTATCAATTTATGAACATCTCAATACTTGCCCCGGTCTCAAGATTGTTGTCTTCGTGATACGGTTTAACTTGCAGAGTGTATTGACCGACACTCCGTTACGAACAGCGATCTTAGAAAGGGAATCACCTTTGCGTACTTTATAATACTTAATCGCACCATTAGATGCAAGAGAAGTATGTGATGAAGAATGACTTCTATTCTTGACAAACAAATAAGAGTCAGCCGTCACGTCTTGACGAGCAAAATCAAACATCAATGCCGGATTTATCGCTACACCGAGAAAACGTATTTCAAAATGAAGATGAGAACCGGTTGAGCGCCCCGTATTACCACCCAAACCTATAGGTTCTCCGGCTTTCACCGTTTGGTTTATATTAACTAATTGCTTAGACAAATGTCCGTACACAGTTTCTATTCCATTTTCATGACGAATTACAACATAATTACCGTATCCTCTGCGTTCAAACTTCACGATTCGCACTTTACCATCAAATGCTGCAACAATCGTATCGCCAATATTTACTTTCACATCCAATCCGTTATGCATACGTCTCCAGCGCGGCCCGAAAGGTGAAGTAATTCTTGTGCTGGGAGTAGGCATACAAAAACCTGTCAAATCAATACGGAAAGAATCAGGAATAGAAACAGAATTGCCATATGCATGGACATATTCATTGTTCCAATTAGGATACAGACTGTATGCCGGATACTTAGATTGTTCGGCTTTTATCTGTTTTTGTAATGCAAGAGAGTCTACTGCTTTCAATTTTCTGTCGATAGGAGCCTGTCTAGCGATCAAATCCTGCGAAAAAGAATTCAGGCTGACCATTGCTACGATAGCTACTGCGACTGTTTTGATACAATTAAAATTCATTCGTTTAAAAATACTTTTTTAATATTCATCATTCGCATAAAGGTAATCAAATACCGCTTGCTTATAATTAAATATCTCTTCAGGTTTAAAAAATCGTTTTAATTCAGCCTCCGCTGTTTCAGGAGAATCCGATGCATGAATTATATTTTCTTGAAAACTCATGCTATAATCTCCTCGAATTGTACCGGGTGCCGCAAGACGTCCGTTTGTTGGCCCGGCCAATGTACGAACAGTCTGAATAGCATCTACACCCTCAAAACAACATACGATAACAGGAGCAGCCATCATGGAATCTTTCACACGCTGAAAGAATGATTTCGTACTAAGATGTACATAATGCTCGCTTAATACCGCATCTGTCAATTGCATCATTTTCATACCTGCCAACCTTAATCCTTTCCGCTCGAAACGATGAGTTATCTCTCCGACTAATCCTCTTTGAAGAGTACAAGGCTTTAAAATTACCAAGGTCTTTTCCATATTACTTCTGATAACAATTTAATACAAACATTGACGCTTTATCGAAAAAATTCTTTCAAAGATAACATTTTCTACTGAAAAGACAGCTATAACATTAACTATTTTTTTAATTACCCATGAAATATCATTGAAGAAATCTTTCTCTAACTCGCTATAAACAGGGAATGTAGAACAATAATATGTTATGCAACATATTATATGAACTCACCATATATTTAACTGGTTTTCAACTTATGGAAGCCCAGTTCACATTCGTTTTTCTAAGTTTCTTTAACTGATTCCACAAAATTTGATTTTCCGAACTTGTACTTTCAGGATCATTATCTACGATATTTTGAGCTATTTCACGAACATACTGCAATAGCTGTCCGTCACGAGCAATGTCTGCTATCTTTAAATCAAACGCAATACCGCTTTGTTGGGTACCTTCTAAATCTCCCGGTCCACGCAACTTCAAATCAGCTTCGGCAATCTCAAATCCATCATTCGTTCGAACCATTATTTCAAGTCGCTTACGAGTATCCTCTGTCAACTTATAATTCGTTACCAATATGCAATAAGATTGCTCTGCTCCACGCCCAACCCTGCCACGCAACTGATGAAGTTGTGACAAGCCAAAACGTTCCGCATTCTCTATCACCATTACAGAAGCATTAGGAACATTCACCCCTACTTCAATAACCGTAGTAGCTACCATTATTTGTGCTTCACCACTAACAAAACGCTGCATTTCTTCATCCTTTTCAGTCGCTTTCATTTTGCCGTGCACCTTACATATCTTATAATCAGGAAAGACTTCACAAATATGTATATAACCCTCTTCCAGGTTTTTAATATCCATCTTCTCACTCTCTTTAATTAACGGATATACAACATAAACCTGGTGTCCTTCTTCTATCTGTTTCTTAATAAAAGCATAAAGGCTTTCCCGACGATTATCAAATTGATGGCTTGTTTCAATCGGCTTACGTCCCGGGGGTAATTCATCAATTACCGAAACATCAAGATCACCATATAATGTCATTGCCAATGTTCTGGGAATCGGAGTAGCGGTCATAACCAAAACGTGTGGAGGAGTAACATTTTTATTCCAAAGTTTTGCACGTTGAGCAACCCCAAAACGATGCTGCTCATCTATCACAACAAGACCTAAAGAGGAAAAATTTACCGTATCCTCAATCACGGCATGAGTGCCTATCAGCACATGAATATCTCCAGTAAGCAGACCGGACAATATTTCCTGCCGTTTTTTCCCCTTTACCGAACCGGTTAATAACCCTACGCGAACATCCATTCCAAAAAGTAGTTGACGAACAGTTTCATAGTGTTGGTTTGCAAGAATTTCCGTAGGCGCCATCATACAAGCCTGAAAGCCATTATCTATCGCCATGAGCATACTCATCAAAGCAACCAACGTCTTACCGCTACCTACATCTCCCTGCAACAAACGATTCATCTGCCTACCACTACCCACATCTTTGCGAATCTCCTTGATCACCCGTTTTTGTGCTCCTGTTAATTCAAAAGGGAGATTATCATGATAAAAGGTATTAAATACATTCCCTACTTTACTAAAGATAAAGCCTCTATACTTTCGTTGTCTGTCTTTACTATAACGCAATATATTTAATTGCACATAAAAAAGTTCTTCAAACTTCAGACGTAACTGTGCCTTACGTAACAATTCCGGATTTTTCGGAAAATGAATATTGCGTAAAGCATCAGTTAAAGACATCAGATGGTGTTCTTCCAGAATCTTTTTGCTTAATGTCTCCTCCAATGGAGAAGTTATCCGGGAAAGAAGAGTTTCCGTTAATTTCTCAATCGCATGTGAATTGAGAAAGCTACGCTTCATTTTCTCTGTTGTATTGTAATATGGTTGAAGTCCCATGGTAGACAAGGTAAGTTCCGAAGCATTATCAATATCCGGATGTGCAATATTGATACGACCATTAAAAACCGTAGGTTTCCCAAAGATAATGTATTCCTGATGTACTTTATATTTATTTATCAAAAACTTAATGCCTTGAAACCATACCAGATCCACAACTCCCGTTCCATCAGAGAAATGTCCTACAAGCCTGCGTTGCCGTCCTTCACCAAAAGTTTCGAAGCTAAGAATCTCCCCTTTCAGCTGAATATAAGGCATATTACCATCTATCTCATGAATATAGTAAAGACGGCTGCGATCTACATATTTATAAGGGAAATAATAAAGTAAATCATGCAAAGAATAAATACCTAATTCTTTATTAAGAATTGCCGCCCTCTGAGGTCCGACTCCGGGAAGATAGGTAATATCTTGCGTGCTTAAATCAAACATTCCACCAAAGCATTAGCTACTATCAAATCAAAAGGAGTTGTCAACTTTATATTTTCACGATTACCCTCCACCAAAGAAACAGAAGCACCCATTGCTTCAACGACAGAAGCATCGTCCGTAAACTCAGGAGTATATTCTTGCTTATATGCTTCTTTCAATAAAGATATCGAGAAGACTTGAGGGGTCTGTACCAACTTATAGGCATCTCTATCTACAGTTTCACTACCTGTTCCCAATAAATGCCGAACTGTTTCAACCATTCCAACAACAGGTATTACAGCCTTTTTCTTCTCTGCATCCGAGAAACATCGTCCGATTACCTCTTGTGAAACAAAAGGACGTACACCATCATGTACCCCTACCAAACCTTCGCCTTCCACCAAAGCTAAACCATTCTTTACCGAATAAAAACGACTATTCCCGCCATTAACGATTCGATGTGGTATTGAAAAAGCATATTCCTTACATAAAGACTTCCAATAGTCCTGTTGTTCAACCGGAAGCACTAATATCATATCTATAGAAGAATCATATTTATAAAAAGTCTCTATGGTACGCATCAGCACAGGTTTTCCTCCGATGGGCAGAAACTGTTTCGGAATATCCGCCCCCATACGTAACCCTTTACCTCCTGCTACAATCAGAATATACTTTTTCATTCATACAGTTTTTATTCGATAATCATTCCGGCTTTTAGTTCACGCACTTTATCCTTCCCACAGAAATGTTCCAAAATAGTAAATGCAAAGCACATAGCAGCACCGGGACCCTTACCTGTAATAAAGTGACCATCCTGCTCCACTAATTTTGCAGTATATTCCGCTCCATCCAAATATTTTTCAAACCCCGGATAACAAGTTGCTTTTCGTCCTTTTAGCAGACCGAGTTTCCCATAAACCATTGGAGCGGCACAAATAGCAGCCAAAGGTTTCTTTTCTGCATCAAAGGTTAGAATCAACTTTCGCAAGCCTTCATGCTCACTTAAATTCAAAGCACCCGGCATTCCTCCGGGAAGCACTAGCATAGCTGCATCTGAGAAAGACTCATTTTCAAATAAAGTATCGCAAATCACAGAAACACCATGCGCACCCGTGACCTGTTTTTCACCATTGACAGACACTGTTTTTACATTCAACTCACCACGTCTGAGGACGTCTACCGGAGTTAGAGCTTCTACTTCTTCAAAGCCTTCCGCAAAAAATACATAAATTGTTTCCATAACTGTTCTTATTTAAGTTTGAAATAATAAGTTATCGTTCCTGTCTGATTGTTCACTCCATCCACACTATTAAAACGAGCTTTCTTTGCAGCATCCTCTGCAGCCTTCCGCAAAGAAGGATTTACGGTATTCGTACGCTTATTAATACTGGTACTGATTACTCTTCCTGAAGGATCAACCGTAATTGTTACAACCACACGTCCTTCATCCTGTACATTATATATAGGGCGAGGCAAACCTCCCTCTCCTAAAGAACGTCCATTAAGGTCAAATGTTCCATATCCTCCTGTCCCTGACGATTTACCCGTAGAGGAATTTCCATCTTTACTACCTTCGGCTCCGCTTCCTGTTGTTCCGGAACCTTTATTCTCCATTGTTGAACCTTTTCCAAAAGCTCCTGCAATCCGCTTATTAGCAAGCTCTGCTGCCGCTCTCTCTGCTTCTGCACGTTTTTCCGCTTCCGTCTTTTCTTTCGGTTTGTTTACTTCCGGTTTCTTCGGCTTTTCGATTTTCGGTTTATCTTCTTTTTTCTTTGGGGGAATGACAACTGTAGGCTCCTCTGTCTGAGTTATCATTTCCTGTTCTACTTCTTCAGGAATAATATCTTCTTGTTGAGCCACATCTTCCTGCCGGATATCAACCTCAGTCATCGTTGCCGGATCATACATTCCTTGAGAAATTTCAGTATTACCCAACATAACAGGTACACCACCTTCTTCTTGATTCTCCGGTTTATGTATATAAATAATGAACAGAAGAATTAGAATAGCGATATGGACAAGCACTGTCCCAATCATACCTATTATTTGTCGATTATCTCTTTTCACTTAATTATTTTATTTCTTCATTTCAGGCGGACGAGTTGCCAAAACCATCTTAAAATGGTTTTCATTAGCAATATTCAATATCCTCACAATCTCGCGATAAGGCACCGTTTCATCAGCATATAAAGCAACATACATTTCCGGCTCACGATTTGCACATTCCCTTAAGAAATCCGGTAATTCATTCAACTCGATTGGCATTTCCGCATCATTCCCAAAGGCAGCATAATAATTCAATTCTTTATCAATAATTATCCTTGCCAGTGGCTTGGCCGAAGTTTGCTGTTTCCCTTGCGGAAGCAACACCTTGATGGCATTCGGAGAAACTACCGTTGAGGTTATCATGAAAAATATCAATAACAAAAATATGATGTCCGTCATAGACGCCATACTAAAGTTCGGAGATATTTTCGTTCTTCTTTTTAATGCCATAGTTACGATTGTTTCTGCGCAGGTTCATTGAGTAAATCAAGAAAAGCGATGGTTTTAGCTTCCATTTTGTTAACGACACCGTCGACTAACGTTACCAAATAATTATAAGCAAACATTGCAATAATACCGACGATAAGACCACCTACAGTGGTTATCATCGCTTCATAGATACCACCGGACAATAGTGTTATATCTATATTATTACCGGCATTCGCCATTTCCCAGAAAGCACGCACCATACCGGTAACAGTTCCAAGAAATCCAATCATAGGAGCTCCTCCTGCAATAGTTGCCATAATAGGAAGCCCTTTTTCCAGATTGGATACTTCCAGATTACCAACATTTTCTATGGCTGCCTGTACATCCTGAATCGGTCGTCCCATACGGGAAATTCCTTTCTCAATCATACGAGCAGCAGGGGTATCTGTCATCTGGCAATAATTTATAGCTGATTTAATTTCTCCACTTTGGATATAATCCTTGATTCTATCCATAAAACGGGGGTCCTCTTTTTTTGCTTTACGAATAACATAAATACGTTCAAAAAGAATATAGAAACAGGCTACTGAAAGCAAAGCAAGGACTATCATAATCCATCCGCCTTTCATAGCCATATCCAACATATTCATTTTTGTTTCCGAAGAAACCGGAGTAAGTATCGGATTCGTCATATCATTTAATGAGTCCACCGTTTGCGTGGCAACTTGTGCCAATATTAATAAAGTATTCATTAGCGAAGACATTTTTTATATTCCTGAATAGTTTTCTCCAATCCCAAGTAAAGTGCATCACTAATCAAAGCATGCCCGATAGACACTTCATCCAGCCATGGAATGTTTTGATATAAATAGTTAAGATTCACTAAGCTAAGGTCATGACCGGCATTAAGTCCCATTCCTAATTTACGGGTAATCTCCGCAGCAGCAATGAAAGGAGCAATCGCTGCTTCACGATCTTTAGAGTAGTCTGAAGCGTAAGGCTCTGTATAAAGCTCCACGCGATCAGCACCGGCTTTCGCCGCATATTCTATCATTTCAGCATCCGGATCAACGAAAACAGACGTCCGTATCCCTGCTTTCTTAAATTCATCCAGAACATCAGTCAGAAAACCTAAGTTTGTTTTTGTATCCCAACCGGCATTAGAAGTAAGTTGTGTAGGAGAATCCGGTACCAATGTCACTTGATGTGGTTTTACTTTCAATACCAAATCAATAAATGCCGGAGCAGGATTGCCTTCAATATTAAACTCGGTCTCTAACAGCGGACGTAATTCATAAACATCGGCCTGACGGATATGACGTTCATCCGGGCGGGGATGAACAGTTATTCCATCTGCCCCGAAAGATTCACAATCCAATGCTACCCGTACCACATCCGGCGTATTTCCTCCACGAGCATTACGTAATGTAGCAACCTTGTTTATGTTTACACTTAATTTCGTCATAATACTTATCTTTTTATCGGAAGTTTCTCTAATACATTCTCCAAAATGCAAAATAAACAGGCATTATAATGAATGAATGAAAAAAAAATCCCAAATTTGCATATCTTACTTTAGCGTACAAAAGTAATAGTTATTACCGAAACAGGAGACTTTTACTTTTAAAAGATTCATAAAATTTAATGATTAAATTAGTAAACAATATGAAATTTGCCATATTCGGAAATACCTATCAAGCTAAAAAGTCTTTTTATGCACAAACGCTTTTCTCTATTCTTGAAAAGCATCATGCCGAAGTGTATATATGCAGGGACTTCTATGAATTCCTGACCAATGACCTTAAGCTGAACATTCCTACTGCCGGATTATTTGACGATGATAACTTCGATGCGGATATGGTAATCAGTGTCGGTGGTGACGGAACATTCTTAAAGGCTGCCAGTAAAGTGGGAAGCAAAGGTATACCGATTCTTGGTGTCAACACAGGACGCCTAGGCTTTCTTGCCGATGTTTCACCGGAAGAAATGGTAACGACCTTTAATGAAATCTATGAGAACCGTTATACTGTGGAAGAAAGAAGTGTTTTGAAAATATCTTGTAAAGGACAAGAGTTGGAAGATTACCCTTATGCATTGAATGAAATAGCGATACTAAAACGCGACAGTTCCTCCATGATTAGCATTCACACAGCTATCAACGGAGCTTACCTCACGACCTATCAGGCAGACGGTCTAGTCATTGCCACTCCTACCGGCTCTACCGCCTATTCTCTTAGTGTAGGAGGACCGGTTATCGTGCCACATTCCAATACAATTGCAATAACCCCCGTAGCACCGCATAGCCTTAATGTACGTCCAATCGTAATACGTGATGATTGGGAAATAACATTGGATGTGGAAAGTCGCAGCCATAATTTCCTCATCGCCATAGACGGACGCAGTGAATCTTTCAAAGAGGGAACTCAAATAAGCATCCGAAAAGCGGATTATGCGATAAAAGTGGTAAAAAGACACAATCATGTCTTTTTTAATACGCTACGCACTAAGTTAATGTGGGGAGCAGATACCAGATTATAAATTTCAATCCTATATAAAAAAAGCCACTATCAGGACCTAACTTTGATAGTGGCTTTTTAATTTCTATTTTAAATATCTTATCTATTTGGCATAAACCTTCTCCTTATTAGGATGTGCATACCAAGTTTTACTTTCATTACCGTTTGAGGAAACCCACACTTGATACTGAGGATAGGCATCATTTATTGAAACACTTTCAAGCGGATAAATCCATCCTTCGGCATCTGCACTCATACGTGGAATATCCAATCCCCAGGCGTGCCCTTCATTTGTTTTGTAGAAGCTGTTTTGTCCATTAGTAGCATCATCCGCTACTCCAAAGGACACTTTCCCAAATATTGTCGGTTGATAATCAGGAAGATGAATTTCACGTTCTCTTCCATTAACAAAAATGAATGGATTAAACTTACTGAAAGAAACCTCAGAATCAGAAACTGCATTCTTTAATTCAATACGCATATTGACATCTGCAGAAGATTCAACATGACCTATATTAGGATAGGTATTGACAAGACCTTCCATATTATTAAAGAACTCTCTCACATTATCTTTAATTCTGATAACAGTACGTCCTCCCGCATCGTTAGTTGTTTCCAAACTTGCGCCAATAACTCTTGCTATGTTACTCAACTTCACGGGTAACTCTATACCAAAACCACTTTCACGAAGACCACCCAAAGCTCTTACTTTAAATTCAAGAACTATGGCTGTAATCTTACCGGTAGAAGCATCCTGTTCCTTTGTATAGACATAATCAGTTACAAAATCATTGTGGTCCCAATCTCCCTTATAAGGATACATGTCCTCAAAAGCCAATGTACCGAACACTTCGGATTTTATAATTCCAGCAGACGGATTCTCACTACCTTCAACAGGTATCTCAACATCCGGTTTTATAACCGGAGTAGCCGTTACACTAAATAAGATATCATTATAATCTCCATCATAAGATTTATGACCAATCTCGCGATTTTCCATTCCTACGATATTACAGCCGAACTCATCACTCCATCGGGCAATACCCTGAGTAGTTTTTGGAGAACCTACCGTAGATAATTCAAGCGTAGAAAAACGGTATTTATTGACATCTTTAATTGAGTTATCATCATACTTTTTCTGATTATACCCCTCTTGTATCAAAGCCCAGCCAATATGTGTTCCTTTGGGAAAGACTTTCACATAGTTTTCACCATTCCAATATAACAATTGGACTCTACGCCCATACGGCATTTCCCTTTGATTCGTATTATTAAAGATAATCGTTTTATGCAATGCTTTCGAATCATCCGGTTGTTTCAAACTAGCATGACCACCTTCGTATTGATAATAGCAAAGCATATTTCTGATGTTCACATTGCTGCTGGCATTACTAAATCCACCGTCACCAATATATGTTGCCCAAACTTCACAACCAAACTCATCTTTAATCTCCATATCCGTACAATACTCCGGATTGACCAGATACTTATCATCTCTTACATTTTTCGCTTCCGGATACCATTCACTAACCAATTTAGTAAGTTCCTTAGATATAGTAACATCACTCACTAAATCCCCATCCTTAAGCGGACACCCTTTATTATCCAAATCGTTCAGATAAGTATAAAGATTCATATCCTTATTAATAAGCTTACCACTATATTCTTCCACAGCCCGTGTTTTTGATTTAGCGATAGTAGACTCGTCCGATTGTGGTCCCCTAAGAATAACATCTCCTCCCGCTTCGAGTTCATACGTTTGCATCCCTCCAAATCCAGGCCAATCCGTCAATACATATAATTGAGAACATTCATTAGGAATTTTGCTCAATTCAACATTCAACTTACCATTAGCATCTGTTACTCCATAAGCAATAGATGTTACACCAGGTTTCCTTAAACCATTTTCATCATAAGGGTTTTCAACATAAATAGAAACCGGAACATTCGATGCATACTCTCCTGAAGAGTTCTGGGCATACACGGACAAATTCTTTTCCGTTGTATTCTGAAAAGAAAAATCCATCTGACCTCCTTTATTAGAAGTACCATCATTCTCATAAAGATCCTTTTCCGTACAAGCAAACAGGAAAGAGCAGATACACATCAATACCAATAACGACCTTTTCATAATGAATAAAATTTGCAACTATTGAATAATATCCGCAAAAGTACAACTAATTAATTAATGAACAAACTTATTAATAAAAAAAGGATTAAAATTTTCTACTTAATAATATTTATTGCGCCTGTTTACCCTGATTCCCTTCGCCTCCACCTTTAACATCGTCGTTCACAATACCTCGGGCTACTTTTTTTACAGCGGCTTTTAAGTCACCAAAACGATAAGAGACATTTATCCTGAAGCTACGTTGTTCCGTTTTTTGACTAATATCCCATCTAAAAGTCTTGGTAAAAGTGGAATAATCATAAGTAATATACTTATTAAAGAAGTTCGTGCCCGACAAAGAAACCGTTAATCTGTCATCCTTCAGGAAACTACGATTCACATAAAGGCCGTAATAATAATAACTCACGTTTTTCCCCTGCAACTGAACATCCGGTCCATAATAACCTCCATATCCTCCCAGTTGCAGATTCCACGGCAGACGTTGTTGAAATCCGATAGAGAATCCTTCATTCCAGCCACTTGCCTTTTCATCCAGTTTTTTACTTCTTAAATCCGTATAATCCACACTGCCGTTCAGCCATATATTCGTCTTGCTCCCTATATTCACATTTGCGTAGAGATTCAATCCGGCACTCCGCTGCTTGCCTATATTCCCGTACGTACTCTCCATTACATTTTTATTTTGCTCATTCAAAAAGCTGTAACGTTGGATGGAATTGTTACTGAAACTATAATATAATGTAGCATTCAGCATTAAAGTACGCGCGAAACTGCTGAAACTAACTTCCGTATTATGAAATTTTTCTGTCTTTAGATGAGTATTACCATAAGAGATGGAATGAGGATCACGTTCATCACGATAAGGATTCAAATACCAGATACCGGGACGGGCAATACGGAGATTATAACCTGCTTTTATTGTTTTCGTGTCGGATAACTGATAAGACAAGTTAGCCGTAGGTACTACATCAGTAAAATCAGCATCAAAATCCGGTTGTGTATCCGAATGTAACTCTGCCTGAAGCATGGAATGTTCTATACGCGCACCGGCTTTCAGCCCAAACTTCTTATACTTTAAAGTATATGCCCCATAAGCAGCCAAAATGTGTTGATGATGATCGAAATCCGACAAATTTTGTGCGACAGGTATCCATGCCTCCGTTTGCTTGTCAAATTGTTCATAAAGAATATTGCTGAAATTATTCCGATAAATATATTTCGCACCGGCCTCCAACGTATGCATAGGGGTAAATGGATTCACATAGTCCACCTGTATGGTATGTTCATCCGTAGCTGCATCATTATCCGTACGTATATCCGAATAATCCGCATTTATCATATTAGAAAAGTGTTGATAAGAATCACCACCGGACGGGCTATGGCTATAACGATAAGATACGGTAAGCAATTCTTCTTTTTTTCCAAGTGTGCGCTGATAGTTTGCAGAAACATCCGTACCTCCGTAAGTATTATTATTTTCATTGAATAAATCATAGGCATACTGCATCTGCCCGTCTTTATCCAACATTTCCGTATACTTGTTCATCTGTTGTTTGGATCTGCCATTAAAAGTACCGAATGTAAACGTCAATAGATTCAACGTATCAATCTCATAACTAGCCTCTACGGAACCAAAATGCATGGGCTGACGAGGTTTCATTGTCGCATTGCTATTCAGAAAATGATTCCGGTCATCATTAAAATATTCGGTTCTGGAGCTCAAAGCAGGTATATTCGAACGATAATAGTAATAATTGTAATTTCCGGAAACCGAGACCTTTCCAATCTTAAAGATCGCATTCACGCCTCCATTTCCTCCTCCTATAGTATTTCCCCCCGCATTGAGCGTGACCGTATAACCTTCCAAACCCTTACCGCCAACCGTTATTATGTCTATAATGCCTCCTACCCCTTCGGCGTCATATTTGGAACCGGGATTGGTTATAACCGCAATATTCTTAACCGAAGTAGCCGGCATACTTTTCAAGGTTTTACCGGGATTATTTGAAAGCATATTAGAAGGACGACCGTTCAAATGGATCTTAAAGTTACTTTTTCCGTTTAGCTTTATATTATCATCCCCGTCCACCGTCACCAAAGGAACTTTACGAAGCATATCCAACACGGTTTTAGTCTCCGAATCGGGATCAGACTCCACATCGTAAGTTATCTTATCAACTTCGGCCTTTACCAAAGGTTTTTGAGCTACAACCGTCACATTCCCCAATTCCTCAACCGATTCGGATGTAAACAGTGCTCCCAAATCAATCGTCTTCGTGCCCTTTTCCGTCGAAAAGTCACGAACAACCGTACGGTTACCCACGGAAGAAATCGTTATAGAATAGTCCCCTGCACCGGGGAGTTGTTCTTTAAACTTTCCCTTTACGTCTGTCACCAACATCTTTACCGGCTTTCCCGGATTGTCTTTCCGCGCAATATGGATAGTGGCATAAGGAACCGGCTCTTTACTTATGGAATCAAGTAAAAATCCTTTTACAGTATAATCTGTTACATTCTGTGCACAAAGCATGAGAGGTAACAAAAAGAAGAAACATAGAAATAGTCTTGTGTTCATTGTTCTTACATATAATGTTTTTCACTGTTTTGCCGTCAATTAATCATCTGTGCCATATCATCGCAGCAAAGGTAAATAAATATACAATCGGATAACCTGCAAGGATGATATTGTACAGTTAAAAAACGATAAAAACAGAACTTACGAATGAAAACATTAAAGTAATGAGCAAATCTTTTCAAAATAATAATCCCAACGAAATCACTTCGTCGGGATTATGTCTATCACTTCATGTGGCTACGTAATATATATATGACTAACATTGAATTTCTTCAACGTTACAAAGATAGGGTTGATTATCTACCCGGACAATCCCCTAATCATGGTATTCTTTCCCTCCTCCCTCACCATTTATAGCTATACGGAAGTATAATCCGCAAGATATTTGCTATTTTTGCCGAAAATTATCTCATGAATAAGAAGATTCTACAACTGGCAATACCTTCTATAATATCCAATATCACTGTCCCTTTATTGGGATTGATCGATGTTGCCATTGTAGGACATCTGGGAGCGACAGCTTATATCGGAGCCATAGCCGTAGGAGGAATGCTTTTTAATATGATTTACTGGATATTCGGATTTCTTCGGATGGGTACAAGCGGCATGACGGCACAGGCATACGGCAAGCGTGACTTTGATGAGATGGTTCGTATCCTTTTCCGGTCAGTCAGCGTCGGATTATTTATCGCTCTTTGCCTCTTATTGCTGCAATACCCGATCCGATTATTTGCTTTTACTTTGCTGGACAGTACCGCCGAAGTAGAGCGACTTGCCACCGTATATTTCAATATTTGTATATGGGGAGCACCTGCCGTATTGGGACTTTATGGTTTCGCCGGATGGTTCATCGGAATGCAAAACTCTCGTTTCCCCATGTTTATCGCAATCGCCCAAAACATTATCAATATCATTGCTAGTCTTAATTTTGTATTCCTGCTAAATATGAAGGTAGAAGGCGTAGCACTCGGTACACTCATTGCACAATATGGCGGACTGTTGATGGCTATCATACTATGGATGAATGCTTACCGAAAACTACGCAGGCGCATACGTTGGAAGGAAGTTCTGCAAAAGAAAGCCATGAAACGGTTCTTCATGGTGAACAGCGACATCTTCTTTCGTACGTTATGCCTCGTAGCTGTCACCGTATTTTTTACTTCCAGTGGCGCAAAACAAGGAGACGTCATATTGGCAGTCAACACCCTGCTCATGCAACTTTTTACTTTGTTCTCCTACATCATGGATGGATTTGCATACGCAGGCGAGGCTCTCACCGGACGTTACATCGGAGCACAAGACGGTAAATCGCTTCACCGTTTTATCCGCTCACTATTCCGTTGGGGTATCGGATTATCATTTGTCTTCACCTTATTATATAGTATCGCAGGAAAATACCTCCTGGAGCTACTGACCAATGACGCAGAAGTAATCCATGCGGCAGAACGGTATTTCTATTGGGTGCTTGCCATCCCTCTTGCAGGATTCTCCGCATTCCTATGGGATGGTATTTTCATCGGAGCAACGGCCACCCGTCAGATGCTCTACTCAATGATAGTTGCCTCCGGTTGCTTCTTTATCATCTATTATTCATTTCACGGCTTCATGGGAAATCATGCTTTATGGATGGCTTTTATCATTTATTTGTCATTAAGGGGATTTATGGAAATGATATTGGCAAGAAAGAGTATACCTATTCATTAATATCGAATCGTTTCACCACGCTCAACCTTGCGTTTCAGCATGGACATCCTATCGTTCAGGCATGGTGAAACGAATGGATTTCCTGCGAAAAACGAAGTAAAGGAAAAGATATTCAAAAAACAAAAAATGCAGTTTCTTATCTAAATTACCCCTATATATTTATATATATAAATATATAGGGGTAAATATAAGATAGAACTTATCTCAAGAACTATACCAAATGCTTGATCAGTTCTTCTTTGTCACCGTAAAGCAAATCAATCACCGGAATTTCAATCATGGTATAACATCCCGGCTGTTGTTTCATGACCGCACGTGCCACACAAACAAGTACCTGTCCGGTTAATGCCGGATTATTTATCTTCATATTAAATTCGAACAGCTGATTTTGAGTCTTTCCGGATACACCTTTACGAGTAAGGTTGACGCCATGTCCCATATCAAGAAGATCATCCACACAAGGCACTTGAATCACATGCGTTTCATCATGTACAAAGTATGCGTCAGACTTGATGGCAGCAGCTACCTCCTCAAACTTATATCCGTCTTTCAATTCAATGTAAACCATACGGCGATGAATACCCGTACCCGTAGGAATAGTCATGGAAAGAGCAGCTTTCACACCCTCTATCGCCTTTACGGCAACCGTATGTCCCATGCTCATACCCGGACCGAAGTTTGTATAACTGATACCCTTGGGAGCAATCGCCTGAAGAAGTGCACGAACCACCGAATCACTTCCCGGATCCCATCCTGCAGAAATAATAGCAGCAGAATTATGTGCTTTTGCTACGGCATCCAATTCACGACGAAGGTCTACGATACCGGTATGAATATCAAAACTGTCTACCGTGCGAATGCCTTGAGCCAGTATTTCCTTTGCATATTTCTCTACACTTCGTGTCGGAGTAGAAAGAATAGCGACCTCAACATCTTTCAACTCTTTTATATCTTTAACTACCGCATAATCATTCAATTCCGCCGGTTTATTCTCTGCTCCGTTACGACGAACCACTCCTGCCACTTCAAAATCAGGTGCAGCTTCCAGTGCTTCCAACACATATCGACCGATATTACCATATCCTACAATGGCAGCTCTAATCTTTTTCATCTTCTATTTCCTTTATTAGTTACATATTTCTTTAAACTGGAGACAAAAATAAACATTTTGCATGAATGCTCCATACACCCTCTGGAAATATATTTGAAAAAATAACGTTTCTATTCGTACTTTAAAACAATAAACACCTATATGCATACGTTTCTAAAAGGCAGACTTTAGTTTTTAAAACAATTATATGTATTTTTGCAGGCATTTATGATGCAAATCAACAATTAAGAACAGACGTCCATGATAGAATATATAAAAGGAAATATAGCTGAAATAACCCCTGCAATGGCAGTAATAGACTGTAACGGCATGGGTTATGGGATCAATATTTCACTTAACACATACGCAGCCATACAAAACCTTAGCAGTTGCAAATTATACATTTACGAAGCTATCCGTGAAGATGCTTATATCTTATATGGTTTCGCAGATAAAAGGGAACGGGAATTATTCTTATTGCTGATATCTGTTTCCGGTATAGGTGGAAATACGGCACGGATGATTCTTTCCGCACTCTCCCCAAGTGAACTATGCAACGTAATCAGTTCCGGGAATGCCGATTTATTAAAGACGGTAAAAGGTATCGGACTGAAAACAGCCCAACGGGTTATTGTGGACTTAAAAGATAAAATAAAAACAAACGAGATAACAGAGGATACAGCATTCCTGTCGCAAGATACTGAAGTGCAGGATGAAGCAGTTGCCGCACTCACGATGTTGGGATTCAACGCAGGAGCATCACAGAAAGTGGTGGTTGCCATTTTGAAAGAACAACCCGCATTACCGGTAGAACAAGTCATTAAATTAGCTTTGAAAAGACTTTAACTTCCCAATGAATTGATGAAACGTTCGCTCAGAAAAATACTTTATATCCTACTGACAGTTTGCAGTTTCCACGCTATCGCATCTATCGGTTCAAACTCATTATCACCAATGAGTAAAGAACTCTCCGTTCCTGCCGACAAGGCGGAAGAAGACACGATTAAGCCTCGTTACTCTGTCCGAAAGACAGCGGTGGAGACATTGGAGGACATGAAGCAACCAACTGCCGACCTTAAAAGCCCGGATAACCTGAAAACAGAAGTTACATATGACGAGAAAGCAAACAAGTATATTATAGGTACTAAAGCGGGAGAAGATTATGTGAATGTCCCTCTGCACCTTACACCGGAAGAATACGCTGAATGGAGTATGAAAAAGTCGTTGGAAGAGTTCTATCGTTCCAAAACCGCAGAAGCATTCACAACAGGAGACGGAAAAGACAAATTCAACTTTGCAGACATGAAGTTCGACATCGGTCCGGCTGAAAAAATATTCGGACCGGGTGGTGTGCAAATTAAGACACAAGGAAGTGCGGAACTGAGCTTCGGCGGCAGACTGGAGAAACGTGATAACCCGGCCGTACCCGAACGGGCAAGAAAATCATTTGGTTTCGACTTCGATGAAAAAATCAATATCAATGTGAACGGTAAAGTAGGTGACAAAGTAAACATGAATATGAACTACAACACCGATGCTACTTTTGACTTTGATACCAAGAAGATTAAATTAAAATATGAAGGTAAAGAGGACGAGATAATCAAGCTATTGGAAGCCGGAAACGTAAGTATGCCTACCAACAGCTCGCTTATACGCGGTGCATCGTCTCTATTCGGTATTCGCGCCGACTTGCAATTCGGAAAGCTCAAGTTGCAAACAGTAATATCTCAACAGGAATCCGAATCCAAAACCGTAACCTCCAAAGGAGGAGCACAAACAACAGATTTTGAAATTACCGTAGACAATTACGACGAAAACCGTCATTTCTTCCTGGCACACTATTTTCGTGATACGTATGACAGGAATATGACACAGCTACCTAATATTATGTCCGGAATCACCATCGGACGTATAGAGGTGTGGATTACCAATAAAAAAGGTAATTATGATAATCCAAGAAATATTATCGGATTTACTGATCTTGCAGAATTCGAGCATATTACTCCCGACCGACCATGGTCAGCAAAAGGAGTAGAAAAATACCCGTCTAACAGTGCCAATAGTTTATATGAGCTGCTTAACAGTAAACAATACGAGGATATTCGTGACATAGAAAAGACAATGAATATACTCGACAATGCACATTTGGAAGCAAGTATGGATTATGAAAAAATAGAAAGTGCACGTCTGTTAAGCAGTTCCGAATACACATTAAATCAAAAACTCGGATATATCTCACTAAAACAGACCTTACAGCCCGACGAAGTATTAGCCGTTGCCTTTGAATACACTAAAGGAGGAAAACGGTATCAAGTCGGCGAATTTGCAGCAGATATTCCGGATACAAAGAAAGCCTTATTCTTAAAACTACTAAAGAATACATCCAACTCTCCGGCTTCTACCAGTTGGGACTTAATGATGAAAAACGTTTATTCATTAAATGCCTATCAGGTACAGAGCGATAAATTCCGCTTGGATATTCTATACCAAAGCGATACCGCCGGAGTTTATCTCAATTATATACCGGAAGGAAAAATTAAAAAAAGGCCATTACTAAGTGTAATGAACCTTGACCGTCTGGATAATAACAACCAGCGTCAGCCAAACGGATTCTTCGATTTTGTGGAAGGATATACAATCATAGCACAAAATGGTAGAATCTTCTTCCCGGTTGTTGAGCCGTTCGGTAAACACTTACGAGACTCCATTGGTGACGACGCCATAGCAGATAAATATGTGTTCCAGGAACTTTATGATTCTACAAAGACCACAGCAAAACAGATTGCCGAGAAGAATAAATTCAAATTAAAAGGTAAATACAGGGCATCATCCGGTTCCGAAATCCAACTGGGAGCAATGAATATTCCTGCAGGATCAGTGCACGTGACGGCAGGAGGACAGACACTAATCGAAAATTCAGATTATAGCGTCGACTATACAATGGGTGTTGTCACCATATTGAATCAAAGTATTATCGATGCAGGAACAGCCATCAGTGTAAACTTGGAAAGTAATACCAATTACAGTATGCAACGAAAGACGATGGTCGGCATGAATTTCATGTATGATTTTACCAAGAACTTCCAGATAGGCGGTACCGTCATGCACTTAAGTGAAAAGCCATTGACCAGTAAAGTATCAATGGGAGACGAACCGATTTCCAATACTTTATGGGGATTGAATACCGCATGGAAACAAGAGTCCCAATGGCTCACAAACATGATTGATAAAATTCCTTTCATCAATGTGACCCAACCGTCAAACATCAGTTTCAATGCGGAGTTTGCACAGCTGATACCGGGACATGCGAAAGGGATTCAGGATAATGCCTCTTACATTGATGACTTTGAGTCAACCAAAACAGGTATCGACGTTCGTTCACCTTCTTACTGGATGTTGGCAAGTACCCCTTCTACATTTAGTGAATATAAAAAAACAAATGATATCTCTTATGGTTACAACAGAGCCTTGCTAAGTTGGTATACGATCGATCCACTTTTTACAAGGAAAAACAACAGCTTGACTCCAAGCCATATTAAAAATGACATCGAGCAGTTATCCAATCACTATGTACGTGAAGTTTATCAAAGTGAATTATTCCCTAATAAAGAACAAACTTATGGCTCTTCATCTACTCTATCCATACTTAACCTTGCCTACTATCCGGAAGAAAGAGGACCATACAATCTGGATACGGACCTCACTCCCGACGGTAAATTAACCAATCCGGAGAAAAGATGGGGAGGTATGATGAGAAGACTGGATACCAGCGACTTTGAAACGGCAAATATCGAATACATTGAATTCTGGATGCTGGACCCGTTTATCTATGAATCAGAAGACACAAGAAAACGAGGAGGTAAATTTGTCATCAATCTTGGAGAAGTATCGGAAGATGTACTGAAAGATGGTAAGAAATTCTATGAAAACGGACTTCCGATAGATGGTGATACGACAAAAGTTTATTCAACCGTATGGGGACGCGTTCCGAAAGATAGAAGTATTGTATATGCTTTCGATAATTCCAATATCGACAAACAAGATTTAGGTCTAAACGGATTATCATCTGAGGACGAAAAAAACTATCCGACTTATAAGAACTACCTGGACGCTATACAAGGTAAGGTTTCACCTGAAGTATTTTCTAAATTTCAAGAAGACCCCGCCGGTGACAACTATCGCCACTATCGCGGAGCAAGTATGGACGAAAGACAGGCTTCCATACTCGATCGCTATAAATATTATAACGGGACAGAAGGCAATTCAATGGCTACGGATGATATGGCTCCTAAAATTGGTCCTGATATTGAAGATATCAACCAAGACAACACCATGAATGAGACGGAGAAATATTATGAATATACTATAGAGCTGGACCCTTCTACGATGCAAGTCGGTTCCAATAATATTACTAATATCAGAGAAGCTGCGGTAAAACTCCGTAACGGAGAAAGACCCGTAGTAAAATGGTATCAGTTCAAAATACCTGTAAAATCCGGAAAATCAGTCAACGGTATAAAAGATTTCAAGTCCATACGTTTCATGCGTATGTATCTTACTGATTTTATTCAACCTATTATTCTGCGTTTTGCAACAATGGAATTGGTACGCGGCGAATGGCGTACCTACGAGCAAGCATTGTCTACCTCGTCTACATCAAGCGGTACACTCGATGTTTCTTCCGTGAATATTGAAGAAAATAATGAAAAAGAGCCGGTCAACTATGTATTGCCTCCGGGTATATCACGAGTAATAGACCCCAGTCAGCCACAACTCCGCCAGGAAAACGAACAGGCTATGAGTCTAAAAGTAACCAACTTGGCTCCGGGTGATGCGCGTGCCGTATACAAAAATGCAGGAATGGATATGCGTCAGTACAAAAGACTGAAAATGTTTGTACATGCTGAAAAATTAATCGGAGATATGAACTTGGAAGACGACCAAGTGTCTATGTTCATCCGTTTAGGTTCAGACTATAAGAACAACTATTACGAATACGAAATCCCGTTGAAACTAACTCCGGAAGGTAAGTATGACGGATATACCTCAGCCGGATGTCTGGCTGTATGGCCACAGGAAAATATGTTGGATATTCCTTTCTCTGTACTGACCGATATTAAAAAGGAGCGAAATACGGAAAAGAACTCCGGTGCTTCAGACGTCAGTTACAGTAAGGTTTACAGCTCTTATGATCCGGACAAACCGGCAAATAAGGTAAGTATTATCGGTAACCCGAGTTTAGCCGAAGTTAAAACCATTATGATAGGTGTACGTAATAACTCACGCTCCACCCAATCGGCAGAAATATGGGTAAATGAGTTACGTCTTACGGATTTCAACGAAGAAGGTGGATGGGCAGCACAAGGAAACCTAAACGTACAATTATCGGACTTAGGTACGATAAATGTAGGAGGTCATGTAGAAACTGCCGGCTTCGGTGGATTAGAGCAAAGCGTCAGCGAACGGAGACTGGATGATTATTATCAGTATAACTTTACGACAAGTTTTGAATTGGGTAAATTCTTCCCGGCCAAAGCGAAAGTAAGTGCACCGATTTACTTCTCTTATTCTAAGGAGTTGACAAGTCCTAAATACAATCCGTTGGATCAGGATATTTTGTTGAAAGATGCATTAAAGACACTTTCTACCCAACATCAAAAAGACTCTTTAAAGAATATAGCACAAGAAGTTTCCATATACAAAAATTTCAGTATAAGTAATGTGCGAGTGGATATTTCCAGCAAAAATCCGATGCCTTACGATCCGGCAAACTTTACTCTCGGATATTCCTTTACCAAACACCGTAATCAAGGAAATACCACAGCATGGGAATTGGAAAACGATTGGAGAGGAAACTTCGGATATGCCTATTCTCCGGCAGTACCGGCATGGGAACCGTTCAAGAAAATAAAGAGTAAATCAAAATGGATGCGCATTTTTAAAGAGTTTGGTATTAACTATTTACCACAGAATATATCATTCAATACGGATATGTCACGCCACTATTATGAACTTCAAATGCGTGACCTTGAAAATACCTACGGCGGTGAAAATGAAATTCCAATCTCTACCTCCAAAGAATTCCTTTGGAATCGTGAATTCGCGTTGCGTTGGGATTTAACAAAAGCGTTGAAACTAAATTTCACATCCGCCACACACGCAAGAATAGAAGAGCCATACGGTGTAGTAAACAAAGACTTATATCCAGATGAATACGCTGCATGGAAAGACTCTATTAAACACAGTCTGCTTTCTTTCGGACGTCCGTTAGATTATCAACAGACATTTAATGCCAGCTATCAAGTTCCATTAAACAAATTACCTATATTTGATTGGATTACATCTGACGCCAAGTTCTCTTCTTCATATAACTGGGACAGAGGAGTAGAATTGGAAGATGGAGCAACAATGGGAAATACAATTGCCAGCCAGCGTTCATTTGACATAAACGGACGTTTTAATTTGGAAATGCTTTACAATAAAGTACCGTTCTTGAAAGCAACAAATAAAAAATTTGCTTCAAGCAGTAGATCCAGCAGTAGTAGAAATAATAATAAAAACCAGAAAGATAAAAAAGAGAAAATTAAGAAATTCGAGAAAGAGATTCAGCTTAAACAAGATACAACCATAGCGTTATCACATAAGCTCAACACTAAACGCCTAAAAGTAACAGCACTTACGCAAGCAGGGAAACGTTATATTTTAAAATATAAGGTAAAAGATGCCAATCAGATAATCATCAATAACCGGGACTCTATAAAAATTAAAGTAACAGTTATACCTGGAGAGAAGCTGGATGAAAAGACTTGGTACAAAATGGCGCAATATGCTACACGTTTTGCGATGATGGTCCGTAACGTTAGTATTACGTACCGTAACACCTATGCCATGACTTTACCGGGATTTATACCCGAAATAGGCGATATGCTAGGGCAAACAAAACAAGGAGGAGTATTTGCTCCGGGACTGGATTTTGCATTTGGCATGCAAGGTGACAGCTATATTGCCAAAGCAAAGCGGAACAATTGGCTCATAGATAATGATTCTATCATAGATCCGGCAACAAGTAATGCATTAGAAGATTTACAGATACGTGTGACTTTAGAACCATTTAAGGATTTTAAAATCGATTTAAATGCCAGCCGCACTGTCAACAAATCAAGGAGTATTCAATATCAGTTTGACGGCATTGAAAGTCAAAGTGGTAATTTCAACATGACGGTAATCACAATAGGAAGTGCATTCGGGAAAAGTAATGCAGGTAATGGTTATCATTCTAAAACATTTGATAAATTCCTAAACAACCTCGACGTTATCCAAAAACGTGTCGAGGCTCAGTATAGCGGAGCTTATTATCCAGGTACAAATAATAAATTTGATGCTAGCAAAACACCTATAAACAAATATTCACCGGATGTTATGATACCGGCATTTCTTGCGGCATATACAGGACGTAATTCCAATAGCTCATCTTTGGATTTCTTCCCTAAATTGTTCTCAATGATGCCTAACTGGAAAATTACTTATAGCGGATTAAGCAAACTGGATTTCTTTAAACGCTATTTCAAGAGCTTTAATATCAACCATGGTTATCGTAGCCTCTACTCAGTAGGTTCATATAATACTTATCAAAGTTTCTTGAGTTATATGGGTGATATTGGTTTTATAGAGGATGTTACCAACGGAAGTCATATACCGTCAAGTATCTATGATATTAGTTCAGTTTCCATCAATGAACAATTCTCTCCGCTTATTGGAGTAGATATGACATTTAACAATAATATTACAGCCAAAGTAGAATACAAGAAAACACGCGTATTAAACTTAAGTATGGCTGCAAACCAACTTGTAGAAAGCGGGTCGAAAGACTTCGTCATTGGATTAGGATACAAAATTGCAGACCTCAAACTATTCAGTGGAGGAGGTGGTGGAAACAAAGGAAGAGGAAATAATAAAGGAAGCAAGAATAATCAGCAAAATCCTGTCAGCAACGATTTAAACATACGTGCAGATTTCTCATTAAGAAACCAATCCGCACTCTGTCGCGACATACAAGCTGCTACGACACAAGCTACCAGCGGAAATAAAGCGCTTAAGCTTTCTTGTTCCGCGGACTATACTTTCTCCCGATTACTGACAATACGTTTATACTATGATCGGGAAAAGAGTATGCCGCTTGTATCATCAGCTTCATATCCGGTGACAAGTTCTGACTTCGGTGTAGCACTCAAGTTTTCTTTAACACGATAAATAATTATAAATATTAATGCATAGCCAATTTTAAGACATAATTAAGGAATAAAAAGTCATCAGAATTCATGATTAATCTCTGAAATAATAAATATCCGGAAAATACTTATTTCTGACACTTTGTTTCCATATCAACCCATAAGTTCAGGTAACTCATTCTTTTTCTTTGGCATAATATACAATTAGTGCTAAAAAGAATTACCTTTGCAATGGTATTAATAACGACAGACGATATCTTTATGAACAAGGTCCTATACATTGCTGGATGGTTTTTCAAAGCTAAATTCTTAGGATGGAGGCGACCGTTGCAATCAGTGATTTTCATTTCGGATCAATGCAACTTAAAATGTAAACACTGTAACATACGCAACTCAAGTAATCCACACGTAAAAACCTACAGACAAATACGTGAAGAGCTGGAATACTGCTATATGCTGGGTTCCCGTTTTATTGACATAAAAGGAGGGGAGCCAATGATATGGCGGGACGGAGAAGAAACGATCAATGACCTATGCCTATTGGCCAGACGAATTGGCTTCTACTTCGTCACAGTGACAACTAATGCTCAAAAACCATTTCATGATAATGAGGCAAACCTTATCTGGGTAGAGCTTGATGGTATCGGAGATTGCCACGACGCAATTCACGGAGAAGGGACGTTTGAACGTCTCGAAGAGAATGTAGCCAAGTCCGGTCATCATAAGCTTTACGCAACTATGACTATCAACAATTTGAACTATAAAAATGTTCATGATACGATATTGTATGTAAGAGAAAGTCCGTATTTTCAATCTATATCACTGAATTTTCATACTCCTTACCAAGGAACTGAAGAATTTACGTTAGATACAGATAAGCGTAAAGAAGTGATAGACATGATCTTAAAAATGAAAAAAGAAGGTTATCCTATTGCTAATTCAAGATCCGGATTGAAGCTTATGAAAAGAAATAAATTTAAACGGCAATGCTGGATGACAAATTACGTTACAGCTGACGGAACATGGTATCCTTCCTGTCCCGGTTCACGATTTGGAGTATGTGACAATTGTGGTTTCAGTACGGCTGTAGAAATGAGTAGTAGTTTCTCTTTCAAATCAGATGCAATATGGGCACATATACGATTAAGATTATAACCATATAAAATAACAGCAATGAAAAAATATTTATTTCTACTATTATTATTTACTTCAAGTTTTCTATCAGCTCAAGACGAAAATAAATATTTAGCGGGAGCAGTACCTATCGTCGATGGTAAAGTAACATTCACGTATACATTTGAGAATGTGCAAATGTCACAACAACAGATATACGATACTTTACTCAAATGGGCGCAAAACCGTTTCAAAACAGAAGAAAAACAAAATTGGGGACGAGTACTCTATTCTAATTTAGAAAAAGGACAGATTGTTTGTCAAGGTTCCGAATATCTGGTATTTGCTGACAAAGCATTATCATTAGACCGTGCAAAAACGAATTATCGTGTTGCTTTCTTTATCTTCCCTTATAAATGCACGATGGAAATATCCAATATAAGCTATATCTACCGGGAAGACAATGAAAAACTTCCTGCAGAAGAGTGGATTACAGACGAATATGCATTGAATAAAGATAAGACTAAATTATCGTATGGCGTTAAGAAATTCCGCATAAAGACTATAGATCTTGTAGAAGAACTTGAAAATAATGTAAGCAAGATACTTGGAAGTAATACAGAAAGTGCTTCCTTACCTCAACAACAAACAGTAAAGCCTGTCATCTCGGCAAAAGAAACCACCATAACTACATCCAACGAAAGTTCTATGCCCGGCTATAAACAAATAGCTCCGGATAAAATACCGGGTAATATCATCAAACTTTTATCCGAAGATTGGATGTTGATTACCGCTAACAATGGAAATGGCTTTAACATGATGACAGCAAGTTGGGGAGGATTAGGACATTTATACGGAAAGCCTGTTGCGTTCTGTTTTATCAATCCATCCCGCTATACTTATCAATTAATGGAAAAAGGTGATACTTATACTTTAAGTTTTTATACGGAAACTTATCGGGATGCATTAAAATATTGCGGTAGCCATTCCGGCAAAGATGAAGATAAAGTCAAAGGTTCCGGCCTTACTCCGATCACAACACCTATGGGAAGTAAATCTTTCGGAGAAGCGTGGATGATTATCGAATGTAAGAAGATGCTATCTCAATCCTTCACTCCGGAAGCATTCAACGATGAAAAACTAAAAAATGAATGGAACGGTAAACCTCTACACAAAATGTATATTGGAGAGATTATTAATGTATGGGTAAAATAAATATTCCCATCTGCATATTATAATAAAATCGTGAGTACTCTTTTTTTTAGAACACTCACGATTTCAATTTTAACCCCCGACAATTATTTCATCGTATAGCGTTTCATACTTAAAGTTCCTCCCGGGATTGTCAATAAGCTATTCAAATAGATAAAAGCACGATATTTACCGTCTTGTGTTTCAATCCACATACCTCCTTTATCTTTCATATTGACAATATAGTCAGGCATATTAGATAAATCGATTGTTTCAAAATCAATATCATCAATATATGTACCATTGTTCGGTTCATCTGTCAGATGCGAATCTATCATACCAAACTCTCTACGTATTTTGGCATCTCGATTCACTCCTGCAGGTAAGTTTATATCCGGAAGCCATTGGGAATCCGCAGCCGGAGCAGCAAAAGAATGTCCATAAGTGCTTACGCGCTGCCATGTATATATAAGATCTATTTTATCAGGAATAGCAGCAGCCTCCGCTTCATTATAAATGGCCATATCTTCAATGGAAATATAACAATCATCATCATCAAACTTAAGATTACGTACCATTTCCATCTTAGCAATCTTATAAGGTCCCATTACCATAGAAACAGTTTCTCCGTTATCTGCTTTTGCCGAAAAAGTAAAAGAGATAGATTGTCCACGAGCCTCTTCCGGAATCTTGTAATAATACCTTAATGTGGCGGCACAAGTATCCACGCAAAATTCAACTTGCGTTAGCTTATCTTTTGTGGTACACGGATTGCCTACCAGCACAGGAACATCCACTCCTTCAGCATTAGTGTAATAAGAATTATTTTCCAAATAAGTTCCTTCTGCCCCTTTTATACTGGCTTCCACTTGTGCAGACAGAATCTTGCCGGTATGATAGGGTAAAGCCATAGCATAAGCAAAATAAATATTTTCACCTACCACATTCGGTCCCAATGTCCTTTTAAGACAATTATTCTTTAACAATGTATCATCTTTATCATCTTCACAAGCAAAGAAAGAAAAAGACAAACACAATAAAAGAATGAAACTAATAGTTTTATTATATCTTTTCATCATTATTCATTGTTTATAATTAGGACTTTATTTTAAAGGTTGTACAGAAACAAACACTGTATATGTTTTACGAACCTTCCGATTCCCGGAAACAACGGTATACTTCTTTGGATTATCTAAATCCGAGAAATCAGTTATACCTGTAATTTTAGGTTCCAATTTAGCATCTGTCACCAAAGAAAATTGCGGATACAGGTTTCTCAAGTCTGTTCCATACGCCACTACAACTTTAATTGTACAATCTTCATCATCGATTTCCGCATTACCAATCCTTACAGATAAGCGGTCTGTCCCAAGTAAATCAAAATTACTCACATAGCACTCCTCTCTTCCGGTAATCAACAAACCGTCTTCATCAACAGGATTCTCCGTACACCCACTCCATAACAGTGCTATCAAAAGAATAAATAATATGTTTCTGCAATATGTTTTCATATTCATCTATTATAAAATTATTATCTATATGGTTTATTCTGAGTCAAATTCGGATTGCGGTTACGTTCGGATTCCGGAATCTGGAATATATAACAGCGTTCATAAGCCAAACTATTCTGATTGACATAATATTCAGCAACTTGTGCTCCGTAAGTATCATACATCTTCACACCTTTGCCACTAGGCTCACACCATACTTTTTCAATTTCTCTCCATCTCCGTGTATCAAATACGCGTTGCCCCTCTCCTAACAACTCTACAATCCTTTCCTGCTTAATAGCCTCAAAGAAAGCCTCTGAAGTTGCCGTTTTATTAGAGACCAAAGGAGGAAGATTACCTCTATGGCGAATTTTATTCACTAAATTGATAGCATAAGGTTGAGGACCGTTTATGGCATTATCAGCCTCCGCATACATCAAGTATACATCAGCAAGACGTATTACAGGCCAGTTAAAATCTCCGTCAGCTCTTTCTTCACCCGGATAATTCCTCACAAACTTACGGAATACATATCCGGTATTAGTACCATCTGTATTATAAGACATATAAGTTTCACCATTAATAGTAACTTCACTTCCCCACATCTTATAAATATAAGGTACCCATCCCGTTACTTTCTTGGACATTAATCCCTGACAAACCTCATAATCCCACATGATAGAGGCTTTCATGCGATAATCTCTATTCTTGTAACTTTCTGGATTTACCGCCGAATTAGGTTGAGTACGGGCATCCGGTACTGAAGCAGGATTCAATTTCACCAATGCTGCACAATATTCTCCGGTTACCGTAGATTGATATCGATCTGCAATTTCAAAACGAGGTGATACCCAACATTGTGAATTTTCAATACTTCTTCCGGCTAAATCTCTCATCAACTGATCACCCTGTCCGGTATTAGTACCACCATGGTTAAATGCCAATACAAATTCTCCATCACCATTTGCCGTAGGTAAAAACAAATAATAATAATTAGGTAATTTATCGGCTTTGCCTAATTCATCACATTCTCCCGGTTCACCATTTCTGAATAAAGTCAAACCATAGTCATCTATAACTTTCTTGAAATCTTCGGCCGCTGCTTTATAAGCTTTTTTTGCTTCTTCTTCACTCGGAGTAAATGTATCCAACTCCGGCCATCCAAAATGGTTCCAACATGCCCAATAAAGCTTTACCTTCCCACGCAACGCCAATGCTGCCGGTTGGGAGAAACGACCTTGTACAGAAGCCTTTTCCGGTAATTTATCAAATGCATACTGCAAATCATCCAATATATGATTCTTTACTTCAACAAGAGGAGTACGTGATAATTTATCAACTTCCGAATTATCATAAACCCTCCAATCAATATAAGGAACATCACCCCACATCGTTATCAGCCTAAAATAAACCAAGGCTCTCATCAATTTACATTCTCCGATGATAGATTCCAGATTCTTGACTACTTTTTCATTACTTGTATTAGCTATCATTCTTTCGACATTATCAATCACATAGTTTGCACGATTGATACCACCATAACAATATCTATACATTTCAGACCATCCACCGCCATAACCTATCGGACTTATTTCCCAAAGACCTCTATAAGCACGTCCGTCACGTCCTTTACTGTCCAAGAAAGAATTACCTCTTACTCTGACAAACTCTCCCATTCCATCCAGATAATAATCTCGATTAAAAAGCCAGCGTATGTCAGATACCAATCCATTTAATGCCGATTCGGCATCGGATTCTGTTTTCCAATAATTAGAAGACGGAAGATCTACCGTAGGTTCTTGATTTAACAAATCAGCGCAGGAACTAAGTGTCATTATCATCCCGGCAATCAAACCTATATATTTAATATTCATTCGTTTCATAATTTCTGTTTTTCATCCGTTTAAAAACTAAGATTAATACCTACGGAATAGGATTTAGTTATAGGATACAAATCCTGCGAACTAGCTGCTTTCTCAGGATCAAGTCCTTTATAACCGGTAATAGTAAACAGATTTTCTGCAGTTCCGTAGATTCGAAGATTCTCGATAAAACATTTTCTAGTCCATTTCTTTGGGAATGTATACCCCAGCATAAGGTTCTTCATTCTCATATAAGTCATATTCTCCAACCAAAAGTCAGATTCCGTTTTATTCGTAACCAAGCCTCCCAAACGAGGCCATTCGCCATTTCTATTCTCCCATGACCAAGGTTTGTTCCACTGGTCCCAATTGGAAGCATAGCGTTTATCCGGCAAAATCACCTCCGTATATTTATTATTCCAGAAGTCTTTTCGTCCGGCAGATCCCTGAAACAATAAGGATAAATCAAATCCTTTCCATGCCATCTGTAGATTCAACGCAAAGTTTGTAGTCGGCATATCCCGCTGGAAGTTGGTATCAGCAATTTTATCATTCCCATCAATACGTCCGTCACCATTTGTATCCAAACGAATTATATCTCCCGGAGCCACTCCCTGCGGAGTTGCGTTGTATGAATCACTCCAAGTCTGCGCCAATCCACGATCCGGCTGACTATATACAAAGTGATAAGGCATATCTATATAAACATATCCTTTATCCAGAAATTCGCCCCACTTCTCCAGGTTAGTACGGTTGTAAGATATATTAAAATTAACTGAGTAAGTAAAATCGGCAACATTATCTCTCCATGTCAAATTAGCTTCAAAGCCTCTGTTACGCAGTGTTCCCAAATTCGCCATAGGTGCTTCATAAGCTCCGGTCAGCAAGATAGACATTTGCGATTTCTGCAACATACCGGTAGTTAAACGGTCATAATAATCAAACTCCGTAGATAATTTACCGTCAAAAAACATCAAATCCAATCCTAAGTTAAAGACTCCTGTAGATTCCCATGTCAAATCCGGATTCAACATTTTCGAATAGACAAAACCTTTTGCAATAGAGCCATCCAGCATATAATTATTCTGATAAAGCACTTCTTGTTGCTGATATCTGCCAATACCACTGTTATTACCCAATTTACCATAAGAGCCACGAAGTTTTCCACTTGCCAGCCATTTTCCCACATAAGGTTTGATAAAAGGCTCCTCGCTAAATCTCCATCCTAAAGCCGCCGACGGGAAGAAACCATACTGATGTCCGGGTTGGAATTTAGAAGAACCATCCACACGGAAATTAAGTTCAAGTAAATACCTGTCATAAGCAGAATAATTAATACGCCCGATATAAGAACGAAGCCCTTCGGCAGAGGAGTTACCGGAAGTAGATTGTGTTCCGGATAATGCCGCATCTATCTCAGATAAAGAAGGATGAATTCTGTCCTGTCGGTATGACATTTGATAGCGGTCATGCCAATACTCTTCACTATATACAAACATCGCATTAAGATCATGATGCTTGGCAAATACCGTATGATAATTCAGGCGTGCATTCAGCAATGTCTTATAACCGGTAGTAGTCTGATCTGTAACTCCGGCATTATCTGTCACATATTCTCTGATTCCATACGAATCCGTTTGGAAATTATAAGAACGATTAGGTATTTCCGCTTCTTTATAAAACTGATTATAATACTTCAAACCATAATCCACACGGGCTACCAATCCTTTCACGGGTTCCCAATCCAGATAAAAAGAAGCATTCAGTTCTTGCCTGTCTTTCTTCTTCAACTGATTAGTGAAGAAACTCAATGGATTAAATGCCTGTGGATCTTCACCATACGCCATCACACCACCATAAACATCCAAAACAGGGTCATAAGGATAAATACCTGCAATAGCACTTTGCATATCTAAGTTAGAATCACTTGTAAAACCATTGTCCAGAGCATATTGAAAATTACTCCAGTTTCCATCAAAACGGAATCCGGTATTCACATTCTTCATCACTTTATAGTCAAAATTGAAACGGGCATTATAACGATCATAATCATTATTAATCTGTAATCCCTTTTGTTTCATATACCCCACAGATGCATAGAAGTTTGATTTATCACTTCCACCGGTTGCCGAAACATTATAATTCTGAATAGAACCGGTACGCATAATATAATCCCACCAATCTGTATTCGGATAACGCTTTTCATCAATCATTCCCAGTGCAAGCCACTGGTCAATTGTTCCATCCTTAAAATTCTGGTTTTCCCCATTCTTTCCGGGATTGGTAGAAGAAGAAATCTGCTGTAAAGTCAGAGCCATCGGATAGTTAGATATGAAATCATAAGTATTGGTAGGCTTTTCCCAGCCATAAGAGCCGGAAAAAGAAATCTGTGTTTTCTCCAAACCTTTACCGGATTTAGTTTTGACAAGTATTACACCATTTGCTGCACGAGAACCGTACACTGAAGAAGCTGTAGCATCTTTCAACACGGTGATACTTTCTATATCATTCATATTTAATCGGTTAATATCGGCATCCGGCATATCATCCACTACAATCAACGGATCGGCATTATTAATTGTACCTAATCCGCGAATCAATAATTTAGCAGAGTTGTTTCCCGCCATACCGGAAGTTTGATTTACAGACAATCCCGGCATCAACCCTTGTAAAGCAGAAGAAACATTAGCTACCGAACGTCCCGCAAGAGCTTCATCTACGGAGATTGCAGCCACAGCACCAGTCAAATTCACTTTCTTCTGGCTACCATATCCCACAACCACTACTTGATCCATCAAAATAGATTCCTCCTCAAGAGAAACATTTATCACCCTTTGACTTCCAACCTTAATTTCTTTTGTTTTATAACCGATATAAGAAAAGGAAAGAACTGCATTATTATCAGGAACCTGAATAGAATATTTTCCGTCGACATCGGTTATTGTCCCTATTGTAGTATTTTTTATCACAACCCCTACTCCAATGAGAGGTTCTTTATTCGGATCAAGTACTTCACCTTTTATAATGCGCGACTGTGCCCACAACGTAGACCCTGCAACACATAATACAAATAAAACACCGGCGATCCTTCTTTTTATTATATTTTCGCTTTTAGTAATCATACAATATTAGTATTAGATTTTTAAAGTAAATCATTAACTTATTTAATTCGTGAATATTATAATCACATCACAAATATCACATTCTCTTAACCTCAGTTTTACTTTTAGAATAGCCTCCTTTCTTTATTAACTGTTGATAACCACTTTTATGTTATTCACAAAATAACCTCTTTTCAGTCTAGTTTCATAGAAGAATATTTCATATTTATATAAGAATACAATAAAGATATACAAAGGTCACAAAAAACGGGGAAAATACACAATTAAAACAATATTCTTATAGAAAATAACAATATTGTTATAGCCGAAGGGATTTCTTTTCTATTACTTTGCCTATAACAAAACAATCAATTTCATTAACATTAAAATTACAACATTATGAAAAAAATTACTAACTTAATCGCTGTTACAGCCTTGTTATGCTGTTCACAATTTGCAAATGCACAAGAACCAACCGTAGCCGCACCAACTCCCGGTTATCCGGAAACAGACGTTATTGCATTTTATGGAAAAACGTATGCACCGGCTGCTGAGAATAAACTACAACTACGTACTAATTGGGGACTTAAAGAAGAAAATTTTGTGGATGATTATATAAACAAAGATGCGGTTCTACACATGATTAATCTGGAATGGTCTGCTTTTTCTATTGATGGTAATGCCAATGTTACTGACTACGACTACCTCCATTTCGATTTTTGGGTAGACCAAGATTGTAAATTTGTTATATCCGTTACATGGAATTTTCCGGAAATGGGAGACAGCTACAGTGACATCTTCGATCTAAAAGCAAACGAATGGAACTCGATGGATTTTCCTATTAAGAGTTTTGACTGGCCTGTAGAAAATAAGAACTATGTCATCAATGGTTTCAGATTAGGTAGTAGAGACGGCGAATATGAAGAACTTTCAAAACAATATGCTCCTAATATCTATGTATCAAACATTTTTGCTTATAAAGGTGAGCCGGGTGTTACAGGTATTAATTCTGCAAAAGCAAACGCTGAAACAAACGTTTATCCTACTACCGTAACAGACTATATAACCATTAATTCAAAAGATATGGTTGAATCCGTAAATATCTACAATGTAAGCGGTTTGTTAACCGGTAGTTACAACATGGCAGGAGAAAATCAAATTAATCTGTCTGCATTACAAGCCGGTTCATACATCGTTTCTATAAAATTAGCTAATGGAGAAACCATAAGCAAGCATATCATCAAATTATAAATAGATAAAGGTTAATTATAACTTATGAATGCATATCCCGGAATTGTTACGTCCCGGGATATTTTTTTTTCAATAAGCCAAGCCTCATTCCTCCCCCGATATTTATAGGGAATAAATATTAATATCTTTTCATTTTATATGCCCTCAGAACAACTATTATCAGAAACCCCTTGACGTTTTACAAAGCATAAGGATGATTGAAGCCAAACATACGGTCCTTTGTTCACAAACTCCTATCGTTTGCAAACAAAGGACCGTATGCTGAATAGCAGGCACCAACAATACCATTGTTAAAAGTAGAAGTATATGATTGAATATAATATTCTGGTATAAATAAACAATAATCTTATATCCGTTCTATATTGAAAAACCTTTCTTTGCTACCATATAAACCATTATTAATAATATTATGAAGAGAATTGTTACTATGCTTTGCGCAGCAGTTTTTACTACCGCATCATTACTAGGAAAGAGTATGGAAGATGACTCAAAAACACTAGTCGTAAAACCCGTTTTTGCAACTACACAGAACACTACTACCGACTGGGGAGGTAGTGCCGATGTAGCCAGTGTCGACCCCAAATACAAGATGTCTAAAGTTGACGGTACAGATAATCTATACAAATGTACCATAAAATTAAATGCTTATTTCAAAACCAATAAATGGAAAGGTTCGCTTGGTGAAGAATACAATCCTGAAAGTCCGAATGAAGGATGGAATAATGAACATTGGTTTGTTGTGGTATATCAGGACAATTACGGCGACCAAGTAGATAAAAACAATCCCTATGCCGCAGACAAATCACAATCATTCAAGATTGAAGAAGACGGTACAGAAGTAACATTCTATGCAGTCATTAATGCCGACGATAAGATAAGATCGTATTGTGATGCACAATCTCCTACCATTACCATCCAAAATAACAGTGCCGGCAATGTTACCCTACCGGCGGCCATAGGAGAAACAGCGACAAGTGCCCCCATCTATATCGATGGTAGCGGAAAGATAGAAATAGCAGCAAGTAATCATATCTTTAACCCGGATGGAAAAGCCGGTAAATATGCTGTATATTCAAGAGGAAATCATGTTTTCAAGATTGATTTTACTACTATCTCCTATTCAATAACCAAGATACTGGACAATGTGACGAATCCTCAAATACAAATCGGAAATGAAGAAGCCATATCTGCACCGACAACGGTAACAAATATCGGAACATTCACGGCCAACAATCCTCTCCATTTTGCCGCAAAAATTAATGGAGCCAGTGCAACAACCAGCCCTTTCAAAGTAGAAGATGTAGAAGCCAATCTATATTATGAGATTATTCCTACCGGAGAAACAAACGGTACAGAAGTTAAAGTTCCATTAAAAACAACGGCACAAGGTGAACAAACAGTTGCAACATGGGAAAGTGATGCTTTGAATTTATCAGAAGGATTGGCCGATGGTGAATATACATTAAAGTTCTGGTACGAAGTAAAAGCTCTTGGAAATACAATTATCGATGATAATAACGGAGAGAAATACACCGTTTCATTCTCCTCATACAACGGGCTTATTCTTAATACCTTAGAAGTATCCGAAGGTACATTAACACCGGAATTTGCCTCAAACGTACTGGATTATACCGTAAATGTAGAAAGAGATGTTGCAGCCATCACGTTTACCGCTACCGCAGCGTCTAATATGGAAATATCGGGCCATACCGGAGAGCAGGCTTTAGATTTCGGAACGAATAATTTTGCCATTACCGTACGTCCTCAAGGTGTAGATAACGTTTCCGCAACATATAATATAACAGTCAACAGGGCAAAAAGCAGTGATGCTACTTTAAGTGCATTAAGCGTTACCGAAGGAACTCTCACTCCGGCATTCAGTCCTGAAGTACTGGAATATACCGTAGACGTAGCAAACGATGTTACAACGATAAGCGTAACCGCAACCGTTAACGACACCAATGCATCCGTAACAGGAACAGGAGAACATGCACTGGAAGCCGGTGACAACACATTGGAGATTACTGTTACCGCACAAGATGGAACAGTTCAAACTTATACTATAGTTGTTAACAGGGCAAAAAGCAGTGATGCTACTTTAAGTGCATTAAGTGTCACTCAAGGAACTCTCACTCCGGCATTCAGCCCTGAAGTATTAGAATATACCGTAGATGTGGAAAATAATATCACAATAATAGGTGTGACTGCTACAACGAATGATGCCAATGCATCTGTAACAGGGGCAGGAGATCATGTACTGACCACCGGTGAAAACACATTGAAGGTAGTAGTTACCGCACAAGACGAATCTACTCAAACTTATACCATCGTTGTAAACAGAGCAAAGCCAAACGGTATCAACCAAGTAGATGCAGAAGTTAAAATAACAGTTGAGAATGGTACTATCCATGCTATATTTGATCAAGTAACTTCTATTCGTTTATATACAATCTCCGGATTATTGTTAGATACAACAGATACCACAGATTATACGCAAGCCGTAACTGAAGGACTTTATATTCTGTCTGTAAATGGAAAGCCTTATAAAATCCTGATAGAATAGAAGACAATCATAAAAGGAAAGTGTCAAAAGTAAAAATATTTTTGACATAAATTACAAAGACAACGCGGACTTAGTTAACATAAGCTCCGCGTTATCTGTATAATAAACAAATAATTTAGAAGATATGAAAAAACATTTATGGTTCCTGTTTATGATATGTACCATGTGCGCAAACGCGGTTACTGTCGAATCTCCCAACACAAATATCAAACTGACATTTGAAGTGACCAACGGAGTTCCCACTTACAATTTAATATATAAAAATACACAAGTAATTAAGGACAGCCATCTGGGAATAGAGTTGGTAGATGCAGCTCCAATGATGGATGGTTTTGAATTATTAAGTTCGGAAACATCAAGCTTTGATGAGACTTGGCAGCCGGTATGGGGAGAGATCAAGAACATAAGAAATCATTATAATGAACTATTGGTAGAGTTGAAACAACCGTCCTCGGATCGTTTTATGAATTTGCGTTTTCGTGTGTATAATGAAGGTATCGGCTTTCGATACGAGTTTCCTCAACAACAGAATCTGATCTATTTCGTCGTCAAAGAAGAACATTCTCAATTTGCTATGACAGGTGATCATACAGCATGGTGGATTCCGGGTGATTATGACACACAAGAATATGATTATACAGAATCTAAACTGTCGGAAATACGAGGGTTAATGAAAGGAGCTATCACAAAGAATACTGCTCAGACTTCTTTCTCTCCGACAGGCGTACAGACTTCTTTGCAAATGAAAACAGCAGAAGGCCTGTATATCAACCTTCATGAAGCAGCTTTAGTGGATTATTCTTGTATGCATTTAAACCTGGATGACAAGAATCTTATTTTTGAATCCTGGCTGACTCCGGATGCCATAGGAAACAAAGCCTACATGCAATCGCCATGTAAGACTCCCTGGCGCACAATCATGGCTAGTGATGATGCACGGGAAATATTAGCATCCAACTTGATACTGAACCTGAACGAACCTTGCAAATATACCGATACATCATGGATTAAACCGGTGAAATATGTCGGTGTATGGTGGGAAATGATTGCAGGTGGGAAACCATGGGCATATACTTTTGATTTGCCTGCCGTGAAATTAGGAGAGACAGATTATACCAAAGTGAAACCTAACGGACTTCATCCTGCCAATAATGAGAATGTGAAAAGATATATCGACTTTGCAGCAAAACATGGTTTCGACCAAGTATTAGTCGAAGGTTGGAACATCGGTTGGGAAGATTGGTTTGAAAAGTCAAAAGATTATGTGTTCGACTTCGTAACTCCCTATCCTGATTTTGACATTAAAATGCTAAATGATTATGCACATTCAAAAGGTGTACGTTTGATGATGCACCACGAAACATCCGCTTCTATCCGTAACTATGAGCGTCACATGGAAGAGGCTTATAACTTGATGAATAAATATGGTTACAATGCAGTAAAGAGCGGTTATGTGGGCAATATGATTCCAAGAGGTGAACATAATTACGGTCAATGGTTGAACAACCACTATTTATATGCGGTAACAGAGGCAGCCAAGCATAAAATTATGGTCAATGCACATGAAGCAGTACGTCCTACTGGACTTTGCCGGACTTACCCTAATTTAATTGGAAATGAGGCTGCACGCGGAAATGAATACGAGGCTTTCGTAGGCAGCAAACCTTTTCATACAACAATCCTCCCTTTTACCCGTCTACAAGGTGGCCCGATGGATTATACTCCGGGAATCTTTGAAATGGAAATAAATAAACTGAATCCAAATAGCCATTCGCACGTAAACTCAACATTAGCCCGCCAGTTAGCACTTTACGTAACCATGTATAGTCCGTTGCAAATGGCTGCGGATATCCCGGAGAATTATGAACGGTTCATGGACGCCTTTCAATTTATTAAAGACGTAGCTGTGGATTGGGATGACAGTAAATATCTCGAAGCCGAACCGGGACGTTATATAACTGCTGCCCGCAAAGCAAAAGGCACTAATAATTGGTTCATCGGTTGCACCAGCAGTGAGCATGGCCATAACTCAACTTTAAAGTTAGACTTCTTGGATTCCGACAAGAAATATATTGCTACTGTATATGCCGACGCTAATGATGCGAATTATAAGACAAATCCACAAGCCTATACAATTTATCGAGGCATTGTTTCTCCTAAAACTGTCCTGAAGTTAAAAGCAGCTCCGGGAGGTGGCTACGCTATTAGCATTATGGAAGTCAAAGATAAAGAACAATTAAACGGCCTGAAAAAATTATAGATAAAATAAGAGCTATCTAATAAGCCTTTAATAGTGAGGATATGTCAAAATATTCGGGTTCTCCATTCAAGTGGAGGAGCTAAGGTACTTTGAAATATCCTCTTTTTTTAAAGACTCACCAGATAGTCTTCTCAAGGGACTTTAAGAATCGTCCAAGCTTATATTACAATTTTTCTCCTAATGTCTAACCGAATTCTCCCTGACGAAGTTCCCGAAAGACGTAGGGCATTCGACAAGAAGACGTAGTGCGTCAAGTGTAAAGACGTAGCGTGTTTTTATGAGCCATGCAAAAAGCGCGACAAATTTTCAACGCTCATAAGGGAGATTAATGTCACAAGTTTTCTTATTTGAGGCTTTTTAAAAGATAAAGCGTTGATAATGAGCTCCGCGACAAAAATTTCATAGGGGGTATAAAATACTATATAAATAGAGGCTTAACAGACCGATTCCGACAAAAGAGTTTTATAACTTAAAACAGAAAGGAATCATTAGAAAAAGCTCACCCCTGTCACAAATATTTGCAACAGAGGTGGGTTCTTGTTTTCAGAGCTTGTTAGTCAGCCCTAGATTAAATATCCGGCAATAATTACATTTTCGTAATCTTACGTGCAACCGTACTGCCATCTCCTTTTGTCATCTTCAATACATAATATCCGGCATCTAAAACAGATACGTTTATTTCTGCCTGCATATTATGTACAGCAGTCTCATATACTTTCTGTCCCATCATGTTATAGATAACAAGAGTCTGAATTGCTTCTTCCGAACTAACTTTCAGAATATCTTTTACCGGATTGGGATAAAGAACGATATTATCACCATTCTTCACATCTATATTTCCTATAGAAGACGGATCAACATCTGCAAAGTTTCTAGTATATTTTTCCATGATTTTCATGGTAGACTTTTCCGTATAATAGTCTTTTGCAGGTTGTACGGTCAATACATAGGCATCATACATTGAACCACCACACCAATAAGTAGAAGTCAATTGCTTTTCCTTCAAATAAGAGAATACATTATCGATCAAAGTCATATACCTTTCATCACCCTTTGAATGTCCATTGTACGGAACTCCATATTCGCCGATCATTCCTTTCTTATTATTCTTCTCCAACCAAGCAACAAACGGGTCAAGACGTTGTTTGTAAACTTCAGTATTCGTACCTACTTCCTGGTCGTATGTTTTTTGATAAGTACCAGAATTATCTTTATCAAAATAAGTATGTGCCTGATAAACAAGTTTATTGCAAGGATCAACCAAATCTTTCAACTTATCACTCGAGCCTTCCCAGCCTGCTGCACCTGCATAATTCTTGCCCTCAACCACAATCTGCGCATTTGTATCTACTTCGCGAATTGCATTGATAGTAGCCTGATAATCATCAAACAAGACATTGATATCGATACCTTTCGGCTCATTCATCAAATCATATCCCCAGATATTCTTATAATCCTTGAATTCAGTTGCAATTTTCTTCCACAAGTCAGCTAAATGCTCTTTTGTCAATATCACTTCACTCATGGCTTCCCAATTGCCCCAATTTTTCTTTGATTCGTCCCATACACGGCGACCGGCAACTCCATATTCATACAATGAGCCATCAATAGCACGTTCACAAAAATCATGCAAATCCAGCATCACCCACATACCTAATCTTTCCGCCTCTTTTACTACGGCAGCCAATGCTTTGATATCTGATTTATCGGCATCATAATCCAATTCTCCACCAACTACATGTTGCACACGCGGAGCACGGAATGGAATACGAAGTAAACGAACCCCTTTCGCTTTGAAATAATACAAATCTTCAAACTTAGGATACATATAGCTTTGACCGAATGTTCCCGGGTTATCACCACCTGAAGCGGAAGCCAAATTCACGCCTAAATATGCTTGATCCATTGGAGGAAGAACTCCGTCTGATTTATCCTGAATAGGTTCTTTTTTATCATCATCTTTATAAGGAGACGTTACCTCACCTGCAACTGCACTACCCTTATAAGCAACGATATTATCCACAAAGATATCTTGAGTCGGATATCCACTCACTTTTAAACGAATAACATAAACCCTGCTTAAATCTATATCATGACAATAATCCAGACCAAAGCTTAAAGAAACCCATTGCCCTTTTTTAATATTCAATACAGGAATTTGTGCTACCTTATTATCTTTATCATTAATCCAAACTTCAACACCTGCGGCTTTACCACCCTCCAATGCTCCTTTTAAGTATACACTCAAGTGCAGATAGTTCATCTGACTAAGGTCCATCACATCACTATTCTTATGTACCTTGAATGGGAAAAGATTCCAAGATGTCAGTTTCAAAGTCTTGTTACCTGGCACTATCTCTACAAATTCATCCTTTTGATTTGCATCTTGTCCCCAATTTCCGGCATTTACAATTCCGAATTCATCCTGATATCCGTCTTCTTCGTATTGCTCACAGAAAATAGAGATAACATTTGATTTATCCAACGAAAGCGTAGGAACAGTTGTCGGGTCCGGAGCAGGCTCAGTATCATCACCATCACCGCTGCTTTTATAAGCATATACATTATCTACATAAAGCAGTTTACCCGTAGAACCTTTTCCGCCACGACGGAATCTGATCATATTGACAGTAGAAGTCCCCCATATACTAAGAGGTACATCAATAGAAATCCATTGTCCATGCCAATCTTTTTCCGTAATATTCAACCAAATACCGGCATCCTTACCATTCCCACTAAAATCAGTTAAAGAAAAATCAAATTCACCGATACCCTGTTCATTACCCGGAGAGAATATATCCATGTGCAACATATCCTTGCCAGAAAGATTTGCCGTACCAACAGACACATTCGCTCTACTTCCATTCACAAGGTCGTCAATCTTAAATATCTGGTCATTCGTACCTTCAATTGTAACGAGCGATTTCGTCGTTTTTGGATCACCGTAATCAGCTTGTGCATAATCAAACTTTCCGCCTTCATAATGTTCACTAAAGAAATTAAGAACATTAGCTTTATCGACAGTCGGTGTCGGAGCTGAAATCAAAGGAACACTGGTAGTAAGATTAGCATTGCCATTGGCTACAATCTTTACTTCCGGGTCCGTACCGGGACCTGGATCATCACCATTATATGCATAAACATTATCCACATAAAGAATAGTACCCGGAGACCCCTGTTTGCCTCTTACAATACGCAAGATATTAATTGTTTTCAAGTTCACACCGGCATCTTTAAATATGCTCAATGGAATATCAACTGCTATCCATTGATCATAAGTTCCGTTTGCTTCAAAATTATACCACAAACCGGATGAAGCAGTACCCGATCCCCAATCACTTACTAAATAGAAGCTGAATTCTCCGATACCTACATTATTACCGGGAGAATAGATATCCATGTGGATAGAACCTTTATCACTCAAATCACAAGTACCTAAAGATATTTGAGCATTATTCTGCTCACTTCCTGTAGATAATCCTTCAATCTTAAGAACCTTTTCCGTATTGCCAAAAGGTGTTATTATCGTTTTAGTTGTCTTTCCTGTCCAATCCGCATACTCAATTTCGAATTTTGCGAATTGTTCATAAGCATCGCTAAACAAGGATTTAACCTCACTCTGAGGACGCGTCGGCGTAGGTGCCGGCGTCGAAGGTTGTGCATACAAAGACTGCCACCCGCAAAGCATTACTGCCAATATCAGATAACAAATTCGAGAAATTCTCTTCATAATACTTAATTTTATAGTTAATAATAAAGTTACTTTGTTGTTACATATTTAGTTAGAATCCGCATTTGCGGTTTATCCTTTTTAAAATTATCCTCCGGATGTACGGAAAGAATATACTTATTCCATCTTGCTCCGGCAGCCCAATACGTACCGTTTATTCCTTCCGAGCTGAGATAAGCCAAGAAATTATCCAGACATTCCAGCCAACGTTCATCATCTGCCGGAACACCATACTCACCTACAAGTCCACGGAAATGATTCTCTTTCAACCATTCTACGAAAGGACGCATACGTTCCACACCAATATAAGGATGTGCTTTTTCTTCATCATACGAGCGTCGATAAATCCCCGAACCGTCTTCATCAAAATAGCAATGCGCTTCGAATATCAAATTATGAGACGGATCATACAAGTTCTTCAATTCATCGCTAACCACTTGCCAACGCTCGGCAGAACTCCAATGATTTCCTCCCACTACGATTGCCGTCTTTGCATCATATCGGCGGATCGTATCAATAGCCGCCTGTGCTATTTCTGTCCAAGGAGTAGATTCAAGCATATCATGAGGCTCATTAATCAAACCATACCCATACAAGCCTTTACAATCTTTTAATTCTTTGGAAATCAGTCCCCATGCCGATGCAAAGTGGTCAATAGAAAGACTATCACCGATAATACGGTCTTTTCCGTCATCCTTACGACGACCGTAATTGTGCATATCAATCAAGATTTGCATTCCACGCTTATCCGCCTCCGCCAATAAGAATTTAATATAGTCTATTTCTTCTCTGTTTAGTTCTCCGTAGAGTTTACGCTGAATACGCTCCCATTTAAACGGCAGACGAATCAACGTTAATCCTTTAGAATGCCAATAATCCAATTCATCTGTCGTAGGATAGTAATAATCCTTATTAAAACGCCCTACTCCCTCCATCTTTTTATGGAAAAACTCTGCACCTGCAAGATTCACTCCAAAAGGTTGCACTCCTCCCCTGTCTATACCAAAAGGTTGTATATTCCATTGCTGAGGCTGATTCGTCAAATAATAGATTATCGTTGCACCTTCTGCAATTTCGGCATGACGTATCCAGGTTCTATCCAAAACTTTACCATTCAGTACAACGGATTGTATATATTTGGCATCAGGAGAAGATTTTATCGTTTTTACTTCTATCTTCTTACCATTCTCCATAGTCAGCGTTACTTCCGGAAAAGCCGGAGGCAGCAGATAATAATAATCCTGCCCCGCATTCGGAAAAAAGCCGATCGAAGTAAAGATATACCATGATCCCATTGCACCGCTATCTTCATTATCCGGGTAACCCTTTGCCAGAGAAAAATGATTCGTACGGATGAAATCCACATATTTGGCTGCCATATCCGGACGGTCACAATGACTAAAAATAAAAGGAGAAAGGAATCCCGGTTCATTATCCAGCTCTATCAAATCATTTTCAAAACCGTACGACAATCTATTTACCATATTTTCTTTACCTCCGCATAACTCTATCAAACGGTCGAACTGATGAGGAGCAAATAAGGTATACACCCATGAATTACCTTCATAGAAATATTCAACCCAAGAACCATATCTTTGTGCCGGATCTATCTTTATCCAATCGCCATTCTCCTTACGAGGACCGACAAAACCTTTGAAACCATGACTTTCCAACTCGGGATTAAATAAATTCACCCACTCTCCAGAACGTCTTTCCAGATAATTCGCAGTTTCATTGCCACCCATCATTCTAGCAATGCGGGCATCACAAGCATCATTATAGGCAAATTCCATTGTATAGCTGCAACTCATTCTTGCGCCCGTTTCAGGAATCCAACCGTATTTCAAATAAAGACTGTTACGTGCATGAAGCGCGTTCCATTTTACCAATTCATAAGCCTTTCGCTTATCAAAGCCCTTTAAATTCTTTGCGAAAGCATCTGCAATAATATTATCCACATCATCGCCACCCTGTTTCATTTCCCATTCCAAGGAACTGGTAAAAGTAGGGGTACATTCACCATCATGTGCAAAACGGTCAATAAAAGAGTTCATGGTCTTTGCCACGAAACTTTCATTAATAAGCATCATCAGCGGATATTTTGTACGCCAGGTATCCCATACACAGAAATGGTCATCGATATGCGGTTGTCCGCTCGTCCAACGAGGATTGTCGCCAGTTCGTTCACGAGGCATCACAAAGCTATGATACATTGCTGTATAAAACAAGCGTTGCTCCTCTTCCGTTCCGCCTCTCACATCTATCTTCGAGAAAACTTCATTCCAAGCCGCTTTCGCCAAATTCTTCACGTCGTCAAAGCTACGTTTGCCTATCTCCTGCTCCAGATACTTACAAGCATTATCCACACTTTTTAAAGAGACGCCAACGCCCAAATGCACCGTTTCCGCATCCGTTGGTAAACTCAAACGGGCATATAGAGCTTTTACTCCTTTATCTGTAACTTTCACCTCTTTCAGTTTCACATCCGGGCGGATTGCAAAAAAGACCTTATAAGGTTCGGCGCTTCCGAAACCACCGAGATATTCTCCCCAACCGGTCAATAAGCCGGAAGACTCGTCATAAGAGATGTTTCCTCCCAAAAACTGCCCTTTCACGATAGGAACAATCTGTTGGGGAATATTGTGTTTCATATCCAGAAGGATATTTTTATTGCCTGACTTCGGATAAGTAAAACGATAAAAGACACTATGATGCGTAGGAGTTATCTCCGTTTGTATATTATAGCGGTCTAAATTAACCTTATAATAATAAGGTGTAGCTACTTCACCGGATTTAGGAGAATCATGTTCCGTTTCACCTGCCTTAAATCCAATCTGAGGAGAAATAAATACCTGTCCGTAACGTGCCCAACCGATACCAGAAACGTGTAATTGCCCGAATCCCCGGATTACATCATTTTCATCATACCCATTGTGACCTCCATTCGGAGTTTGCGGAGCCGGATTAACCGAGCCATGAGGCAACTGCGGCCCAATAACGCAATTACTGTTTCCTCTTACCCCCATGAACATATCTACATAAGATACTTTATCCGTATCTCCTGCAAACAGATAAACAGGGAAAACAATCAATAAAAAACAAAATAGTAATCGGTAGCTTTTCATGGTATTATTATAAAATCAAAACTAAACATGTAACAACAGAAACAAAGTAAGCTAAAAAAGAAATTTCTCTATGCAAAAATATAATCTATGTATACCAGAATATTCCATAAGCAATATTTTAGCATACAATACGGAAGATTATTTGCAAAAACCACGAAAGAAATCGTTTCTGATGCTCCACCAACTTTTTCCTACCGTATGTCCTTTATCATAATAGATATAATACTGTTTAGGAGACCTCACTTGGTTATATCCCGAAAAGTTGATGTGGGGTGGACAAGTCTCATCCTGCAATCCTACTCCCATAATAATCGGACAAGAAATGCGGGAAGCCAGATTCTTTATATCAAAATAAGAAAGCAACCGGTATACTTTGTCCCAGCTGCATTCTTTGTGACTACGCATATAATCCTCAAAAACTTCACGGGGCCACGGCACAATCTTAAAATAATCCCGATAATCCGACAAGAAAGGTATATAAGGAGCTGCGGCACAAATACGCTTATCCAAAGCACAAACAGCCAACGTAAACGCACCACCCTGACTTCCGCCTTCTGCAAAGACTTTCGAAGTATCCACTTCCGGACGTGAGCATAAGAAATCCACTCCACGCACCAAATCCATAAATGCTCCACGATAATAATAGTTTGCTTTATCTTCTAGTCCATATACAATCCATCTACCATACGTATTCCCGGAAAGTTGGATACCTTGTCCTCTGGTAGAAAGCACAAACTCACAAAAATCGGGTAGATTATCCGGATTGGGAAATCCTCCCCCCGAGCCGTAACCCAAGAATGAAATAATAGCCGGATGCTTACCTTCTTTTTTCGGAACGGCATAGTACCCCTCTATCCTGACATTACCCAACGAATACATCTCCACATGATAAATATTCTTTGCTCCTTGTGATTTATCCTTTAATAAAGACATCTTAAAAGACGGATTGACTTGGGCTAATTCCTCTAAAGTTTCCTCCCAGAAACTATCAAAGTCCGGTACTGCATCTACCGGCGAGGATATTTGTTCCGGATTGTATCCCATATTGAATTTTAAAGGATCGCTCTTTGCGCCATTTTGTTCTCCATATAAAGTTATCCGGTAGAAACCCGGAGCCGGTGGAACAAAAGAGACCGGTCGTTCAAAATCTCCTTTTACCTTATATACAAAAGAATCAACCGGAAGATAAGTGTCAGTTGTCACCTTACACACCAGATTAAATTCATCATCTGTCTTCAAAGGTTTCTTCAGTCGTACACTAAAATCTATCAATCCGGTATTTTCAAATACCCAATCACTATCCTCACATTGTATATCCATCTCCATCTCATCCATCGGAGTAATGGATTGAAGCGTAACTTCTTTTGTTTTCAGGCCTCCGGCTCCACCATTGTCATAAACACGGATGGCAATTACATTTTCTTTTCCGAAATGCAATAACTCAGGTGCAATACGATATTTACGCATACCACCGAAAACGACTTTGAACTTTGGTGGAAATTCTCCCATTTTACCGACAGAAACACCATTGACAAACACTTCATCCACATCATCGGCAAACTCATACCTTATGTATAGTTCTCCGGCATCTGCAACAGTACGTTCCCATTCCTTAGAAATTACAAAGTTCTGTCGATACCAAGCATAGCCATCATAATCGTTATAGCCCTGTTCCTCCCAATATCGCCGGGAAGAAATCGTAGTCCAACCGCTATCATCATACCCGACAGTAGCCCAAGCAAGGGAATCTCCCGTTGAAAACTTCCATTGTTCGCTCAAAGTTAAAGTAAAACATTCCTTCCCGCTTACTCCAAAAACTAATAAGCATTGAAAGATAAAAATAAATATAGCAGTCTTATTCTTCATAATTGTCTTCTTTTAATATAAAAAGGCAGATTCAGGACGATAACCTTCTAGTCAATTCATCCTGAATCTGCACAAACTAATACCTGAAATACCTAATCTTAAAACATTTAATCAAAACCTACTACTTACTTTTCTATTCACCCCAAAAACCTTTTTTCTTTGAACGTGCCATGCCACCGTCGTGCTCCTCGTCCGACACACCAATACGATCTTCACCCGATATGGCAATCACACCTTCTGATACGATATCAATAACTTCTATTTCCGGCTTTATATAATTTTCTTTTGTTTTCATTTCTTTCTTCATTTAATAGTTAACACTTATTTTACCACCACTTTCTGATGATTGATAATATAGATCCCTTTATTCAATCCGTTAATAAAGTTACTCCCTTCATTCAGTTCAAGAGTTCTTACCAAACGACCGTCTAAAGCATATAAATTCATTATTTGCGCCTTACCTGCAATGATTTCAATAGAACCGTCATTAGAAATTATAATCAATTTATCTGTACTTTCAGTTGAGCTAACATCAGTAGCACCGCCATCATCATGACCTATCACCAACTGCCTATTGGCAGTAGTAGTAAAGTAAGCACGGAAAGCCGGAACACCGGAACTATAAGGATTTCCCTCTGCAACTTTGGCAAAAGCAGTTCCTGCATTGTTCATCAGATAAAGTCCGACAGCATTCTCGCCATCAATCACCTGATAGTTAGCACAAAAAGCATATCCACCTACCGGAGTTACCGGAGAAAGGTTCTCCGTAGAATGAATCTCTACACCCATTGCTTCAAAGTTTTTCACCTCGGGGTTTTCTGTTTTAGCCAAATAAGGAACATTCGCTTCAATAGATTCCGCTTTTGTAAAGACAATCTCGTTACCCTCAACATTCGTAAACTCTTCTACAATCACATCTCCTTTATCTACATTGAAAGGTAAACACATGGTAAACCAGCCGGTATCCATAAAGTTACGTGAATAAGACACTTTATCGGCAGTAAATGATTTTACATTATTGAAATTATGACCTTCCGTAAGTACGATATTGGCAGCTCTGCCTGTTTCACCATTGAAAACAACCACATTATCAGTACCTTCCGGGATGATAACATCTTGATTTACATAAAACAAACAGTTAGGATTCAAACCTTCTATAATAGGAAGTTCTGTTAGGCCTGTTACTTCCGTAAAGTCCACAGTAGTAATGCTCGCAGCATTTCCACCGATTATTGTATTAAAAGTATCTTGATTCCAATCTCCTGTTAAGATAAGATTGGTAAATGTACCTTTATTTTCAAGAGGATTTGAAGCATTATTAATTGTAAATGTAGTCGTATAATATGCACCATTATTATCTTCTTTAAGGATATCACCTAAATATTCGGCTTCAAACCATATCTTCAGATTATGTTCTCCATTGGATAAGGACTGACCTTGGAGAATATCTTGTCCTGCAGTAGTAGACCACTTATCATCATCTCCATCGCTTGTTCCTGCAATAGTTCTTGATAGTAGAATAGAATTTAAGGCCATGTCATCTATCTGATAAAAGATTTTAGTAGAAACTTTGCTAAAATCTATATTGCCTCTATTATATAAAACAGTAGTACTTACATCACCTCCCAATATAATTCCGTTATCGGCATTGTCTATCACAATAGAAGAAATATCTGAAACCTCACTCCCATTTATTTTTAATTGTGGATTCTTAATCTGATCAAGAACTTTGTCATAAGCTAATTTAAAATTAGGATAGTCATACATAATCTGCCAACGTCCAATAATTGTTTGAGCATTAGCTAATGCAAATTTTTGTATGTTATAAGCATCTAAGATATCAGCTTGCTGCTCAAAGTTCATGCCCACTGTGCGAAATTGCAATTCTACTTTACCATCAGCCCTAGATGATACAGGAGTAACATAACGACCGATTTTATCTTCACCCGGACGATTCAAAAAAGTATATATACCTTTACCACTCCATTCATCACTATACAAATTTGACATATAAATAGATGGACGCTGTGCATCACAAATAAATTGAGTACGGATAGAACCATCACTATTTTGCCATAATCTTGCATAAAAAGTAACAGTCGTATCTTTATCCAAATTGAAAGCTCTCATCTTTCCCGGATCAATTCTAGGACCACAATCTGCAGCACTATTAGTAGCACCCTCAAATTGAACGACATAAAAATAATCACTTTGATTAAAAGTTTCCGTTGACTTATCTTTTACAAGAAACTCTTTTGTCATCTCTATTGTTTTAATATATGTCCCGTCCTCAAGACGTTCCATTACATACTCAGCATTTCTATCCAAATTTAGTTCACCTTTATCATTTGTGCCAAATCCTTCTCGAATAACTAGATTCTTATCAAAGTCCCCATAATAAGGCCCCTCTTGTGCAACCCCAACTCCCGCAATAAATACTGCGCATAAAGTAGTCAATACTTTCTTCATAATATAAAATTTTAAGTTTAACCAAAATTGTATGCCCAAAAGTAGGTAAAGAGCAGATTCATCAATGCAACGATATTATCAATTACTACCAAAATCCTGTTTAGATAGTTAAATGATCTGATTTTATACTCTGCAACCATGAATAGGAAGAAACTTCATCAACATACGGTCCTTTGTTTACAAACGATAGGAGTTTGTAGACAATCGACCGTACGATTAATTTCAATCATACGGTCGATTATTTGTAAATACAGTATTTTAATTTAGACGTTTATTTAGTTGAGAATTGAGAGTTGAGAATTGTTAAAAGAGCGAGAGCGAACTCTCAACTCTTAACTCTCAATTCTCAACTTTATTTGATAGTAAATATATAATTTGAATTACCTGCTTTTAAGTCGTATAGGGCGCAATTCTAATTCAATTTATTCTCCATTTTCTTGTAACGCGTCAATGCTTCAATGTAGTAATAATCCGCATAATTAATGGAAGCGTCTATCTCATAACCACCCGGCAAATTGCCTGTGGAATGAAGTAAAAACGATGGATTTTTGTCACGGCTCTGATATTTATCTGATGAAAGACTATACAGCATATTAATTGCCGCCTCTTTATACTGTTTGGCTTTCTGCTTGTTATCTTCCAGTTGCACCAGTTCCAATAATCCGGAAGCTACAATAGCAGCAGACGACGCATCTTTAGGAGCATTCGGAATAGCCGGATCATCAAAATCCCAATAAGGAATAAAGTCTTCCGGTAAACGTTTCAGATATAGATCTGTCACTTTCTCCACAAAACGAAGATACTTTTTACTGCCGGTTTCTCTGTAAACCAACGTATATCCATAGATTGCCCATGCCTGTCCGCGTGCCCACATGGAGTTATCGTCATATCCCTGATTTGTCACGCCTTTCAGAAAACGTCCCGTAATAGTATCATAAATAGCCACATGATAGCAAGAACCATCCGGACGGAATTGGTTCTCCATCGTTACTTTGGCATGGCTGACCGCCATATCATAATATTTTTTGTTACCCCCATTCTTCGCCGCCCAAAACAACAGTTCTAAGTTCATCATATTATCCATTATCGTATTATGCGGCCAATTCATTTCAGTCACCATTCCCGGCCAGGAAAGCATAGTTCCCACTTTAGGATTATAGAATCCGGAGAGTTTATCAGCACCTTTAAGCAATATTTGTTTGTATTTCTCATTACCGGTCAGACGATAAGCATTACCAAAACTACAATAAAACTGAAACCCTAAATCATGATCGCCCTGATGGTCAGGTTTAAGCAATGGGATGAGAGCCTCTGTATAACGAATCGCTTCTTCTTTTACTTTCTCATCTTTCGTATTCTCATAATCATACCATAATATTCCGGGCCAAAAGCCACTGGTCCAATCATAAATATCGGTTTTATACCAATCCGTAGCATTCGTATCAATGCAACGAGGCAATAATCCCGACCCCTTAATCTTACCCAATGTCTTCTTTACCTGTATATCACAATAAGATAATTGCTTCTTTACCCCTATTGCATCAGTATCTTTCAGTCCCGACAGCAAAAGCAGAACCCCGACACCAATAACTATATAGCTTACCAATCTTTTCATCCGAACTGTCATTTAACGTTTATGATCTTCTTCATTAAGTCTTTATCTGATGATGAAGCCCCTACCATTATTTCATATTCACCGGCTTCTACCGTGTAATTCATTCTTTTATCATAGAAAGCCAGTTTCTCCGCCGGCAAGATGAAAGAAACAGTTTTTGTTTCACCCGCCCGAAGAGGCACACGCTTAAAGTCTTTCAGTTCTTTCACCGGGCGTGTCGCACTGGAGTAAAGATCACGGATATATAATTGCACAATCTCCTCACCATCCATCCCGCCGGAATTAGTCACTCTAACGGAAACGTTCACTTCGCCATTTCTTGCCATTTCGGGCGATGAAAGCGTCAAATCAGAATATTCATACTTTGTGTAATTCAAACCATATCCGAAACGGAATAAAGGAGTACTCTCTCCGATGGCATACGGATGGAAATACATGGATGGTTTATGATTGTAAATCATTTGAATCTGACCTACATGACGGGGAATCGTCACCGGTAACTTTCCCGAAGGATTCACTTTTCCATATAATATTTCGGCAACAGCCTGACCGCCCAGACTTCCCGGTTCCCAAGCCTCAACCAGAGCATTGGCATGATCGGCTATCCATTCCACTCCCAATTGACGTCCATTCACCAGAACTACAATGGTAGGAACACCTGTTTTTATAATAGACTCCACCAGTTCCTGTTGCAAACCGGCCAGATTAATATCCGAACGGTCACAATCTTCACCACAGGTCTTGTCATACCAATTAACGCGCAAAGAATACTCTCCTATCGCTACGATAGCCAGATCCGCCTTGCCTGCCATATCAGCAGCCTGTTTTACCTTATCTTTATCCATCTTCCGGATATTCCATCCCATATCCAAGAATGAGAATTCGGTTGCAGGTGAAACAGACTTCAATCCTTCCAATATCGTCGTCACGTTTTCATCCGGCTGCGTTAAAGCCCAATCGCCAAGGATTGTCTGATTATCCGCATTCATCCCCGTCACGAAAACATTCTTGTATTTTGTTCCGTCCAATGGAAGTATCCCGTCATTAGTCAGTAAGACTATTGATTTGCGGGCTGCTTCTAAAGCGGTGGCTTTATGCTTCTCATTAAAAAGAACGCCTTTGTAATCCTTCTCATCCGTAAAAGGTTTTTCAAACAGTCCCAATTGGAACTTTGCATACAATATCTTTCGACAAGACTCATTGATTCTTTCCTCCGTCAGTTTTCCCTCCCGAACCAGTTCGATCACTTTCTCATAAAATTCCGGTCCGTGCATATGCATATCCATTCCGGCATCTACCGACTGATAAAAGGCGTCTTTATTATCTACCGCTGTATGATGCAAGTCATGTATATGTTCGATATCCATCCAGTCACTGACCACAAATCCTTTAAATCCCCACTCCTTACGAAGAATATCTTCCATCAGCCACGGGTTTGCATGACAGGGAATACCATTCAATTCGTTATGAGCTGTCATAAAACTATAAACTCCGGCATCTACCGCAGCCTTGAAAGGAGGGAAAAACACCTCACGAAGCGTTCGTTCGGAGATGTCGGTAGGCGAACCATTTGTTCCGTTTATAGGCTGACTGCCACCAATAAAATGTTTTGCACATGCCAACACATTCTCAGCGCTGCCGAATCCGTTACCCTGATAACCACGTACAGAAGCTGCACCCAACAAGGATACAAGATAAGGATCTTCACCAAAAGTTTCACCCACACGTCCCCAACGCGGGTCGCGGGCTACTTCCACGTTCGGATTGAATGTCCATTGTGAACCGGTGGCACGCATTTCCAAAGCTGTTTGCCTGCATATTTCTTCTACTAAATCAACATCAAACATAGATGCCTGACCAATACTTGTCGGATACGCCGTAGTTCCCACTACCTGCGCATTGCCATGAATAGCATCAATACCAATTATCAATGGAATCTTTAAACGGCTTTTCCGGGCCAACTCCTGAAGCTGATTGGCTTCCTTTACCGTAAGAACATGAAGAAAAGAACCGATCTTTCCATCTATTGTCATCTGTTCGACATCTTCTTCCGTTATACCGGGATAAAAACCTCTTGCTGTATTATTATTCAAGTCATCTACCGTCAAATCCTGAGCAGCAGTTCTCATATGTTCCAGTCCTACCCATTGACACATCTGTCCAACCTTTTCCTCTAATGTCATGCGAGACATCAAGTCACTGACCCGCTCCTCGACCGGTCGACTTGGGTCCTGATATATATCTTTACCGAAAGCAGAAAAAGACATTCCTACAAATGCAAAAGATGAAATTATAAATGTACTAACTATTCTATTCATGTTTCTAAGGATTAGATTTTAGTAATCAATATGAATGATACAAATGTAGGATTGATAAAACAAATAGAATATAAATATATTTTCCAAAGATATAAAAGGGCTGTTTTATAGCGATATTGTCATATTTTTATAGGATTTAAGAAGATATTTGCATTGTTCAAACCTCAAAATTCCATATATTTGAGCATCTTAATTTCACAAACTATGAGACACATCTTTTTAATCTTTATCGGTCTGTTCTTATCTTTAATTCCGGCTCATGCTTATCACTTCAGAAGTTACCAAGTGGAAGACGGTTTATCTCATAATAGCGTTTGGGCAGTTATGCAAGACAGCCGAGGATTTATGTGGTTCGGAACAAACGACGGATTAAATAGGTTTGACGGGAAAAAGTTCAAGATATTCCGAAAAGTACAAGGTGACCCCTTATCCATCGGAAATAATTTCATCCACTGCCTGAAAGAAGATTCACGCGGAAGATTTCTGATCGGAACAAAACAAGGACTCTATCTCTTTGATGAGAGACAAGAAAAGTTCGAGCATATCGACTTGAACAGAGACCAAAAAGATGATGCCAGCATCAATGCCATTATGGAAGACCCTTCCGGAAATATTTGGTTAGCGTGCCACGGATACGGCTTATATGTCTTGACACCGGAATTAACCGTAAAGAAGCATTACTTATCCAACAACAAATCTTATTCATTGCCTTCCAATTACATTTGGAGTATCGCCCAAGATTATTATGGTTATATATGGTTGGGCACAGTAGGGAAAGGTCTTGTACGTTTTGATCCAAAGAAAGAACAATTCACGCAAATAGCAGGGAATAAAGAACTGAATATCAATGATCCCGTAATATACAGTCTCTATTGTGATATAGACAATAATATATGGATAGGAACGGCCACCAGCGGTCTAATCCGTTATAATCCTAAAGCTGAGAAAGCAACATATTATATAGACAATGTATTCAATATCAAATCCATCATTGAGTATTCCGACCATGAACTTATTATGGGCTCAGATAAAGGACTCGTCAAATTTGACCGTGCGCAGGAAAGCTTTAATCTGATAAACGACGACTCTTCTTTCGACAATATGACCGATAATTCTATCTTTTCCATTACACGCGACAAAGAAGGCTCTTTTTGGATCGGTACTTATTTTGGAGGCGTCAACTATTACTCTCCTACCATCAACCGGTTCCAATATTGCTACAATTCACCGAATAATTCCTCTAAAAAGAACATTATAAGCAGTTTTGCAGAGAATGAAAATGGCGAGATATGGATAGGAACCCACAATGACGGGCTTTATCTCTTCAATCCTCAAAACCTAAACTTCAAAAAACTTTATGATATAGGTTACCACGATGTGCAAAGCATACTACTGGACCATGATAAACTATATGCAAGCCTTTACGGTAGAGGCATTAAAGTCTTAAATGTAAAAAATGGTCAGATCAATACACTGGCCAATAATATCTCGAAGATAAATCAAACGATCAATTCTATCTTTAAAACGTCCAAAGGCCAAATTCTTTTTACTTCCGAAGGCGGAGTCCTGTCTATGGATGCATCAGGTACATTGAAGAAGCTCGACTATCTGGCAAATACGCCGATAAAAGATATTACAGAAGACTATGACGGTTCTATTTGGTTCGCTACTCACTCAAGAGGATTGATACGTCTTACAGCCGACAATAAATGGGAAGTATTTACAAACAATCCTGATGATCCGAAATCATTACCAGGGAATAATATCAATTGTGTCTTTCAAGATTCCAAGTTCCATATCTGGGCAGGTACGGAAGGAGAAGGATTGGCTTTATTCAATACCAAAGAAAAAAACTTTGAGCCGATCTTAAACGACCAATCGGGATTACCATCAAACATTATATATTCTATATTGGATGATTCCGACGGGAATCTGTGGGTAAGTACAGGCGGAGGATTAGTCAAAATATCATCTGATTTAAAAAGTGTCAAGACATTCTCTTATATCGGTGATATCCAACGAATACAATATAATCTTAATTGTGCATTAAGAGCATCCGACAACCATCTTTACTTTGGAGGGACAAATGGTTTTATTACGTTCAACCCCAAAGAAATAACGGACAACCTCAATAAGCCCGCGATCATAATTACCGGTTTTCAGATTGCCAGCAAAGAGATCGTACCATCCGAATCATCATCGCCGTTGAGAGAAAGTATCGACATCACTAAGAAAATAACGTTGGCATACAGTCAATCCACTTTCAGTTTCGATTTTGTTGCTTTAAGCTATCTTTCACCGGAGCAAAACAAATATGCCTATATACTTGAAGGCTTTGACAAAGAATGGCATCATACCGACAACAATAAAGCCATATACATGAATATTCCCGCAGGGACATATACTTTCCGTGTAAAAGGAACGAATAATGACGGTATATGGAGCGATGAAGTAGCCAGCATTGTTATCAAAATAAACCCGCCATTCTGGATATCCAATATTATGATTTGCCTGTATATTATCCTTGCCATAGGCTTTATCTTATATTTCATCCGCAGATACCACCGGTTTATCGAGCGTAAGAATCAAGAAAAACTATTCAAATATAAGACGGCTAAAGAAAAAGAAATATATGAGTCTAAGATTAATTTCTTTACCAATATAGCGCACGAAATACGTACACCGCTCTCGTTGATTGCAGCTCCATTGGAGAAAATCATTTTATCAGGCGACGGGAATGAACAGACTAAAAACAATCTGAGTATCATAGAGCGTAGTGCAAACCGACTTCTTGAACTTATCAACCAGTTATTGGATTTCCGTAAGATAGAAGAAGATATGTTCCGCTTCAATTTCAAGAAACAGAACATTATAAAAATCGTAGAGAAAGTATATCAGCAATATTATCAAAGCGCTAAATTCAACAAATTAGAAATATCTTTGGAGGTAGAAAAAGAAGATATAGAATGTAATATAGACGCTGAAGCTATCTACAAGATTATCAGTAACCTCATTGCCAATGCCATAAAATACGCAAAGAGCCAGATTAAAATAACAGTAAAAGAGGTAGACGGCAATTTACAAATCTGCGTGAAGGATGACGGTATCGGAATAGAGGAGAAATTTAAAGAAAAGATATTCGAACCATTTTTCCAGATACAAGACAAGGACAATGCCGTGAGAACCGGTTCCGGTTTAGGTTTATCATTATCACAATCATTGGCACTGAAACATGGAGGTGAAATTTCCATTGAATCGGAATATGGTAAGAATTGCCATTTTACATTAACGCTTCCTATTGTAGCCGGAGATACAATACAAGATACGGAAGACGTAACCGCCGACAAAGAAAGCACGATTGCAGAGCATACAGCCGGTGAACCCGGTAATGCAAAAATCCTCATCGTGGAAGATAATGCGGATATGCGTACTTTCTTATGTGAAAGTCTAAAGGATAATTACATCGTTTTTGAAGCGGAAAATGGTATAAAGGCTTTGGATATTATTGAGAAAGAGAATATCGACATTATTATTTCCGATATAATGATGCCTGAGATGGACGGATTGGAACTATGTAACAAACTGAAAAACGATCCGGCGTACTCTCACTTGCCACTGATTCTGCTATCGGCTAAAACTGATGTTTCGACAAAAGTGGAAGGTTTGAGCAAAGGAGCCGATGTCTATATGGAAAAGCCATTCTCCATAGAGCAACTAAAGGCACAAGTAAATAGTATCATAGAAAACCGGAATAATATCCGGCAAAACTTTATCAAATCTCCGTTGCAATACTTCAAGCATAATAGTGAAAACAACGAAAGCGCCGAGTTTGTAAAGAAACTGAATTCCATTATTCTGGAAAATATGTCGGATGAGAATTTCTCCATCGACAGCCTTTCTTACCAATTTGCCATCAGCCGTTCTAATCTTCATAAAAAGATTAAGAACATAACCGGCATGACGCCAAATGACTACATCAAGCTAATAAGGCTGAATGAAAGTGCACGGATGCTGTCTACCGGTAAATATAAGATAAACGAGGTATGTTTCCTGGTAGGCTTTAACACCCCATCCTATTTTTCTAAATGTTTCTATGACCAATTTGGCAAATTACCCAAAGACTTTATACAGACAACAAACGAATAAACTTTTTTAATATGAAGAAAATAACAACGATTATTCTTTTTACTTTTCTGTGTTTCACTTACGGATATGGCAGCAATCACAGTATGCATCCGCTAAAGCAAATCAATTATGTAAAAAAGCAAATCAAGGCACAACAAGAGCCGTATTATTCAGCTTACCTGCAATTAATTCATGATGCGGACTCGATATTGAAGACAACACACCATGCACTCGTTGATTTTTCAGTACCGGGATTCTACATCAAGCCGGAAGAGCACCGTACCAATTCACTGGCTTTGCAACAAGATGCTTTTGCCGCTTATTGTTCTGCATTGGCATACATTTTATCCGGTAAAAAAGAATACGGCGAAAAGGCTTGTTATTTTCTTAATGCATGGGCTTTTACCAATAAAAAATACTCAGAGCATGACGGTGTACTGGTAATGGCATACTCCGGCTCCGGACTACTGATGGCAGCCGAAATTATGTCTGATGATAAATTATGGAATAAAGAAGATAAAGAGGATTTCAGGAAATGGGTGAAATATATCTATCAGGATGCAACAAATACCATCCGTGTACACCAAAATAATTGGGCGGACTGGGGACGCTTCGGTTCGTTGCTGGCAGCTTCATTTCTAAACGAGAAAGAAGAAGTTGCCGAGAACGTTCGTTTAATTAAATCGGATTTATTCCATAAAATAGCCGCAGACGGTAGTATGCCCGAAGAAACCAGACGGGGAAATAACGGAATATGGTATACGTACTTCTCTCTGGCTCCAATGACGGCAGCATGCTGGATGGTTTATAACCTCACGGGCGAAAACCTTTTCAATCTGGAACAAAACGGGACGTCCATCAAGAAAGCATTGGATTATATGGCCTATTATAACAAACATCCGAAAGAATGGAAATGGGATAACAACCCGAATACGGGAAAGAATGAAGTGTGGCCCAACAATCTGCTCGAAGCTATGGCAGGCATCTACAATGACAATTCTTATATAGAATATGTAAAAGACAGACGCCCGATTATCTATCGCACACATCATTTCTGCTGGGCCTTTCCAACTCTTATGCCTGTATCACTGGGAAAATATCAGTAATTATATAATTCAAAAACAAATGAAGAAACTTTTTAAATTACTTGCTATCATCTGCCTGACAACACCCGTCATGGCACAAAACAATACGCCGGTCTATCTGGATAGCTCAAAACCTATTGAGCAACGAATCGAAGATGCTCTTCAACGAATGACGCTGGAAGAAAAAGTAAAACTATGTCATGCCCAGTCCAAATTCAGTTCTTACGGAGTGCCCCGTCTTGGAATACCGGAACTATGGATGAGCGACGGTCCGCACGGAATCAGAGAGGAAGTTCTTTGGGACGAGTGGAAAGGCGCTGCCTGGACAAGCGACTCTTGTATTGCTTTTCCGGCACTCACTTGTCTCGCTGCTACCTGGGATGTGGATATGTCCGCTTTATATGGCAAATCCATTGGTGAAGAAGCCCGCTATCGAGGAAAAGACGTATTGTTAGGACCGGGAGTGAATATCTACCGTACCCCTCTTAACGGACGCAACTTTGAATATATGGGCGAAGACCCTTATTTATCTTCCCGAATGGTGGTTCCTTATATTAAAGGTGTACAACAAAACGGTGTCGCTGCCTGTGTAAAGCATTTCGCGCTCAACAATCAGGAAAAATATCGCGGGCACATTAACGTGGAAGTAAGCGACCGCGCATTATACGAAATATATCTACCGGCATTTAAAGCTGCCGTTATGGATGGCGGAGCATGGTCTATCATGGGTGCATACAATCAATATAAAGGACAACATTGCTGCCATAACCAATATTTATTGAACGACATTCTTAAAAAGGATTGGAAGTTTGACGGAGCTGTCATTTCCGACTGGGGAGGTGTTCACGACACTTATCAAGCTGCCAATTACGGACTTGACTTGGAAATGGGTACATGGACAGACGGATTAAGCTGGGGAAAGACCGATGCTTACAGTAATTACTACTTGGCTAACCCATTATTGGAAAAGATAAAAAGCGGGGAAATCAAAGAAGAGGTAGTTAATGATAAAGTACGCAGACTGCTCCGTATGATGTTTCGCACCAGTATGAATACGAACAAACCGTGGGGATCATTCGGTACGGAGGAACATGCTTTGGCAGGACGAACCATTGCCCAAAATGGTATCGTACTACTCAAGAACGACAAGGATTTACTGCCCATAAATCCGGATAAGACAAAGAAAATAGCTGTAATCGGTGAGAATGCCGTAAAAGTAATGACTTTAGGCGGAGGGTCTTCTTCTTTAAAAGTAAAATACGAAGTATCTCCTTTGGAAGGATTGAAGAACCGTATCGGCAATGCGGCAGAGATTACTTATGCAACGGGATATGCAAGTCCGCTAACCGATAAAAGAGATCCGAAATACGTTGTACCGGAAGGATATAAAGCACCTGACGCAGAGAAATTGATGAAAGAAGCAATCGATATTGCCAAAGATGCCGACATTGTATTATTCTTCGGAGGACTGAACAAAAACGAGAATCAGGATAGTGAAGGCACAGACCGTCTTAGCTATAATCTGCCTTACGGGCAAGATAAGCTGATTACGGAACTGGCGAAGGTCAACAAAAACATCGCTGTTATCATTATCTCCGGCAATGCCGTAGCAATGCCTTGGGTAAAAGAAGTTCCATCTATTATGGAAGCATGGTTTAGCGGTACCGAATCCGGCAATGCCATTGCATCCGTATTAGTCGGTGATGTTAATCCGTCCGGTAAACTACCTATGACTTTCGCCGTTAAGTTAGAGGATTATCCGGCTCATTTGGTAGGAGAATATCCGGGTGACAGCATCAATGTAAAGTACAATGAAGGTATATTTGTGGGCTACCGCTGGATGGATAAAAACAAAACTAAAACCTTATTCCCGTTCGGACATGGTTTAAGTTATACCAAATTCCAATATGGAAAAGCGACCTTATCTGCTCCGACAATGAGAGACGGCGATGTACTGACTGTCTCCATACCTGTCAAGAATATTGGTAAGGTAAAAGGAAAAGAGGTTGTACAACTCTATATTGGTGACGAAAAATGCTCAGTAGAACGACCTTTAAAAGAATTAAAAGGGTTCAAGAAGATAGAGCTTGCTCCGAATGAAGAAAAAGTAGTTGAATTCAATATAACCCTTGACGATTTGAAATTCTATGATGAATCCATCCATGACTGGAAAGCGGAGCAAGGTAAGTTCAATGTTTTTGTAGGCGCATCATCTACCGATATACGCTCTGCGGTGAACTTTACTTTGCAATAATCAACTTAGATCATAAAGGGTATCAAGGCTTACCCGAGATCATTATCGGTACTAAATATAAATCGGTTTTCAACATACGGTCGGTTGTCGGCAAACGATAGGAGTTTGCAAACAATCGACCGTATGTTTGTTTTCAAACGTCCTTATGTTTTTTTTCAATCAAGAGGTTGTATCAAACTATCTCAATTCCCCCGCTTGAGCGGGGAAACTTGGATGCTTTGACGTTTGACACATTACATCAATTATTTTCAAACCCGAAGAATCCAAAAAAGCTGCATTTTACTGACATCGATTCCTGTTATAACCGAGTTATTCACATTTATCTTTCAATCCTTCAGATATAGCATTTCACCACTGACATACAGTTAGTTATCCTGAACCTTTATTCTATAAAAGGTTCAGCCAATCCAAAAGCATCAGTAGGAAAAATCAGCTTTGAGAAAACATCCTGAAGGATTCCATCATTCAGGATAACTCATTAATTATCAATATCAAATAGCCCGACTGAAAGATGAAGGTCATAGGCAGTAGTTACTCTGAGAGCAGGAAAAAAAGGAGATATTGAGCCCTATCGATATAAACTATCTTTGATATAAAGAAAACGTCCTTACAAAACACTTAATTGTAAGGACGTTTTCTTTAAATATTACTCTATTATCCGAATTTTCCTGCGTTTCCGCCTCCATTTACGAATCCAGAAATAGTAGCCGGTAACCGGCAAGGCCGCACCTATTAGAGAAGCAATAAATGCCAATATCCGGGTAAACAGTCCACCCCAACTTCCTACGTGCACAGAATAAATCCATCCGCGAATCTTATCGGAATTATCCAGTGCCTTATATAAAATAGCTTCTGTGATTTCACCGGTACGAGGATTATATTTATATTGATCCGAAGCACGCTGATTGCCTAACCTATTAAAAGAAACACTCGCAGAACCTTTTGAAACAGTGATTTGTCGGAAATCGGGATTTTGTTCGGAAAGTTGTTCGTATACCCGTTGCCAATTAGCATACGGAGAATGCTTTTCGCCACCTCTCCCGTTTCTCTTCCCGTTTTCCCTACTCTTATCATCTGCTTTTCCGTCATGCGCATTGTTTTGTTGCATTTCCACACCGAATACTTTGTAAAATCCGGTACGATACCAGGGGAAAGACCATGTCAACCCTGTCAAAGCCATAACCAACAGCAGGACAAGGGCATACATACCACCCGCCACATGCAGGTCGTACCAAAAACGCTTCCATCCTTTGTTTGTCGTTATCTTCAAACGATTCTTCAATGCCTTCCTTGTTCTCGACCACCAAATGACAATACCTGATATAAGTACAAATACAAACATCAATGTACTGACACCCACAATCAGCTTACCCACAAAAACACTATTATCCGGTTTCATGCTATCCAACAACCAACGATGCATCCGGAACATGAAAGTAAAGAACAGCGCCCGTTCATACTTCCCTTTTATCTCACCCGTATATTGGTCTATGTAAACAGAGGCACGGCGGGGTTTGGACAGATTGACCTGGTAAGCACGTTCCGGATCAGACGAAACAGTGATACCCGTCACAGAAACACTATCCGGCAAAGTTTCCGCCACTTTAGCCACCAACTGCTCCATCGGCAAGGGGGCTGCCTCAACTTTCTCTACATAATAAAAATCATGGCGACATAATTCCGTCACTTCTTTCTCGAAAACCAACGCCGCTCCGGAAAGGCAAATAAGCGTAATTATCAATCCGAAAGGAATAGAAAGCCACAAATGTATCTTACGGAATATCTTTTTCATCATACCGACAGGCACTTTATTTATATTATATGATACTACTTCTTTATTTTATCAAAGCAACTTTACCTACGGTAGACACATCATCAGCCTCTACAACCAAGCCCTTAACAGCTTCACCGGTCTGAGGATTAATCTTATAGAAAGTCGGCTTGGCGCCATCTTCGGTTGTCAATACGGTTATATAGAAATGATTACCTTCAAGATATGGGGAGTCACCGAAAGAGGAGATGATGCTTGTATCCGGCAGCCCTTGAATTTTTATCAACTTTTTCTCCGATGCCTTAAAGATAACCATTTCATTAGCCGGTGCACTCGTTCCCAACTCTGTCACCTGCTCTATGCTGCAACCGTAATTGTTAAGCAGGAAATAGTCACCTCCCACGTGCCAGCAACGGAACAGAGGATGCCCGGTAGCACCTTCCATTGTCTCGAGATTGCAATAGTATCCATCAAAATCGGTAGCACCTTTCGGTATGCGAACCACCCCCGAAGGCAATGTACCTTTTGCCCTCTTCAACCCGGTTGATGCATCGTCAGTAGTCGTACGGCCATAACCACCGGAAAAAGCATAGATATTACCATCGTCGTCACTCCAGATAGTCTGATAATATTGTGAACGCAGACGACCACAAGCAAAACCAATCTTGTTGGTACGGGCAATAACCGGTGTTCCATCAAAGTTATCGCCGCTATAAATTGCGATGAAAGCCGAATCCGGAATCTGCGTAGAAGGAATCTGCCCCGGCGTATACGCACCACTACCGCTACCTCCTTGCTTTTTAGCAACATAATCCTGATTAAGGACACGTTCCGGCCATGTGTTTACACCATAATGACTCATTCCCATCGGAATTATAGATGTATAGAGTTTGCCGTTGGCCTCCACGAAACCTGCCATAGTGACCTTTTCACCATTTCCCAAGTAGTTTTCGGCCAAGATGTCCTTTGTATTCGTTGAAGTCGTTCCATCATTGGCATTCAAATAATTGAAAAGAAATCCCTGCGCCACATTGCCCTGTGCATCCTTAATCTTCGTATCTCCGGTAGAAACGGTGATTACATTTTCTCCCCATTTCCCATAAGAAGTAATGCGCTGGAATGAATAACCATATTTCTTTTGAGGTACATTATCGGCATCCAGAAAATAGCATCCACCCGTTCCGTTACTACCTTTATTATAGGTAAGGCCGAAAAAGTAGTTTTCGTCATAGAATACCCAGTAAGTAATCTCATCCTCAAATTCTTTACCGCTACCGTATACGGAAATCTCGCCTCCGTCCAAAGACTCGGCAGTCAGCAGATATGAAGTGGAATTATCACTGCTGCCGGCCGATGCCGGAATCACATAGTTGCCTTTAAACGTGTTACGACCGTCATCGAAAGAGTTTCCTTTCTCATCGTCGCAGGAAGTCAATAATACACCACCCACACACAAAACCGCTGCAAAACCAAATAACAAATGTTTCTTATTCATACTATTTCTAATTATATTTATACATTCAACTAAAGAATTGTCCATTTACTCTATCAACGTCCGAAATAAACCCGCACCTTACCATAAAAAGCACGACCGGCTTTCTGCAAACTAAAATTATCATATAACTTGGCATCTGTAAGATTCCGGCACTCGAAGGATACGTTATACCGACCGTTCTTTATACTATATCCTACCGAAAGGTTATGGGAGAATTGTTCGGGGACACGGATTTTAGTGGAAGAATCCCCCATTTTCTCCCAATACAGAGGAAATGCATGCTGATAATAACTATCCCACCCTACTGTCAGCACATTTCCTTTCACAAAAAGGTCATGCCAATAAAAGTTAACGTCAAAGTTGGCATACATATAAGGTTGATTCGGCATACGTTGTCCGTAAACCAAAGAATTCTGTCCGGACCCTTGGGCGCGTTTCTTCTCTTTATCACGTGCATCCAACTGATTAAATGTACCACCGATATTAAACCAGCGACTATAACTATAACGCAAAGAGACATTGAACCCTTTCGTCACCACACGACCATGATTTTCATAATATCCATAACTGGACCCTCCCACAGTAGAAAGGCCACGCACAATATAATCATTCGTGTTACGGTAAATCAGAGTACCATCCGCATACACTCCGTGCTTTCCGAATTGTTTATTATAGCTGATATTGAAATTCAGGTTATCACTGCGTTCCGGTTTCAGGTTTGCCCTGCCCGCTTCCAAATCACCATCACCGAAAAGTTCGTTCGAGCTCGGTAAGCGCAACGCCTTTTCATACGAGAGTTTCAACTGTATATCTTTCAGAAGAAAATAAGTACCGGCAATTCCGTAACCGAATGAATGCACATCCCGTTTCACATAGTCGGTGCTCCCATTATCATTTAACTGTACGTTTCCCTCGCTATGCGAATTATAATATTTCCCGAAAGCTGAAAGATTCCAACGTTCCGAAGGCATCAGACGATAAGAAAGACCGGTTATATTCTTGCGGGTTTTAGTCGGGACATCAAAATCCTCCAGTTTCGAGTTTGTCTCAATCAGACTTCGACCGGTACGTTCAAACGAATTAAACACATGATTCAGGATAAATGAATGAATATTGCCGATTCGATAAGCAGCTGTAAACGTTGCATTCCAATTCTTGTTTTTCTGTTCACTGTATTGATTGGACTGTTCTCCCGCTGTTTTCCTGGGAATACGATCACCATACCAGTTATATTTCCACATTGCCGTATCCACATTCGTAGTGAGATTATGATTATAGTTGGCAGTTACGGTAACATCCAGACCTTTGGTAAACAAGTCTTTCTTACTATATTCTAAAGAAGGTACAAACGAATGACCGTAACGGTGTTTTTCTCCGAATACAATTCTCTGATAAACCCCGGTTTGTATATCCTTGTAAAAATGGGAGTAGGCAAAACTAAAGAACAGACGGTCTGCCCATGATTTGCCCGCCAAACCGATTTTTCCGATCACAGCTTCGTTATGGAAAGTATCATTAAAACGCTTTACACGGCGGATAAGAGTCTCGTCTTGTGTAGAAGTGTTGTTCTCATGGTTAAACTCTTCCACCCAATTATCAATATAATAATTATTATCCGAATAGTTTTGATAAGCATTTATCTCGTATGTAAAACCATTCTTAAATGATTGCCCGAAGTTTATATACGACTTGTGGGTATTAAAAGACCCATAGGAATAAGAAGCATCCAAAAACCAGTTACGCCTTTGTTTATTGGTAACGATATTGATGACACCTCCCAAGGCATCCGTACCGAAACCAACCGGAACCACCCCTTTATAAACTTCGATGCGTTCGGCAAAGTTGACCGGGATATTATTCAAATCAAATGCCGTACCGGCTCCTTCCTGTGGTACTCCGTCAATAAATACTTTGACATGCTTTCCGCTGAACCCATCTAACATGAGCTGCATATCCGAACCTACGCCGCCGGACTCACGAAGTTTCATTCCCGGCAACTTTTGCAGGGCTTCGCTCAAATTCTTCGTCGTATTCTGTAATTCCTTCGTATCCACAGCTACGGCGTTGAATGCGGAACGTTTTACCCGACTGATTCCCGTAGAGACAACCGTCACTTCGTCCAACTGGTGTGTCTCCGGACTTATCGTTATATTCAGTTTCAGCCTTTGTCCATCTATCAAAGTTACCGCTTGCTCTACAGTTTTATAGCCAATCGCCGAAACTACCAGCAGATAGTTACCCGCAGGTGCAGCAACATGGTAAAGTCCCTCTTGATTGGTAATGCATCCATAGTTAGTTCCTTTCAAATGAACCGTTGCAAAGTCTACTATCTCTTTCTCGGTAGAAATAATTCTACCGGAAACCATAGTCCCTCCAAATCTATGTGCAGATACGGAAACAGTAAAAAGAAACAGGAATAATAAAAAGAATGAATATGTTTTCAATTTGCAACAATTATTATATTACTAAATATCGATGCAAAGGTCTTCATAAAAAGAAAACAAATCAATCACTAATTATAGGTAAAATAAGCCACCGCATATTCGCTATAGTGATACGCGGCAATCCCCATTTATAGGGAATTTGCATTATATAATAAGGTTTACGAATAGTTCAGTCCGTCCCGACCGAAAACGCCTAAGGGAGCGATGTCTTACGCCTAAGGGGGCGTTAGCTAACGCCCCCTTAGGCGTAAGACATC
>OHAE01000124.1_pt1 | contig 68771 bp, 55 predicted proteins | sample 1577061 | NCBI WGS metagenome assembly OHAE01 (sample SAMEA3541535, study PRJEB24748) | human gut metagenome | biome: human gut; feature: human-associated habitat; material: faeces | place: China | collected 2012
AAAGCAAAGCTTTTCTCTTGATTTTTTAGAAAGAGGAACATTTACTGAATATCCCAATGTGACAAATATTCGATAAATATATCACACTATATCGCTATAACGACAACTGTTCGTTTCCTGTAAATTACAATAAATCAATATTATAGACTCATTTATTCTATAATGAATCTCTATTTATCACACTAGATATAAATCACTGGGGCAAAGATAATTATTTTAAGGTAAAAACATCCATAAACATATCACAATATCAATAAATATAAAAAGAAAACCAATATACAGAAAGTGAAAATAGTATAATCAGTTTGATTTGTGATATTACTTGGATTAGTAAGAAGACAACTAATGATAAGGGAGTCAGCTATCAAGACGTATATACGTTTTCTAACAATGGGACATATGCAAGAACCTTAATAACTACAGATAAAGATGGAAAAGAACAACAAAGTACAGTTAATGGTTCATGGACTTTCTCTGCTCCTAGTTTTGGTGTAATCTATTTGGGTCATAATAGCTATTGGGATATAGATGAACTCACAGAAAATAAATTTTCAGCATATAGAAGGAATGGGGAATTTGGAGAGCCTGGAATGGTAAGAGAATATTTTGAACTCACCCCTAAAATATAGTTTTATAACGTCCAAATTATGCATAACTTATTGTGCGTATTAAAGCTAAAAATGTGGAAATAGAACATAAATAGATGATACATATAGGTACAGGCGTAACCCCTGATAATTAATTTACTTACCAGGAAGAGAGTTTAGTAAACTCTATATATTACAAATCATTTCCTAGCTGGATTGTCAAGTTCTCTAATAGCTAAATACAATATTCGCAAAATTTATTGAGTTTTACAAACTAGTTCTAATGAGAATACGAAAAAGGATTGAAATAGCATTTTCTTCTAACAATAATAACAGTCCATTACTGATTATTCGGAGATTGATTTTCTCTGTAACCTGCTTAATCGTTCTTTATAGCTACTCAAATATATCCGCTTTTGTTTTTCTTCAAGAAAACTGTTATTAATAAGCTCCAATACTTTGGGTTGCTCAACCAAGAAAGGTGAGATCAATTTATCTATCTGTTTATCTGATAATCCTATCTTTTTTCCGAAGTGAACAAAATCTTCCTGGCATGGATGCCCTTTACTCTCATAAATATCTGATTTCTCTAATGCAACAGAGAGTCCGTCTTCCAGAGCAAAATCACTATCATTCGTATGCAAAGAAGTATTCATTAGATCATACGCCGGCGACAGTAAATAGTCCCCGTCTTTAGATTGCTGCAATGAGAAATTCTTTAAGTGCGCATCCCCATTAGAAAATAGATAATTGAACAATATAAGAGAGAAAAATTTCCCCATCTCTACTTGCCAGGCAGGAACCAGCTCTTTTATTTTCAATGCAATATCTTCATAGCTACCTGTATATTTAAAGTCCGCACCATGAGTTTCCGATGTTTTTTGTATTAATGATGCAAAATCTTCCTGTGGCGCCTTCGATCCATCGTCAAGGATATCAAAACGTTTGGTAATATAAGCTGGCGTACCGTCAGAAAAGAATATAACTCCGTTTTCTGCTGTTGGAATCCGGTAAATCTGACGGGCTATTTGCATAGTCAAATGTTCGTTGGCAGGGATTTGTTTTCTATTCCGTAATGCCTTATTTTCCGGAGCAGGCTTAATAATATATCGGGCTTGCTCATTTTCAACCGCCAATCTTATACTACCGTTTTCTTCGACTGCAGACATCTTTTCCTGTACGCCAGAAACAGATATACGCACAGTATTTTCTGCTATGGCAGCATATTGGTCATCATCATAGCTGAAATTCATCACATGGCTGACTTTCTTCCCAGCAAAAAGTTTCTTACAAGCTGAAGGGCTGTATGTTGTAAAACCGTCAGCTAAAGTAGAAGGGCAGCAAGTTATTTTTTTCATATCAATCTATTTTTTTTAGAGTAACAGTCCCTATCGTATCTTTGCCTGCAGTAGCCAGCAATAAACCAAAATGATCATGCTCATCAATTTTATACTCCAGACACTGAATACGCTTGTTTGCACCCTCAGAAAGCATATTAAAGAAGAATGGAAACAAGATCGGGCTTCGATACTCCTGTTTTAGTTTAGGTAGAGTCAAGGATATAGCCCTTTTACCAGTATCAGCAAAGTAACGATCATCATAACGGAATACGAATTCTCCTTCATCCGTCTGTTCCAATATTCCTGCCAAAATATGGCTTTCATAAACTTCAGCTTTTCTCATTTAACACCCGCTTTTTTTAGTTGTAGAACGACTTCCATTCCTAAAATATCTGCAATTTTAGAAAGAGTAGCCAATGAAGGATTCCCTTGTCCCTTTTCTATTTGTCCAATGGTCCTCAATCCCACCCCAGACATATCCGAGAGATATTCCTGAGTAATGTTTAAAACATTACGCCTTTCTTTTATTATGATTCCTATATTCATAGTGCAATATAATGCGTATTTGATGCAAATATAGCTATCTAATAGTTATAAAGCAAATACAATACGCAATATATTGCGCTATTTAATAAAAAAAATAAGGTTTATAGAAATAAATAAAGTTCTATTCGTTTTTTAGTTCAAACAAATAGCCTTTCGCTCGAATATTAAACTTCTCACTGTCTATCTCGATCAGTTTATCAGCCAATTGAGGAAAAGGATTACCCATAAATAGAATTTTTCCGTCAACAACTCTGGTCAACTCATAACTACTCTCTAACTTACAAGCAAAAGCTACCTCCCGTTGCGAAAAAGAGAACTGCCTTGAATGTCCTGATGTTGATTTTACTTCAATCACTTTAGGTATTCCGTCAACAAAGCATACCAAATCGAATGGAGCATATTCATGATCCATTGCATAATAACATAAAGAAATCAACGCACGAGTAATGCCTGACGTCCCAGCTACCTTATAACACTCCTCTACTACTTTTGATTGTATTGGAGTATTCGTATATTCTCTTATAAAAGCTTCTATGCGACAAATAGCCCTCGCCTGTTCTTCTTTACCGGGACATTCCTTAATAAAACGTCGGATACATTCAACCAATACCAACTCTTCACCTTGTACGCCAGTTACATGACATTGCTCTCCTTTATCCTTACCGGTCTTTTCATCATGATAGATATTTCCCGTATGTTCGGGGCTCTTCTCTTCCAGTTCTCCATCCACCGGTAACTCTACGGATACGCAATCAATTGGCGGTAGTCCTGTATACTTCCGATAAATAGCTTCTATCCTACCCTCCTTCTCATAATCTTTGTCCGGCTTATTTATACCCAAATATTTCTCTTCAAAATCATTATATTGTTTTTTCAGTCTTTCTATCTCACCAGCAACAAATTCAGGATTAGACAACCTGCCTTTTCTATTTTTAAGGCGGTCTACAAGTTCACTTTCTTTTTCTAGATAATAAAGAGAGAGTACCTGTAAAAGCTTGTCTGCTTCAGATTGTACGTATCCGTAATCTATTTCCAAATGGAACTCAGGGAAATAATCTTCATAAGGCTCAGCCGTAACAAGAACTCTCACAGCCTCTTGGAGCGCTTCCAACATACCATTTTCGTCCACTTTACTTAAGACCGAAGAAGCATGTTGCGCATTAAAACAAAACCATTTACTATCATTTTTTAAGTTCAGACATGAAAAGCGACGCTCCAGCTCATTTTCAAATGCCCTCCACTTAGTTTCATAATCTTCTTGCCAGAGTTTATGTAACATTTTCAAGTTTTGACCACCTATCGAACGTCTTAACTCTTCTTCGGTCTTATGAAACAGCACAAGCTCAAGAGAATCGGCAACAGATGTATTATTAAACAAATATCTTGATACAGCCCTTGCCTGCACATCTTTATCGCATCCCGCTTCTAAATACAGACAGGAATCATTAATTGCATACTCGACCGGATTATTAAGTTCCGTTTCGTCGAAAGTTACTTTACGGGAGAGACCACTACCTGTCTTGATACATAAAGAGTGTAACTTATCACGCAGCTCTTTCAGTTTACAGTTATCATCCAAATAATTAACTTCGGACTGTGCATGATTTGAAACCAGATAAATCAGATAGATTATTTTCTGGTATAGACGCTTTTTCAGATCTTCATTATCAGGCCCTTCTACTTTGAAGGAGCAATCACTCACCGTTGGTTTTATCAATCTCGGACGTATTGCCTGCGGCATGGTTCCATCAGCAGCTGTATAGCACAGAACTGCTTTGCCAGGTATGTTTCTAGTCCACAACTCAAACATAGATTTACTTTCAACTACAAAGAAATCCTTTCTGTCAGCCCAACTTAACTGCCTGTCTTTCATAATGAGGTAATGTTTCCGATCTATGAATAATACAGGTGCATACCGTTGGTAAAACTGTATGATTTCACTGGCATAATCAACTAAGCAAGCATTCATGTGTTTGACCAAGACATTCACATACTCGTCAGGAAAATCGGCATACTGACGAACAAGTAATTTATCCAGCTCTTTTGTCAACTTAGATTCTTCAGGCACTTTTTTAAGAAAATCGTAACGGGGGTTAATCACAGAAGGGTGCAAATCTATCCATTTACCGTTTTTGTACCTGAAAACATTGATATTGGTTAGTATATCCTTACCTTGAAGTTTGTCTGTATCCGTTTTTACATCAATCAATACAGGGAGGTAATCAAGTCCCTCACTCAAAGAATCAAATATACGCCGATCAGCATAAAAGAAATTCTCTTGGAACGAAACACCAGTCATTTTTAATAACATCTCTTTTTCGTCATCACTCCCTGATATACGGCCTAAAAACTCTGCGTCTATATCCTTACAACGAAGCAATTGACCAGGCTTGTACTTTCCATCTACGGTTTTATAGAACAAAGTTGATAACGCAAAGGCAGCTTGGTTGACAACCCTGTAATTCTCTCTGGACTGACTCGTATAAAAATGTCTCATACGGTCAGCAGAACATCGCTCACGCTCTTTACTGTTACGAATCAGCGCACATAAGGCAGAGAACAGATCAAGCTGGACACCTTCTGAAATTTGTTCACTGTTTATTTGTCCATCATTTGAGCATTGCTTGAAGTATTTATAAACTTCACTGTATTCATTGAATTTGGAAATTCCAAGTCCTTTATTTATCGAATCATCACCAACTTCAAAAGAGGTGATGTTAACACCCAAAACATCAGGAAGAGTAATGTCACCCTTTTCATCTTTACGACGATAGAGAATTTCACTTTTGATATCTGCATCCGGCAGAACCTGGACAGAATTGATTTTTAGCCATCTTCCCACTTCTTTCAGGAACTTATAACTATTATCCTTGCTACAATTATAATAATGGATAACACTCCATGCTATCTGGATGACTACATCGAAGAACATTCTCGCTCCCTCTTCATCCACCTGCCGGACTGAGAAATACTGAGCAGCAATTTTACACATAATGTCAACAGTGTACGAGTTATCACTATTAGCTACATGCAATATCTCTCGCAAAATTTCCAGTGATTGGCTGTCATTTCCATTATTATACCTTATCCATTTCCATTGAAATTCTGCCGATCCAGCAAGAACTCCCGTACTTTCAGGCACCTCAATACAAGGATTAGTAAATGTAATATCCGGTGCCAACAATGAAAAATAGAGCTGATAGCATGCTTTCAATAGTTCTCTGTTATATTCACCTACCGGACCATCCATATTTATAGATTTTCGGTCTACTGTCGTATAAAAATCTGCATTAAAGTCTACTCCCTCAAAAGGCGAAGGCAAATTAGTTGCCAAGTAGTTATAAAGTCTCCCGGGAGATGACTTTATCTCTTCATGACTGCGGAAATACACAGAAACGGCAGATGTACTCAACTTTATACCAGCGACCTTTGCCTTATCCATCACTTCTGGCAAGACTTGTGCAGAAAATAGACGGCAGCCGCTTTCTGTCGACATGTTTTTCGGAAGCTCGCCCGGTTGCTCAAAAATAATGTCGAAATGTCTATTCCTATACTCTGTAGCGATAAATCTGAAATGGCTTTCTTGTATCTCCTTAATCAGATTCGCTATTTCTTTAGAATTTTCCACCGGTATTTCAATAACAGTTACAAAGCCCTCTGCAAACCAATCACTGATTTTATCTTCTTTGGACAAAGGTATTTGAACAGGGAAATAGTATCCGGGAACTCCCCAAAGACTGTTCTCTTTTTGCGAAATATCTATATTTCTGGCAATAAACTCTTTTATGTCATCAGCAAGTGGCAGCCGACTCACTTCTTCTTTGTTATCAAACAAATTATAGAGTCTGAACGAAATAGGGACCAAAGTATTATGTCCAATGATTTGCCCCGAGGTATGGACATTTACGTAACCTGTTGCAGAGACAGAGAAAGTTGACTTAAATCCTACTCCTTTATTACCAATGCTATTTTTCATTTCCTTGGCAGAGGTAGAAATGGAACATAGTGCCTGAAAATCTCCACGAGGCACACTTCCTCCCTGATAGTCGTAATTATGCCGGAAAGTAAACCATTGACCGTCATTAGCAACCAATAACCTTTTGCCCTCAAGAACTATTTTTATACGGTGCTCGGCACGGTCAACAGCATTCTGAATGAGCTCGTACAAAACACGTCCCTGATAATCTGCTTCTACCTGGCACATCTGGTCCGCCTGTTGCTTGATCGTTTCGCTATGAAGCGAAGAGTAAAACTTATAATGTGAATTAAATATGTCGTCTACAAGAATATTAGGTTCCATCAATTATTTTTTTGTTGAAACAAAAATAGTCCATTTTCAAGTAATTTCAGCAAAAACAAAGTAAAGATCTTTATCCTTACAAGATTGTTACTCTTTTCATATTTAACAAATGCATCAAAATACTTCATCTGTCTGAATACACAATATAGTACTTTAAGGCCAATTTTGATTATTTTTAAAAATTAGGCGCAAAGTTATAGCAAAAATTTGAGTGATTTTTCTTGCCTATGACACGTTGGATACGATATTTATGAAGTAATACGGATGTATGCTTAGCAAATAGGACTTCGACCCCATCGCACAGGAAACTCGTATTGGCACCATACACCTTTTCTTGAATTACATATTGTAAGTCCGTTGGCATTTCTGTCATCACACACTCCATAAACTGACGGTTGAAGGAATTCTCAATGGAACTGTACTTCTTAAAACTCATCATATTTTTCCCTTTCTGCATATCACTACGCATATAAATCAATTTAACTAATAGGGAATATATACAGGTGGTAGGTCTGTGTTTTTCATTCCGATTTTGCTTTCTCAGCATCAAAAAAGTTTGCGAAAGTTAGGTTATTTCCTGATACAGCCAAATCTTTATACAACTATTTTGTGAGGATGAGTGGTATATACTTTAGTATATAAAAAATTTAGGCATTATATAAAGTAGGTCTTCAAATGTTAAATATGAGCTATAGATAGTTGTTCTTTGTACAAACACACTACACTTTTGATTATTTGTAGTACATTTGTACATCAATAAAATAAAATTTGATATGGACACAACTAAAAATAGGAGTCGATTCGTCACTTCTTCTGAAGCCAAGGAAAAGGGCCGCGGATCATACTACAAGATACTTGAAGATGCCCGTCAAGGCAATATGGTCTGTATTCGTCGTGGTGTGTATGCCACAATGGAACAGTTAGCCGACACTATGATAGACCTTGAAGTCGTGATACCAGATGGTATTCTATGCTTATTTTCCGCATGGAATATCCATGGGCTCACAACTTCTTTGCCTCAAGCCTATCATGTAGCGATAAAAAGAGGTAGAAAGATTCGCCTTCCGGAATATCCACCAATTGCACTTCACTTCCTTACCGAATCAATCCTAGAACTTGGCACGGAAGAGAAGTTTGTTAGTGGTTATAAAGTTAAAGTATATAATGTGGAACGCTCTGTTTGCGATGCCATTAAATACCGAAATAAGGTTGGAATTGATGTTTGTTCTGAAGTAGTCAACAACTATTTGGCTCTTCCCAATCGAAACCTAACCCTACTGATGGACTATGCAAACAAGCTACGTGTAACAAAGACTCTTGAAAAATACTTGGAGATAAAGCTATGAGCGATGATATAAAGAACTACGGAAAGTCTATTAGAGCACGCTTACTCAATGTTGCTAGAGTGGAAAAAGTATTTTTCCAAACGATATTAACCCGTTATTTTCAAGAACGGTTGCTCTATCGTATTTCATTAACCCATTATAGAAACAATTTCTATTTGAAAGGAGGAGCTCTTATGTATGCATACGAACGTTTCTATGCTCGTCCTACATTAGATATTGATTTTTTGGGGGGCTAACATCAGTAATGACGGTAAAAAAATAATCAGTGTATTCAAAGAAATTTGTGCTGTTCCTTGTGAAGAGGACGGTGTAAATTTCGACCCTTCTCACATTACGGCACAAAATATAACTGAATTCAAGGACTACCATGGCATCAGATTGAGCATTCCGGTAACAATGGATACCATCGTACAAGTAATGACTATGGATATCGGGTTCGGTGATGTGGTTACTCCCGAAGCAATACCTCTAGATTATCCAAACTTGCTCAAGCATCTTCCAGTTGCCAATATTTTGGCTTACTCTATAGAAACTGTTATTGCCGAAAAGATGCACGCCGTGATTGACTTGGCAGCCCAAAGTAGCCGTATGAAGGACTATTACGATCAGATCTTATCTACTAATCAGTATGATGTAGAGGTACTAAAAGAAGCTACCAAACGGACTTTTGAGAATCGCCATACCGAATATAAGACTGATACAATGTTCTTCAGAGCAGAATATCCCGGCAATGCCGAAATGCAAGCCAGATGGAAAGCCTTCATTCGTAAGATTACAAGCAAAAGCGAATTGTCTTTTTCAGATGTAGTTCGCTACCTGCAAACGACATTAAAGCCTTACTGGGAAAATTTGAAACATGAATATGAATGATAGCAATATTTTTACTCTTTCTTTTCCGGAAGCCAAAGGCATAGTGGTTTCGGGCGATATTCATGGTAACTTCAATCAGTTGGTGTTCAAACTCTGTATACAATACCAAATGAGAAATACCGTGCTGATTGTGGCAGGGGATTGTGGATTTGGCTTTTAAAAGCAAGAAAGTTACGAGAATATGGTGAAACGAAATACCAAACGCATGAACGAAGCAAACAACTGGATAGTGTTCATTCGTGGAAACCATGACAATCCGGCATATTTTGATGGTTACACCTTCAGACATAAGAGATTTATAGCCGTACCCGATTATACTATCCTTCAAGCTTGCTCTCATACCGTATTATGTGTGGGGGGAGGCATTTCCATTGATCGTCAATATCGCTTGCAGGTATGGGAGAAAAGACAGGTGCGATCTGTTTCTGATAGTCAAGCGGATAAACTGACAAGAAATCTGTATTGGAGCACTGAGGCACCGATATTCGACAAGGAGAAGATGATTACCGTTAGTGCCCAATATACTGTTGATACAGCTATTACACATACCGCCCCGTCGTTCTGCGAGTTATTGATCAAGAACAATCTAGACGAGTGGACTGCAACAGATAAAAATCTACTATCCGATGTAACTTCTGAACGGACTACAATGGATAGGCTTTATGATCGGCTAAAGGCTGATCGTCACCCAGTATCGCATTGGTTCTATGGGCACTTTCATCAAAGTTGGCATAGCGACATCAATGGAACACTATTTAGAATGCTCGATATTATGGAATTCTACCAAATCTACTAATTGTGATATGGAGCATACTTTTTTCAACAGAATCGTAATTATAACATTAAAAATATCTGAGATAGATATTTAACCTCACATTAATCATATACCCTTTCGGGGGTATTTTTATTCATACACATATCTATTTATACCCGAATGGGTGTAAAGAGAAATAACATATTTGTTCCTTTCACGCCATTATACGTTCTTTGTCCTCCCTTATCAAACGTTCTCTTATTTTGCCATCTTTTTCCCTAATTTCCAACTTTGAAATTTCAAATATACCAAAGCAATCCAGCTAACTATCACAGTTAAGGATTTCACTATAATTTCAGACGAGAAAAAATATAAACAGCCCCTACAACTGCACCCTCCGGGATGAATCCTATGATAACGATATATTTTAAACGTTTCTTTATAATTTAGAAGAATCAAGTGAGTTAGTTTTTTAATCTTTACATTTGTATTTTTTACAATTTCATTAATTTTAAACATTATATCCGCTGGTTTTTTGCAGCCATTCCTAAATTTGAAAGAAGTATTTTTCCCTCACTTACTTAAAAAACAAGAAGTTTTAGCAACATAGTTTCTAGCGCATAAACATAGATCAAAGTTTATGGTAACAAAAAAAATGATTTAACTGCAAAAATCTGCAAATACACGCGCTTTGTGTAAATGCAGACTCTTTAGTTGTTTAATTTAATGAGAGGTTCAATCGGTCATGGCTCAACGATATTGAAATATTTGTCTGCTGGGCTAGTCACACTCTTCAAGTCTGACAATATAGTAACCATTCCTTCTATCTCAGCTTTATTCTCCCGAACCAATACTTCAAGAGACGTTTCACCGAGCATGACTTTAATAAAGTCTATTTTGTCGATGGCTATGTTTGCTGTGGCATCCGGTATCTGGTATCCGATACGATTTGTAAGCGCCCCGTTTTTAAGAATCAGTGAAGCATTTTCTCCCCTATCCTTAAAGTTCAAATTAATAGCCATCTCTTTTCCGGCAGCCTTCTCTCCGTCAATTTGTACGGCAAGTAGATCCAGCAATTCTTCAAGTCCGGTCATATCCAGCACTTGGGCAGACACATTCAAAGGATACACCACCTTGTTAGCTCCCTGACGCAATTCCAGTGCTCCCGTCAGATAGAAATTTCTCCAAGGACCGCTTTTAGCCTGATAGCCCAGTTGATCGTATGTTTTTGCCAGTAGTTCACGGGCTTCCCCATTGTCAGGTTGGGCAAAAACCAGATTATTCAACAGAGTTGCGATCCAGCGATATTCACCTACATCGTAAGATGCACGGGCCACTTCAAGCACTCTTTTTGTACCTCCCATCGCTTCCACATATTTTTTACCTTGCTCAGAGGGAGGAAGCGAATTCAGATTAGCCGGATTTCCATCAAACCAACCGTAGTAGAGCTGATACTGTGCCTTTACGTTATGACTTACCGTCCCATAGTACCCCCGATTATAGAATTGTTTATCAATACTTTCCGGAAGTTTAATCATCTCGGCTATTTCAACAGGAGTATATCCTTTGTTTGCTAAATGTAACGTTTGGTCATGCAGCTAACGATAAAGGTCACGCTGGTTCTCCCAAAAGGTTACAATCTCCCGGTTGCCCCATGTAGGCCAGTGGTGAGTACCGAACGACACTTCCACTTTATCACCATAGAGACGGATCGCTTCATCGATGGTTTTGCTCCAGTTACGCCCGTTACGTACTTGCGCTCCTCGCAACGTCAGCAGATTATGAAGTGTGTGGTTCATTTCTTCTGCCGTACAGAATGCTTTGTACTGAGGAAGGTAAATCATAATCTCCGTCGGAGCCTCCGTAGCTTCGGCAAAAATAAACTCCATCTCTAATCCGTCGATGTTCAACTTCTCTCCGGTTCGGGCTATTTCGATAGTAGGTAGCACGTTACTCTGTTTTCCGTAAGCATTGACTTGCCCAAGCCCGCTGCCGACACTTCCTTTCTCATCTTTAGGCAGCAGCGCACCGTACATATACACGGCACGACGCCCCATAGTGGTACCGGCAGTGGCATTTTCACTGATAGCATGTTCAAAGAATCCTTTCGGAGTAATAATTTCTATATCCTTGTTAGGAGCTCCTTCTATAATTGCTTCTACACCTGCATAGTGGTCAACATGCGGATGCGTAAATACTATAGCTTTCACCGGCAAATCACCCAGATGCTTTTTTACTAGGTCATATCCGGCTTTCGCTGTGGCATTAGACGTTTCCACATCTATTATCACCCAACCTTGCTCAGTCCGGACAAAGGTCATGTTAGCCAAATCAAAGCCGCGTATCTGGTAGATTTTGCCCGGAAGTACTTCGAACAAGCCATGAGTCTTGTTCAACTGGCTTTGCCGCCATAAACTCGGATTGACGGTTGCCGGGGCATCCTTATTCAAGAAGTTCCATCCATCCAAGTCAAGAGCCACTGATCCGTCGGTATTTAAAATCGCAGGTTGGTCGATTGTAGCAATAAACCCACGTCCGGCATCCCTGAAATCATCTTTATTATCAAAGGGAAGATACTCTTTAACCTGATTATTCTTTTCCTTGGTAAAACGCGAAGCATCAGTCTGAGCCCATCCCATTTGACTGCTTAGTAAAAGCAGAACTGCCAACACCATTAATTTTATTTTCATACTTATCCTTTTTATTAAATTGATAATCCTTTTAATTTTTGCAGTGCAAAGATAGAGGTCTACTAAAGGCTAACAAAGGTCTAAAAGTCATCAGGCTGGTCATTTCGTACATTTTTTGAATAATAATATAGTGAAACTATCCAAATTACTTGTATATTTGTAAAAAACAGCAATCGTTATGCAAATGAATGTAGACCTATACTCTGTTTTCTGAAAGCACCTTGCGGTTGAAGAAAATAAAGAATGGATATTCTGGGAAAGCGATGGAACCTTTCCACAGATACCTTAATTATATATGCGCCTATTCTGCTACACTATTTATATGCAGGAAAGGATACATCGACCTTGAAATCAATCTAAAGAATTATCATTTGACCATAGGAGAAGCTATAGTCTTATTGCCCGAGCATATCCTACGAATAAAATCGATATCACTAGATTTTGTCGGCTACGACCTTATCATCAATGATAAACTATGAAAAGAAGCGCGGCGAGGTGTTGAAAAAATGAAACCCTATTATATCTCAGCCAGAGAAGTACCTTGTATTCCCATTACTCACCAATCAGATCTCTTATTATCTTACCTGCTTGTAGCGTTCATCCAACATTTCACCAAACATATCCATCTCCCTTTTAGATATTCCAAATCGTATCGCCAATCCTCGCCAGTTTTTCACGACTTCAACCATTTCTGAAATAATCTTTTCAGCAATTTTGAGATTAAGCATATAATCTTCACAAGCACCAAGTAAAAAACGAAGGTCTGCTTTATTAGTAGCTGATGAAATAAGCAAACTTTGATATTCATTCAGAGTGGGATTCATATCGTATGCAGGCGATAATGTCCATCCTTTTGCAGTCAAAAGAAAACCATGATTGCGAAAATGGTCATCACTGTTACCGATACAGATGTTGAAAGCTACACGGCGGTAAAGTTCCTGCAGATTGTCTTCTACATTTGTGCAATTCTGAATAATAAAGTCAACAATATCCAGATAGCCATGGCCTGTAGCAGCATTATCTCCGTCATTAAGCCCTAATAATGTCATTGCTGATGCAAAGTGGATACGTTTCCCCTCTTGAGTTCTGTCAAAGCGTCGGGAAAGTAATGTATAATATTTCTCCCCGTTGGACAAAACTTTGGTTGTTGCAGCATTTATTCCTGCTTTCATGGCAAGTTGATGGCTAAAATGTTCCCAAAGCCCGGCATCGTAATCATCTTTTCGTGAAGGAAATTTAGCAATATATAGAGTTTTATCCGTATCAACCACACTTGCTTTTGGCCTTGCACCCCCCAAGGAAGAACCCGGCTTTACGAGTTGAGCAATCCACTTCCTTTCCGGAAGAATGTTCTCTTCTTCGCTTTTCTCAATCTCCGTACTGGCCGTTATCAACTCCCGGAGATCTGTCAGAGGCGGAATTTTCAATGACTCACTTACATTTATAAATTCTCCATTTTTATCTTCCTTAAAGCGAAAACCGCCCATTCTAGAAAAGTCGTCGATACCGGTAAGAAAATCGAAAGATGACAGTCGTTGTACCGGTCTATTTTCTTCTGCTGCCGAAATCTGCTCGCGACGTAGCAGCAAAGTACGTCCCCAACGATCCGGTAAGGCATCAGAGAAGCATCCGAATATATCTTTCCCTGGCTGCGTGTATTGCTGACCTGGGTAATTATTCAGATCATCGCTCAAAAACAAATCTCCATACTTTTTCAACCATTCATCATTGAAGGTAAAGCTATAACTATCTGAACCACGAAGGGATTCGTAGCCTAACTCACCAATGAGTTCTATCTCTTTGAGCCAGTTGAAATCGGCATATACATACAATTTCTTCATCGTTTATTCCTTTTTTGATGCGCGTTCTCTTGTCTTCAGATTCAAATCCTGCAAAGCCTTTCCGAGTTTATCCTCTTTAGCAAGCCACAGAATATCATCATCAAGCTGTAAAGCATACAGCACACGTAAGTAGATGCCTATTGCTACTGTTGGTACACCTTTTTCTATTCGAGACACCGTAAGTGGAGAGCAGGTAGCCCGTTCTGCTACCTGAACCACACTCAGATTTCTGCGCAAGCGAGCCAGCTTAATCTGCTCTCCTACCACTTGCATCTTCTGTTCCAATTTTCTGGGCAACTTGGTTCCCATCGTATTCTTTGTCATAAGCAATATATCATATAATATGCGAATATACCACTTTTTATTTATTTAATGATACGTTATAAGAAAAAAATAATTATGAATCCAAAGCATAATGTTCATTAAGCATAACTATTCCAATTTTGCCCAAATACATATTTCCACCAAATATTGCGGAATTGAGGATTACCTCTACTTTACCCCCGTATCATATATAAGTCCATTAAAGTAAAGTCAAACAAAGGGAAGAAAAGAAATGGCTTCACCAAGAAGCTATCCTTAAAATATATTCTTCTCCTATTTCTTTTAGCCAACAAAATATATTCGTGAAAGCCTTTTACATTTAGTATTTTTGGCGAAAATCTCACGGTTTTCACACCTTTGTAAGTAAATAGAAAACAGGTGAGCTTCTGTATCGGCAAATAGGTAGTGATTATCTGTGATGATCTATTTTAATAGGTACAATCTCTGTTTTTATAAATACAGTATTTTTTTATGAATTACGCTTGTGACAAAGGTAGATTCTTTGAAAGTATTCAGATTTTCGTTTGATTCCTTTCTGAAGCTGCACTATTTTTCGTACTTTTATCCCGTAACCTTATACAATGTAATTTACATGACTGAAAACACCAATTATATTTTCGAAGAACTGCTTAGGGCTGCACAACCTAATCGCGGCCTGTTTGTAATGCCATTGCCTACTGGTGCTGGCAAAACGTATAACTCCTGCCAGATGATGGCTGAGGAGTTGAAGAAGGAAGATGCTAGACGTATCATCTATGTGACTGATGCCAAGAAACAGTTGGATGCTACCATCGAGGATATTGAAAAGAATCTAAAAAAGAATGGTCTCAAACTAAAGAAGCATGACATCTTACGTGTGTACTCACAAGAGGAGCAGTGGGAACGTGCCTTCACCGACCCTGATATCCGTATAAAGATGGAGGGGAACGAACTGTTTCAAGGTGAAAGGACATTTGCAAACCTGAAACGTTTATACTCGTACACCGATGTTACGGACGAGATGGTTGAGGAGATTGGCAAGAACCGCCTGCGTCTGATGGAGAAAGTACGCAGAAAGGTGTTTACTCCTATCCGACAGAAATACAAGAAAGAGACTGATGAGGTGATAGCCTCACATATACTCACAGAATGTCCGATTCTGGAGGAACTATATCCAGAACTATTATTTTACAAGAGCAAGATTATCGTGCTGACTGCCTCAAAGCTGCATACCACGGCATCGCCAAAGTTGGTACGTAAAGGTACACAGCCTTACTGGAAGCATATAAAGAACTCATTGGTAATTATTGATGAGTCTGATCGTGTGAAAGAGGCTGCAATGAAGCGTTTGTTTGATTGTGAGTGTGGTCGCAGAAGACGTTTTAACTTCTGGGGATTGTGCTACTTTATCTGTCAGCACTACCAAGAAGTGATGGATATGCAGAAGATGCCTGAATGGGCAGACCACAAGATGAACATTCAGGACATGTTGGAGGCAATAAGGACGAAAAAGAAAGAGTTGATTGATGGCATTAATCCTCAGAAAATATTGAGCGGACTTGAGTTGGAGGAAAATGTAAATCATGGCAACTTTATCTTTTACGACGAAGACCAGACTTTCTCTGCTGAGAATGTTGTTCTCTCTGTTCACAATAATAAGGAGGAATACACATCCTACCTGCTCACGAAGAAGAAAACTAAAGATCAAAATGACAAAACTTTATCATTCGTGGCAAACCGTATAATGCTCTTCTTGAAGGACTTTGTACAAATTGTGGATAAGCATGCAGAAGTGTATGCTTCAATAGAAAACGAGTTGCGTAAGAAAAAAGGTACAAATACAGCTGTTGATTTGGAGGGTGATTTGGCATTTTACCACATTATTAAATATATGGGCGTAAACGAAGGCAATACGGAGTATCGCTCTGCACTGCAAGAATTACGCAACGGAACCACTTTCCAGACTCCACGCTCTAATAACAGTGAAGAAACCGATGGCAAGTCTATCTATGACAAGGGTATCAGCTTCATCGAGATATATTCTCATGACAACGACCGCTATTCGTGCTGCTTCGACTATCACGAAATGAGGTGCATGCCTGAAAATGTGCTGTTGGACATGGTTAATCACAACCGGGTGATAATGTGTAGTGCTACCGCTGACTGTCAGACACCTATCCACAACTATGATTTCAATTATATAGCAAAGCAAAGCGTGAAGGTAGAGAAGATGGGCAATGAGACTTTGCATAAGATCGAAGAATATATTGCTCTCAACTATGCAAACCCAAAGGTGGAGTTCTCTCTCTACAATGAAGAAGAGACTCGACCAAAAGAAATATTGGAGGATTACCTCGGTAAGTGCAGTTCAGCACTGAAGGATTGTTTAAACTTCGTGATGGATGGTAAGAACAAGTTTGACAAGAACAACTCTGCTCGAATAGTGAATATGTTGAATCATTATATGAAGTTCATGAAGAAGTCTGAAGCCAGAGCATGGTTGTACTTCCAGCCATTCTCATATACAGGTAAGAGTAGTATAGGGATAAAGAAAGTGTTGAATATACTGCAGCAGGCAAGAGTGACAAAGCGTGGCGAGACATTTGGAGTTAACGTCATGGACCAGCATGTTATTGACGATGAAACAACAAGAAGGCGCGCGGATATCTATCCTGAATTGAACGTCTGTTTCTTGAGTGGTGAGTATTTCAAGGATGACTTGGAGGCTGTAGAGAAACTGTTGGCCGAACAGCCAGCACTAAAGATGTTCTGCTTTGTATGCTACCAGTCTGGCGCTGTAGGCGTGAACTATCTGTTTGATACCGATGCCAAGTACCGAAAGAAACACTGTTTGGAAGCCCCAAATACAAAAGACCGCAAGGACACTCGCTGCAACTTTGATGGTATCATTATGGATAAGCCTACGAACTTTATCCCTCTGTTGGATGTGGATGACTACCTCAAAGCTTGCATCTCGTTAAGTATTCTGGGAACTGACAACCAGTTGGTATTGAAAGAAAAATCTGACTTCCAACGTGACTTGCTCCGCAGAAGGCATCATCGTATACTTGATGACCTGGCCGAAATGTTAAAACGTAGAGAGATACAAATAAAAGCAGCATTGAAAGGCACACCTGCCTATGATGCCTTCTGCTTAAAATGGGCAGTACAGGCACTGGGACGTATCACTCGTTCGACGGTGTTTAACAAGACCATCCATGTGGCTATAGGTAAGGATATGGCATACTCTATGATTATCGCCAGAAAACCAGAAGTTCAGACAGAGCTGCTGAAACATGTGTTCAAGTCGATAGATGAAGATCCGTGTATACTTGACCGAATTAATGGTAAAGAGTCAGAAGTTGACATTGCATTCAAAAATCGAGAACACCGTAGAGAACGACATATTAGTGAATTGATAGGTATTAGTTTCAAGGGTACTGACGAATATGCCCGTCAGGCTCGTAATAGGGTGCATAAGATTCGCGAGTATGTGATGAAGCATCCAGAATTTGACAACAGGGAGGATATTGAGACTTCTATGCGCATGTATTATGTGCAAACAGAGGAGGTAAAGAAGATGAACCTGAACTATACAGACTCGTGCGTTCACATGGATGCTATCATGAGGCAGCAATTCATACGAGACTACTTTGAAAAGAACGGCTATTGCACTGCATGGAAGAGCAAGGCATGGGTCATCTCACCACAGATTATTCAACAGGTTTACACTGGCTATTTCGGTGAGCAAGTGTTCAAGGTTATATTGGAGAGCGCAGGTTGTACCATAAGCTCACCAAGAGAGGAGATTTGGGAGAGGGCCGACTGGGTAGTGAACGACCGACTGTATGTAGATGTAAAATACATGGTGGATGGTGACTTCAACAGGCATGTGAAAGCACAGGCTTGGGAAGGCAAGATAAAGGATTGTGGTGGCAAGTATGTCATAGTCAACGTGCCTCGATATGCTGGTAACTACTCACATTCACTTACCCTCGGAAGTGATCCCCAGTTACCAGTTATAAATGGTCTGATAGATGTTGAGACAGGTTCCGTCATCGACAAGAACGTGCAGAATATTCTTGATAGATTAACAACTTAAATAACTATGGAAAAGATAAAAACCAATCACATGATAGTGGAATTTCTCTGGAAAGAGTTTCTGGAGGATTACGATTTCTTCAAGATAGAATATGGTAATGTTGACTTCGACAACATTACAAGTATTTATTGCAAACTGGAAGGCTTGTACCCGAACAGTGCTATCTGTGCTTTCAACAAAATGGCTAAGAATACACAACCTGGCGAATCATCCAAGCACCGCATATTCCTATTTGCTTCATCCAAGAAGGAGAAACTCACAATGGCACTGCTGCAAGAATGTCTGAAGAATGTTAATGTCAAAATTAAACAGATTACCTATCGTCCTGCTTACGATGAGGGTATCTATACTAACAATATGCTGAACCTATTGTTGTCAATGATTCCAAATCGTAATAAAGCCTTGAGCTATGCCCATGGTAAACTGATTTGTGGCACTTGCAGCAGCATATATAATAAAGGGAGAAGTGCGGGTGAGGAGTTGGGCCTGCATATAAGTTTCGATTACGATAATCTCTTGACTGCGCGCACATTGACTTTTGCCGAGGAAGACAAGATAAAAAAGAAGAACAAGAAAGATTCTCTAGTATATCATTTGGAGTTTGATGAAAAACGAATCTATTTTTCTTCCAAGAAAAAGAAGGGAACGAAGGAATACTATAACCATCCGTCTGTTTTCAGAAAAGATAACAAGAACCACATACCTTTCCTAGGGTTCGGTGATATAGAGCACTTTGAGGAATCGCAAGCTTACCTTATTCGAAGTGTGCTGCAGAACTTTCTTACAACCTATTCAAAGTACGTGTCTGTTAATCCAATAGAGTACAAAAAGCCTACATTATTGAAAGCACAGGATGCAGAGTTCAGGAAAGAAGATGAACTGTTGCGTGATATGCTCTCTACCTCATGGATTGAGATAGCCTGTCATACCACCGAAACAGGTGTGGAAAAGTTACGAAATTTGATAGAGCAGAAATCAAGGGAGTATATCAAAAAGCTGTTTGGTAATAGCTTTGAAGGTTACCATGAGAAGGACAAGAGTAGGAAACAAATCTGCATTCGTATCGTTGGTGACAAAGACCAGGAGGAAAAACTTTCTGATAGCGAACGCCAAACTTTGGATTATAGACGTTTGAAAGAGAAAATGGAACTGATAGAAAAGAAAATTCCTACCCAAGATGTGATGATTAAATCAGAGATTGAGGCGGCCACTATCAAGAATATCTTCCGTCAGATACTGATTAAGGACTATTGTATAAAGGAGGCACTGCCTCAGTATATGATAGACCGTTTCAAAGGATGCGTCATCACATATGCAGAGAAAAAGAAAAACAATCTGTATTACTTTGTACAACTTACCATTGGCAAAGACGGATCGATAGCTTACAAGGTTGGAGAACCTCGATTGACTCACGATGGCGTGATTACAGTTTTGGGAGAGAATTTTGAATCGCACGAATATCATATTCCTGCATTTAAGAAGGGATATAACGAGAACTTTATCTATTGCATTGAGAAGGATGGTATCACATACAACATTTATGACACTTGTGAGTTTGTCTTCCCTGAAATGGAGGAAATATACCGGGCACTCGTGGGATTAAAGAATATACAAGTACCAGTTGAGGTATACCATGACCTCATGAATATGGTGCAAAGCAATGAGTCGAAGGTACTATGCAAGCAGCGTATTCGTGAATATGCAGATAATGTGTCCCATGACTTGTTCTATTCAGATATTAAGAAACTGGGCAAGGAAGCTCCACCGGAAGAGAAACTTACCCGGAAACTGATGCGATTTGTAACTAGCAAGTATAATATCAAGAAAGGGCAAAACTTCAGAACTGCAGGTCGCAGCGAGGAAACATTGGCTGCATGCGTTAATGTACATTACTGGAAACAGGATGCGAAGTTATGGAAGTATTGCGCTGGTCCAAATACAAAGGGAAATTTTCATTCTATTAACCACAAAGTGTATGTGCGAGAAATACTCAGCGACATAACCCCTGACGAGTCCTTTGTCAACGAACTGATATACTCGTTGGGGGACGGTTGGAATAAGATAAACGAGTTCTCCGTTCACCCTTCAATTTTTAAATTTCTCAAGGAACGTTTGGAAATATATAAAGCTCAAGAACAATTAAATGAATTAACAAAAAAGGTAAAGTAGAAATACTTTTGGGGAAGATAATGACGACAAAAAGTTCACCATACAGTTTTGTTTAATAGGAAGTGCTCAAAATATTATATAAACAAGAAACAGGATTCAGCTATAATCATCTTATATCTTACACCGTCCACTATTTTGTATAAAGTAGGAAACTACAGGATGCGAGTTTTATAATTGAATCCTGTTTTTAAGCTTAGATAAAAAAACAAGACTACTCTTATCCTTGTTGGTGAAATGGTCTCAGTGTGTGAACCAAAAATACTTTTTTATTTATGGTGTTCTATGCCATAAATCTTATGTCCCATGAGAAAAATTGTGGTCTTGAAGTTCACAAAGATAGCGTTTTTGTGTGCATATTAGGTGAGAATGGAGATAAAATTCAAGAGAAGTTTGGTATCTTAACTAGCAAATTAGATAAATTTCGTAATTTATTAATTGAAAATGCAATAGGCGAAGTTGCAATAAAAAGTACCAGAGTCTATCGGATGCCTATTTGGCGAGTTCTTGAAAGTTATTTTTCAAAAAAGTTAGAGAATTCATATTTTATCAAACAACTTCCTGACAGGAAGAGTAACGGGAATTCAGCACCTTTGTCAGTATGACCGTCGGATATTCGACTTAAACAAAAAATTTGTCTATAAATTTACCAAGTTGAATGTCTGTCTACAATGGTGTAATAACAGATTCAAAAAGTTATAAAAAGACATTAGAGTGTATACTTAATGGCGTGACAGATCCCGAAGTATTATTAGAGCAGATACATAGACGTACTCTTAACCGTGTTGAACCGGATATTATAAAAGATGCACTAATCGGAATTGTCAATGAAACAGGTGGGGATGTAATACGACAGTTGAAGATGGAAATCGATTCAGCAAAGATACACAAAGTAGAATGCCTATTGAAAATGAATGAGCTTAGCAATAAGTACTTTTCAAAATAACTCACAAACAATCCCCTAGGGCAAACATTGGTCAGCTACTACTATTATTGCAGAACGCAAAGTGGATATGAAATTATCTCTCACGGCTTCCGCATTAGTCTCTTAGCAGGGATTTAGGCTCGTAATGAAGAAAGTGCCGATAAAATTAAATCCCGAAAGGTAATACATGGAAATAAATATCTTAGAAAGACACTGATAGGATGCATTTAAGACGCAAGTAACATCCGAGGGTATTTCTTCAATAAATTCTGTTATACCCAAGTTATACAAAATAAAAGTAAATATGGCTATTCTTTGTTCCATTCCCTGATTATAATTCATCTCTACCTATTTCGACACTACAATCTGATTAACTGGCAAAGCCACCCGCCGTTAATTCTCCCTGTCCGTCAGTTTATTGTTTCATTGTGTCTTTATGTATTCATTTCCTTATTCGTCAGTTCGTGGCTAATTCTCTACTCATCCGTCACAGCTTTCAACATCGAAGTGACTCTATCTATTAGATGGATATTGCACTTTGCAGCTGAATATATCGTCATTTTCGTATAAAGAGTTTTCTAATCCAAATAGATAGTATATCAGACCTGTGATACCATGAAATAAGGATATTAAGTAGACACTTTACCACCTCTTTTTACCCTCCCAAGAGAAATAATCATCCTCTTTTCTCTTTTTATAGCAGATTGTTTTATATCTTTGTTTAACAATTAAGAATTTTGTGATGGACAAACCTATGAATCGGATAAAAGAAGTGCTTGAAGAAAAAGGTATCAAACAAACCTGGCTGGCAGAAAAACTTGGAAAAAGTTTCTGTATTGTCAATTCTTATGTTTGCAATAGAAGACAGCCCAGTTTGGAAGTCTTATTTCAGATAGCAGAAGTCCTTCAAATGGACGTAAAAGATCTTATAAAATCCTCTAACAATGATTGAAGTCGGCAATATAATAAAGAATCTAATACCAACAGAAGCTGTTGTTGTTAACAAAATACAGAAATTAGGAACTATGTATTCGCTCAAATTTACAGGAGTAAATACGAATAAAAGCAGTTCCAAGGTGATTGCAGAAGAACAGTTCAGTTCTTTAGAAGTATTGACATCTGATGGAGAGTTCAATTTCAAGGGCGATCCCGATAAATTTGTGTTATTTGCAGAAGCAGAAAGAATAAATTCTGCTTATCAATTTGATCCTCTATTTGCCATCAATTGTAGTGTTGTAGATCCACTACCCCACCAAGTAGAAGCCGTATACAAATTTTTGCTTCCCCAACCTAAGATACGTTTTCTGCTGGCAGATGATACAGGTGCAGGAAAAACAATTATGGCAGGCTTATTATTGAAGGAGCTATTAATGCGAAAGATCATTGAGCGCATACTTATTATCACCCCAGGCGGCTTAACCAAACAATGGCAAGAAGATGAAATGGGAGTAAAATTTAATATTCCGTTTACGCTTGTCAATAGAAGTATTTTTAATGCTGACCCTACCATTTTTCGCTCGGCAAATAAAGTGGTAACTTCTATTGATTTCATTTGCCGGGAGGATGTGTTGAACATTGTCAGCAATACAAACTGGGATATGGTCATCTTTGATGAGGCTCATAAGCTATCGGCTTATGAATATGGGCAAAAAACATATAAGTCAAAGCGATATGAAGCTGCACATTTACTTTCGCAACAATGTGAGCATATCTTGCTGTTGACAGCTACCCCACATAGAGGAAGAACTGATACGTTCAAGAAACTTCTTCAATTATTAGACGAAGATATCTTTGCAACAGAGGATATTGCTGCCGACAGAGTAAAAGAATTAAGTAAAGATGGGCTGAATAAATTTTTCATACGCCGATTAAAGGAGGACATGAAAGACTGGAATGGCAACAATCTATACAAGGATCGGTATACTAAAACTGTATCTTTTCAATTGACACCAGAAGAGAAGCGACTTTATGATAATGTAACCAATTATCTGACCAAACAGAAAGAAGAAGCAACCGAAACAAGGAACATTCATGTGTCTTTAGCCTTGGCTGTAATGCAACGACGATTGGTAAGTTCTATTTTTGCGATCAAAAATACATTATACAAACGCTGGATCGCGCTACAAGGCATAGTAGATGAAGTAAGCAAGAATCCTAATATATGGAAGCAACGTCAAAAGTTAGAAGAACTGGATGTGGATAGTATTGACCAATATGATGACCTGGAGGATGATGAACGGGATGCGTTGGATGGTATCCTATCTGACCCTCGAAAATTCAAACTGTTCACCACTTCAAAAAGTTTAGCAGAAATACAGACCGAAGCTAAAGAAGTGAAACGGCTGTATGAGATGGCGAACAGCCTGTACAATCTAAATCAAGAAGAAAAGAAATACATTGAGCTAAAAGAGCTCTTGAAAAGTCAGGGAGTTATCAATGGTAAAAAACTGGTTATTTTCACAGAGCACAAGGACACATTGCTCTATTTGAGAGAACGCCTAAGCAACAACGGCTATAAGGTAGCAGTCATTCATGGAGGCTTATCTGTCGATGAACGCCGCCAGGCACAATGGAATTTCATGTCTCCCGAAACCCAAATACTCATTGCGACCGATGCTGCTGGCGAAGGTATCAATCTTCAATTTTGTAGATTGCTAATAAATTGGGATATCCCTTGGAACCCTAATCGCTTAGAGCAACGCATGGGACGTATCCACCGCTATGGACAGAAGAATGATGTACTGGTCTTCAATATGGTGGCGGACAACACGCGGGAAGGGCAAGTATTGTCCCGTTTACTGATAAAGTTGGATATTATTCGTCAAAGCATGGGTGATGACCGCGTTTATGATGTTATTCAAGATGTACTGAAGGATGTTAGTCTGGATGCTATTATAACTTCCGTTTTTGATGGAAAAGAGTCTTCTTTTGATCAGTTTATAGAACAGGATGAAATCATCATTGAGAAAGTATTCCGGAATAAGATAGAAGAACAACAAAAAGTAATCGCTCATAGTGAAGTCGATTATAAAGATGCCCGTATTCTCAAAGAACATTCTGACGAGAAACGATTGCAACCGATTTATATTCATCTGTTTTTTGAAAGGACTTTCAGCTATTTAGGAGGCAAATATAAGATGATACAGGACGGAATTTATCAAATAGAAAATATTCCGGATGTACTTTCCAAACGTCTAAAAGATGATTATAACATCTATGCTGAAAATATCAATAAATTATTGTTCTGTTTCGATAAGCACATATTCCTGGACTATCAGAACACCAATGCCATATTGGGTAAGGTACACTATATCAATCCGGGTAATGCTTTGTTTGATGCACTCATTGATTGTGTGCGCGATTCTTTCAGAGACGAAATGCTGAAAGGTACGATTCTCGTTTCACCGGAAGATACTGAAGACTATTTTGCTTTTTACGTTAAAAATCAAATCACAGATAACCGTCCTAACAAAGGAGACGACAGTATAGCTAATGAGCAGCTTAGTTTTGTCTATCAAACTAATAATGGAGTGTTTCATGCAACTTCACCGGCCAAGTTTCTGGATCTGCATGCACCCCTTCAATTTGCCAAGCAAATCACTCCTCCTGCTGTTATAGGTAATGAAGAAGTCACCGAATGGGCATTCGAGAATATCACCTTACCTCTGTTCACCTCTACGCAAGAGATTGTAGAATCAGATGCTGCAAAGCGGAAAGAATATTTGCAGACTGCATTCAGTCAGATTATCATGGATTTGGACATAGAGATTAATGAATTGCAAGGTAAGGTGTTATTGGGAGATGTAAAAATACAGGAAAAGCTGCTGCATAAGATGGAACGAAAAGCAGAACTACTCCGCAAAAAAGATGAACGCATACGCGAAATGGAGCAAATGGTTCAAATAAATCCCAAAGCTCCGGAAATATTGGGATGTGCTTATGTCGTCCCCCTCAGCCAAATGGAGTATGAGCAACATTACGGTATGAAAAGAGACGATGAAGTAGAAGCCATAGCTATGAATATGGCTATCGAATATGAGGCAGCCAATGAATGGCAAGCGGAAGATGTTTCCAGTCAAAACTTAGGATATGATATCCGGAGCATCAATAAGTTGGATATTAAACGGTATATCGAGGTCAAAGGGCGTTCAGGGATCGATGGGGTTATGCTGTCGGAGAATGAAATGAACCGGTTGGCACAACTAGGAAACAGTGCATGGCTTTATATTGTAGTGAATTGCAAATCTAAGCCACAATTGCATCGTTTTCAAAATCCAGCCAAGAAGCTCATCTTTGAGCGCAAAGACAAAGGAGTACAATACTACCTGCCACTGGATGAATGGAGAAATAAAACTGAAAAATAAGAAAACATAGATATGACAAAAGCAAAAAAACTAATAGAAGTAGCTATGCCGATTAAAGAAATATCGGCTGAGAGTGTACGTGATAAATCTATTCGTCACGGACACATTTCTACTTTACATTTATGGTGGGCACGCCGTCCACTCCCTGTGTGCAGAGCTGTAATCTTTGCCAGTCTGGTACCAGACCCATTGGATGAACAATGTCCGCAGGCTTTTAAAGATGCTATACAGGAGTTGTTAGGAAACGATCCACTTTATGCACCTTATCCGGATATTCCATATACAGCGATATATGATCCAATGCCGGACAATCTGCGCAATCGTTTGCTAATGTTTATAGGAAAGTTTTCTCCAGTCTGTCAGGCTAATATGTTGAAAGGCAAAAATACAGCTTCGAAAGAGCAGTTAAGTGAAGGTTGCCTGATAAAATGGGAAAGTAAGAACGATAAGACTGTTTTGACAAAAGCAAGAAAGTTAATTTGGGTTGCATACAATGCAGGACAGAATCCTGATGCTTCTTTCATTTCATTAAGTCAATCATTTGATGTTGCCTATCAAGCTATTGAAGAAGCTGAAAACAATCTCTATAGTTGTATAGACCGTCATTTGGAAACTGATATCATAAAAGAAAAGGAGGCTGCGCTACAAACTGCAATTGATTGTTTTCAAAAACAGATGCCAAGTGTGTTTGATCCATTTGCGGGTGGAGGTGCTATACCTTTAGAGGCAGCACGTTTGGGATGTCGCAGCTATGGCAATGATATTAATCCGGTTGCCCATATCATTGAAAAAGGAAGTGTAGAGTTTCCACAAAAATATGGTAAGCCCATACGATATACAGAAGAGGAATTTCGTCGTATTTACGGGAAAGAGGGTATAGATATACTCATTGCCAAGGGAATTTCTATTAGCAACGGCATTATAGATATTCCCAACAGACTTTCTTTTGATGTGGAATACTATGCCAAACAATTGTTGGCTATGACAGAGAAAGAAGTAGGGTATTTATATCCTGCCGATGAAAATGGGAACAAACCAATCGCTTACTATTGGGCAAGAACTGCTACTTGCTCTAATCCTAGCTGTAAAGCGGAAGTTCCTTTATTGAAGCAATTCTATTTGGCAAATACTTCATCAAAGAAGGTGTATTTGAATCCTGTAATTAATGGGACAGATATTCAATTTGAGATTAAGGAAGGAGTGTGCCCTATAAAAGATGGATGGAATAATCGGGGAAACATGACTTGTCCGTGTTGCGGTAGTATCACAACCGCTGATCAACTGAAAGAACAATTTAAAGCAAAACAAACAGGAGAAAGGTTCTTAGCTATCATAACAGAATCTAGTAACGGAAAAAAATACAAGCCATCTAATTTCAAGGATGTTATAGCAATTACAGCTAATACTAATAAACCTACTGAAAATATGCCGACAAAGTACACGCAGGCTTTCCCGTCTTGTACATGGGGATACTCAATGTGGGGAGACCTATTTTCCAACCGTCAACTTTTCATGCTCCAATCATTTGTTAACAATTTTTCAATTTTAAAAACCAGCTTTAAACATACACAATATATCCAATCCCTCCTTACCTATTTAGCAATATGGATAGATCGAATCACAGTCGCTAACACTTCATTGGGAAGATGGGATAATGCAAGAGAAGGAATACAAACTCCATTCAGTAGACAAGCTATTGCAATGGTTTTTGACTATCCAGAGTCTAACCCTTTTTGTACTAGTTCAGGTAGTGCAACCAATCAACTAGAGTGGATCTTACGATATTTAGACTCCGAAAGTACGTCTCCTTTTGAAACTATTCTTAAGAATGCTTCTAGTGGAGAAAAAACTCAATTTGGAGCAAAACAATTAACAACTGTAGTTACTGATCCTCCATACTATGATGCAATAGCCTATGCTGATATATCAGATTTTTTTTATGTTTGGCTCAAACGAACATTAGGAGATATATATCCACTTAACTTTACAACTCCACAGACTCCAAAATCAGAGGAATGTACAGCTCTAAAACATCATCACAGAAATAGTGTTCAAGAAGCTAAGAACTATTTTGAAAAGAAACTTACCGAAATATTCGATGTTATTGAACAGCAAACCGCCGATACTGTGAGCATAATGTTCGCTCATCAAACAACTGAAGCTTGGACTACATTGTGCAACTCCATATTAGATGCCCGTATGAATATAACAGGCAGTTGGCCCATGGACACAGAACTAGCAAATCGTAGCCGTGGATTAGATAGTGCAGCACTAGAATCTTCTGTAACCGTTTCCTGTCGTCCTTCCGAACGTTCTGGTTATGGCAGCTTCAAACATGTGAAACGAGCCATTGAAGAAAAAGTAAATAAAGAGGTAGAAAAACTTTATGGGTTAGGTTTCCGCGGCGCCGATCTATTAACAGCTTGCTTTGGACAAGCAGTAAGTGAATTTGGCAAATACGAAAAAGTAGAGAAAGCCGATGGAAGCGAAGTGACTGTAGATGAACTTTTAGAATTGGCAAAAACAGCTGCTTTCAACGCTTTGCTCAGAGGTTTTGAAGGAGATGAATATACCAAATTCTACATTGGCTGGTTGCAAATGAACGGTATGGGAGAGACTGATTTTGATGACGCTGCCAAATTCACACGCATCGGCATGAATATAAATGTTAGTGACATATTCCATCATCATTTACTTATTAAAAATGGAAACAAGCAACATTTAGCTTCTTACATAGAGCGAATCACAGGTGAAATACAAGGCACTAACATCAGTGATCCATTGATAGACCAAGTACAACAAGCTATGATGTTATGGTCAAAGGAAAATCGCCCTAAGCTGCTGCGCCATATCAAGCTTGTAGGTTCCGAAACGAATAATAGCTTTTGGCGCGTATTGGCCTCTCTGAAAGAGTTATTATCCGATGGAGATGACCTAAAACAAGTAAATGGTTTGCTTGCTAATAGTGAGGAGTTAATACAGTCTTGCCAGAAGGATATAACTGGTCAGGCTACACAAATGAATTTAGGATTTTAATAAATACAGAATGATTATGAATGATAATTTATCCAAAGCACTCAGTATTTTTATTGAAGCTATGCGTCCGTTCGTCGTGGGTTTCTTACTGGAGAAATTTAAGGATGAGCCTTGGGAAGGCGTATTCTTTGCACGGCTTAAACCGGACAAACAAAACACTTGGAATAAAGCTATTCAGTCGCTATCCGCAGATAGTGACCGTAAGCAACTGGTAGATTATAGCAATCTCTCAAGTTTTGCCATTGCCTTTAAACAAGAGCTAACCGATGAATTGGGAAGTAGCAAGGAGGCAAATAAACTTATCAGCTATCTGCAAGAGATACAGGAAGTACGTAATAAATGCAACCACTATCAGCCATTGGATGAAGACGAGATAGACAGAGCTTTTGGCACAATGAAATTAGTAGCCAAATTACTTCAGATGCCTGATTTAGTGACAGAAATAGATACAATAAAAAATAGAGGTAATGAACCAACGATTCAAATAGAAACAGCTATCATCACAGAGACTTCTTCTACAGTTTCTTTCTCTGAAGACTCCCCTCTACCGGCCTGGTATACGAATGTATATCCTCATTATGACATCCGTAACGGCTCACTGGACGAGTCTGTTTTTGCAGCAAACCTTAGCGAAGTGGCTATGGGCATCGGACAAGAGGTGTATAGCAATCCGACTATGTTCTTTGAAAAGACCTATATCACAGCCGGATTGCGTGACATAGCCAACCGGGTTGTTCGGGCGTTGAATGGTGAAGAAACCGATAACCGGGTAATCTCCCTGCAGACAGGATTCGGAGGTGGTAAAACGCATACGTTGATCTCTTTATACCACATTACAAAAACTGGAAAATCTCTACTCTCTTCAGCTTATACTCAGCATATTTTAGATAGTAAAGTAGCTCCTCAGTTTGAGAATGCGCAAGTAGCAGTGTTTACCAATAACACCACTGATGTATCACAAGGCAGAACCACCGATGATGGAATCACTATTTATACTTTATGGGGAGAATTGGCTTATCAATTAGGAGGTTTAGAAGGATACAACATAATAAAAAAGAATGACACAGAACGAATTTCACCGGCAGCCAATTTATTCCGACCTATCCTGGAAAAGTCAGTTCCTGCTCTTATACTAATTGATGAGTTAGCGGACTATTGTAATAAAGCATCGGCAGTCATGATAGGAAAAGGAAGTCTATCTGACCAGACTATTGGTTTTATGCAAACACTGACTGAAATAGTATCTTCCGTACCTCGCTGCGTATTAATAGCCACATTACCCGGCAGTGCAGCAGAAGTTGCTTCATCAGCCATAGGGCAACAGATACTCACTGCTTTAGAAAACCGTATTGTCCGGGTTGGAACGAGTATTAAACCCGTCGAAGATGAAGAAATATTTGAAGTCGTTCGCCGTCGTTTATTCGACAACATTGGGAATCCACAAGTGATAGAGCTTGTTTTAAACCGCTACAAGAATACATATCATAATCGGCGTTCCGATTTACCCAATCAAGCCGACCGCATGGAATATATTAACAAGATGCGCAAATCTTATCCCTTCCATCCGGAATTGATTGATATGTTTCGTTTAAAATGGGGACAGGATTCTCGTTTCCAGCGTACTCGTGGAGTATTACGATTATTAGCATCCATCGTGAAGGATTTATGGACACGACGGGGATCATTAACCGGTACCCAAGCATTAATCCATACCTCGGATGTCAACCTTAGTAATCTGCCAACATTGACAGGTACTATAACCAGCCTGATGGGAAGTCAGTGGGAAACAGTGATTCATGCCGATGTTATAGGTACCTCAAGCAATGCTTATAAAATAGATAACGAAGATCCTAACAACAATATCGGTAAATATAACTTGACCCAAGGTATAGCCACTACCATATTAATGGCTTCATTGGGCAACTTGCAAAACAAAGGATTGACTATTGAAGAACTAAAACTATGTATTTTGAAACCTAGTGCATTCAATCATAGTGAAGTAAATAGTGCATTAAACAAATTGGAACAAGTAGCTCATTATCTCTATTCCACTAATGTTGGTTCACGCAGTTATTGGTTTCAATCCAAACCTAATATCAATATTTTGGTAAATCAGGCTAAAGCTGAAATAAGCCAAGCGGATATTTCGGGGGAAATTATTAATCGACTAAATGTACAAACCCGTAATGTATCAAAAATCAAGGTACTGGTTAATCCAGCCAATGACATTCCTGAACAAAAAAGCCTTACATTGGTGATACTCGGCCCTGAATATGCAACACAACCCGGAAGTATAAATACCAAAACCAAAAAGCAAGTTGAGCAAATAGCCCAAAATAAAGGTAATAGTAGTCGAATATACAGAAATACTATATTATATTTGGCATGCTCTGAAATAGGTTTAGGTATGCTACATAGTAAGCTACTTGAGTATTTGGCTTGTACGAAAATACAAGCTGAATATAGTAGACAGATAGAACCAGAACAGAAGAAAGATATTTTGGAGCGTAAAGCCGAGTACGATAAGCAAGCAAATGCTTTACTTATTTCCGCTTATAATATTGTATGTAAATACTCTGTAAGCGAGGGGCTAGAGAAAATCGAGATTAAAGATTTTGCACAAGATTTTAACACGCAACTAAGTAGCAATCTTTTTAACAATATAAAAGAAGAAGAATGGCTGCTTGAAAAGTCAATTGGCCTCGGAACTTTACGCAGCAGTGGCTTATACCCTACAAAAGAGCAACCCATACAAGTTAATGACTTATATGAATCCTTTTTACGATTTGATGACAAACCCATGATTTGTGGAGTGGAAACTGTCAGTCAAAGTATCCAAAAGTATTGCGAGAATGGTGATTTTAATGTAGCTTGTGGTGAACAAGGAAACTACAATCGCATTTATCATCATGAATCTGTTCCATTCTTAGATGTTACCGATCCGCAATATTGGTTAGTGGATAAATCTATTAATAATCAACCAAAATCTGAAGAAAGTTCTACCGATGAACAGTCAAGTGCTTGGAATTCACCCACAGGAGAAAAATCGGAGCATACCCCCCCCTCCCAACCTGTAGACGAGTTACGGAAATTTAAATCCATCAAAGTCTCTGGAAAAGTACCAGTTGAGCGTTGGACTGATTTATTCTCCAGCTTTGTTGTTCCTCTCAAAAATAATGGTTTGGAAATAGAAATCTCTTTTAAGGCTAAAACCACAAGTTTAAATCCATTAGATGAATCGGCACAAATTTACAAAGTAGTAAAGGAATCGGCAATGCAATTAGGGCTCAATCTGGAAGAAGAATAGAATAAATAAAGTAAGAGCCATGAAATCTGTGACTCTTACTTTATTTTCGCTACTTATTATTGTACCCCTTTGGAATTAAGGGATGGATAATAAAACCGGACAAGCATCTACCAGTCAATCATATTTATTGTAAAAAACGTAAGTAAAGATACAATTCGTGCAGAGATAGATTATTCAATATTACCCAGAAAGACAACAAAGTGAGTATTAGAATTCAATATATATGAAGATGTTAATTAAAAATCATATTTTCACATACTAAAGCGCGTGACAAATATAATGCAAACATATATAAATATAACATAATAAACAGAGGAAAAGCACAAAGCAAAAAGCGGTAAATCAATGATTTACCGCTTTTTCTATTATATACTACTTATTTATAGATATTAGTGGACTTCCTCAAAGTCAGCATCCTGAATATTTTCATCTTGCTTTGAAGAACCGCCTTGCTGTTGTCCGGCATTCATATCTGGACCGGCCTGTGCTCCACCTTGTGCACCGCTTTGAGCGTACATTTCAGCACTTGCAGCCTGGAAAGCTGTATTTACTTCTGCGATAGCAGCATCAATACCTGCCAAATCCTGAGCCTTGTGAGCATCTTTCAATTTTTGCAAAGCAGCTTCAATAGGAGCTTTCTTGTCAGCAGGAAGTTTATCTCCTAATTCTTTCAACTGATTTTCAGTTTGGAAGATAACACTATCTGCCTGATTCAACTTATCGATTTTCTCACGTTCTTTCTTATCTGCCTCTGCATTAGCCTCAGCTTCAGCCTTCATCTTCTCGATTTCGTCTTTGCTCAAACCTGATGAAGCCTCGATACGGATAGCTTGTTCCTTACCTGTTGCTTTATCTTTTGCTGATACTTTCAAAATACCGTTAGCATCAATATCGAATGTAACCTCGATCTGAGGAACACCACGACGTGCAGGAGCGATACCTGTCAGGTTAAACTGACCGATTGACTTGTTTTGAGCAGCCATCGGGCGTTCTCCCTGAAGAACGTGGATCGTAACTTCTGTCTGATTATCAGCTGCAGTAGAGAATGTTTCGCTCTTACGTGCAGGAATAGTTGTGTTGGCATCAATCAATTTAGTCATTACTCCGCCAAGTGTTTCGATACCCATTGACAACGGAGTCACATCCAACAAGACAACACCCTTTATCTCATCTGTCAAAACAGCACCCTGAACGGCTGCACCTACTGCTACAACTTCATCCGGATTAACACCCTTGGAAGGAGTCTTTCCAAAGAAATTCTGAACCAATTCCTGTACGGCAGGTATACGGGATGAACCACCCACAAGGATTACTTCATCAATATCTGCATTTGACAGACCTGCATCGCTCATTGCTTTCTTACAAGGTTCAAGACAAGCTTGAATCAAACCATGAGCCAAAGATTCGAATTTAGCACGAGTCAACGTCTTAACCAAGTGTTTTGGAACACCTGCAACCGGCATGATATACGGCAAGTTGATTTCTGTAGAAGTAGAAGAAGACAATTCGATCTTAGCCTTTTCTGCTGCTTCTTTCAGACGTTGCAATGCCATCGGGTCAGCTTTCAGATCAGCACCTTCGTCCTTTTTAAACTCTTCTGCCAACCAGTCAATGATAACTTGGTCAAAGTCATCACCACCAAGGTGAGTATCACCGTTTGTAGAAAGAACTTCAAATACACCACCACCGAACTCAAGAATAGAGATATCGAATGTACCACCACCAAGGTCGAACACTGCAATCTTCATATCTTTGTTTGCCTTATCCACACCATAAGCTAAAGCAGCGGCAGTCGGCTCATTAACAATACGTTTTACCTCCAATCCGGCAATCTGTCCGGCTTCTTTTGTAGCCTGACGCTGAGAGTCAGAGAAATATGCAGGCACTGTGATGACAGCTTCCGTTACCTCTTGTCCCAAATAATCTTCTGCTGTTTTCTTCATCTTCTGAAGAATCATTGCAGAAATCTCCTGCGGAGTATAAAGACGTCCGTCGATATCAACTCGCGGAGTATTATTATCACCTTTTACTACTTTATAAGGTACACGTGCTGTTTCTTTCTGCACCTGATCCCAATTTTCACCCATGAAACGTTTGATAGAGAAAATCGTACGTTGAGGGTTAGTGATAGCCTGACGTTTTGCAGGATCACCCACTTTACGTTCGCCACCATCTATAAAAGCCACAATAGAAGGAGTAGTACGCTTACCTTCACTGTTTGCTATAACTACCGGTTCGTTTCCTTCAAATACGGAAACGCAAGAGTTCGTAGTACCTAAGTCAATTCCAATAATTTTTCCCATGATCGTATGTATTTTTAATTATTTATTCAAAAAAACGGTTCTCGTGTGAGATTGTTCATTCTAGTTCTATACTTTTAGAACAATCGCACGTCTTACTTTTCACAAACCTTATGCCAAACCAGAAAAACAGTTTACAATAAAAAAGAAAGCCGGAAGTTTCTGACAGCAGCTCTGCCTTTATGTCAGTTATGCGACTAACTAAACAGCTATTAAAATAAGTATCTTACCCCATATATTTATTTATATAAATATATGGGGTAAAGTTCTAATAAAACATCCCTTTACGAAGGAGTGACAAAGATACCGATAGCTCTCTTCTTTCACCCTGACAGTCGGATCGTTTCGGCAAGGAGAACTTATCGTTTGAGCAGGGGTAAACGACAGAACGGGCTTGGGCAAACGATTCGAGAAACAGGGCGAAACAAGCCGAACGACAGCATCGTATTTCCGGAATAAAAGTATATCTTTGCAAAAAAGAAAACAAAACAGTATGAAAGCCTTATATTACTCATTATTAACTCTTTTATTGTTTATTTCATGCGTTCACAAACAGGAAAAAGACAATTCATCCGCCTTGGGTGAACCCGTCAGTCTCAAATATGCACAAGGTTTCACAATAGGAAAGACAGCTAAATACACAGTTGTTACGGTTTTAAATCCATGGGAAGAAGGTGCAATTTATGATCGCTATTATCTGGTAAAGGATGCAGATGAAACTGTTCCAGAAGACGGGAAAAAGGTACAAATACCATTGCAATCCATGGTATCGAACTCTGCCACCCAACTGGAATTTCTTCAACTCCTGGGAGTCATCGACAAAGTAACAGGCGTATGCAATGCCAATTTTATTTATAATCCTTTTATTCTCCAAGGGGTCAGTGAAGGAAAAATAAAGGATTTGGGAGATGCATTCAATCTGGACATAGAAAATCTACTAATGCTCCATCCCCAAGCCATCATGACATCTGCCTACAATGCGAAAGATGAAAACAGCAAACGGATAGAACAAGCCGGGTTAACAATATTATATAACATAGAATGGCAAGAGAAATCGCTATTGGGACGCACCGAATGGATTAAATTTATCGGAGCATTTTTCGATAAAGAGACGCTTGCAGACAGCCTTTTCAATAATGTCGAAAAGAATTATAACACACTGAAAACTAAGGCGGAAAACCTTACTTACACGCCCACTATCATGTCCGGACAGGATTTTAGGGGAACATGGTCTATGCCCGGCGGACAAAGTTTTAATGCTCAATTATTCCGGGATGCAGGCGGTAACTATTTTTACGCAAATGACAGCACTCCGGGAAGTATTCCTTCCAATATGGAGAATGCACTGGTTAATTTCAGTAATGCAGATATTTGGGTGGGCGTTCAAGCAAATACATTGGAAGAATTGGGAAAATCCGACGACAAATACAGATTGTTTAAAGCATTCAAAAACGGGAATGTGTATAATTACAACAAACGCATGAATGCTACGGGAGGAAGTGACTACTGGGAAAGTGCGGTGGCACGACCGGACTTATTATTATCCGATATGATAAAGGTTTTTCATCCTGAGTTGCTTCCCGATTATGAATTATTTTATATGCAAAAACTGAAATGAAAAAAACTTTCTTTTTACTAATCATAATATTACTTGTCACTTTCTGTTTCGACATTTTGCTTGGAAGTGTCCGGTTGCCGTTTTCCGAAGTATGGGCGGCCCTGACAGGTAGTAGCGATAATATTGTCTACAAAGAAATTATATTAAACCATCGGCTGCCAAAGGCTCTGACCACCATATTGACAGGAACCTCGCTTTCCGTTGCCGGAATATTGATGCAAACGCTTTTCCGTAATCCACTTGCCGGACCGGATGTGCTGGGTGTCACCTCCGGGGCTAGTCTTGGTGTCGCATTACTCACACTGACTACTTCTGCCGTGCCTTTTTTCATCTTAACAGGTTGGGGACAAATTTCGGCGGCTATCATAGGAGCGGTTTTTGTATTATTATTGGTTATATTGGTTTCCGTCAAGATACCGCAAACCGTTTCCCTGCTGATTATCGGTATGATGTTCGGAAATTTTGCCGGAGCAATCGTCAGCATCTTGCAAAGTACCAGTAATCCGGATACACTAAAGCTATTCATTACATGGACATTCGGAAGTCTTTCATCCGTCAGCTGGACTTATATGAGCATCATGGCACCCGTAACAATAGCCGGTATAGTCATTGCATTCTTGCTACAAAAACGATTGAATGTCCTGCTATTGGGAGAGAATTATGCAACCGGATTGGGTATTTCCGTCTTTCATACCCGTCTATGGATTATATTGGCTACCGCATTGCTGGCAGGTACATCCACCGCCTTTACCGGGCCTATTGCTTTTATCGGAGTAACAGTTCCCCATATTGCACGAGGCGTGTTTCATTCGTCCAACCATCGTATCACAATACCGGGTTCCATCCTTTGCGGAAGCATAATCATGCTCGTCTGCGACTTAATATCACAACTGCCCGGCAGTCAAGGAACACTGCCTATCAATTCGGTAACAGCTCTTTTCGGAGCACCGATTATCATTTGGATTATAATGAAGAATAAGAATCTATAAGGCATAAAAAAACTTGTTATATAGCCTTAGCAAGCCATATAACAAGTTCCGAATGAAACAAATATCACAATCACTTCTTATTCAATGTCATTACCTCTTCACCATCAGCATTATAGAAAGCAAGCGTGCCGTCTTCTAATACATTAAAGCTCTTTACCGTATTCAATGCTCCCAATACTGCAGTTTCTGTTTCCATATCCGCACACATCATCATGGTAGTAGCGAGCCGACCTAAATCGATAGCTGTCGGATTATTTTCATCCGGCTTTATCGCACCGTTTATAGAGTTACATCCCGCCGTGCCATACACGCGACCTTCTGTCGTATCAAAACCGATGAAAGGTATCTTTTCCGACTTGCCGACAGGAGCACCGTTCACTGTTTTTATCAACCACTCCCCATTCAATGAAGCCATTGTCACAGGAGTTTTCTCTATTTCCTTCTTCTCTATCACAACAACTTTATTTCCATCTTTATCACAGAGGGCCACCTTACAAGCAGCATCTTCTTTTTTATCACAAGATATAACTTCAAAAGAATTAACTTTTTCCAATGCGCCAAGAACATTTTGTTCTGTCGTCATATCCGGACATGCCATACGAGTTCCGGCAATCGGTCCGAAATGCAGTACACCCGGTTTCAAAGAATCAACCGTAAAAGTACCCATCATACGGTTACATCCGCTATTTCCATAAATTCGTTTTGCTTCAAAATCAAAGCCGATGACGGGAACAGGCTGCTCATTCTTCGGACTAATCGTCTTTCCTTCTACTTCAACAATATTCCATTCTCCGTTTAAAGAAGCCGGACAAGCCGTTTTCTTACTAGAGCCACATGACGCTATCATAACGCCCAAACACATAATACCTACTGAATAAATCAATTTCTTCATAGCCACTTTTTTTGTTTAGTTTAAATAATATGAGGCAAAGATAAAGATTAATCCCTGCAAATGTTAAAAGCCCCCGTTAAATATTCTTATCCATCTTATTACTACTTATTCTTCAATTTATTTAATTATCTTTGCTCGGTTATCAATATTAAAACAATTAAAGTACACTTTAAATGGGTAAAGTTCTAATTATTGGTGCAGGCGGTGTAGGAACCGTAGTTGCACATAAAGTGGCACAAAACGCCGATATATTTACAGATATTATGATTGCCAGCCGCACCAAATCCAAATGCGACGCAATAGTAAAAGCAATCGGTAATCCTAATATTAAGACAGCACAAGTAGACGCTGACAATGTAGATGAACTTGTTGCATTGTTTAATAGTTTCAAACCCGAAATCGTTATCAATGTGGCACTTCCATATCAAGACCTTACCATTATGGAAGCCTGTCTGAAAGCCGGAGTTAACTACTTGGATACTGCAAACTATGAACCCAAAGACGAAGCACATTTCGAATATAGCTGGCAATGGGCCTACAAAAAACGTTTTGAAGATGCCGGACTGACAGCAATTTTAGGTTGTGGTTTCGACCCGGGAGTAAGTGGTATATACACTGCTTACGCTGCAAAGCACTATTTCGATGAAATCCAATATCTGGACATCGTGGATTGTAATGCCGGTAATCACCATAAAGCATTCGCTACGAACTTCAATCCGGAAATCAACATCCGCGAGATTACTCAGAACGGACGTTATTATCAAGACGGGAAATGGGTAACTACAGCTCCGTTGGAAATACATAAAGATTTGACTTACCCTAATATCGGTCCTCGTGATTCTTATTTATTGTATCATGAAGAACTGGAATCATTAGTCAAGAACTTCCCAACAATCAAACGGGCACGTTTCTGGATGACTTTCGGGCAAGAATATTTAACCCATCTACGTGTAATACAAAATATCGGTATGGCACGTATTGATGAAATCGATTATAACGGGACAAAAATAGTTCCATTACAATTCTTAAAAGCCGTACTTCCGAATCCGCAGGATTTAGGGGAGAACTACGAAGGAGAAACTTCCATTGGTTGCCGTATACGTGGCATCAAAGATGGCAAAGAACGCACATATTATGTATATAACAACTGTAGCCATCAGGAAGCCTATAAAGAAACAGGAATGCAGGGAGTAAGCTACACGACCGGAGTTCCGGCTATGATTGGTGCCATGATGTTCCTGAAAGGTTTATGGAAACGTCCGGGTGTATGGAATGTAGAAGAATTTAATCCGGATCCATTCATGGAACAATTAAACAAACAAGGATTACCTTGGCATGAAGTAATTGACGGAGATTTGGAACTGTAAAATGATATTTTAAATGATGAATATAGGAGATAAAGCTCCCGAGATATTGGGAATAAATGAGAAAGGCGAGGAAATACGCCTTAGCAGTTACAAAGGAAAGAAAATCGTACTCTATTTCTATCCTAAAGACAACACATCAGGCTGTACTGCCGAAGCTTGCAATCTGCGTGACAATTATGCAGACCTACGTAAAGCGGGGTATGAAGTAATAGGTGTAAGCGTAGATAACGAGAAATCACACCAGAAGTTTATTGAAAAGAATGAGCTTCCATTTACTTTAATTGCAGACACAGATAAAAAATTAGTGGAGCAATTCGGTGTGTGGGGAGAAAAAAGTATGTACGGGCGTAAATATATGGGTACTTTCCGTACTACATTTATAATTAACGAAGAAGGTGTGATTGAGCGTATCATTACTCCGAAAGAAATAAAGGTAAAAGAACACGCTCAACAAATTTTATAATACATTACTTAACTTATGGCTAAAAAAGAAACAGACGAATTGGCTTTTGATTCAAATACAAGTTCAAGCGAAAAGTTAAAAGCTCTGCAAGCCGCCATGGACAAGATTGAAAAGAGTTTTGGAAAAGGCTCTATCATGAAGCTTGGCGATGACCGGATACAAGAAATAGAAGTTATCCCAACTGGTTCTGTCGGACTGAATGTAGCATTGGGAGTGGGCGGTTACCCGCGTGGAAGAGTTATAGAAATATACGGTCCCGAATCCTCCGGTAAAACGACACTCGCCATACACGCCATCGCAGAAGTACAGAAAATGGGAGGCATTGCCGCCATTATCGATGCAGAACATGCTTTTGACCGTTTTTATGCAAAAGGACTGGGCGTAGATGTAGATAATTTATATATTTCACAACCCGATAATGGTGAACAAGCATTAGAAATAGCGGAACAACTGATACGTTCTTCTGCGATTGATTTGGTTGTAATCGACTCTGTTGCAGCTTTAACCCCTAAAGCGGAAATAGAAGGAGACATGGGAGAAAATAAAGTGGGTTTGCAGGCTCGCCTAATGTCACAGGCACTTCGTAAACTGACCTCTGCCATCAGTAAGACCAAAACAACCTGTATCTTCATCAACCAATTACGTGAAAAAATCGGTGTGATGTTCGGGAATCCGGAAACAACTACCGGCGGTAATGCTTTAAAGTTCTACGCTTCCGTACGTTTGGATATACGTGGCTCACAACCTATTAAAGACGGTGATGAAGTAATCGGAAAACAAACAAAAGTAAAAGTTGTAAAGAACAAAGTCGCACCTCCTTTCCGTCGTGCAGAATTCGACATCATGTTCGGGGAAGGGATATCACGCTCCGGTGAAATTATCGACTTGGGAACTGATCTTGGAATCATCAAAAAAAGTGGTTCATGGTATAGCTATAATGATACAAAATTAGGGCAAGGTCGTGACGCGGCAAAGGTTTGTATCAAAGATAACCCGGAACTGGCGGAAGAATTAGAAAAGCTTATTGCAGATAAATTGAAAGAAAAGAAAGCATAAAGTTATTTTCTTAATAATGAAATAAACGATTATAGGGTTGCTTCAAAAGAGGCAATCCTATTTTTATTCTTGCTGTTAATAATTTTATTACCTTTGCAAGCAACTATAAACGAGATTAATATGGCAAAAGAACTAGAATTGAAATACGGCTGCAATCCAAACCAAAAGCCGTCCCGCATCTTCATGCAGGCAGGAGAATTACCAATTGAAGTATTAAACGGACATCCGGGCTATATCAACTTTCTGGATGCTTTCAATAGTTGGCAGCTTGTAAAAGAGCTTAAAGAAGCTACAGGACTTCCGGCTGCGGCTTCTTTCAAACATGTCAGTCCGGCAGGCGTAGCCGTAGGTATCGATATGAACGATACTCTAAAGAAAATATATTTTGTGGACGACTTAAAATTATCTCCACTGGCAACCGCTTACGCACGGGCACGCGGAGCAGACCGTATGTCTTCTTACGGAGATTTCATCGCTTTAAGCGATATTTGTGACGAAGCAACCGCACGCTTAATCAATCGGGAAGTATCCGATGGAGTAATTGCCCCGGATTATACTCCTGAAGCGTTGGATATTTTAAGAGCCAAACGTAAAGGGACCTACAATGTTATAAAAATAGATCCGAATTATCTCCCTGCTCCCATTGAGCACAAAGATGTTTTCGGTATCACATTCGAACAAGGACGTAACGAAATAAAACTGGATGAGTCACTACTCGCTAATATCCCAACTCAAAACAAATCATTTACGGAGGAAGCAAAACGAGATTTGATCATTGCACTCATCACCTTAAAATATACGCAGTCCAATTCCGTTTGTTATGTAAAAGACGGACAGGCTATCGGCATTGGCGCAGGACAACAAAGCCGCATCCATTGTACTCGTCTTGCCGGAAACAAAGCTGATATCTGGTATTTACGTCAACACCCGAAAGTTATGAATCTGCCGTTTAAGGAAAAGATTCGCCGTGCAGACCGAGACAACACGATTGACGTTTACATCTCTGACGACCATGAGGATGTTCTTGCCGATGGCATTTGGGAACAATTCTTTACCGAAAAGCCGGAAGTCCTCACCCGTGAAGAAAAACGGGCATGGTTGAATACGCTTAAAGGTGTGGCATTAGGTTCTGACGCCTTCTTCCCATTTGGTGACAACATAGAACGCGCACATAAGAGTGGTGTGGAATATATTGCACAAGCAGGAGGCTCGGTACGTGATGATCATGTGATAGATACTTGTAATAAATATGGTATTGCAATGGCATTTACAGGTATTCGCTTATTCCATCATTAATTCCTTATCAAGATATTTCTTCTAAGAAACTATTTTTCAATTATCAAGTAAATGGCTGAAAGGAATAAGAATCAAAATGTAAACGAATGCATTCATAACTGATTCTATCTCCTTTCAGCCATTTCACGATCTTATAGAAGGTGCTATTAGTTAAGCCCTATCTTCAGATAGTTCGACCAACTTATTTTTTATGACGATTGGCCCTTTTACGACGATATTCCTCTTTCATCTTTGCTGAACCGGAACCATGCAGACCGGTTATGTAAGTTTTCTTTTTGGCTTTCGTCTTCACCTTTTCATCTTTCTTCCCACCGGGCGAGCTCTTGCCACCTTTGAAAACAATGCCTTCCGTTATTGCTTTTTCTATCTCCATATAGTTGTTATTTTGATAATATCGGTTTAACAATAATCCCTTGAGCCGACTTAGTGCAACGAACACACTCTTTGCGCAAGGCGTGATTCTTCATACTAAAAATGATATGCGGATTAAAATGTTCACCATTGATACGAGTTTCAAAATGCAGGTGCTCGGTAGTAGCTCTACCCGTACGTCCGGTAAGGGCGATAGGCTGACCTACATGAACCGTATCTCCGGAATGCACCAAATTCTTTGAATTATGACTGTAAACCGTTTCTAAACCGGAAGAATGCCGTACTACCACCACATTCCCATAAGCATAATAGGGTTTTGACATACGCACGATACCATTAAAAGCACAACGGATCGTATCATTGGCACGGGTTTTCAAATCTACGCCGCTATGACGTTTACGATTTCCCACTCCGCCATAGTCGGATATGACTTTTGCACCGGCCAACGGAAAGCAATAATCCTTTTCCGAAAGAGCATCCAAATGAATCTCCAATTTATTACCGGAAGCGAACAAGCCCTGCGTCTTTGCGCTGATATGGGCAAGTTCCATCGGGGTAAACGTCTGCTTTACCGGCTCCTTTGCCTGCATACTGCCAAACAGTAGCAAAGCAAATACAAGACCGATACTATATATTATTTTCATGAATCATTTTTTATCTATGGGGCAAAGATAAGGATAAAAAACGGAAGCTGCGGCAAAACGGATATGAACTTTAAGAATCATCCTACCTCCAATTACACAACCAATACCACAAATCAAAAGATTGGAAAGCTGACTAAAAACTTCTTCTTCAAAAAGAATGGCATCATCGATTCATATTACATTCCTGTGATAATCCTTCCGAATATCGAAGTCAAAAACAAGATTTCCACATAGACCGATCAAAATGTCCGCAAGAAATCTTCCAACGAACTGTCTTGCCCTAGTTCCATCTTTTTCCGCAGGCGGTAGCGCGTCGTAATAACAGTGTCGGGCAACACGGAAAGAATTTGCGCAATCTCCTTCGTACTCATTCCGATGCGGATATAGGCGCAGAGCCTCAAGTCATTTTCGGATAAAGAAGGAAAAGTTTCTTTCAATTTGGTGAAGAAATTCGGATTGACATTCTCAAAATGTATCTTAAAATACTGCCATTCGTCTCTTTGGTCCAGATGTTCTTTAATCTTCTTCTTCAATATAGATTCGTCCTTGGCAGGTATTTTGCCTTCTTTTCCCAATATTTCTATCTCATGAACCAGTCCTTTCAACGACTGGTTCTTCTCGGTAATAATCAGTGTATTAGAGGTCAATTCGCGGTTTTTTAGGTTCAGTTCTATCTCATACTGGTTGTTTTGCAGCATAAGTTCCCGATTCTCCGTTTCTTTCAACTGCTTTTTCATCTTCTCTTTTTTCCGTGAGAGCAGAAGGATGTAGGAAATAAGAAACAACAAAAGAGTAAGCGCCATAACGCTGATTACTGTTATTCGCTTCTGCAAGATGGCATTTTCCTTGGCTTGCATTATTTCCGATTGATATTTCTCAATGGTAATACGACTTTCCATCCGGTTAACCTGCATGATTTTATCATGTGTAAGAAAGGAGTCGCGATACATTTCTAATTCTTTCAGGTAATAGTAGGCGCTGTCCGGGCGATTCAATCTGCTGTATGCTTCGGACATTCCATATAATATAGGAAACATATCTGTCGCATTACTATTCGACCCCATGATATCCCAATAAGCCTGATAGTAATAAGTTAACGCACTATCATTCTTATTATCCTTTAGCATGAGCGCTCCCATAGAAATCGAGGTAATGTCGATTAATAGTTGACTGTTGCTTTCTCGAGCCAGCCGATAGGCTTCCCGCGCGTATTGCTTCTCTTGCATATCGGACACACTGAACAGGGAAACCATTACGTTGATCAAATAGCTTGTGTCTTGCCGGGCAACCGGATTGTCCGCCAGAGCTTTCAGTATTTCCAATGCTTCCGCTTCCCGCCCCAGATTATATAATGTATTACTAATGTTGATACGATTTTTAATTTCGCAGTGAGTACTCTCCACCTCTTTAAATGCATTTTCCGCTTTCTTCAGATAACTGAGCGCCATCTCATATTCCTGCAATTCACGCAGGGTAACGCCGATTTGCACGTAAGTCTTGCCCAAATAGAAAAGGTCATCGTATTTTTTCCACACCGGTTCGAGTTTTTGCCCGAGCATGTACACTTGAAACCATTCTCCCTTATTTTGTAACAAGCTCATCTCAACGAGCAACATGTGCGCATAGTCATATTCATACCTGACGGTATCCGTCAACGCAATTGCCTTATCAACCAACAATGCGGCAGAATCCAAATCGTTCACAGACTGTATCCATGCTTCCCAATAATAAGCCCGCGCCTGCAACTGCCGGTTATGTTTCTCTTCGGCTATCCGATACATGGCTTTTATTTGTTGATATAACTCCATTCTTCCCTGATCGGCAAAAGCGACTTCCTCACATTGCAATGCCAATGCATCAAATTCTTTGTCGATAGGCTCCCACTTATAGGCAATATTGTCTGCTGTTACCGATTGAAAGTAAAATGCCGTTAATAATAAAAGAATGTATGCTTTCATACTGCAAATATAAAAAAAAGAGATTATGTACATGATTTGTCTATATACTTTTTCAGGTCTGTATAGGCGTATTTTCTATATTTGCCTCAACAATCACTAAAAAGATTATCTATGAGAAAGATTTTATTTCTATTATTAATGATGTGTTGCTCAGTAGGGCTGACGGCACAAACGAAGTTCAAACAATTAGGAGAAACCGGAGAAAAGACTCCTTCTCCGAGTAGAACAGTGTTAACCGGATTTACCAAGCAATCCATCGGATTGTATAAGCATAACCGGGCGCAGATCATCAAATCCGCCCAAAGGGTGAAGAACGCCAATATTCCTGCGGATAAAGCGGAAATCATTTTAGAAGCGCACGATGTGCTGGGATACGGCACAATAGGTTATCAGATGCTATTGGACGAGAAGCACAATACTTATGGAAAATTATTCGACGGTGACTCATACGAGTATGATAGTAATTCGTATGACGCATTCAAATACAAGATTCCGGAGAATGCTGAAGCACTTCTTGACACGGAAGCGGTAATCGTGGATGGCGAAGGAACCGTACTGATTCCTGAAGGAACGTATGATTATATGATAACGTGCCCGTTCCCGAACGAAGGCATATCATTTGCCAAAGGTGAATTCGGACGTTTCGATGATTTCTACTTTAAGGGCGGCTATACGTACCGGTTCATCATCACGTTGGAAAGCGGTGATATGGGAATGGAAGACGTAGCGGTTCCATATACAGATGTAGATGCCGCTGTTGTAGCCGTGACACTCCCGGCAAGCAGTATGAATCTCACTGCTACGGAGACGGTCTCGGTTAAAATAGCCAACCGGGGAACGTCGGCAATTTCCGGTTTCCCGATCTGCTATCAGCTGAATGGTGGAAACCCGGTACAAGAAACCTATACCGGTACAATAGCTGCCGGAGCTACGGCTGATTATACCTTCAATACGAAAGCAAATCTGTCTGCAGAAAAGCTCTATATGGTAAAGGCTTATACAAGCCTGGCAGGCGATTTAATTCCGTATAATGACGCCAAAGAGGGAAAGTGCAGGCATATCGGTCCGGCTCCATTGCCATATACGTATGACTTCTCTTCGCAAGAGGACTTCCCGTTCGACTGGACGGTAATCAATGCAAACGATGATTACTGTTACTGGCAATATAATGACTGGGATACACACAGTGGCGAACCGGGTGCCGCCTACTGCCCTTCTTACAATCCGGAAAACGACGACTATTTGCTATCTTCGCCTATCCTTTTGGAAAGCGGCGACAATCATATCATATTTTACGTTAAAGCCGCTTCTGCCGATATGCCAGAGTTACTGGATGTGCGCTACGGCAATACGACGAATGTAGAATCGATGACGATAATCGGAGACTATACCATAAAAAATAATGATTGGCTCCTGAAAGCTATTAACTTTAAAGTAGCACAAAGCGGTGTTTACTATTTTGCTTTCCACTTGAAGACTGTTGATGGCGCAAGCCTCTATCTTGACGATATATTGATCGACCGGGGCGTTTACGCAACAAATCCGGATATCGCCATCGAGAAAATATTGCTGCCTTACTCCAACTGTGATTTGTCTGACCAGTCACAAATCGGTGTTCGATTGATAAATAACGGCACAGGGCCGGCGGAATCTATCGACCTAACCTATACAGTCAATAACAAAGCACCTGTTAAGCAGACCTTTGCGGAGGGACTGGAAGCGGATGCCACGAAATCTTTCTACTTTGATACGCCTGCCGACTTCCTCGACTTGGGCAAGTATGACGTGACCGTAAAAGCGCAGACGGGTAATAATGCGGATGAGCAGACTGCTTCTGTGGAACACTACGCACCGATAACCGAGTTGCCGGCAGTAACGGACTTTTACTTGAACGAGGGCATAGAGGGTAACTGGGCGCCAATGTCGGAAAACGCATGGAGATATGAGGCGTTTGGGGGCTGCTATAGTTGTGTCAAAGGAGGAGTAGAGAACGGACTGCTTTCCCGTTGTTTCACCTTCAACCGCCCGTTCCGTGTAAAGATAGCCTACAAGGGAGGTCTCTTCTACACACCGTCTGCCCTTTATATCGCTTACGGAAAGCCGGGAACGGATGTGTCTACATGGACCAAAGTTTATGAGAACAAAGAAATATCCGGCGAAGTAGAAACAGAATTCAGCGTTACTCCTGAGGAACCCGGTAACTACAGCATCGCCATTGTGGACATTTCGGAAGACGCTAATACATTGGTGTCTCTCTACCAACTTACCGTATCCGAAGTATATGAGCACGATATACGAATCACTGATGTAGCTTCTCCGCTGGCTCCTTACACACCGGTAAATCATGTCAATAAGGAAGGAACTTATACTATCGGAGTAGAAAACAGGGGCACTGCACAGCTGACCGGCGTGAAGGTTTCCGTCAACAAGGGCGCAACCCGGTTATTCACTTCCGAAGCGGTTTCCACACTCGGTGTTTCGGCAACAAATATATTGTCTGCACACGGCACACTGCCCGCCATGAAGATAGGAGACAGCTTAGCAGACTTGAGCATAAAAGCGGAAATGAACGAAACGGACAGTTACATGGAAGATAATATATGGATGTTGCCCGAAATGCACGTCACGGATACCATCTTTGCTACCGAACAAACAACGGAATTTATAATGGGAACAGGACTTAGCGGGCAGACTGCCTATTTCGGCAACATATATACGTTGGCGGAGACGGACACGCTGACTTCACTCACCGTGGGATTGGCACAGGATGACTATTACATACCTGTGAACATGGGAGTCGCCGTATACAGCCTCAAGGCGGACGGAAAAACCATCGACAAGGAACTTTACTCCAAAACTTTTGAGCGCGAAGGCAAAGGCGGTTTACGGAATATTTCCTTCACACCCCGTATATTGGAACCGGGCAAGTATTATTTTGAAGTACGCCAGCTTAGCATGAACAACATCGGCCTTGCTTATGAACTCGGAGGAAACAGCTCGTTCTACCAAAATGTGAACGGTGCTCTGTACTTGATGGCAGGATACGGCAATATCGTGGTACGCGCCAACTTCGGGCACAACGCTAAAGCATATCGGAAGAATGTAGCCGTGACGGAAATTACCAAACCTGTGAAAACGAAGGCTTTGTTCTCTTCTGTAGAAACAGTGGAAGCTATCGTGGAAAATACGGGCATGGAAGCAGCATCCGGCATCACCGTACGCTGTCAGACAAAGGGTGTTGATAAAACGGTAACGCTTGATTTGGAATCCTACTCGAAGAAGACGGTGACGTTCGAAGGAGTCGATCTCTCCGTACCGGGAGAATATACACTGACCCTGACAGCTACTGTAGCGGGTGACGAAAACCCGGGAGACAACACCGTGACGCGCGTATTAACCTCCATTGCCGAAGCAAACCCTTACAGTCTTGATTTCGAGTCTTGCCACGACTTTGATACAGGCCGCGAGTTCAATCCGAGATGGTGGACGGTAAATCGCCTAGGTCTGCCTACAAATGCATGGTGGCAGTTTGACTATCCACACAATGAAGAACCCGTTGGATTTATTGCTTATAATATCGAAGCGACCACCCCTCCGATGACGGCTGATTTCAATGTCCCTGGATTCTTCCCCCATTCGGGTAAACGTTTCGGCGCAGCATTCGTACCGGCATACATTTCAAGCGACGAGATTTACGCTAGCGATACTTGGCTCATTTCACCGAAATTGAAGTTGGACACGCCATCTTCGCTGGAGCTTTACGTAAAGACTCATAAGTTGGAAAGCCGGGATTCTAAGCTGGAACGCTATAAGCTCTATGTATCCGACACGGACGACAACTTCGACAGCTTCCGCCTGATCGGAGGTGAAAGAGAGGCTCCGGAGGATTGGACGAAGGTAACGGTAGACCTCAGCGCTTACGACCATAAAGAAATATATGTAGCCCTGCAATACATCAGCCGGACAATTGAAGGAGTAGTCATGATGGTGGACGACATTCTGGTGAAGAGCGGCGCAGTAGGTATTGACAATACGGAAAATACGGCTGACGTGCAGCTATCCGTTACCGACGGGATGCTAAGCGTCACTTCCGGCTCACCGATTATCGGAATACGCTTCTACAATATTTCCGGGCAGCAGTTATATGACTCCGGCACAATAGGAACAGATTATTATCGTATCCCGTTGACCGCTTACCCGGCAGGCGTTTATATGGCACGCGTGCAGACAGATAAAGGAACGAAGACGTTGAAGTTTGTAGTGAAGTAAAAGTTCTTTCTCTAAGAACGAAAGTTCGCGGAGGGCACGAATCGGGCGGATGAGGACGGATGAATTATTTTAAATCCGTCTTCACCCGCCCGATCGGCGTCATCAGCGAACCTGGTTCTTATATTCTTTTAAGAACTCCCTCCCCCGTACGGGGTACTCCCTCTATAAACAGAGGGAGAGCCATCCCGCAAATCCTCCTCTGTTTATAGAGGAGATGCCCGAAGGGCGGAGGAGTTCTTCCGATTAAACTATTTCACGAACGGCACAACTAAAAACTCCGCTTCCGGAAAGTTTTTTGCTACATACTCACGAATATAATTCTCCGTGTCACGCTGGATGGTAGTGTCCTCTTCTACCGGGAAGAGATTGTAGGCCACCGTGTGCAGACGGATGCCCCGGTTACGGATTGCCTCGAAGCTGAGTAGCGTATGATTGATGCTTCCCAGCTTACCGGAAGTAACGAAAATAAGCGGCAGATCCTGTTCCGCCACATAGTCTATCGTGAGGAAATCGCGGGTAAGAGGCACCATCAGTCCGCCGGCTCCTTCTAGCAGAACGGCGTCATAACGGGCGGCAAGCTCTTTTGCGGCACGGCCTATCTTATCGAAATCTATCTCGCGACCGTCTATCTCGGCGGCAAGATGAGGCGAACAGGGATAAGAGAAGATCTCCGGCATGGTGAGCCCTTCGCGGTCTTCGTCAAGCAGACCCGTTCCCATCAGACTGCGGTGCAGATCGATGTCTTCGGAATAACCGACATTGCCGGTCTGGATAAATTTCTGCGTGATGGTGCGCACGCCCTGCTCATTCCAAGTGCGGGCAATCACTCCTGTGGCATAGCTTTTACCGATGTTGGTATCGATGCCGCTTACAAAATAAATGTTATTCTCCATACTATTTCTTTTTTAGAATCATATATATCGGGTGATAAGTAAGTGAAACGGTGGCGTCGGTCTGCGTGAACATCTCGGCGTAGCGACGGCAGAAGTCGGCTAAATCCGCTCTCGTCCACGCTTGCCGGCGGATGCCCGTCACGCCCGTCTGCTTCAGATGTTTCAGTACCTCAAGCGGGGAAGGAAACGACATCCGGAAGAGGTCTTCTCCCGAATAAACCGTTTCGTAATGCCGGGAGAGCGACGCGCTCAGTTCCTCCAACGAACGATACGGCAGCGACGTGCCGGTGACGGAGGCAACCTCCCGCATATTCTCCTTCCCGAATGTGCTGAATGCCAGATAACCGCCTTCCGACAAGAGCCGGCGACAGCGCTCGAAGAACGCCTCCGGGTCATTGAACCACTGAAGGGCGGAGCAGGAAGCTATCAAATCCTGCCCTGCGGGAAACGGTACTCTCTCGGCATCGCCGCCGCAGAAACTGACGTCGGCGCCGAGTATGTCCGTGAAGCAAGATTGCACGTTGGTGCATATATCATTGAGCATCAGGTGCTGCGGACGTACCTCCTGGAGCAGCATACGGGTGAAAAGCCCCGTGCCACAGCCCACCTCCAATGCATTACGGCACTTGGCGGGAGGCAGATAGGTGTGCAGCAACCCCGCCATGCGGCGTGCCACGTCACGTTGCACCACCGCCGCTTGAGGGTAGCTGCCTACGGCTCTCGAAAATCGTGTCCTTATTAATTTTTTTTCCATGCTATTTTGTTTTTAAATCATCGAAATCTGTTCGCAAATTAAGCCGATCTGTTCGCAGACCGTGCGAGAATGTTCGCGGACTACCTGAATTTCTTTTTTAATTATTACAATTTCTTTTTTAATCAACGAGATTTCTTTTTTTATTACTGCAATCTTTTTTTTAGTTATCGAAATCATAAAAAATAACCTCTCGATTATCTAATCGTTTGACGTACGTCAAACGATTAATCAACGTACGTCGGATGAAATGTAAACGTACGTCAAACGAAACGACAACATACGTCAAATGATTAGCTAAACACCATCTCATTTTTTATCTTTTAAGCCCGGATTATTCGGATCACATGAATATATCAAAAGTCTTAACTCTCTATCTTTTAGGCACGGATTGCACGGATTACGCGGAAAAGAGGAAAAAAAGAATCCGTGTAATCCGAGTAATCTGCGCCTAAAGAATGATAAAAGATAGCTGACTTCAGTTTTGACACACCATCCTTCATCAACCCAATCAGTGTAACCAGCGAACCATCGGCATTAGAGAAAAAGCAGCCGGATAGAAAGATTATACGAATAGTACAAATCTTAATTTAAAAATCCGTGTAATCCGAGTAATCCGTGCCAAAAAAAAATAATCCCTACATCCCCTCCAAAATCTCCCTGAACAAAGCTTCCGAGTAGTGCTCCTCATCACAGACAATCGTTTCCATATCCCTCCAAGCCGCCTCCTGATTGCAGGCAGGGATAATCTTATCCCTGCTCCCGACGACGGCTTTATCCCACTTGAAAGGAGCGGCAGGGCGCGAAACGATCTCTTGCTTCAAGCATGCCAGCTCTTCCCGCAACTCCTCCAACGGGCGAAACGGCTCGTGTGCCAAAAATGCTTTTACCCCTTCGGTAGAACCGCACATACGCCGACGGAATTTCTGCAAGGTAACCGGACTGAATCCGTCCAGCGTGCCGTTGAACACGGCTTCGGGGATACCTTTTTCATCGTCGATCGGGAAAGGCGTGCCGTTGACGGCGATGCATTTCGTCAGCGGCAAAGGCAATTCCGACAAGACCTGCGCGGCTGCCCACACGCCCATCGACCACGCCACAAGGTGAATCTCCCGATAAGAAGCCAGTGCCGACGAATCAAACGCCAACGAACGATAATCGTAACAAAGCAAAAAATCACTTTCGTCCGGATGATAATCCCGGAAAAGGTTTTCATCCGCCCCCCACCCGGCAAAAAAGAGGAGGAGACGCGGATAGTGTTTTCGTACCAAGTAAATCTGTTTCATATCTATAGGTTTATTATTAATCGGTCGATATCTTCCTGCGTCAGCGCCGCCGTGAGCGACAGCCGGAGCCGGGAAGTACCTTCGGGCACGGTGGGCGGACGTACGGGTAGCACGTAGAAACCTTTGCGCCGCATCTCCTCCGCACGCCGCACCGCCTCATGGCTATCGCCTACCATTATCGGCAGGATATGGCTCTGCGAAGGGCAGTCATATCCCCGCCCGTGCAATGCGCGGCGTAGCTGTGAGGAGAAACGGGCAAGCCGTTCGCGACGCTCTTCAAGGCTCTCCAGACGCTCGAGTATGAACTTCGTCCACTCCAGATTCACCGGCGGCAAAGCAGTCGTAAAGATCAGCGTGCGCATACGGTTCACCAGATATTCGCGCAACGGGCGGCGGCAAACCACATAGCCTCCCACCGAAGCGAGCGCCTTGCCGAATGTGCCGCAAAGGAAGTCGATATCCGCCACACAGCCCTGCTCCTCCGCCACGCCCAGTCCGCGCCGACCGCGAACGCCTACCCCGTGTGCCTCATCCACATAAAGCATCACGTTGTCGTAACGATGTTTCAGCGCCACCAGTCGGGCGAGATCCGCCACATCGCCATCCATGCTGAAGACGCTTTCCGTGACAATGATGATCCGCTCATATTCAGCGTGATGCTTACGGAGCAATATTTCCAGTTGGGCATAATCCTGATGACGGAAACGCACGCAACGGGCGGCGGAAAGCCGGATGCCGTCTATCAGACTGGCGTGCACCAGCTTGTCGGCAAGTATCAGGGTGCGGGCGTTGCTCACCGCCGGAAGGATGCCTGTATTCATGTGATAGCCACTGTTGAAAACCAGTGCGCTTTCCGCTCCGAAGAGATCGGCAAGCAGATTTTCCACTTCCTCGTACACCGTAAAATTCCCGGTGAGCAGACGGGAGGAAGAGGAGGTGAAAAGTAGGTTTTCCGGCGTCAGCAGATGCAGAAATTCCGACCGCAATCCGGCGTCTGCCGCCAGTCCCAAATAATCATTGGAAGAAAGATTAAGCATCACGCCGTCCGCCGTCACAATCTCCCGCCCTCGATGCAACGCCTGCGGAAGCCGGCGCAGATTGTCGGATGCCTGCAAATTCGCCAGCTCTTCCTCGTATAGATGTAAGTTACTCGATTTCATATCTTTACCGTTTACAGTTCGCCCACCACCTTTAGCAATGCCGACGTGAGCCGGGTAAGTTGCTCCGGCGAGATAATAAACGGCGGCATGGCATAGACCAGCCTTCCGAACGGACGTATCCACACGCCTTCCTCTACAAAACGGCGCTGCATATAGGCCATATTTACCGGTTCTTTCACCTCGATCACGCCAATTGCGCCCAGCACGCGGACGTCCGCCACGCCGGGTAGTTCCCGTGCCGGAGCCAGTTCGCGCATCAACTGCCGCTCTATCCTCTTCACGTTCTCCTGCCAGCCGGAAGCGAGCAGCAATTCCGTAGAGGCTTTCGCCACAGCGCACGCCAGCGGATTGCCCATGAAGGTGGGTCCGTGCATAAAGGCATTCGGGTAGTTATCGGAAATCGTGTCCGCCACCTTATCCGATGTCAGTACTGCCGAGAGTGTCATGTAACCGCCCGTCAGCGCCTTACCGATGCACATAATGTCCGGCTCCACACCCGCATGCTCCCATGCAAACAGTTTTCCCGTTCGTCCGAAGCCCGTAGCTATCTCGTCGAAAATCAGCAATAAACCGTGCTCCCGGCATAATTCCGCCGCCTGCCGCAGATATTCCGGGTGATAAAAATACATGCCGCCCGCACCTTGTACTACGGGTTCCAGGATAAGTCCGGCAAGCTCGTCGTGATGTTCCTCCAAGAGCCGGCGCAAAGGCAGCATATCCCGTTCATCCCATTCACCGTGGAAACGCGACTGCGGCTGAGGCACAAAATAGCGAACGGGCAGCGCACTCCCGAAAATACTGTGCATACCCGTTACCGGGTCACAGACGGACATAGCATTCCACGTATCGCCGTGATATCCTGAACGGATGGTCGCAAAATTCGACTTCTCCGGATGACCCAGCGCATACCAATACTGCACCGCCATCTTCAAGGCGACCTCTACCGCTACCGAACCGCTGTCGGCGTAGAATATCTTCTGCATTGATGGCGGCATGAGCCCCAAGAGCAGTTTGCCCAACTCCACCGCCGGTTCGTGCGTCAGTCCGCCGAACATCACGTGCGACATTCTTCCCGCCTGCTCCTCCAACGCCCGGTTCAGCACCGGATGATTATACCCGTGCACCGCGCACCACCATGACGACATCCCCTCAATGAGTTCCGTGCCGTCGTCCAATGTTATCGTACATCCGCTCGCGCGCGATACCTTATATACTGGTAGCGGATGCGTAGTCGATGTATAAGGATGCCATAAGTGCTCCCTGTCAAACTGATCTATTTTATAATTCATAACCTGCATTTTCTATTAATTCTTTATCTTCCGAAACTTTCGAGCCGAGCGTAGTCAGCAAATCGCCCACAATAGCGGAGTTGACACCTATATATAATGCTTTCTTCACGGCCTCTTTACTCAACTGCGACCGCCCGCCGGCAAAGCGCAGATAAGCCGTGGGATTAATGAAGCGAAACAAGGCGATGGTGGTCAGTACCTCCTCCTCCGTGAGCGGGGCAGTTCCCTCCAAAGGCGTGCCGGGTATCGGTTGCAGCAAATTCAACGGGATGGATTCCGCCCCCAGCTCCTTCAAGGTAAAAGCAAACTCGATGCGCTGCTCCACCGTCTCCCCCATGCCGATAATTCCGCCGCTGCAAATGTCCATCCCCACACGGCGGGCAGCCCGGAGCGTCTCCAGTTTCTGTTCCTGCGTATGGGTAGAGCACAGCGTGGCAAAGTGAGACGGAGCCGTCTCCAAGTTACAATGGTAACGGCTGATGCCTGCCGCAAACAGTTCCCGCAATTCTCCTTCATCCGCCAGCCCAAGCGAGGCACAGAGACGGATTCCGCTGTTTTCTTTCAGGTAGCTCACACATTCGCACAGTTGCTCCATTTCCTTTCGAGCCGGTTTGCGTCCGCTCGTCACCAACGAAAATCGCCCTACTCCTTGACGCTCATTATATTGTGCCTGCCGCAAACATTCTTCTTTACTAACCAGACCATACACTTCCGCCTTCGTCCGGTAATGAGCCGACTGCGCGCACCACTTGCAGTTCTCCGGACAGCGCCCCGACTTCGCATTGATGATGGAGCACATATCAAACGCGCGAGAAGCTAACTTAACCGTCAGCTCATGGGCGGCGTCATACAGTTCTTCCTTCAGCGGATTCTCTGCAAGCCGGTGCGCTTCCTCCACCGTTATGCCCTCGCCCCGTACTACTTTGTCCTTTAATTCGTTCAGCATCTTCTTTTTTGATTTAAATAAAAAATGGCATGCCAATGAAATCTCATTTGCACGCCATTCTCATAAAATACCCGGAACGTAAGTTTCCTAAACCTACGCACCCATTATCTTTTCCCGCAAATACCTGCGGCTGTAAACACAACATGATCTCTTCTGCTACCCAGCCGGGAAGGATTCCTCCGCTATCCTCTTCCTCTCTCTCCAAGCCGTCTTCCCTAAAGAAACGAAGCAGGCTGAAAATTACTCCCCTCTGCTTACCCAACGCTATTTCCGTAACGCCCTTGCTCAAGCATCCGATAGTAACCGCGCGCCCCAAACTACAAAATGCGGCATAGCGCTTCCTGCTCCAACAGCGAAAGCGAATGATTTGTTTTGTAGAATAAGATTTACGCATTGCCACTATAATTTAGATTGACGGGCAAATATAAGAATAGTTTCCAAACAAAGAAAATGAAAACTCTGAAACGTTTAAGCAGTCCCTCTTTTTATAAAAAGAAAAAACGAATTTCTTATTTCCTGTAACATCCACATCATTTTCAACAGATAAAAAGACCAAAACAGTAACCTTCCCATCTACTGCTGCCGGAACTTTTCCGCATAATCACGCATCCGTCTTTTGCAATCCCCCGTTTTCCTTATTTTCTTTGCCAATCATCTCCAAGTATTCGCTGGGAGAACACTTTTCTATGCTTGCAAAATATCGGTAGAAGCTGGAACGGGATGTGAAGCCGCTTTTGAACATCAGTTCTTTCACTGTCAGCTCTCTACAATACTTGGACTGTTCCTTGAAGTATTGCAGGCGATTAAAATTGATATAGTCCCTAAACCCGGAGAAACCATTGTAATGCAAGACTTTATTCAATCGATTCTCGTTGGTCCCCAGATTCTCCAACAAGTCTTTCAATGAATACTGGGGATCTGTAAACGGAGCACATTCCTTCATCAAAGCATGTAACCGATTACTCAACTCAAGCACCACAGGTGAAACCTCTATTTCTTTCATCGCCTCAAGCTCTTCTGTCTTCAAGTCCTCAACCGGTGACGGTGGCAGTGAAAGGGGATTCTCATTGCGTATATATAATAAGTTCAGGCAAATAGTAGGCGCAATGACAATCAGGCCGAATAGATTAAAGCTCAAACCGCAAGTTCCCAACATCAACCAAATATACCCTGACATTATCATGCCATAACAAATCATATAAATAGTCATTGCTTTACTGTATTTTCTACGTAAAAGAAGCTTCCTATTAGAAAAAGGAAAAAGAAAATTAGCAGAAGGAGCAATAACACTAAGAATAAATAATACTAATCTGACAACAACGTCTTGATGCGATATATTCTCCCAGATACCGGAAAAAGAATCTATATCAGTATAATGTCCATTAAACAATTCGTAGCAACACGCAACACATATAATCAGAATTACAGGGATACATAAATTTATCACTCTTGTAGGAGATAACCATCCCGGTCGTAAAGAAGCTATCGGGAACAGTGAGAAAAATTGGAAAAAGATGACTGTCCGCACCATATGCCACAATGAAAGGTAATCAAGAGGCACTTCCGTAAAGCGTGGCATCTTTTCAACGTTCTTTCCAAAAAGCCAAATCCACTCCAGATTATCACATAAAAGAAGCAAAGATAAAGATATGGTTAAACATCCCCATGCGCGCTGAAGCTTATTGTCCGAAGAACGTACAAGAACAATAATTCCGGTAATCAAGCCAACGATGTCCGACAATATCTCAACATACAACGTAATGACACTAACCATCCCTTTTTAGGCAACAAAATTAACTTATTCCCTCTTATGAAAAAATAATCTTAGCATCAAAACATCGCCAACATTGATAAAATTTAATAAAATAAGAACTCAACAACTCCAAAATACATATTAAATCATTCCCGATTAACAAATAAAACGTCCCAATTTCACAAAAATAAGCAAAATGGGAAACATTTCATCCATACATTTTCCACCCTTTACTCTACAAAGAATACCTTTGTACACAAATTAAGTATTAACATTTATGATGCGATATCTAAAAAACATGGAGAAAGAGATTATTATTGATAACAAATTGGACGAAATCGCAAAAATCGCCCAATTCATCGAAGAATTAGGTATGTCATTGCAACTCCCTTCCGAAATCACGATGAGTATTAACCTTGCCATTGAAGAGGCGATTTCAAATATTATCCGATATGCTTACCCTACTGGAAAATCCGGTGAAATCACTTTACGGACTAATGCAGAATCGAATGCTCTCGTTCTCAAAATTATTGATGACGGCATTTCATTTGACCCGACTTCCAAAGCTCCTGAAATATTAGAACCATTGGAAACACGCTTAACTAAAGGATTAGGTCTTTTTCTTATTCGTCGTACCATGGACATCGTTGAATATCGCACTATAGGTTCAGAAAATCATTTAATTCTAACTAAAAAAATCAATCTGAACTTTAAGCCGGAAGCCAGTATGAAAACAAACCTTTGCCAGATAGAAGGAGTAACCATACTAGCCATTGAAGGACGACTGGATACGCTCAATGCCAGTGAATTCAATACAACCATACAACCACTTCTAGCAGGCCAAAATCCCAATATAATTATTAATTGTGAAGGGATGTCCTATATCAGCAGCTCAGGCTTACGTAGCTTTATCATGTTGCAAAAAAGTGTACAGCAACATAAAGGGCAACTTATAATAGAAGCTATACGGCCGGAAATCAAAACGATTTTTGATATGACCGGTTGTTCGTCTGTATTTACGATCCGTTAAATATTTCCACTTTATGAAGCGATTTCATACGATATGGTCTTTGGTGTTGCTGTTCCTGTTTCCTTTCTCTATAAGCAGGATTTCGGGTCAACCGATTATCCTCACTCCTAAATGGACAGCCCAAGCTCAGTTTGCCGGGTACTATATAGCTGAGAAAATGGGATTTTATAAAGAGGAGGGATTAGACGTGCATGTACATCACCCTTCATTGTCTGAGAGTTCATTCTCTTTTCTCAAATCGGGACGTTCTCAAGTAGTAGTTATGAACCTGTCGTATGCATTAATGGAACGGGCTTCCGGAACACCGGTCGTAAATATTATGCAAACATCACAGGAAAACAGTTTAATGCTGATCGGCCATTCACCATTAAAAGATTTATCTTCTTTACAAGGTAAAAAAATTGCAGTATGGAACCATCTCAGCCAAGAGTTACTCGATCAAATAGCTCAACATTATAATCTGCAGATAGAATGGATACGATTCAATAGCGGCATCAATATCTACCTTTCAGGAGCAGCCGATATTTGTTTAGTAGGAAGTTATAATGAATTTCCTCAACTGGCAGAATGCGGAATGGATATTGATTCTACACACATCATACGCTTTGCCGACTATGGATATAATCTGCCAGAAGACGGGCTCTATGTAACAGAAGAATTTTACCGACAAAATCCTGAAACTGTTCATAAATTGGTGAAAGCCAGTATACGCGGATGGCAATGGGCAAACGAACATCAGGAAGAAGCACTTGACATTGTCATGGAAGAAGTACATCGGCACAATATAGGTACTAACCGATACCATCAACGTAAAATGTTGGAAGAGGTATTGCGGTTGCAGGTAGATAAATTAAAAGGTAAACGTACTTACCAACTAAGCCGGGAAGGTTTTAATTGCGCCATTAAGAATCTATTCCCGGAAAATGCGCAGAATAACAACATACGTTATGAAGATTTTGTAAAATAAACCTCCTACTCAATGAAACACATATTCTTCAAATCCTTTGCTACCAAACTAAGTATCTGCATACTTTCATTCACTTTGATCATATTTACTGCAATCATGGTCTTTTTCTATACTTATAGTCGTGAGCGGACTACAGAGTATGCAATTAAACAAACACACGGACTGCTCAGCAATATGGCGACCAAAATCAGCAGTCAGCTGATGACTGTAGAAACTACCCTTACACAATCGATATGGATGCTGGAAGACAATTTAAATAACCCCGACTCACTCCGGCATATCATCACTTCGGTTGTAGAGAATAATGATCTCATCGTAGGAAGCGGTATTGCTTTCAAACCCGGCTATTACAAAGATAAAGGTAAATATTTTATGCCTTATGCTTCATTATCAAATGGGAAAGACGGAGAAATCACTTATCAATTATTAGGTAGTCAAAATTATGACTACCCTTGCATGGACTGGTATCTTATACCGAAATTATTAAAACAAAATTATTGGAGCGAGCCTTACTATGATGAAGGAGGTGGTAATTTTATCATGAGTACCTATTCTGTACCACTCTACGACAAGAAAGGGGAAGTATATGCCATCTTCACCGCCAACATTTCGCTATCCCAATTCACAGATATGGTAGGCGAGTTAAAGCCTTATGAATCCAGTTATACCTATCTTCTCAGTCGTAACGGAAGTTTTTTGACGCATGCCGACTTTAAGAAGATCATGAATGAAACGATTTTCTCCGAGGCTTTCAGCACACAAAACTCATATCAAGAGCAAATCGGACATGAAATGTTGGCAGGCCATACAGGGACTGTACATTTCAATAATAACGGAACTGACTCCTATGCATTCTATACAGCTATTCCCAATAGCGGTTGGTCTGTCTGTACCGTCTGTCCCAGCAAAGTAATTTTAAGTGATCTCGCGTCCACTTCACGTCAAGTCATATACATATTTCTTGCGGGTATGCTGCTACTATTCCTATTTATATATAGTACTATCCGTAGACTGGTTCGCCCTCTTGAAAAATTCTCTGAATCCGCTCGCCTTATTGCTACGGGGCGCTTCGATATCGAATTACCAACGGTCCGTTCAAATGATGAAATAAAAGATTTACACGACTCTTTGACATATATGCAACATTCTCTTTCAACCTATATATCCGAATTACGTCAAACGACAGCGACCAAAGAACGTATTGAAAGCGAATTATCCATTGCACGTGAAATACAGATGGGTATGATTCCCAAAATATTTCCACCGTATCCGGACCGCAATGATGTAGACTTGCACGCTATATTACAATCTGCAAAAGAAGTTGGTGGCGACCTCTATGATTTCTTCATAGACAATGACCATCTTTATTTTGTTATCGGAGACGTATCGGGCAAAGGCGTACCCGCATCACTTTTTATGGCTATCACCCGTAGCCTTTTCCGTACCCTATCCCAGCATGTAGATTCACCGGCAAAAATTGTTACCGAAATGAACAGTTCGATCTCCGATAATAATGAATCCAACATGTTCGTTACACTCATTGTAGGAATACTCAATCTAAATACCGGGGTACTCAAACTATGTAATGCAGGCCATAACCCACCTATATTAATTAGTCCCGACGAAAAGATAACTTTCTTGAAGTTTAATCCGCAACTGTTTGTAGGTATCAACGACCAGTATATATATACTGATGAAGAGATAATATTAAAGAAAGGAAGCAAACTTTTCCTCTACACAGACGGAGTAACAGAAGCAGAAAACACATCCAAAGAACTCTACGGAGAAGAAAGACTATCAGAAGTATTATCAGCGAATACTTCATCCGATGTTCGAACTACGGTAAATACGGTAGTTCAGTCAATATCGAATCATGTACAGGATGCCGAAACCAGCGATGACCTGACCATATTACTTATCCATTACGAACCCGAAAAACCGACCATTAAATAGCATAATCATGGAAAAAGAAATAAGAATAAAGAATAATCTTGATGAAATTGCCATATTAGCCAATTTCGTAGAAGAATTATGCAGTGAACTAGCCCTACCGGCAGAAGTTACTATGAATATTAATCTGGCATTGGAAGAAGCTGTTGCCAATGTGATTATGTATGCTTATCCGTCAGAAGAAGAACATGAAATACTATTAAAAGTATCCGATACAAACGAACAACTTATATTCTTATTAACAGATAAAGGTTTATCATTTGATCCTACCCAGGTAGCTGAAGTAGATCCGACTCTTCCTATCGAGGAACGTCCCATCGGCGGTTTAGGAATCTTCCTTATCCGGAGCATCATGAACGAAGTAACCTATCAACGTTTGGATAATGAAAACCAACTGATTATGAAGAAAAATATTAAGAACGAATAATAATCTTTACCATATACGTAATTAACAGCGACTGAATAAAGTATCGCTCCATGACTTTCATCCTTCAGGCACACACATCCCTACCTGATACATAATTGATTAGGCTGAATGATTCGGTAAATAGCTGAAAGATAAAATCATTCAGCATTCCATGGCAGATACTTTCCCATTCTCTTGAAAACTGAATCTTCCCATCGGTAAAGGTTCAGCATAATACATTGATAATCAAATAACAATTTGCAAACTGAAGGACTGAAAGAGTAATGGACGTTATTTTGTTTTCAAAGGAATTTCTATCAGTAAAATACAGTATTTGCCTAGATCATGGCAGAGACCGTAAAAAATCACCTCGGTGTTTTTAAAAAACATCGGGTTGATTGAAAAAAACATAAGGATGATTGTAAACAAACATACGGTCGATTGAAGACAAAGTTGCAGTCCTTTGTTTACAAACTCCTATCGTTTGCAGACAATCGACCGTAACTTTATAAAATATCTCCTATTGTATATCTATGCCCTTAGGACTATTTAATACAACGTTTATTTTTCAGGAATAAAAGGGTACTGATATTTTATTCTAGCCCCAACGATCCCTCCATTACCAACAGAAGGTTTACCTCCTCCCCCCGCATACATATATTTCATAACATATATACGTATGTACAAATAAGAATCTCCTATAGAATATCTTCCTATATAACCTTCATCATCCCGGACCGAGACCCTCCCTCTCCAACCTGTTTCAGGAATACTTTTTATATTGTACAATCCGTCAATCTTACCTAATTCTACAAATTCCCAACCAAAATCAACATTAACGAAATTATTCATATCGTCAATCATAATAGGATTACATTCATCCAAATATAATTTAGTTGCTGAATTTCTAGTATCATTTGTCATAGAAATCGCCACTGTTCCTTCCGGATCATTCGGAATCCCTTCAAATTCTCTATCTATACAACTACTTACTGTGAATAATAAAAAGAATAATCGTATGACTCTGGCGTTTCGTGTTAGAGAATAAAAGCTATATCCTTTATTAGTAACCATAGCATCATAACTTTCTTTTAATAAAAATAGATTTAAAGTATAAAATAACTCCTGATATAAACTCTCATAAATCAGAAGATATAGTAATAAGAAGCTGTAATCATTTTGTTAGTGTTGCATAACAAAATTAGAAATCAGATTAACATTACACACCACAATGGTTATATAATGTCAAAATTAATATATAAAAAGGAATTATACAAATAAAAAGAGAACTATTTAAAAGTAAAGTACACTTCCCCCATCAGAATCCGTATACTCCCGAAGCAAAACCTGCATATATTCAACAGCCTCTTTTAAACCTTCTTGCCCGCTATATCCATTGATGACAGCTAACAAATGTGTTGTGCCAAGTTCCATTTTGGTACGTTCGTTATCGCTGGTTGGTGTACCGATACCACCAATAGCATCCCGATAAACAGGCATACCTTCTATGTTCAGTTCTCCACGCCCGATTCCTTCGTAAGGCTCACCGGCTTTGCCGATACCCAAGACCAAAGTATCCCCCTGAATTTTATCGGCATCAAAGCCGCCGATGGAATACCCTGAACGAATAGAAACCAAATTTATCAAATCTACCAAAGTATCTATTTGATATAGGGGAATACCACGCAAGATTCTCCTGCACAGAGCCTCCGAAGAGGGACGATATCGGCTCGGATCTTTTCCACATTTCTTATAAGCCGTACGAGTGGCTTGGATAGCAGGCATATCTTTGATGGAATCCAACGTATATTTCTTTTGGTACTCGATTGTAAACTCATTTATCGTTTTCCACAAGTCCTCACTATAAGGAGTATTCTTCACTTTCGCATATATAGCCGCACCTGCAAAATCAGGGCAAGCATGTTTTATTTCATCGGAAACTTTAATGTGTATCATAATAAATTAATCAAATATCATTCAACATAATGCCGGAAAGTATCCTTCCCGACTGTACGCCCAAACGACGGGCGGAGAAAAACTGTTCGTGATTCGTATAAGTACAGATTCCGGCTATCTCTATATGATGGGTGGAAACTCCCATACCTTCCAGCTGCATCCAGTTGGCTTTCCACAAATCAATATGCCATTTACCCGTTTCGCTATTCTTCATAGAAATATGACACATATCAAACCCGGCATCATGGAAAGATTGCCACACTTCCTCCCCTACTTCAAATGCCTCCAAAGAGATAGAAGGGCCGATACAAGCCAAAACATCTTGCATATCAGTATGATAAATCTGTTGCATAAGCAGCAAAGTTTTCCGAAGAATATACTGTACCGTACCTCTCCATCCGGCATGCACCACAGCTATTACTTGATTCACCTTATCGCATAATAAAATGGGGACACAATCGGCAGTAGAAACACAAATACAATAACCGGGCACATTTGTAATCAAAGCATCTATACCGTTCAATCGTTTCTGCTTCTTTGTCTCAGGAAGTTCATCAAAGGTATTCGTTATAATTCCCACACAAGCACTATGTGTCTGATATGGTATAAGTAACTGTTTGGGAATGACGGACAACGAATTTAAAAGGATTTCCTGATTCCGGCAAACAAATTCCGATTCATCTCCGGAATAAGGGGAACAATTAAAACTTTCATAAGCTCCTTTGCTGTATCCACCCTGACGAGTCGTCACAAAATGAGAAATGTTGGGACACGAACGTTTCAAGAGTTCAAATCCCAACATTTTATTATCTTCCGTTACAGGTATCATTTTCCGTTATCTTCGTCGTCCCAATCTTCCTCTTCATATTCGTAATCGAAATCATCATCAACTTCTTCTTCATACTCATATTCAAAGTCTTCATCCTCTCCTTCATCTTTCAATTCTTCCTGCAATTTGCTTATATCCTTTGCACGATGAACAATTGTTTCCGCCTTTCCGCCTTCTATTTTATTACTTTCCTTGTTCAACTCAGTCCACAAAATATCTTTCAGAGCAGAAATGCCCAAGCCTGTTACAGAAGAGATAAAGATATAAGGAATACCCGTCGGAAGTGTTTTTTCTATCTCTTCCATCAGTTCTTCATCCAACATATCACTTTTTGTAATGGCCAGCACCCGCTGTTTGTCCAACATTTCCGGATTAAACTGCGTCAGCTCGTTCAGCAAGATTTCATATTCACGGGTAATATCGTCACTATCGGCCGGAACCATGAACAGTAACAACGAATTACGCTCAATATGCCGTAAGAAGCGAAGTCCCAAACCTTTACCTTCACTTGCCCCTTCTATGATACCCGGAATATCCGCCATAACGAATGACTTGCCGTCACGATATGACACGATTCCGAGATTAGGTTCAAGCGTAGTGAACGGATAATTGGCAATCTTAGGTTTAGCCGCAGAAACAACCGACAGTAAAGTAGACTTTCCCGCATTCGGGAAACCTACCAGACCAACATCTGCAAGAAGTTTTAGTTCAAGAATCACCGTTAACTCCTGCATCGGTTCGCCCGGCTGTGCAAAACGCGGTGCCTGACGGGTAGCAGTACGAAAGTGCCAGTTACCCAAGCCACCTCTACCACCTTTCAGAAGCACAACCTCCTGTCCATGCTCGGTAATATCACAAACATATTCTCCTGTTTCGGCATTATAAACAACTGTACCGCAGGGAACTTCAATCACCTTGTCTTCGCCATCCTTGCCAAAGCTGCGTCCTTTACTACCGGATTCACCGTGACCGGCAAAGACATGACGTTCGTATTTGAGGTGAAGTAGCGTCCAATAATTGCGATTTCCACGAAGAATCACATGACCTCCTCTACCGCCATCGCCCCCGTCCGGTCCACCGTTAGGAACAAATTTCTCACGCCTCATATGCGTAGAGCCTCTGCCGCCCTTACCGGAACGGCAATATATCTTTACGTAATCAACAAAATTCGATTCAGCCATCTTCTTTCTTTATTATAAACTTTCTACCGCCTTTACAATATCTGTAAAAATTCCATCTACAGAGCCAAGTCCGTTGATATGTTGATACTTGCCATCTTCCTTATACCAATCTTTCAACGGAGAAGTTTGCGTATTATATACTACCAGACGTTTTTTAATTGTTTCTTCATTATCGTCCGCACGACCGGAATCTTTTCCACGTTTAACAAGACGGACCATTAATTCATCTTCAGGAACATCAAGGTCAATCATAATAGAAACATCCTGTCCTCTGTCTTTCAACATCTTCTTCAACGCCTCAGCCTGTGCGATTGTTCTTGGGAAACCATCAAAAATAACTCCTTTACTGTCTTCAAATGAATCGAATACACTTGCAAGAATATCAATCATCAATTCATCCGGAATCAGCTGACCGTTATCGATATAACCCTTTGCCGTTTTACCCAGTTCCGTACCGTTCTTTATTTCAGCACGAAGCACGTCGCCTGTTGAAATGTGGTTAATACCGAACTTTTCTACAATACGTTCACTTTGTGTTCCCTTTCCTGAACCGGGAGCACCGAAAATTACAATGTTCAACATCTTTTTACTTCTCTATTTGATTTGATTTGTATTTATTCCACTACTGTATAAATGTCCCGATAGTTACGTCCATAACCGTCATAATCCAATCCATAACCTACGATAAAGTCATTTGGGATTTCCATTGCCACATAGTCAATATCAAGTTTAACTTTCAGCTTTTCCGGCTTTACCAATAAGGTCGCAATCCGGATTTCTTTCGGATTACGCGTGCCAAGTGTCTCCAGCAAACGTTGCATTGTCAGACCCGTATCGACAATATCCTCCACGATAACAACCGTCCGATCCGTAATATCTTCCGACAATCCCATTACCTCTTTAATAACACCGGTAGAAGCAGTGCCCTGATAAGACGCTAGTTTGATAAAAGATATCTGACAAGGTATATCGATATGCCGCATCAAATCGGCAGTAAACATGAATGAGCCATTCAATACACTTAAAAACAAAGGATTGGCATCCTTCAAATCCCGGTTTATCTCATTAGCTACCCTTTTTACTTCTTTCAGAATGGAGCTTTCCGGTATAGATACAGAAAACTCTTTATCCTTTATTTTTATAGTTCCCATAAGACGGTTGATTTTTAGTTGCCACAAAAGTAGTATTTTTTGTGCAAAGAAACACAAACTTACTTCACTTTTATATGGTCAAACCCTTTTCCATAAACACCAATTACAGCACTCTGCGAAACAAAGGCGTCAGGATCTATTTCTTTTATCAGATGAAAAATGATTTCGGATTCTCTTCTTTTGGCAAGTACAAACATCATTTTGACCTCCGCACCTGTGTAACAACCCGTCCCGTCAATGAACGTAACACCACGGTGAAGATCTTTATTGATATGCTGCCCTATCTCCATATATTTTGAAGAAATAATAAAGAACTGTACAGACTGTCTTGCACTATATACTACGCGGTCCACAGCAAAGCTGGAAACGAACAATGTGACATAACCATACAAAACCTTTTCCCAGTCGAGTAAGACAAAATAACTGGAAGTAATGATTATCAAGTCGCAAACCAACATGACCGTGCCAAACGTAATCTCACGATATTTATTAACAATGGCAGCTATTATATCCGTACCTCCCAAACTGCCGTTAGCGGAAAAAGCACAGCCGATACCGGCCCCACAAAACGATCCTCCCAAAATACAAGCCATGAAAGGTTGGTCCTGAAGCAGGGTAAGATCTTTAGTATACTCTTGAGTAACCGACAAAAAGAACGTCAGGGTGAATACGGAGAAGATTGTTTTCAGACAAAAACGGAAGCCCAGTATCTTTAACGCTACTAACAAAAGAATAAAATTCAGGCAAAAATAAACATACTTAACCGGAAGCCCTGTGGCAAAATAAACTACTGAAGCAATTCCCGGCACACCTCCCGTAGTAATCTCATTCGGTAACAAGAATACAGTCCACCCGATACCGTAAAGTAATATCCCCAAAGTAATTGTCAAATAGTCCCTTACCATACGGTAACGATATTGTTTTCCGAAGATGATTTCCTCTTTCTTTTCTGCTTCCATAGCTGCTGTGTTTAAGTTCATAGTATTACGCGACAAATGTAGCAAAACAATGGAAACATTGTATTATTTTCCAATATAAATTCAACAAAAATAAAAGAAGCTACACGAATCACCAAGTCTTTGCAATCTTCTTACCTTATAAGATAATATCTGCAAGCCATAAGCATACTTTTCATCCTGCCGGACTATCAACAGTTTCTTACCGATGAAACAAAGTATTTTTAAAAGATGCACAAAGATAACGCAACCATGCTAAAAATCAAATAGTTATAAAACATCTTTTTTAGCAAAGTCGGAAAAGGAAGCAAATAAAAGCACATTTGGGCGGGAGTTACGTTACCAAATCGTAACTCGCCCCAAATCGTCGCCAAAAGTAAATCAATAGCTTGTATTTCAATCTTTTGCACACTTTTGCATAACATCAAATAGCTCAACAGTAATTAAATTTGTAACTAAAAAAAGTTGAGTTATGAGAAGTACATTCAAAGTGTTATTTTACACAAAGAACCAGTCAGTAAAGAATGGTAAGGCACCGATTATGGGCCGTATCACCATCAATGGAA
>OHAE01000126.1_pt1 | contig 68447 bp, 52 predicted proteins | sample 1577061 | NCBI WGS metagenome assembly OHAE01 (sample SAMEA3541535, study PRJEB24748) | human gut metagenome | biome: human gut; feature: human-associated habitat; material: faeces | place: China | collected 2012
CAGACTTGTATCGTCACTGGGACCTGTATAGACGATTCTGCATGAAATATCTTTGCCTTCTTCGCGGGCATGGTTAATGGCTCTTGCAAGGGGGGCAATCTTAATGAAGTTGGGACGTGCGCCGGCTACTATGCATATTTTCATATCTTCTCTGATTTAGTGTTGCACAAAAGTACATTATCTTTCGGAATTATGCCTTATCTTTGTAGCAGAAAATAATAAGAACTATGCCTACATTCGTACAGATATTAGAGTTTATAGGAACTTTTGCTTTTGCTATCAGTGGTATCCGATTGGCATCGGCAAAAAGGTTTGATTGGTTTGGAGCATACGTAGTGGGAGTGGCTACGGCTATCGGTGGCGGTACAATCCGTGATCTTCTTCTGGATGTAACTCCCTTTTGGATGACAAATCCCATTTACCTGATTTGCTCGGCTTTGGCCTTGTTATGGGTTATTTTGTTCGGGAAGAATCTGATTCATCTTCATAACACCTTTTTCATATTCGACTCTATCGGTCTGGCGTTGTTTACAGTCGTCGGCGTTGAAAAGACGCTTGCTTTGGACTATCCGGTATGGGTAGCTGTCATCATGGGTACTATAACCGGTGCGGCAGGAGGAGTGATACGTGATATCTTTATCAATGAGATACCGTTGATCTTCAGAAAAGAGATTTATGCCATTGCCTGTGTTGTGGGCGGTATGGTTTACGGTCTTTGCCATTGGATAGGTATGGATACTATATTGACACAGATTATCAGTGGAGCCGGTGTGTTTATGGCACGTACTTTGGCGGTGAAATATAAGATTTGCCTGCCCATCCTGAAAGGTGAGAGTGCGGAGGAACAAACCCCTGAAAAATAGACAAAGAATACTTGCGTCCCGATAATATTTGAGACGCGAGTATCTTAAAATTGTTCCAATACCTGAATTCTTTTCTCAATAGGGGGGTGGGTGGCAAATAAACCGCTAAGTCCGCTAAGCGCACTACTAGCTTGCTTGCCGGGATGCTGGATGAACAGTTGTGCCACATCTTCCCGCTTTACAGCTTCGATATCCGGATCGGCAGATATTTTCCGGAGTGCACTTGCCAATGCCAAAGGATTCTTTGTCATCTCGGCAGATCCCGCATCGGCAAGATATTCTCTTTTTCTGGAAATAGCGAAACGCATGAGGGTAGCGAAGAAATAGCCGATAGCGGCAACCAACATGGCAAGCAGAATGATAATAACGGCTCCTCCGTTCTTGTCATTTTTATTACTTCTGGTAAAAGAGGAATAATACGCGGAACGTAATGCTATTTGTGCAATCATAGAGAAGATGCCGACAAAAACAATGGAAATGATGAGCAGACGTACGTCATGGTTACGGATATGTGAAAGTTCATGAGCGATAACTGCCTCTAATTCCGCATCTTCCAGTTTGTCTATGATACCTTTTGATAAGGTTACCGTATAGGTACTTTCATTAATTCCGCTTGCGTATGCGTTCAATGAATCATCGTAAATAATGTTGATTTTAGGCATTTTCATTCCCTGACTCATGCAAAGGTTCTCAACCAGATTATACACACGGGGATTGTTTTTACGTTCAAGAGGTTTAGCTCCTGTTGCCGAATTTATAATGCTGGTATTGGCAAAATAGGCGATAAGAAACCAAATAAGCACTCCGCCGATAACGTAAGGTAATATATGCACGAACATTGCCGTAGTATATGTCAGTAGTTGGGAAGTGGTGACTTCGTCATCCTGAACTGCCAATAAATGCAGCAGGTAACAGAATAAATAAGTCAGGCCTACCACGAGGCAAGGAAATAAAATTAATAAAAGCAGTGAACGGAAGTTGTTCCTGCTTTTTTGGGTTTGAATACCTATATATTGCATTTTTTACGATAGATCACAGTTAAAACTTGATTTTGGGCGCTTCTTCAAGGTTAGCTCTTTCCGTACCTAAGTCGAACATCATTTCTTTGTGGAAACCAAACATTCCGGCGATAAGATTGGAGGGGAAAGTCTGTACGGCGTTATTGAGCTCTCTGGTAGCAGAGTTAAAGTAACGGCGAACGGCTGCCAACTTGTTTTCTATATCGGATATTTCTCCTTGTAACTGCAAGAAGTTTTGATTGGCTTTTAAATCGGGATATGCTTCAAGGGTGATTTTTAATCCTGCCAATGCAGAGCTGAGAGCATTTTCTGCAACAATTTTATCATCAATGCTTTTGGCGTTGATGGCACCGTTTCGTGCATTGACTACACGGTCTAACGTTTCTTTTTCATGAGCCGCATAACCTTTTACTGTTTCAACAAGCTGTGGCACAAGGTCGTGGCGTTGTTTTAGTTGAACATCAATATCGGCGAAAGCATTTTCACGATTGTTTCGTAGTTTAACCAAGGTATTGTACATGGAAACTATAATGATAGCTAAAAGGGCAATTATGCCAACAACGATCCATACTGTCATAACTTAATTTTGTTTTTGGTTAATAATAGATGAGTCAAAAGTAGTATAATAATGTGGAAAGTGGGCTTTATCCATTAATAAAAAATATTAATACTCTGACTATTCATGTTTAAATTCTATTCGGTGATATTCTAATGGTTGCCGGGTATGGCATTTTCGATATTTTTTTATGGTTATTTAGAGTGTAAGCATACGGTCGATCATTTACAAACGATAGGAGTTTATGAACAAAGGACCGTATCTTTGTCTACAAACGACCTGATGTTTTATAAATCACATAAGAGGGCGTTGCCTGTTGCCCAAAAGAGTGATGGCTAACGCTCAAAGGGGCGTTAGCTTACATCTACGGGAGCGTAAGCCAACACTCCCTTAGGCGTTTTAGCTTGCTTATTTTACTGATTCAGCTGTTTCAACTTTTACTTAGACTTGCCTTCACCTTAGCACTATTTACTCTTATATTATTGATTACTATTTAATTAAAGTGAAGGCACTTTTTTGTGAACTGCACCCCAAAAGTTGGGCGATGATTTTGTCGGAAATAGAATCTATGTGGTGGAAATGGTTTAGATAAAGTTTATTTCTATAACTTAAGTGTGATTTGCATTAGTGGTTTCTACACCTAAAAACTGTTTTTTTAGGGTATAAAAATGTTCAAAAAGTGAGAATTGTCAATTATCCCCCCTTTTATTGACGAAAATAAGGTTATCGTAATATATAACTATTCGTAACATTGCATCGAGAGAATTAAAAAATATTATTGATTAAAAGGAGGGACGGTATGAAAAGTGTTAGTTTTAGAAAAGACTTGTTAAGTATACAAGAAGAGCTACTGAGATTTGCCTATAAATTGACAGCAGACAGAGAAGAAGCAAATGACCTGTTACAGGAAACTTCATTGAAGGCGTTGGATAATGAAGACAAATATATACCAGACACAAACTTTAAAGGTTGGATGTATACCATTATGCGTAATATATTCATCAATAATTATAGAAAAGTAGTACGCGACCAGACATTTGTAGACCAAACAGATAATCTATATCATTTGAGCCTTCCGCAAGACTCGGGTTTTGACAGTACGGAAGGTGCGTATGATATCAAAGAAATTCACCGGATAATGAATGCACTTCCAAAAGGATATAAAATCCCGTTTGCCATGCATGTTTCCGGATTTAAATACCGTGAGATTGCCGATAAGCTGAATTTACCTTTGGGTACGGTTAAAAGTCGTATTTTCTTTACCCGTCAACGATTACAAGAACAACTAAGAGATTTTGTAGAATAGTTTCATATAATAATAGTAGTATTTTGTTGTGATAAGGAGTAAGTCGAAGTGATTTCGATTTGCTCTTTTTTATTGTAATAAGGGGAAGATGCCAACCATATTTCTTCAAGTTACAAAGTTATAAATATTAATCAAAAATCCTAGTGCAAAAGATTCTTTTTTGACAATATGATATAAAACATTAATATTACGGTGAAAAATATAGCATTTTTAGATGAATTGTTATTTGTGTTTTGCTATATTTGTAGAAGAATGTTTTTAACCTTGTTCTTTGTTACCTTTTAGACCTTTATACGATTATGAAAAAGGAAATCAAATTCAGTCTTGTTTACCGAGACATGTGGCAATCTTCAGGAAAGTACCAGCCTAGAGCTGACCAATTGGCACGTATAGCACCTGTAATTATTGAAATGGGATGTTTTGCCCGGGTGGAAACAAACGGTGGAGCATTTGAGCAAGTGAATCTGCTTTATGGAGAAAATCCGAATAAAGCCGTGCGTACTTTTACCAAACCGTTTAATGAAGCGGGGATACAGACGCATATGCTTGATCGTGGTTTGAATGCACTTCGTATGTATCCTGTTCCCGCAGATGTGCGTAAACTTATGTATAAGGTTAAAAAAGCACAGGGAGTGGATATTACACGTATATTTTGTGGATTAAATGAAGTAAGAAACATCATACCTTCCATAAAATATGCATTGGAAGCCGGAATGATTCCGCAGGCTACTCTGTGTATTACGTTCTCACCGGTGCACACAGTAGAATATTATTCAGAGGTTGCCGATAAGTTGATTGAGGCGGGAGCACCGGAAATCTGTTTAAAGGATATGGCAGGAATCGGTCGTCCGGCAATGTTGGGTAGGCTGACAAAGTCTATCAAAGAAAAACATCCGGAGGTAATCATCCAGTATCACGGACACTCCGGTCCCGGATTGTCGATGGCTTCTATTCTTGAAGTTTGTGAGAACGGTGCGGATATTATAGATGTGGCAATGGAGCCTATGTCATGGGGAAAAGTCCATCCGGACGTAATCTCCGTTCAAGCGATGTTGAAAGATGCAGGTTTCCAAGTGCCGGAGATTAATATGAAAGCATATATGAAAGCCCGTAGCTTGACTCAAGAATTTATAGATGACTTCTTAGGTTACTTTATGGACCCGACTAATAAACACATGTCTTCCTTATTACTTGGATGCGGACTTCCGGGAGGTATGATGGGGTCGATGATGGCAGACTTGAAAGGCGTTCATTCCGGTATAAATTTGATATTGAAAGGTCAAAACAAACCGCCTATGAGTCTTGATGACTTATTGGTGATGTTGTTTGATGAAGTTGCCTATGTATGGCCGAAGTTGGGTTATCCTCCATTAGTTACTCCTTTCAGCCAATACGTGAAGAATGTATCGTTGATGAATGTGATGCAATTAATAAAAGGAGAAGAACGTTGGACAATGATTGATAATCATACTTGGGATATGATTTTGGGAAAGAGCGGACGTTTACCGGGAGAACTTGCTCCTGAGATTGTAGAGCTGGCAAAATCCAAAGGATATGAATTTACAGATGCAGATCCGCAATTGAATTATCCGGATGAACTTGATACTTACAAGAAGGAAATGGATGAAAACGGTTGGGAATATGGTCCGGATAATGAAGAATTGTTTGAATTGGCTATGCATGACCGTCAATACCGCGACTATAAATCCGGTGTAGCCAAGAAACGTTTTGAGGACGATTTGCAACATGCCAAAGATGCGGCAATGGCGAAGAATGGATTCTCTGAAGAAGAAATAAAGAAAGTGAAGCGTGCTAAGGCCGATCCTATTGTTGCTCCTTCCAAAGGTCAGGTACTTTGGGAAGTTGCAGTTGAAGGTCCTTCTACAGAACCGTTCATCGGACGTAAATACCAGCATGACGAAGTATTCTGTTATCTTTCTACTCCATGGGGTGAATATGAGAAAGTGATAACAGGGTTCACCGGACGTATCGTTGAAGTTTGTGCCAAACAGGGTGCTATCCTTAATAAGGGCGATGTGATCGCATATATTGAGCGAAGCGAAATATTTGCTTAAAATATAGAAGGGGAGGATTCATTGGTAATTGGAATCTCCCCTTTATTATATTATTTATTGTTGAAATTTGACCGTTTGCATTCCTACAAGTTTATCGTATCTCCCACCGAAAGGGCGATGATATACTAATATCATATATTCGTTTTCCGTCTCATAAAAGTTTCCTGCAGCTGGTCCTGTCTCGCCTTTTGTGCTTCCGTCCGGAACAAATAAATACATATAATTATATGCTCCCTGTTTTAGCAATTGTACACTTTCGTAAGCATGTGCTTCAGGATTGTAAGTCAGCTTGTAGGAAGGAATAAACCTGTCATTGGTAAATTCTCCTTGCAGATAGAAGTTACCTCCCGTCAGAGGTTCTTCCCAATCCAATGTAAAATGCACAAATAGGTAATCAGCTTCGGTTTCATTGTCTTCGGCAAGGTTATAACGGATATAAAATCTTCCATTCTGATCTACATCAAAACTATAATTTCTTCTGGCTTCATCAGGAAACAGAACAGCATGGTAGTAAGGATCAAAGAAACGAATATAGTCTACACCTTGTGTGGCATAGTGCACGTTTGTTATTTCAAAACGGCGGTACTCATTGCCTGCATCAAATATAAGGTTTTGATTGTGGACATACTGTAATAATCCGGGAGATTGGTAGGTCGGAGTAATATTCGTTACCATATTGTCCCATCGCTGATTTTGGAATACTTGTACTTTCAATTCGTTGAAAGGATTACTGATACTGTATCCACTATAGTTTATGTTGAAACTTACCTGTTGATGCGATGCATTTGTGTCAATATCTGTGTTACTGCTTACTGTTGCTGAGACACCTACTTGTTTTTCGATAACAGAAAAACAAGCGTTAAGAATTGGCTTGTCATTTTCATTGTCGTCATAAACGGTCAATATATAATTGCCTGAAGCTGTAATCTGAACATCGTCATTGGGCAGAAAAAGCTTGTAATGCGTATATTGCATGGTGGTATTGAATGAATTCTTATAGTCATCTATCGTATTGTTATTAAATCCGTTCAGGTATTCGATTTCCGAAAGACCTGAGGGGCTCCAGTCTGCATTGCAATGTGTTATTTTATAAATATAGCGGTGATATTGATGGGTTAGCTCATCAAAAGATATTTCGAGGTAATCTTCCGGATTTAAACTCACAATGGGAGGGGCCATCCAGTCTCCGTTGGCAATGACCTGTATTGTTTTTACGTCCGGTACCAGAATCTCATTACGCTGGGCTTTTGCCATAAAAAGGGTAAAAGATAATAAGAATATCGTGATATAGGTTCTCATAAGCTTTTTGTTTATTAAAACACAAATGTAGGCAAAAAGATTATGTATATTATGTGAAAAGTCTCAATTTATTCAATAAATATAGTATATTTACAGATAAAAGGATTAGGAATTGTATATGCAGAGAAGATTCTTCTTATGGGTTTGTTTATGTCTGCCTGTTTTGTCGTGGGCTGATGAAATAAATTATCTGAAAAGAGATAGTCTTGAGATTGTCATCCTTTTAGAGAAAGGAAAGAACTTGGAACCTACAGAAAGTCGTGTCCTTTTTTTTGCAAAACATTTTATAGGCGTTCCTTATAAATCGGGAACTTTAGAGCAGAAAAAAGAGGAGCGGTTAACTATAAATTTGAGAGAACTGGATTGTACAACGTTTGTAGAAACAGTCTTGGCGTTGACTTTGGCAAGTAAGGAAGCGAATACTGATTTTAATGGTTTTGTGTCCGCATTACGTAAAATCAGGTATCGTGATGGAGTAGTAGACGGCTATTGTTCACGTCTCCATTATTTTACGGATTGGGCCCAGGATAATCAGAATAAAGAGTTGATTTTGGATGTTTCCGATGAGTTGAGCGAAAAGCTTTGTATAGAAACTCCAAATCTAAATTACATGTCTTCACATTGCTCTGACTATCCCCGTTTAAAAGATAATCCTGCAAATTTGCAGAAAATAAAGGAACAGGAGCGGCGTTTATCTCGTTTGGCGGTGATGTCCATACCAAAAGAATTATCAGAATTCTCGAAAATATTGGATAAGATAGCAGATGGAAGTATCGTTGCATTGACAACGGCGATTGAAGGACTTGATGTCTCTCATTTGGGATTTGCCGTTCGTTATAAAGGTGAGATACATTTATTACATGCTTCATCTGTGCATAAGAAAGTTCTGATAGATCCGCTTTCTCTGGAAGAATATCTACGAAGACAAAAGCAAGTTTCAGGAATACGGGTTTTAATGATGTCTCTTTGATTTGTTTTTCGGCTTTTGTTCCATCGGTGGGAATGGTTCGATTAGTTTCATCAGTCTTAATATTTGTTGTTGTCGTTTTAGTAAATAAGGTGTAGGTTTACCGGAATTGAAACGGATCGGATTGGGTAACGAAGCGGCAATTAAAGCGCATTGTCCTGCTGTTAGTTTTTGGGCTGTGGTATTGAAGTGGTATTTGGCAACGGCTTGTGCACCATAAATACCTTTTCCCATTTCAATGGAATTGAGGTATACTTCCATGATGCGTTCTTTAGACCAGCATAATTCGATTAATACTGTGAAGTAAACCTCAAATCCTTTTCGCACCCATGATGATTTGGGCCATAGGAAAACATTCTTGGCAGTTTGCTGGCTGATTGTACTGGCTCCTCGTTTCTTTTTTCGATTCTCGTTTTCTTTTACTGCTTTTTGTATTTCAACGAAATCAAATCCATTGTGAGTGGCAAAGCGGTTATCTTCTGATGCGATGACTGCCATTGGTAACTGTTTTGAGATCTCATTGAGAGAAACCCACGTGTGTTTTAGATTAGGTTTTTCTCCATGTATAATTTGCTCGGTGTAACGAATTGTCATAAGTGGAGTGATATAGACAGGAATAAAGCGATAGGCTATAACTGCTAATATCGTTGAAATGAAAAAAAATAGTAATAGGTTTCTTATAAATCGTAGAATTTTTTTGAACATTGTTCTATATATCTTGAATGTGCTTTTACAATTATAAATCGTTTTATCAAGGAGGATATTGCTAACTCCTTGGAAAAACGATTTATTGAGTTAAATATTTGAATGAAATTCTGCTTTACCCATTGGCTTCAGCTTCGGCATCTTTGATCATTTGTTCGCTGGCGTACATGTATATTTCCACCCGTCTGTTTTGCGCGCGTCCAACTTCGGTTTCATTACTTGCAACAGGATCACTCCAGCCTTTCCCTTCAACATATTTAAATTGACTGCCGGATACTCCCATGCTTCTTAAATAGTTTTCAACGGCTTGTGCACGTCTGGTAGAAACAGTTTGATTGGCTTCAAAAGTACCGACATTATCTGTATATCCGTATATGGCAATGTCCATGGTCGGGTTTTCTTTTAGAATATTGGCAAAACGGGATAATGAGTTCTTTGCGTTGGTACTCAATGTACTGGAGTTAAATCCGAACAGAATACCCGAATCAAAAGTTACTTTTACGGCTTGAAGGCCGTTGGAATCGGTAATTTCCTGCACTTGAGCACCTTCTATGGCTTTTGCCTGCGCGGCAGCTTTATCCATCTTTTTACCTATGAGTACTCCTGTTGTAGCACCGATTGCTGTGCCGACTGCTGCTCCTATCGCTGCTCCTTTACCTTTTCCAAAAAGTGCTCCGATGCCGGCTCCCACTGCTGCACCGCCTCCTCCACCAATCATACCGCCTTTGGCAGTATTGGTCATTCCGCAGCTGGCTAATAGTATAGCTGCGCTTAAAATAATCGATAATGTTTTAATCTTTTTCATATTATCATACGTTTAAATTGTGATAATTAGTATTTCAGAGTAAAAACAGCACAAAGATAGTGATGTTAATAACTCCTTGTATAGCTTGATATAATTTTATTTTATATAGATTGTTCATAGTTGTTACAATACTTAATATTATATATGGCATTTTATTATAAAAGGGATGATATTTCAATGAATAATTTAATAAGTAGTTATAAAGTATTGTCTATTCGCGATTTATTTTTTATATTTGCAAATATGCTACTCAAGCATATTTTTAAGATTCACGCGTGTAAGACGACTTTTATTGTAAATCTCTTGTGAGAGATTCTTTTTAAACTTTCCTTATTCTGGTTAGTTTTTGATATAGACATAGTATTAATTTAGATTCAAGATTGAGCTTATGAATGAGAGCAATTTATTGAATTATACCACATCTCAATTGAGAAAAGTGTATAATAGGAATTTTCCCTGGTTGGTAGCATTAGCTACAGAATGTACTGATATAACGCAATTTACGGAGGAATTACGTATCTATATAAAGAATAAAGATAATCCGGCGACGGAACAGATTTTAATTATGCTTGATTATGAAGGAAAATCTGTTTATGAACTTTCTATGGGTAAGCAATTAGATATCAATTCATTTGCCCATTTATGGAACTTCTTGAAAGGTAACTTATCAGACAGTATTGCTACAGATATATTACTTGATTTCTATCATTTGTTCTCACGAATGGAAAATCCTTTTTATATAGTTCCGGATAAGAAATTATTAAAGCGATGGGTGAGACGATGGGAAACCGGATTGGATGAGGAAGTGATGGGAATAAGAAAAAGAAGTAAAGATCGGATTATTCGTTGTCTTATAAAGAAAATAGAACGTAGAACAAGCCTACACTCCAAATATCTTTTTCCGGAGGGGCTTTGTTATGAAGAGAAATATTCCATCGTGTTGAAATGGTGGGATGAAGCACGTTTTCATTTGGCTATGGCGATAAAAAGCCCTACGGAGTTAAATTGGTTTTTAGGTGAATCTTTGTCTGCTGAAACAATGTCTGTATTGGCTTCTGCACGTAAAAAAGGAATACCGTTCTTTGTAACTCCGTATTATTTGTCATTATTGAATATTGAGCATGAAGGCTTTGATGATTCCACCATACGTACTTACATTGTCTATTCCCGCAATCTGGTTGAGACGTATGGTCAGATTCGTGCTTGGGAAAAAGAGGATGTGGTTGTTGGGGGAGAACCGAATGCCGCTGGTTGGTTATTACCGGAAGGACATAATATTCATCGTCGTTATCCGGATGTGGCTATTTTAATTCCGGATTCGATGGGACGGGCTTGTGGTGGATTATGTGCATCTTGTCAGCGTATGTATGACTTTCAAAGCGAACGCCTGAATTTTGATTTCGAATCTTTGAAGCCCAAAGAAACATGGGATAAGAAACTGAGAAGGTTGATGCATTATTTTGAGGAAGACACGCAGTTGAGAGACATCTTGATAACAGGTGGTGATGCGTTGATGAGCCAAAATAAGACATTACGTAATATACTTGAAGCTGTTTATAAAATGGCATTGCGTAAGAAGAAAGCTAATGAAGGACGTCCCGATGGAGAAAAGTTTGCCGAATTGCAAAGAGTGCGTTTAGGTACAAGATTATTAGCTTATTTGCCATTGCGTGTCAATGAAGAATTAGTTTCTATCTTGAAAGAATTTAAGGAAAAAGCCTCTGCCATAGGAGTGAAATCTTTTATTATTCAGACCCATTTTCAATCTCCGTTAGAAGTTACTCCCGAAGCTAAAAGAGCAATAAAAAGTATTCTTTCCGCAGGTTGGATTATTACTAATCAATTGGTTTATACGGTAGCTGCTTCCCGTAGAGGACATACGGCCAAACTGAGACAAGTTTTGAATTCAGTAGGAGTTATTGGATATTATACTTTTTCCGTAAAAGGCTTTGAGGAGAATTATGCCATGTTTGCTCCCAATAGTCGTTCGATGCAAGAGGCTAAAGAAGAGAAAATATTTGGTCTTGTTCCCTCGGAAAAAGAAGAAGAACTTTTGACGGCAGTACAGGGCAAAAGGTTATTATCTGAAAGTATGAATCGTTTTTTGAAGGAGAATCAATTGCCTTTTGTTGCGACGGACAGAAATGTCCTTAATTTACCGGCAATAGGTAAAAGTATGACTTTTACTACAGTAGGGATTACTGAAGAAGGAAAACGCATATTAAAATTTGAACATGACAGAGGAAGGAAGCATAGTCCGATTATAGACCGGATGGGAGAAGTATATATTGTTGAAAATAAATCTATTGCAGCCTACTTATCACAGTTGGCATCTATGGGAGAGGATGTAGAGGAATATACTTCCATTTGGGATTATTCTAAGGGAGTGACGGAACCTCGTTTTAAAGTCTATGAATATCCTCCTTTTGCTTTTAAAACTACGGAAAAAATGACTAATCTACGACTTGACTGAGTGGTGTTGTCAGTATCTTGCGCTTAATAATAGTAAACCATAAAACGGCTATAATTCCTTTCATGATACTTGTGATGCTGATAGACCACCATATTCCGGATATTCCCATACCTATTGATACAAACAAAAGGGCTAACGGAATTCTCAAATAGTTGCACGCAATACTGATAATGGCAGGTGGTATCGTACGGCTCGTTCCGTAAAACATACCTTGAGTCGTAATCTCCAGCATCATGAACAGTTGAGAATACCCGGAAATTCTCATATATACTCCTCCGGCAAGATAGGCTTCCGTTTCCGGAACAAATATGGAAAAAACTTCTTTCCCGTAAAATACAAAAAGGAGAGTACATAATGTTCCGAAAATAGAAGTCATCCAAAGCGTTGTCTTATATGCTTTTATAATACGTATATTCTGTCGTGCTGCATAGTTTTGGGCAATAAAAGCACCAAGAGCAGTAGAGAATCCTTGAGACGTATTCCAAGTAATGGCTTCAATTTGTCCTCCGGTAGTGAGCGTCATTAATCCGATATGTCCTCCTTGTTCAGAGGCCAGGCGTCCCATGAACATATTGACAAAAGCAAATAGTGTATTAAGTATGGCAACGGGAAGTCCAATCTTAAAAATCCGTTTGGAATATTTCTTTTGTAACCGGGTTATAAATGGGAATCCTCCCAATAACGTTTTCCTATATTTTAATTGATAGAGAAATAAAACAAAAACGCAGGCTTGGGATACCCATGTTGCAACAGCTGCCCCTGTGGTCCCCCAGTGGAAAATAAAGATGAATAAAGGGTCGAATATCATGTTCATAATCAATCCGATACCACTGATGACAAAAGGTGTTTTGCTTCTTCCCGAAGCATTGTATATTCCGGTAAAGGTAGCGGATAGGAAGACAAAAGGCAATGCCGTGGAAATAATTCGCAGATACTCTACTGCATTAACGGATATATCAGCTTTCAGTTGATAGATATTGATAATCGGCCGGGCAAATGAGAATAGGAGAGCAGCCCAGCAAATGGAAATAAGCAGTGAAATCGTTATGTTATGAGAAGCGAATGCTTTTGCTGCTTTTTCATTTTGAGATCCGATAGCCTGACCTACACTTACTTCGGAGCCAACTTTGTTTAATAAAGAAATGGATCCGGACATCCATGTCAATATTCCAACGGAACCAACAGCAGCTACGGCCTCACTACCTATACGGCCTACCCATGCCATATCCGTTAAGCTGTATGCCATTTGAATGAAGGAGGTAGCCATAATAGGCATTGCCAAATTAAATAGTTGTTTTGATATCGGACCCTCCGTTAAATTCTTGGTTCCCTGCATTTGTCATTGTATAAATAAAGTGCAAAAATAACCAATATTTCCGTAATGAATAATATAACATATTTGTAATTTGTTTGTAAGATGAACTTAAAGGGAGTAGATTACTTTTGGATAACTTTAAAAAAAGATGTATGGAAAATAGTGAAATGAAAGAAGAAAGAAATAATTTTATGATTATCAGTGTGCTAATGCTACTGTTGAGTTTGTTCTTTTTATTCTATTTGGGAAATTCTCTATATCATATGAAACAAATGATGTGGAATCAGAATCTCATTGAACATATTGAATAGATAAAATCGGCTGATTTCAAGGAATAATGCTATGAAAAAAGACATAAGGATGTCTGAAAACAAACATACGGTCGATTGAAGACAAAGGTACGGTCCTTTGTTCACAAACTCCTATCGTTTGCAAACAAAGGACCGTATGCTGAATAACAGGTATTATCTGCCAACAAGTAGATGAACCAAAATGGATCAATACATGATTCTATGAAAAGGTTGATTTATGCTTTTTCCAATAGTTATCGGGTGAGTCATTAATATTCCATTTTATGGTTTTATTTGATTTCTCCATGCAGTTTATTATGTTAAAGTACTGGAATCTTTTAAAAAACTAGACATTGAAATCCGGAAAATACGGCTATAAAGAAATTGATAATAAAAGTATGAATAAAGGGGCTATTATCCCATAAATGCTTTCATAAATCTTATAATATTCGGTTTTTATAAGAATACCGTTTTGAAGAAAAAATTTCTGTTTATAAAATAAATATATATATTTGCAGAATATGGAGACGCATCTCGGCTGAATCCGAGTCATTTCTTTATTCGGTTTACTAGCATTAACTAAAATTATTCAAATATGAAACTTTCTGATTCTGAACAAAAACGGGTAGACATTGAACTAGAACAGTACCGTACTCGGCTCGAACAGATGGTCGAAGAAAAATCCAAAGACCTGATAGCAATCCAAGAAGATCTGGAAGCAACCAACCGCCGTCAGGCTTTGTTCATCAAAGTATTGCAGATACTGCAGTTGGAAGCAGATATACCCAAGGCCATGAATATGGCACTTGCTGAAATAGGCCGTTATACTGGTGTTGACCGTTTAGCGACATGGGAAAATCATCTTGATGGCGTTACGTACGGTTGTACCTATGAATGGTGTAATGAGGGTATTGAGCCTGCAATAGATTACTTGAGGAGTATGACTATTGAAGCGGGAAAACCTTGGTTTGATATGCTTGAGAAGGACAATATCATCTGTACATCCGATATCTATTCACTTGATCCTTTTATCACGCAAATGCTGGAAGTTCAGGGTGTAAAAGCTATTGCTGTCTTTCCGTTGTCACAATTGGGTGTGCATTTCGGTTTCCTTTCTTTTAACTTCTGTTGGAATAAGCAGTGGGATGAAAAGGATGTGGAGTTGATGAGTCAGATATCACAAATTGTATCTACTGCTACAAAGCGTTGGCAAGTCGAGACATCTTTGCATCAGTCACAGCGAACGATGCAGAAGGTATTGGATAATATTAATACCAATATATTCGTTTGCGATTATGATTCATTGAAAGTGCTTTTTGCAAATAAACCTTTTAGAGAGGAAGCCGGACAAGTTCCGGATAATGCGGAATGCTGGAGAATGTTGAATGCAGGACTTGATGGTGTGTGCAAGCATTGTCCTAAGCCACATTTGCTCGATGCTGATCGTAAACCGACAGGTGTCCATTTTTGGGAAGACTATAATCCTTCTACGAATCGTTGGTATACCATTCAGAGTACGGTACTTAGATGGCTTGACGGACGGTGGGCAATCATGGAATTGGCTACCGATATTACTACCCGTAAACAAGTGGAGCTTGAATTGATTCAGGCTAAGGAAAAAGCCGAAGAGTCAGACAGACTTAAGTCGGCATTCCTTGCCAATATGAGTCACGAAATACGCACTCCTCTTAATGCTATCGTGGGCTTCTCTAGCTTACTTGCCGAAGCCGATGATATGGAAGAACGACGTTCATACATATCTATAGTACAGAAAAACAATGATTTGCTACTCAATCTTATTTCTGATATTTTGGATATATCTAAGATAGAGGCCGGAACGATAGAGTTTACTAAGGCATGGTTGGATGTGTCTCAACTTTGCCAAGAGATAATCACTACTTTCTCACATAAAACTTATGAAGGGGCAGTAGAGTTACGTTTTGACGAAAATTCACCACAGATAATGATCAACGGTGATAGAAGCCGAATTACACAAGTGCTTTCTAATTTCATGGCCAATGCCTTGAAATTTACTACTGAGGGCTCGATTACTCTTTCTTATTCTTTGGAAGATGATAATCAAGTACGTTTCTGTGTGACGGATACAGGTAAGGGTATTCCTGCTGAAAAGCAGAGTGAGGTATTCAATCGTTTCGTAAAACTTGATTCATTCATACAAGGTGCAGGCCTTGGGTTATCAATATGCCAGAGCTTGGTCGAACGGATGGGAGGAAAGATTGGAGTTGACTCTCAAGAGGGAGAAGGTTCGTGCTTTTGGTTCACGCATCCCTACACACCTGGTCCCCAATCTATATTGGAAGTAGGAATGGGAGATAACCCTATTTCAATTTCAAAAAGCATCCTAAGTGACTATAAACCTTTGATTTTGGTGGCTGAAGATATAGATAGTAATTACTTGTTGATTGAGGCATTGCTAAAAGGAGATTATCGCCTATCGAGAGCGCACGATGGTAATGAGGCTATAGAACTTTTCAAGGCTCAAACTCCTGACCTTGTGCTTATGGACATGAAGATGCCGGATATGGGGGGAATAGATGCAACTATTATATTAAGAAAAACGGGTACTGAAGTTCCCATTATTGCGCTTACAGCATTCGCTTATGATAATGATAAGAAATTGGCTTTTGGTGCAGGGTGTAATGATTTTCTTACTAAACCCATTTCTCCGCCTGAACTGCGTAAGGTAGTCACTAAATGGACAGCGATGTGATCCGGCTCTTTATTATATAATTGAAAATAAATCCCTGATAATATTTAATTATCAGGGATTTATTTTTTCTTTTGTTTTCAGTGATCCGCCTGGGGCTCGAACCCAGGACCCCAACATTAAAAGTGTTGTGCTCTACCTGCTGAGCTAGCGAATCAATCCTTTTTATTGCTGTTAAGCGGGTGCAAAGGTATAACTATTTATTAAAAGTCCAAAATTATTTTATACTTTTTCCTATATTTGTACCGAAATATATTCGACACATTATATATATAGAATTATGGCAGATGATAAGAAAGTAATTTTTTCGATGGTAGGAGTGAGCAAGTCCTTCCAAAATAATAAGCAAGTGTTAAAAGATATCTATCTTTCTTTCTTTTATGGAGCTAAAATCGGTATTATAGGTTTAAACGGTTCGGGTAAGTCAACTTTGTTGAAAATCATTGCAGGTTTGGATAAATCGTATCAAGGCGAGGTTGTGTTTTCACCGGGTTATTCTGTCGGTTATCTGGCTCAGGAACCTCATTTGGATGATACTAAAACCGTAAAGGAAGTTGTGATGGAAGGTGTACAGCCTATTGTTGATACTTTAGCGGAATATGAAGAGATAAACCTTAAATTTGGTTTACCGGAATATTATGAAGATCAAGATAAGATGGATCAACTCTTTGCTCGTCAGGCTGAACTACAAGATATTATAGATTCTACTGATGCATGGAACTTGGATAGTAAATTGGAAAGAGCAATGGATGCATTACGTTGTCCACCTGAAGATCAACCGGTGAAATTTTTATCCGGTGGTGAACGTCGTCGTGTAGCATTATGCCGTTTGCTGCTTCAAAAACCTGATATTTTATTGCTTGATGAACCTACCAACCATTTAGACGCAGAGTCTATTGATTGGTTGGAACAGCATTTACAGCAGTATGAAGGTACGGTGATTTGTATTACTCATGACCGCTATTTCCTTGATCATGTTGCAGGATGGATTCTGGAACTTGACCGTGGTGAAGGGATTCCTTGGAAAGGAAATTATTCTTCTTGGTTGGAGCAAAAGACCAAACGTATGGAAATGGAAGAGAAAACGGTTAGTAAACGCCGTAAAACTCTTGAAAGAGAGTTAGAGTGGGTGCGTATGGCCCCGAAAGCTCGTCAGGCTAAAGGTAAAGCTCGTTTGAATTCTTATGATAAGCTTTTAAATGAAGACCAGAAAGAAAAAGAAGAGAAGCTGGAGATCTTTATACCGAACGGTCCTCGTTTAGGAAATAAAGTGATTGAAGCTATTGGAGTACAGAAAGCTTATGGTGATAAGTTGTTGTTCGATAATCTTAATTTTATGTTGCCGCCAAATGGTATCGTTGGTGTTATTGGTCCTAATGGAGCAGGTAAAACAACTCTTTTCCGTTTAATTATGGGCTTGGAACAAGTGGATAAAGGAACGTTTGAAGTGGGAGATACCGTGAAGATTGCTTATGTAGATCAGCAACATAGGGATATAGAGGCTGATAAAAGCGTTTACCAGGTGATTTCCGGTGGCAACGAGTTGATTCGTTTGGGAGGTAGGGATGTTAATGCCCGTGCTTACTTGTCACGTTTTAATTTTTCCGGTGGTGATCAAGAGAAACTTTGTGGTATGCTTTCCGGTGGTGAACGTAACCGTTTGCATTTAGCTATGGCATTAAAAGAAGAAGGTAACGTTCTATTGCTTGATGAGCCTACTAATGATATTGATGTAAATACACTTCGGGCATTGGAGGAGGGCTTGGAAGATTTTGCGGGATGTGCTGTTGTTATTTCGCATGACCGCTGGTTCCTTGATCGTATATGTACTCATATTTTAGCTTTTGAAGGAAATTCGGAGGTGTTTTTCTTTGAGGGATCGTATTCTGAGTATGAAGAAAATAAATTAAAGCGTTTGGGTGCTGAAGAACCTAAACGGGTACGTTATCGCAAATTGATGGAAGATTAGTAAATAAGTAGTTATAAAACAATAGTTTATAGACCTTTGCATTGTTCAAGTGCAAAGGTCTTTTTGTGTTTATTTTGGAAGAATTTGATTTTTCGTTAAAAGATGAAATGCAAATGTAATGTATAACTAAATAATATTAATTATCTTTGTTGCGCTTTTAGATGAATTGATCTTTAGTATTAATCTAACCAATTACATTATGTTATTAAAAAGAATGCGATCTTTTTTAGTAGTGGCAATGTTAATGCTTACTACTTTGGTTAATGCCCAGGTTACTACTGCCAGTATGAGTGGTAAAGTAACTGCCCAGAATGAAGCTGTTATCGGCGCAACCGTATTAGCCATTCATGAACCTTCCGGTACCAGGTATGGAACAATCACTAATGTTGATGGTCTTTTTTCAATCCAGGGAATGCAAGTTGGAGGACCATATAAAGTGGAGATTTCTTATGTTGGTTATCAAACGGCAATTTATAAAGGAATTAATCTTCAGTTGGCTTCCAACTATGTATTAAATGTTTCAATGCGTGAATCTTCCGAGCTACTTGATGAAATTGTTGTGGTAGGTTCTTCCAACAGTAATATGAATAGTGACCGTGCCGGGGCTATTACTAACATTAATAGTCAGCAAATGGCTGCAATTCCGACTGTTAGCCGTAGTATGAATGATATTATGCGTCTTTCTCCGCAATCTTCTTCTACAACAAACGGTTTTGCTGTAGGTGGAGGTAACTATCGCCAGTCATTTGTTACGGTGGACGGTGCCGCATTTAATAATATGTTCGGTATCGGACAGAATCTTCCGGCTAACGGTTCTCCGATCTCATTGGATGCATTGGAACAGATTTCTGTTTCTGTAACTCCGTATGATGTTCGTCAGAGTGGTTTTACCGGTGGTGCTATCAATGCGGTTACAAAATCCGGTAGCAATCAGTTTAAAGCTACGGCCTATACTTATTTAAATAATCAGAATTTAAAAGGTATACATGTACGTGATTATGATTTAACTCGCTCTAAAGCACAATATTATACTTATGGTGCAAGTATAGGTGGACCGATTATCAAAGATAAATTATTCTTCTTCGTAAATGGTGAATATGAAGATAATATAACTGCCGGCCCTACCGCTGTTGCACGTGTGGATGAAAATGCTGAGTGGAATAAAAATAATGTTCATCGTCCTACTGTTGCAGACATGGATATGATGAGTAAGTATATGAGCGAGACTTACGGATATAAGACCGGTCGTTATTCCGGTTATGATGTGTCTACTCCTGCTTATCGTGTGATGGCTCGCGTTGATTGGAATATTAACTCCAATAATAAGTTGAACTTCCGTTTTACAAAAACACATACGAAAGATTCTAATTCTCCTTCCAATTCAACTTCTCCGATGAGTAATACTACGATATATCCGGGACATGGAGCTGGTGGTTCGCGTAGTTCTAATTATGCGTTAACTTATGAAAACTCCCGCTATTACCAAATTCGTGATTTTATGAGTATTGCTTCCGAATGGAATGCTCGTTTTATGGATGGAAAGATGAATAACGTGTTACGTGTTGCATATTCTTATCAGGATCAACCGAGAGAAACAGACGGTTCTTTCTTCCCGACTGTCGATATCTTGAAAGACGGTGATGTTTATGCTTCTTTTGGACCAGACCCATTTACTTATGGTAACTTGAGTCGTGTAAAAACAGTTACTGCTACGGATGAATTGAACTATTCAACAGGAATCCATAATATGACTGCTGGTATACAATATGAATTTGATCATTCGGAAAATGGATTTATGCCTGCAGGTGCCGGATATTATGTGTTCTCTTCATGGGATGATTTTGTGAATAAAAGAAAGCCTTCTGCTTTTGCTATTACTCATCCGAATAATAATAGTTTGACCCAAAAGAATGCAACCTTCAATTATGAACAGGTATCCCTTTATTATCAGGATGAAATGGCATTCTCTGAGAACTTTAAATTGACAGCAGGTTTGCGTTTGGAAGTTCCTATTTATCCGGCTCTGGATAATAATTACAACAAAGAATTTGCAGATTTGCTGTTCCACGGGAAGCATTATTCTACTAGTACAATGCCTAAAACTACGGTAAATCTTTCTCCGCGCGTTGGATTTAACTGGGATATGACCGGTGAACGTAAATATGTGCTTCGTGGTGGTATGGGACTTTATACAGGGCGTATCCCATTTGTATGGATTGTATCGACCGTTGGTAACTCTAATGTAGGGCAATATCAGATGTTTACATATAATTCTAATGAAGCTCCTAACTTTAGTCCGACTTTGCCGGGTATTTTGAACGAAATGTATGGTGGAGCTTTTGTGGAAAAAGATCTAACAGCGCCGCAGTCACCTACTATTATGGCAGAAGATTTGAAAATGCCTTCTACATTTAAGACATCTTTGGCTTTTGATGCTAAATTGCCGGGAGATATTGATTTTACCTTAGAGGGAATTTTTAATAAAGATATTAATCCGATTGTTGTTACTAATGTTGGTTTAAGTGATCCAAGTGAGTTTAAATTATCGGAAAATGATAGTCGTCTTTATTACGGATATAGTTTTGTTAATAAGAATAGTGAAAGGAAAAATGTTGCCCCTTATTTAATAGAAAATGGTGGGGACAAAGCTTATTATTATTCTATTTCTGCTCAATTACGTAAGAACTTTAATTTTGGTTTGGATCTATCATTTGCTTACACTTATTCACATGCCAAATCTTATAGCGACGGAATCGGTGATCAGGTTACTTCTGCCTGGAAAACGAATACTTATTCTGTAAATGGATCAAATGCACATGAGATTGGATATGCCAGTTATGTGGCTCCAAGCCGTATCATTGCTTCTGTAGGTTATCATAAGGATTATGCGAAGAATTTCGGTTCTTCAGTTTCATTGATTTATGAAGGAAGCCAATTAGGTTATTCTAATATCTATTCTTATTCTCGTTACGGATACACTTATAGTAATAATCCTGTGGATGACGGTGGTGCTAATCCATTGATGTATATTCCGAAATCTAAAGATGAGCTTACTTTTTTGGATATTAAAAGAGGTGTAAACAGTAAAGGCGAAACTGTAACATATTCAGGTGAAGGAAATCCTGGTGATCAGGTGATATATACTGCTGCACAACAAGCTGAAGATTTTTGGAATTTCCTTAATCAGGATGACTACTTAAGTAAACATAAAGGTGAATATGCAGAAAGAAATGCTGCAATTATGCCTTGGCATCATCAGTTTGACTTTAAGTTTATGCAGAACTTCTATCTTAATATCGGAAAACAACGTAATACATTGCAGTTTGGAATTGATATTATGAATGTAGGAAACTTGTTATGTAATAAGTGGGGGCTTTATAAACAAACAACAACCAACGCAACATCTCCTTTGAAAGTTGCTACGGATTTAGAAGGAAAACTTGTTAATAATAATGGTATGCGAGCTTTCAATATGAATAAAGATGGTTCACAAACTTTGACTAAGACATTCAAAGATTACCAAGGATTTGGTTCTACTTATTCAATACAATTCAGTGTACGTTATATCTTTAATTGATATATAAGGAATAAGATAACAAACAAGTAAATAAAAAGTGTCCGGAAGATAAATCCTTTCGGGCACTTTTTTGATATATAGGGACAAAATCAGATTGCACGACTATATCCTTCATCCTTCAGTTACGATGCAATGGCTTGTGCATGAGTTGTTTATCCTGAACTTTAATTTTCGTAGGCTGACAGAGTTATAGATTGAAAAATCACCTTGATCGTTTTAAAAAACATCCTGATGATTTTAAAAAACATCAAGGTGTTTTTCTACAATCAACCTTATGTTTGTTTTTAAAGATACGGTCGTTTGTTTGCAAACTCCTATCGTTTGACGAGAAAGGTGCGGTCCTTTATTTTTAGAAAATACTTTTTTGCACTGAAGCTTTTTTATTGGAATCTTTCAGGATAACTCATTTATACATTGATGTTTAAAAGAGGACTGAAGGATGAAAGAGCTTGTTGGTAATTCTGTTTTTAGTAACTTTTTTACTTCGTAATATCGAATAAATAGGTAACTTTTGCAGAAATGGTGGTGTGGGCGGAACGTTCGAAATAATCTTTCTTGCTACTGTTAAAGAAGTCACCCAATCCGAAATAATATCTTCCTTCTACAAGGAAATTACCGGCACCGGTTCTAATCTCGACACCTGCACCTCCTACAATACCATAGTCGAACTTCTTTTCGACCATCTTGCCATGCTGTTCATAGGGATATTTCTCCCAATCGCCTCCATAATTCTCTTTTTCACTGATGAAATAACCTAATTGCGGACCGGCATTGACGAAAAATTGCGCTCCACGGTCTTTTCCAAAAGCCAAATGTACAAGAAAAGGCATTTCCAGATAATTCATGACACGATTATATGTATATGGCTTTTCTTCCGGATCTTCTTTCCAGCCTCTTTGGGAGTAGTTTAACTCCAGTTGTACTCCGCAAATCATGGCGAAGTATTTTTCGGAAATATAACGGGCGGTTACACCGAATGTAGGTCCTAATTGAAATTTTTCTTTTACCCGTACTGCGGATTCAAAACTAACCTGACTAAGATTAACGCCTCCGTTTACTCCGATAGCCCAGTTATTTCGAAGTTCTCCGATCTGAGAAAATGCGGGTAAACAGCATATAAGCAATAGTGCAGCAAGAATATGTTTGTAACTCATTGGTTATTCAAAGTCTAATTTAACTAATTCGTAGTCTTTGGTGAAGTGTACAAAGAATACTTTTTTATTGATAAATCCTCCCCAGTTGTTCACACGGTCAAATTTGAATCCGGTTTGTATAGGAGTCACGTTTACGTCTTTGATATACTCATCAAAGTTGCTTCCGTAGCGAGACAAAGCTTTTAGAAAGAAATATCCCGTATCAAATCCTAACATTCCGAATTTAGGATAACTGTTGGCCATATCTTTACCATACCATTTCCGGTAGTTATTGGTAAAGTTGACAGCCGAAGGAAATAGGTTGTTCGTGTAGAATGAGGAATAGAAATAAGTATCTAACTCATAAAAGCCATCTAAATGGTCTTTCGTATAAGTTTGCCATTCCGGGTATCCGAACAGATTGATTTTTTGTTCGGGGTTTTCTCTTGTCAATAAAAGTAATTGTGGTAACGTTTTGATTAACATTATATTGGAACCGGAGGTCGGAATAAATATGTTCTCTTTACCGCCTACAAGCAATTTTTTAAGATTGTCTTTCGTGGCGTTTGCACTTACCGATTGATAAGGTATGGAATGACTTCTCAATTCTTGCTTCAATCCTTGTATAAAGTCGGTCTTTTCCTTATCTGTATTGTCGGTTTGCAGTATGATGACATTCGCATTCGGGAATTTTCGGGTGAAATGCTCGTAAACTTCCGAATATAGATATGATTGAGGGGTATTTATCTGATAAACGTTCGGATTATTAAATACCTCGCTTCCTTTTGATGAGAATGGAATTACCAGATTGATATTATTGTTGCGCGCGAAGTCTGCCAAGGGTTTAATGTGGGACGAGTGCATCGGACCGAAAATAATATTCATCTCTTTCAGTTCTTTTCTGTTTAGAATAGGAGATAAAGAAGACTTGGCATTTCCCGAATCATACGTATATAAATCAATTGAAACCCCGCTTTTTTTCAAACTATCTACCGCCATCAGGAAACCTTCGTAGTATTCTACCATTCTGTTAGCCTCGCTTTTATTGGTTTCATCCAGGAACGGCAAAATGATTGCGGCTTTTATCGTAGATATTTTTTTGCTTTCTTCTCTGTTTCTGGCAAACAATTCATTATCGCTTACTGGTTTTTCTTTATTAGTTTGCTCTTTTTGAGATTGTTGCGCGGAAGGAGGGTAGGGTATGCATAAGAATGCTCCTTTCTTCATTCCCTGTTTCAGTTCCGGATTAGCTGCGATTAACTCTTGTTCAGTAATACCGTATTTACGGCTTACGCTGAATATTGTTTCTTTTTTGGCAACTTTGTGCATATCCCTGCACTTTGATTTTCCATCCATAGCAGGTGATTGTGTTTCCGGAGTAGAAGCGTTCTTGGCAGCAACTTGTTCTTTTGTTGTTTCTTCTGTAGAAGGTATTACAATAACTTCCCCTATTCTAAAGTTGTTGGCACTAAGTCCGGGGTTGGCATCACAGATGGCTTTTGCCGAAATGCCGTATTTTACCGTAAGTTGGTAAAGTGTTTCCTGCGGCTGGATGGTATGGAATAACTGAGATTGCTTATGCCCTTTTGCCTGGGGTATTTTTAAGGTTTGTCCGGCATAAATCTTTTCGTCGCATCCCGGATTCAAACGTATGATATCTGCTTGACTCACATTATACATACTGGAAATAGAGTACAGGCTTTGTCCTTTTTCTATTGTATGTAAAAAATAAGGTTCCGAAAGAGTTGTATTTTCCTGTGCTGTGATGTGTATGCACGGAGAGCTTATTAATAATAATGAGACTAACAGGCAATTAATTAATTTCATTTGTTTTCTTGTAAAAATATGAATTAGAATACGAATGACAAAGGTAAGAAAAAGTAATTTATTCACATTATATAATCAGTTAAGAAAATATTATTAGGCTTTTTAATTAAATAATTCATGCGGAAGCATTAATTTTGCAAACCTTACGTTATACTGATAGTACGTAATAATATAATAAGGAGTATGAATCAAAGAAATATTGTAAATAGGTTATTGGTTATTGTATTACTGGCAGTGGTGACGTCTTTCTTTCCGGTTTATGCACAGCAGATGAATCCGGTACTTTACTCTACTGAGACAAACGGCCAGCATTCCGTCGATACTATTGATGCGGTAGAACCGTTTGTTGCTGCTGCACCGATGAAGCTTGTTTGTGAGTCTCGTATCGAAGCACCGGAAGGTTATACTTGGAGATGTGAATGGAACCGTTCGCTTTCGCCTGGATTTGAGACGAATGAGTTGACTCGTTTTGAAGATGATACTGAGTTCCTCTTCTATGATTCGGGTACTTATTACATCCGTTTGCTGGTAACTTTTACAGATGCAGACGGCAATTCATCACCGGAACCGGAAGTTTCCGCAACCTATACAATCAAAATCAGTGAGTCCGAACTAAAAGTACCGAATGCTTTTTCTCCTAATGGAGATGGTATAAATGATATTTTCAAGGTGCATTATAAGTCTTTGATAAAGTTTAATGCCTACATCTTCAATCGTTGGGGACAGCAACTCTATCATTGGGGATTGTCTGAGATTGATGGCGGTTGGGATGGCTCTTATAAAGGAAAGCAGGTAAAAGACGGAGTCTATTTTGTAGTGATAGAAGCAGAAGGCTCTGATGGAATAAAGTATAAACATAAGGGAGATATAACCATACTTCGGGGATTTAGCGGGAATGGCTCGAATGATTCCACGACTGGAGGAGAATGATAATATGATAGACGAAACAGAACTTATAAATGTATACGGTGCGCGTGTACATAATCTTAAAGATGTAGATGTAGAAATACCTCGTAACAGTCTGACTGTAATAACCGGACTGAGCGGGAGCGGAAAATCCTCATTAGCTTTTGATACCATTTTTGCGGAAGGACAAAGACGTTATATAGAAACGTTCTCTGCTTATGCACGTAATTTTCTGGGGAATATGGAGCGTCCGGATGTCGATAAGATAACCGGATTGAGTCCTGTTATATCTATTGAACAGAAAACTACCAATAAGAACCCTCGCTCTACGGTGGGAACGACAACAGAAATATACGATTATCTTCGTTTATTATTTGCAAGGGCAGGAGAGGCGTATTCTTATTTGTCCGGCGAAAAGATGATTAAATATACCGAGGAACAGGTGCTGGATTTAATTCTGAAAGAATATGAAGGAAAGAAGATTTATTTGCTGGCTCCGTTGGTAAAAAGCCGTAAAGGTCACTATAAGGAATTGTTTGAACAAGTTCGCAAGAAAGGCTATCTGTATGTCCGGGTGGATGGTGAAATTCGTGAAGTCACTCATGGCATGAAGCTCGACCGTTATAAAAATCATGATATTGAAGTTGTCATAGATAAGATGGTGGTTAATTCGAACAAGGATGACAAGCGTCTGAAACAGAGTGTGGCGACAGCTATGGCACAAGGTGACGGCTTAATCATGATTTTGGATGCGGAAAAAATGGGGCTTCGCCATTATAGCAAACGCTTGATGTGTCCGGTGACCGGACTTTCTTACCGTGAACCGGCTCCGCATAATTTCTCTTTTAATTCTCCGCAAGGAGCTTGTCCTCGTTGTAAAGGATTGGGATATGTCAACCAGATAGATATAGATAAGGTAATACCGGATAGGGAATTTTCCATCTATGACGGTGCGATTGCTCCGTTAGGGAAGTATAAGAATACTATGATTTTCTGGCAGATAGCTGCTTTGCTGGAGAAGTATGATACGGACATAAAGACTCCGGTTAAGGAGTTTCCTGATGATTTGATCGATGAGATTCTTTATGGTTCAGACGAACGGATTAAGATAAAAGCGTCCGTGATACACACATCTTCGGACTATTTTGTATCGTATGAAGGTATTGTGAAGTATATCCAGATGATGCAGGAGAAAGATGTATCCGCTACTGCGCAGAAATGGGCGGAACAATTCGCACGTACAGCCGTATGTCCGGAATGTAAAGGTGCACGATTAAATCAGGAAGCCTTGCATTTCCGTATCCATGATAAGAATATCTATGAATTGGCTTCGATGGATATTTCGGAACTGTATGATTGGCTGATGAATGTAGATCCGTTCTTGTCTGAGAAACAAAGTAAGATTGCAGTCGAAATATTGAAAGAGATCAGGACTAGATTAAGATTTCTTTTGGATGTCGGACTGGATTACCTCTCTCTGAATCGGTCGTCCGTATCATTGTCGGGCGGTGAAAGTCAACGTATTCGTTTGGCTACACAAATTGGTTCGCAGTTGGTTAATGTCCTTTATATATTAGACGAGCCGAGTATCGGTCTTCATCAGCGGGACAACTTACGTTTGATTAATTCTCTGAAAACATTGCGGGATTCCGGTAATTCGGTTATCGTGGTAGAGCATGATAAAGATATGATGCTTGCTGCCGACTATGTTGTGGATATGGGGCCGAAAGCCGGACGTCTGGGAGGAGAAGTCGTTTTTGCAGGTACACCACAGAAGATGCTCGAAACGGAAACGCTTACTTCCCAATATCTTAACGGACAGAAAAAGATCGATGTTCCTGTAAAGCGGAGAAAAGGTAATGGATATTCTCTCAAACTGAAAGGTGCCGTAGGTAATAATTTGAAAGGCGTTGATGTAGAGTTTCCTCTAGGTAAGTTGATTTGTGTGACGGGAGTATCGGGTAGTGGTAAGTCTACTTTGATTAATGATACCTTGCAACCTATCTTGTCGCAGAAATTTTATCGTTCTTTGCAAGATCCTCTTCCTTACGATTCGATAGAAGGGTTGGAGTATATAGATAAGGTGGTGAACGTAGACCAGTCGCCTCTTGGCAGAACTCCTCGTTCCAATCCGGCTACTTATACGGGGGTATTCTCTGACATTCGTAGTTTGTTTGTCGGTTTGCCGGAAGCTAAAATCAGAGGATATAAACCGGGACGGTTCTCTTTTAATGTAACCGGAGGGCGTTGTGAAGCGTGTAGTGGAAACGGTTATAAAACCATAGAAATGAATTTCTTGCCGGATGTATATGTTCCATGTGAGGTATGTCATGGAAAACGTTATAATCGTGAGACGTTGGAAGTGCGTTATAAAGGAAAGTCTATTGCGGATGTTCTTGATATGACGATAAATCGTGCGGTTGAATTCTTTGAGAATGTGCCGCAGATATTGAATAAGATAAAAGTGTTACAGGAGGTCGGTCTGGGATATATAAAGTTGGGGCAGTCGTCCACTACGCTTTCCGGAGGAGAAAGTCAGCGCGTGAAGCTGGCTACCGAGCTTTCGAAACGAGATACGGGTAAGACGCTGTATATACTTGACGAACCGACCACCGGATTGCATTTCGAAGATATCCGTGTATTGATGAATGTATTGAATAAGTTGGTGGATAAGGGCAATACGGTTATCGTGATAGAACATAATCTGGATGTTATCAAGATGGCGGATTATATCATAGATATGGGTCCGGAAGGTGGAAAAGGAGGGGGGCAGTTGCTTTCTACCGGTACACCGGAAGAAGTGGCCTTGAGTGGCAAAGGTTATACGCCGAAATTCATAAAAGAAGAATTAGGATTATGACAAAGATTAATAAGACAAATGTAGCTCGCTTGCTTGATAAAGCGAAAGTGGAATACGAGCTTATACCCTATGACGTAGATGAAAACGATCTTTCTGCAGTTCATGTGGCTGCCAGCTTAGGCGAGGATATAGAACAGGTATTTAAAACATTGGTATTGCAGGGAGATAAAACGGGATATTTTGTTTGCGTTATACCCGGAGAACATGAAGTCGATTTAAAGTTGGCAGCAAAGGTTTCAGGTAATAAAAAGTGTGACCTGATACCAATGAAAGAACTTTTACCACTGACGGGATATATTCGTGGCGGTTGTTCTCCGATTGGTATGAAGAAACATTTCCCGACTTATATCCATGAAACCTGTATGTCTTTTCCTTATATATATGTAAGCGCCGGTGTGCGAGGTTTACAGATAAAAATAGCTCCGCAGGATTTGATTCGGGAAGCTAAAGCCGAAGTCTGTGGAATTGTCTAAAAATAACCCAAGCTTACAATAAACGTTGTAAGCTTGGGTAAGATAAGGTTTAGGTTGGCACTAATTATTTTCTATTATCAATTTTTTGGTTAAAGTCTTATCGCCACTGATTATTTTAACCATATATACACCGGTATTTAAATTGGTAACGTCGATTGATGAAACGGGCTTATCATATTCACTCTTTAGCATCCCGCTTACGTCATATATAGACAGTTTGTCATATTGACCATCAATATATAGCCGGTCTTTAACAGGTATCGGATACAGTGTTACCTCTTCATCGGTTACATTTTCAATACTACTTCCTGAAATTTCAAAGTTAATGGTGGATATTGCCGTAGATTCTGTAGCATATACGGCTTTTACGCCTGCGGTATGATTACCGTCTTCTAACTTTGTGAACAGATAGGTAGTTTCGTTTTGAGTCGCTACTTTCTTGCCGTCCAGATAAATTTCATAAGTATGATGACCAATGCCATTCGTTGGGCTTATATAACCTTCAGTTTGAGTACCGATATAAATATCGTCAATTAAGAGAATCATTCGATGCTCTGAAACACAATTAATTGTTACATAACGTGCTCCTGCAGGGATTGTATAGCTGTATGGAGTCCAATAATCATCTTCAATATCAATAGGAGTTTGAGTCAACCAGATAAAGTCAGTTTCTTCTTTGCCGGTGAATGAATATCCTATTCGTATTTTATCATAATTGTTTTCACTTGCTCCGAATGAATAGGCATAGAATGAGAAAGTGAAATCATCCGGTGTATTCAGTTCGGGAGAAATGATATAGTCATTATTAACAGCGTGAGAAGCACTGTAACAAGCCAGAACTTTGTCACCGCTATGAGGAACTATTGTTCCTTCCAGTGATGGTTTGGTTAAAGCCGAATTGAAAATTATATAAGCCATCGGACTATTCATACCCGGATGCACGATATCTCCATAAGTCAGTGTTGTCAGATTAATTGTCGGTGCGCCATCGCCATCAATATAACTCCAACCTACGCTTCCCGGTGAGTTGATAGCAAAATCCTGATGCGATTCAAAATCATCGGATATCTTGAAGCCATTCCAACTGAACATGCGTTCATCTGTCTTTTCCGTATTCTCAATTTTCAGCTTACTCGGAGTCACAATCTTTTCCTTTAACTGAATGTTTTCCTGATATTCGTTATTCGTAGAATAATCTACCTTCTTGGTATATGTTTCACAACCTAATGTCATTACGGACAGTTCATAGTTGTCTTTCCAAACACCGGATAGAACTGCTTTTCCTGAAGCATCCGCTTTACCGGTATAACGATTGTCCGTACTTGACAATTGAACGACTGCTCCTTCTGTTGAAGCTCCTTCAAGGTTGGTAGAGAGAGTGACCGTAATAGTTGTAGCCATATCTTTCCCTGCTTTTCCTGTTATAACGGCGTCAGATACTTTGTTGCCAGTATAAACCGCTTCTACTGCATACTTATAAACTCCTTTGGATAAAGTGCTCCAACTTCTGTCCTGATAAGTTGATTCGTTAACAGGTTCAGTGGTTAATAAGTTCCAGTTATCAGGTGTTTTTTCATCGGTTTCCTTAAAACGGTATACATTATAAGCAGGATGATAGGTCTCTTCCGTTTTTTGAGTATTTGAGATGTTTGATTTTGTTTCAACCGGAGTATCCAATAATCTTGTCTCTATTTTACATACGGAACTTCCTTTTTCCATTGGAATTTGTCTTTGCATTGTCTGGTTCGCAGGAACAATCCGTTCAAACTCAGGTCCTACAGGTGCTCCTTCTGCCCGTAGCATGAAATTTTGTTTCATTTCATCTCCACCACTCTCATTCTCAATATAACTAAACGGATATAACGTATAATCTTTTGAGCCGCATTGAGTTCCTGCATGGAAAGGGTAATCGGAACCTGCACCGTCATCAACACCCAAAGATGCGAAGCCGTCGCAACTTAAAGCAATAACAAAACCATTCGGACATTCTACCGGTTGTTCGAAGGTATGTGTCATCCATTTATCCGTTTTATTTAAAACGTTACTTGCATGATAAAGAATCTTATTATAAGGTTCTCCATTTTCATCCAGATCAAAAACAAATATGTCTACCGTATCATGGTCGCGGTATCCATCTTCCACTGTGTACCACGACATACCTGTTAATATAGCTGCCTGTCGGTATACACTACCTAACACCTTTAACAGATTTGTTGCTTCCATTCCTCCATTATATCCTCTGACTCCTCTTACCGTACCATCATCGTAGCGGAATGTTTTTATATCCACCGGTTCTTGCCACATAACCGTAGATTTCGTATTATCGGCGTCTACTTTTACACCGGTCGGTGGCAATAGTTTGTCTTCCAACTGCAAATCACCTAATACCATATCTTCATTTACACTAATCTGCCGGGTGAATTGTTCATGCTTTATCTTGAATGCAATGAACTGATAAGAAGCATTGTATACATCTGGAATTTCAAACGAACCGTCTTCCTTACTTCGGGTTTGATATGTTTTGTATCCGGTTAGTCTGACAGCAGCGTCTGCAACCGGTTGGTTTCTTGCATCTACTATCTTACCGGTTATTTTAGATGTTCCTCTGAGGAATAATGAATAATCCAGTGTCAGTGAAGCTAATTCCTCTACGGTGACTTCTTTCTCGATAGTGCTGTAACCTTCTTTATCTACTATACAACTGTAAGTACCTGCAGCGATATAAGGGATTTCATAATTACCTTCGGCGTCTGTTTGGGCAGATGTGATTATTTTGTCCTCTTGCTTATAAGAAATGGTGACTCCTTCTATCGGTGCTCCATCACTGATAATCTTTCCCCGTACAGAGCCGGCGGTTGTTTCTTTAACTTCCAGATAAGTCAGTCGTACTGTTTGCATTTGTTCTGTATCGGTCGAGTTTACCCGTATACCGATATGATAATCACCATCTTCAGTAAATACTGGCAATAATATCTGTTCTTTTTGGAAGTCTGTATTTGTCAGTGTTCTTTTTCTAATCATTTTTTGAGACTCTATAGTGCTTTCTTTGCCAATGCTTACTTCCAATTGAGTTATATCCAATTCTCTGATTTGCGAATCAAAAGTAACTTCATAATGTTTCCCTTTTTCTAGTTTGATAGGTGGTGAAATGATCCAGTCATCCGAATCCCATCCGCTGAAAAATGCAGATCCCGGTTTAGATTCAGGGAAAAATAACGATAATAAATATGCGTCGAAATCCCACATAAAATCGTCTTCATTAGCATCGATTATCGTCCATAAATCACTTTCATCAGGATAGATGAAGTTTGTTTGATACGGTATAGAGCAATATTCTCCGACTTGAATATGTTCTGATTCAGCTATTTCCCCTTTACCGTCGGCGGTTTGGGGCTCAATCCGATAGTAATAAGTTTTCAGATTCGTCAGATTATTTTCGGTGTATGTTTGCTCTGCAAAATTGCTTTTTACAACCGTACTGTCCGGGAAACGGACTATATTGTAAGTTAAGGTTGATTGATCTATCCATCCGCCGGATACTCCTTTTTCGGGTGATTCCCATGTGAGTTCTATAGAAGTTGCATTGGTTTTTGATAAGGTTATGTCGGTTACGGCATCAGGAACGTCACGTCCTACAAAACCGGTAACGGTAGCAGGAGCACCTTCGCCTGCACTGTTAAATGCAACAATTTTATAGGTATTGAAACCATTGGGTACATTCGTGTCCTTGAATGACATGGTTTGGCCTTTGGTTGGTGATTCATAAGTTTTCACCAATTCGTCGTTTCGGTAGACTTCTACTTTGGTAATACTTGATAACGGATCTTCATTAATGGTTAGTTCCGGATTCTTCCAACTTAATGTCGCCTCATGTTTTCCTCCGGTTTCAGGGGTAAGCTTTAAATTTTCGGCGGCGGCGGGCGCATTAAGGTTATTTCTTAAAAATGGAATATACATCCCGGATATTTGTGCGTTTTCTCCCAATGTACCTAAATCAATTGCCTCTTTATTCTGAATGTCTATTTTTATCAGATTTCCTTCATAATCTTTTGTTGACAGTGCCCAATATAGACTCCCGTCCGTATGGTCGAATTCCATGGATTGGCGTAATTCTACTTTGGGTATATATCCTGTTTCGAGAATCTTTTGCTCTGTTCCGTCCTTTTTATTCAGCTCTACCAAATATCCGTTTTCTTTTATAGCATATAAGTGACCATCATAACTGGCAGCCAAAGAACTGTACATTGCGTTCAATATGGCTACATCTTCTGCATATCCGTCAGTCAGCCTTATTGTGACCAAGCGTTGTGCATAGAAGTTATCTTTGTTGCTGGTTATCAGTCCATACATGGTATGGGTAGAGTAGTCGTAGGTCATATCGTAAGGCTTTATGACCTGAAGCCCTGCCGTATAGTAATCCGATAGAATTGTTTTCTTACCTGTACTTAGGTCTATTTTATCGAATTCTGTGGCAATAGACGCATCAGTCCCGTTGAAGTAATAATAAGTACCGTCTCCATAGGCACCACCAACTAGGTTTTGGAAATTGATGTAGTCCGGATTGTCGGGGAATAATACAGTGGTTGTCGACAGGTCTTTTAGATTAAATTCAACGAAACCTTCATCGGAACCGTCGCTTGCCAGTTGGAAGCCATAGATTTTCTTTGTCTGATATGCTTTCGGGTAGTAAGCGGGAGCTTTTTTGAGACGAGGCTGTTTGTTTTTGACCTGACCGGAGGCTTTTGTCCGGTCTTGCTTAACTGTTTGTTTAAGATCAGACGGGAGAGTGTTCCCGGTTTTTGCAAATGCAAAAGTGACGGAAATTAATATTCCCACTACTAATGATAGTAAAAGATACTTTTTCATAGGCTTTGTATTAATTGATTAAATAGCGTATTTCAAATGTAATTCAAAATAGATTCCAAGAAATAAAGTGTGATATCAATTAGAGCGTTGTTTAAAGAGAAATAGATGTTGTATTATAGTATTACTTTTTTTACAAAGACATCTTTCCCGTTATATACTTTTATGACATAGATGCCCTTTAAGTTATTTACAGGAACGGACAAACCATCCAATACATTTTCAAAATATACGTCTTTGACTTTTTTACCATCCAGACCGAACATTTCTACGCGTGCAGGAGTGGTGGATTCCGTGTTCCATGAAATAAACAAATTGCCGTCTATAGCATAAGCTTTAAAGGTATTATCTACATCTTTTGTCGTTTCCATTCCATTGATAGAAGCATTGTATCCCATATCTTTAGCTTCAATTTTATCTGCATTCCAGATTTCACCTGTAATCCGGTCTAACAGCAATACTATTACTTCTATGTTTTTCTTATTAAAGATTGTTTTAGGAGTAGGGAATGTATATTCGTAGGTACATTCTTTATCTTTTTCTATGTTTACCGGAAGGCTCTGTTCTATTCCTGTAAATGAAGAAACAATATCACGTGCTACTTCCTGATAGGACATTTGTGAAGCGGGAATAGGATCGGGTAATGATTCGAATCCTCCCATTCTACCCGAATCACCTCCGGAATAGTAATTAGCCTGATTATAATCCGCACTTGTTCCTTTTACATCGTTTTCAATCACGACAAAGGCATAACGGAAATTCTGATTTGCACGATCTGTGCTAAATGCAAAAGATGAACCGACATTTATTTGTATGAGAGTGCTGTCTTTACCACCGAACTCAGCCTTTTTAATTTTTATAGAAGCAACAGAAGGTTTTATGATTTCTTTTTTGTATTGACTCTCAAGATTGGAAGAAAGAGGGTCTATCACGCTGGAACGATTGACTAAAGCGCTGGGAAAACCGTCAATATACGTAATCATACCTTCCATATATTTATCAACTTGCATTATATCCTCTCCATGTACGGCGATACCGATAAAGTCATCAGGGTGTTTTTTTTTCATAGCTTTCATTCCTACTATACCGTGAGGACAATAGCCACACCAAGTTCCCGTACCTTCTTCTGCTACAACTTTTCTCGAATATACCGATCCTATCCGGTACAAAGCGGAATTGATGGATTTCACGACTTTTTCCGCCGATTCATTCGTGTAGGTTACTGTTATTGTGTAATTTGAAGATTCTCCTTCTGCAGGGGCGGATATTTCGGTAAAGATGACATCTTGTTTTGCTCCTGAAGCTAACTTCAATTTTTCGATATTCTTTGTAAAGGTATCATTATTGATGTTCAGTGTTACTGTGATATCATGTTCGAAACTAAGTATTTCATTGTTTATCAGGGAACATTTAATGTTGATCTTTTTGTCACTATTCAAAACATTTTTGGTTGTATTTATAAGATCGACAGACTGGAATAGTTCTCCTACAAAGAAGTCGTCCATCAATAAAAATGATTTGTCCGTACTATTATTAACTACTGCAATGTAGATTGTTTGACCGTCATATTCTTGCAAAGGAACTATATGAGTATAAATATAAAGTTCCTTGTTTTCCCCCTTATCGCTTTGATAGAGAACTTTGGCATCCGTGAAATCATTTAAGGTTTGCCCTTTGGTTGAAACCAATATTTTATAGCCGTCTTTCTTTTTTGTAAAATTCCCTACTTTCCACATGAAGTAGGCGTTGGGAGATTCAATATGAATAGCAGGTGTCACAATCCAATCGTTAGAGGTTCCCGCCGGTGAGTACGAAGAAGTGCTCATGATAGAAAGGTTTGTCGGATCGTTTTCAAACGCTCCATATGAAATCCATGCTTTGCCGGCTTCGAATCCCATTCGTTTAGCTTCATCAGAAGGGGTGTTGCCGTCTTCATCATATAAAGCAAAACTTTTGGGAATTCCATTATTGAAGTCACAAGAGAAAAAGGTTTTTTGTGCATTTACGGATAAACACACGATCAATGCGAACATAAAGGAAGTAAATTTTCTCATAATCATTTGTTTAAAATTAGATATATCCAAAAATATACAGAAAAGGATATTTGAACATGTGAGATGATATAATATTCATCTCATGTATCTGATATTTTATTGAAAATCAATGATATGCAAGAAAATAATAAGAAAGAAATATGATATGGAATCAGATGTTTTTCAGGAATTGCGAGATAGAAAAGTTCTCGGGCACATCCATCTTTTTCCTTATTTTAGAGCGTATATTGTTAATACTCTTTTCTGAAATATTGAGCACGTCGGATATTTCTTTGGTAGTATAGTCGATTAACAGCATGGTACAGATTCGTTTCTCCGAATCAGAAAGATCCGGGAATTTTTCATTGAGGCGTGATATATATTCACTGTAATTCGTATCTATATAATTATTGATTTTGTTTTTAGTTTCGTCCAATGTGGAGTTTTGAGCCATAGAGGTACAAACGCCGGCTAAAGATTGTTTGGTTTCCGTATCTTTGCAATGATAATTAATCTGTTTTAATTTTACGTATAGATTTGCAACCATTTTCTTCAACTCGTAATAATAAATAGCCATGTTGGTCAGTTCGTTTTTCTTGTTTTTCAGCTCTTCATCCAAAAGGTGAACTTTGGAAGCAACCAACTTCGCATTTGTTTTGATTTTGATAATAACGATAGCACTGATAGTTATGATGATAAGTAAAATAAGAATCAAACGCTGTTTGTTCCATTTGTTTTGTAGGATAAGATGATCAATTGCCGCGTTTTTTTGTGATACTTCATAGATCACTTCCATTTCTCCGATTCTTTTCTTTACTTCCGTTCCTTCTATCGAATCGCGGAGATTGAGTAATTCTTCGCAATATTTGGTAGAAGCTTCAAAATCCTTTTCTTCTTTGGTTAGTTCGATTAAAATACTGAGTGTACATGATAAGACTTCGGAATTTTTATATCGCTTTGCTTGTTCGTAATTCTTTTCTAATATTTTCTTCGCTTCCGCATATTGCTTTTTGCTATAAAGATATTCACCGATTCTATGTTGAATAAAAACGCTGTCTTGAGGTGTAATGTAAGCGATGGGAATAACGGATCGCATACTGTCTATTAACTGAATGCCTTTTTCGGGGTTATTGTAACTCCAATAGGCGTTTGATAGGTTCAGCATAGTAATTTGCATTGTCCTGTATTCCTTCCGAATTTCGCTCATTTGATAAACTTTATTCAATACCTGAATACATTCTTCGTATTGTTCGTTTTTGCCCATGGAAATAGCCATTGCTCCCAAACTTCGGATCAGGGAAGTCGTATCTTTCTTATATTCATAATAAGCGATAGCTTCGTTTAAGTATTTTCGTGCATTATAAATGTCATTTAGACTTGTGTAGATAGCTCCGCACATTCGTTTTGCTTCTGCATTTCTATCCATGTCGTTTAATATTGTACTTAGTTGCAAGGCCTTATAAACATATTCCAATGCCATTTGGTATTGATAAAGTATAAACAAAGCCCGTCCGGTATCGATATAACCGGTTAATATGAGCGATTTATCTTCCAATGCTTCTCCGATTTCTATTTCCATACGGGCACAGCGTAATACATTTACAGGAAATTGTTCACGGTTATTCTTAATGTAAGTATGGCAAGAGTCGTATCTTGCTTTCAGAATATCCTTTTGAGGTGTCGCTGAAATAGAAAAGCTATATAATAAGGTGATAAATAGTAATAGGTTCTTCATTTTTTGTCAATATATGGTTTGTGTTATGACTAATGCTATAATCAAACATATGCAAATATAGATTAATTCTTATAACTATTGAATTGAAATGAATAATTTTCTTTTCTTTTCTTTTCTAAGAACGATTAACGCTTTAGAGTTATGAAGTATAAAAATATCTGTTTCCTTTGAAAACGCAGGAAAAGAATTGTCTTTGTTTAATAAAAATAGGGTTCAAATAATATCTTTGGCAGTTAAGTAGAAGACTTTAACCTTAACTTATCTAATTGAATGTAGGTATTAATAATATACAGATAGAACTTGTTAAAGCAACATTTCTTTAATCTCTTTAATCGATTCTGAGACAGTAAGTTTAGGATGCTCTACTTCGTCCGACACCATTTCGTGTATCCATGTTGTGTAGAATGGGATATGAACGGCATAACCACCCATCTTGAGTATCGGCAGAATATCTGATTTCATGGAATTGCCCACCATCATTATCTTTTCGGGAGTGGTGTTTAAATCTTTTAATAGTTTCCGGTAAGCAGCGTCCGTTTTATCGCTCATTATTTCGATGTGGCAGAAGAAATCGGATAATCCGGAGAGTTTCAGTTTTCGTTCCTGATCCATCAGGTCGCCTTTGGTTGCCATAGCGAGGCGGTAATGCCGACTTAATTCCCAAAGTGTATCTTTTACTCCGTCAATCAGTTCCACAGGGTGAGTCAGTTGCTCTTTCCCCAATAGGATAATTTGCTCGATTTCCCCGGCGGTAATTTGTTTGTTGCTTACTTCCAATCCGGTTTCGAGCATGCTCAACGTAAAACCTTTGATGCCGTAACCGTAGATTTCCAGATTCTGTATTTCTTTTAGGTACAATACCCTCATTACCTCATCTGCCTGGCTGTATTTCTCCAGTAGTTTGCATAGTTTCTGTTCCGTTTCCCGAAAGAATGTTTCATTAATCCAAAGTGTGTCATCTGCATCAAAGATGATATAGTCGAGGTTTTGTCTCATATCCTTTTATTGTTTTTCCGGGCAAAATTAATAATAATCCGGGATAAACAAGCAAATGCTCCCTGACTATCTGTTATCGCTCCCTTAGGAGGAAATAGTTTCATAATATATGGAACTAAAGTTTCACAAAATATGAAACAAAGGTTCCACAAAATATGAAACTAAAGTTCCACATATTATGAAACTTTAGCTCCTATGCGGTGAGCATGAAAACACACGAGGGAGAATCCGGCAAAGATCGCTTTGCCGTTTAGTGCCGTATTAGTGCTGTGAGGAAGACGCTACATTTCGTTACAGTGAAGTTCCAACGACTTTTTTCCAAATTCTATTTAATATTATGCAATAAATATAGTGTTATTTTAATATTATCTTATCTTTGCAAGCAATGAATCTTAATTATTAATTTTAAAATCTACAGTTTATGTTTGAAGGACAGCCGAAAGGTTTGTATGCGTTAGCGTTGGCAAATACAGGTGAACGCTTTGGCTATTACACAATGCTTGCTATCTTTACCCTCTTTTTGCAAGCGAAGTTTGGATTCACGGCAGCCACTACTTCCACTATCTTTGGTAGTTTCTTGGCAGCAGTCTATTTCATGCCATTATTTGGCGGTATTTTAGCGGATAAGTTCGGTTACGGCAAGATGGTTACTACGGGTATTGTGGTAATGTTTCTAGGCTATGTGTTGCTTGCTATCCCGATGGCTACGAATATCGGTTTGTATTCCATGTTCGGAGCTTTGGCCCTGATCGCTTGCGGTACGGGACTTTTTAAAGGTAACTTGCAGGTGATGGTCGGCAATTTGTACGATGCTCCGGAGTACAGTTCTAAACGTGATACTGCTTTCAGCTTGTTTTATATGGCGATCAATATCGGTGCATTGTTTGCTCCTACCGCTGCAACTGCCGTTACCAACTATGTATTGGGTAAAGCCGGACTCACTTATGTTCCGCAAATCCCGTCATTGGCTCACCAATATCTGAATGGTACGATCACTCCTGACGGTGAAGCCAGTCTGGCTGCAATGCAGAGTGCGCAACACTATACAGGCGATATGGCAACTTTCTGTACTACTTATATCGATAAACTGTCCGAAGCGTATAATTATGGTTTTGGCGTGGCTTGTATTTCGTTGATTGTATCAATGGCTATCTATGTTATTTTCCGTTCTACATTTAAGCATGCGGATTATAACTCCAAACAAGCTAAACCGGCTAATGTACATGAAGAACAGCTGACTCCTCAGCAAACAAAGGAACGTGTGATTGCTTTATTACTGGTATTTGCCGTGGTTATTTTCTTCTGGATGGCTTTCCATCAGAATGGTTTGACGATGACTTTCTTTGCACGTGACTATACGGCGCATGATGTTACCGGGCTGGACCGTCTTGGTTTCAGTGTATGGAACTTGGTTCTTATTATCATTACGGTATATGCGGGTTTCTCTTTATTCCAGTCGAAGACAGGAAAGGCGAAGCTCATTTCAGGTGTGGTGGCAACGTTGGCTTTAATAGGTTTGGGCGTGAATTATGGAACTATGGACCCTACATTACCTATTCTTCCTCAGATCTTCCAACAGTTTAACCCATTCTTCGTAGTAGCTTTGACGCCTGTGTCATTGGCTGTGTTCGGAGCTTTGGCAAAGAAAGGAAAAGAACCTTCCGCACCGCGTAAGATCGGAATCGGTATGGTGATAGCTGCGTGTGGTTTTATGCTATTGGCGTTCGGATCTTTTGGATTGCCTACTCCTGCGCAAGTAGAAGCAAATGGTATTTCGGCCGACGTACTTGTTTCTCCTAACTGGTTAATTTCTACTTATCTGGTGTTGACATTCGCGGAATTACTGCTTTCTCCGATGGGTATTTCCTTCGTATCTAAGGTAGCACCTCCTAAATATAAGGGCGCTATGATGGGAGGTTGGTTTGTAGCCACTGCCATTGGTAATTATATGACTGCCATTATCGGATATTTGTGGGGAGATATGCAGTTGTGGATGGTATGGAGCGTATTAATCGTATGTTGTTTGCTTTCTGCTTTGTTCATCTTCTCTATTATGAAGAAGCTGGAAAAGGTAGCGAGATAATAAACCGGGGATATAATATAATAAAAGCCCGTAGCGATTTCGTTACGGGCTTTTTATTGTTGTAAAATTAGTTGTTGTTACCGGCTGGTTTCAACCATTTGTTCAGCCAGTTGAAATAAGTACGTTGCCAAAGCACACCGTTTTGTGGTTTCAATACCCAGTGGTTTTCATCCGGATAGAGCAGCAACTCGGCAGGAATACCTCTTAACACGGCAGCATTGAATGCGGACATTCCTTGGGAAGCTAAGATGCGATAATCCTTTTCACCGTGGATACATAAGATAGGCGTATCCCATTTATCTACGAATTTATGAGGAGAATTGGCAAAGCTGCGTTGTGCTACCTTGTTATTTTTGTCCCAGTACGGACCACCTATATCCCAGTTGGCAAACCACATCTCTTCTGTTTCCAGATATTGTGCTTCCATGTTGAAGAATCCGTCGTGAGCGATGAATGCTTTGAAACGTTTTTCGTGGTGTCCTGCCAACCAATAAACGGAGAATCCACCGAAGCTGGCACCCACGCATCCCAAATGATTGGCATCGACATAAGGTTCTTTGGCTACTTCATCAATAGCGGAAAGATAATCTTTCATACATTGACCTCCGTAGTCACCACTGATAGCTTCAAGCCATTCCATGCCGAAGCCCGGAAGTCCCCGACGATTCGGAGCGACGATTATATAGTCGTTGGCTGCCATTATCTGCATATTCCAGCGATAAGACCAGAATTGGCTGACCGGAGTTTGCGGACCGCCTTCGCAGAACAGTAGAGTAGGATATTTCTTGTTCGGATCAAACTTGGGAGGATAGATAATCCATGTCAACATTTCTTTGCCATCCGTTGTTTTTATCCAGCGTCCTTCCACTTTGCCCATGGTCAGTTGATCGTAGATTTGTTTGTTTTCGAAACTGATTTGAGTTGCGTTTCCCTGCATATCTACGGAATAGATCTCATCTGCCATACTCATGGACTGGCGTTTAGCGATCAGCTTCTCTCCGGCAAGAGCGACAGACAGGTAGTCGTGTTGTCCTTCTGTTAACTTGGTCAGTTTGTCTCCTTCGTTCAAGCCAATGCGGTATATCTGTGATTCTCCATGCCATACCCCGGTAAAGAAGATGGTATTAGCGTCAGGACTCCAGCAATAGCTGTCTACATTTGATTCAAATGCCTTGCTTGCAAAACGTTTTTCTCCTGTAGCCAAATCCATGATGAAAAGGCGGTTCTGATCGCTTTCATAGCCGTCACGTTCCATGCTTAACCATGCGATTTGTTTTCCGTCCGGCGAATATTGAGGATTAGTATCGTATCCCATATTACCTTCGCTTATATTGACCGTTTTCTTTGTGGCAAGGTCATATACATAAATATCTGAGTTGGTGGAGATGGCATATTCCAGTCCTGTCTTCTTGCGTGAAGTATAGGCGATTTGCTTTGAATCCGGACTCCAAGCCAGTTGCTCGATTCCTCCGAATGGTTTTAATGGTGCTTCGAATGGCTCGCCTTCCATTATATCGATGACATTGCTGATTTTTTCTCCGTTAAAGTCTGCTACAAACGGGTGGGGGATTGTCTCTACCCATTCATCCCAATGTTTGTACATCAAATCGTTTACTACGATTCCCGTAGCTTTGGGAAGATCAGGATACATATCCACTGTGCGCTGCCCGTATTTGATTTGTGAAATGAACAACACTTTTTTTTCATCCGGTGAGAATTTAAATCCTTCTATCGGACCATCGAATTCGGAGAGAATCTTTCTTTCTGTTCCATCCGGATTCATTTCCCAGATTTGACTGCCACCGCTTTCATTGCAAAGAAAAGCAATTTTGGTTCCTCCTTTTATCCATACGGCCTCGTTTTCGCTATACGCGGTATGGGTAATTTGTTTGTTGTCCGTACCATCGGCATTCATGACATAAACTTCACGATTGCTTGAATTTTCCGGAACACTGTAATAGGCTACGGTATAAACCACTTTCTTTCCGTCCGGTGAAACATCCAGTCCGCCGATACGTCCCATAGCCCAAAGTGCTTCGGGAGTCATTCGTCCATCTTTGATGGTGATGTCTTGCTTACCGATAATCGGTTCATATCCTTCTCCTTTCTGCTGTATGGCATTACAGGAGGCAAGCGTCATTGCAGCCGTCATCATTACTAAATTTGTTTTATTCATATCTGTTATAATTAAATAATAATTTGTCGGTTGTAAAAAAGCCTGTCCGAAATGTATCAGGCAGGCTTTTTAACAGGTTCTTTTATCTAACTGTTATCTTCTGTTCTTCTTTTCGCGTTCTTTGGCCAATCTTTCCTGCTCTTTTTGCATTGCTTCCATTCGCGCCATGAAGCCGGACTTCTTTTTCTTCTTAGGATTTTTCATATTGGCTTCCAGTTGTGCTAATATCTTTTCATCGCTCACTGTCTTTTTCAGTACAATCATGATGATAATACTGATAAGAGCTGAAATGAAATAATAATAGTTCAGTCCTGATGCATAATCGTTCAAGATGAAAATAAACATAACAGGCATAGCATACATCATGATTTTCATACCCGGCATGGACTGACCTGTATCTTGTTGTTTCATCGTGTACATCGTATTCAATATATTAGTAATACTGAACAACAAGCAGAATAAACTCAAGTGATTACCGATGAATGGGATGTGTGCGTTCCACGTTATTAAAGCATCGTAAGTTGACAGGTCGGATGCCCACAAGAAGCTCTGCTGACGAAGTTCGATAGCTGTTGGCACGAACATGAACAGGGCAAAGAATATAGGCATCTGGAGTATCATAGGCAAACAACCTCCCATGGGACTCACACCATACTTGCTATATAGTGCCATCGTCTCCTGTTGCTTCTTCATTGCATCCTCTTGTTTCGGATATTTCTTGTTGATGATCTCGATTTGAGGTTTCAATACACGCATCTTTGCAGATGACAAGTAAGACTTGTAAGTGAATGGGAACACAATGAGTTTAACGATAATCGTCATAATCAATAATACGATACCCATGTTCCATCCCCAACCGGATAACCAGTCGAAGAGAGGAATTGTGAACCAACGGTTGATCCAACGTAAGAAGCTCCATCCAAGCGGAACCAATTGGTTTAGTTCCAGATCTTTCCCATCAATACGGTCTTTGTCAAGTGCTGTAAGCGTCTTATATTTGTTCGGACCGAAATAGAACAACATATTTGTCGGTTCTTTCCCACTCGGATCAAAGAACGTATTCATTTTAGCCGAATAATTCTTCAAATATCCACTACCTTCTCTTTGAGGGACGGACGTCAATTCGCTCTGCTCGAAATCTTGTTCGGCAATAAATACACTTGAAAAGAATTGGTTTTTGAAAGCAATCCAGTCCAAACGTCCCGGGATAGACTCTTTCACATCTTTTGCTCCGGAAAGTTCATCCGTATCGTCTCCGGAGAATTTATAAGTAAGAGTTGAATAACGTTCTTCAAATTTGAAGCCCTTTTCAATTTGACGTGCACGTTGTTTCCAATCAATATCTACGTAGTTGATGGAAGAAGACAGCTTATTCCGCATATTGACGGCTTGAATCGTGAAATTCATCAGGTAGCTGTCATTGTTTAATGCATAATTGAAATCAATATAACTTGCACTGTCGGCAACCAAACGCATAGTAACAGTCGTATCACTTACATTGACAGGAGTAAAGAATAAATCTTCCGTATCAATCGCTTCTTTTTTATTATAGAACGTAAAGTTTAGACTGGCGTCATTCCCATTAAATAATACGAGAGGTTCTTTATTCTGACCATTGTAATCTTTCAATGTAGCGGAATAAATACGACCTCCTTTATTGCTGAACGTCAGTTTTACGACAGCATTTTCAATGGTGGTAAATGATTCTTTTCCTTGCATTGAGTTGTAAAACAATGCACTGGTGTCTGCTGCCTGAATAGATGGTTCGGATGTTGCCGATAATTTAGCTTGCATCTCCGCTTTCTTTGCTGCTTCTTGTTGTACGACAGCAATAGAGTCCTGATAGCGTTTCATTTGAGCTATTTCCTCTTGATTAGGGCGGCTCAGAATACTAAAACCTACCAAAACGGCACCTATCAATCCAAATCCTATTAAGGTGTTTTTATCCATTTCTTTTTTTTATAGTTAATAATTTATTTACTGATAGCTGCTTTGATGAATGACAGGAATAACGGATGCGGATGCAATACCGTACTGCTGTATTCCGGGTGGAACTGAGTTCCGATGTACCATTTTAATGTTGGTATCTCGATGATTTCTACCAAGTCTGATTCCGGATTAATACCGACACACGCCATACCATGTTTTTCGAATTCAGCTTTATATTCATTGTTGAATTCGTAACGATGACGGTGACGTTCCTGAATATGTTCCGAATGATATGCCTCGAATGTTTTTGAGTTTTTGTTTATGATACATTCATAGGCTCCCAGACGCATGGTTCCACCCATGTTGGTTATAGACTTTTGCTCTTCCATAATGTCGATGACATTGTGAGGCGTTTTTTCATCCATTTCTCTTGAATTGGCATCTGCATATCCTAATACGTTGCGTGCAAATTCAATAGCCATACATTGCATTCCCAAACAAATACCGAATGTCGGTTTGTTATGCTCACGAGTGTATTTAGCTGCTACAAATTTGCCTTCAATACCTCTCTGACCGAATCCCGGACAGATAACCACACCATCGACATGTCCCAGCTTTTCTTCTACATTTTCGTTTGTAAGCGCTTCGGATTGAACATATTCGATTTTAAGTTTATGGTCATTGTAGGTGGCAGCTTGTGAAAGTGATTCTAATATTGATTTGTATGCATCTTGCAATTCTACATATTTACCTACTAAGGCAATCGTCACCACTTCTTTCGCGCTAACACGTCTTTTCAAGAACTCTTTCCAGGGACCTAATTCCGGTTTCTCTCCGATAGGAAGCCCCATCTTACGGAGGATTGTTTCATCCAACCCTTGTTCCTGCATTTTTAATGGAACTTCGTAAATAGTAGAAAGGTCGACTGATTGTACTACGGCAGACTCCTCTACATTACAGAATAATGCAACTTTTTTACGTATATTGGTGTTCAGTTCATGTTCGGCACGTAATACTATTATGTCCGGTTGAACTCCTAGCGATTGCAGTTCTTTTACGGAATGCTGGGTTGGTTTTGTCTTTAATTCTTTTGCTGCAGCAAGAAACGGCACATAGGTAAGATGTACACATAATGCGTCACGACCTAGTTCCCATTTTAATTGTCGAATACTTTCCAAATACGGAAGAGACTCTATATCACCTACTGTTCCACCGATTTCGGTAATGACAAAATCAAATTTGTATTTGTTTCCAAGTAATTTCACATTACGTTTGATTTCATCGGTAATGTGTGGGATAACTTGTATCGTTTTTCCCAAATAATCTCCGCGACGTTCCTTGTCTATCACACTTTTGTAAATACGTCCGGTTGTAATGTTGTTAGCCTTTGTTGTCTGAATGCCTAAAAAACGTTCATAATGCCCCAAATCGAGGTCTGCTTCGTGTCCGTCTACTGTAACGTAACATTCCCCGTGTTCATAAGGATTTAATGTACCCGGATCAATATTGATGTAGGGATCAAATTTCTGGATAGTAACTTTGTAACCTCTGGCTTGCAGAAGTTTACCTATTGAAGATGACATTATTCCTTTGCCTAATGAGGAGGCTACTCCACCAGTTACGAAGATATACTTTGTTTCTCCCACGACTGTAATATTTTAATTAAATTTTATTTGTCCTGTTCGCTCTTAAAGTCCGCAAAATTAAAAAAAAATAGGGAAGAATCGAAGGTTTCCTTTAAAAAATATTCTATTAAAAAATATTATTACTCAGTTAAATGCTTTATAATTTACTTATTGATTGTGCTGGTTTAAGTATTTAATGTATTTTTGCGGAAAAATTCTCAAATAGATGAAAAAGTATTTTGTTTTAGGATTGTTGCTAATAGGGGGGATTGTTGCTTTCGGGCAGAAGAAAAGTGTACATTCCAATAAGAAAGATGTCGGATTTTCTATTTATACTCAATACGTAGATACATTACAAAAAATACATAATAAGTATTTTGCCGGACTCGATTCGTTGAATAATGATACTGTACCGGAAAGGAATATAGAATTAAAACCGTATTATTTTAAATTGTTTGTACCTTTAACCTATTATTATGCTCCGATAGAACAAGCTTTTGAGTCCCATTGGCAACCGGCTCGTTTGGAAGAGGTTTCTTATAATCAGGATTCTTTATTTCCTGTGACTAAAAAACGCTTTGACAAAATGGAACGTGCGGATCGTAGAGTTAATAAAGCATTATTGTCGATGTATGTTGCTCGACCAGATAGGATTGTTTACACGGAAAATCAGATAGCAAGAAAGAAAACGTTCCAAAAACAAGTAATGGAAAAGTTACCACCGAAAATCCGTGTAATAGAATTGTTTGAACCGGATCCGGTAGATACGAATGTCGGCGATGCAGAACTTTTGGTTAAGAAACCTAATTTCTGGTCTACGGGTGGTGACGGCGCTTTGCAATTCTCCCAGAATTATATATCAGATAACTGGTATAAAGGAGGTGAAAGTTCCAATTCGATGGTAGCACAATTACATTTATTTGCGAACTATGATGATAAGCAAAGGATTGAGTTTGATAATGAATTACATTTTAATTTAGGATTTATCAGTGCTCCGTCTGATACAGTACATAAATATCGTACCAATAATGATTTACTTCGTTTGACAAGTAAATTGGGTATAAAAGCTGTTTCGAAATGGTATTATACATTATCGGCGGAATTTAAGACACAGTTCTTTTCAAATTATAAGACTAACTCGGATATAAAACAATCTGCATTTATGACCCCGACAGAGTTAAAGTTGGGGCTTGGTATGGATTATAAATTGAGTGAAAAGAAAATCAATCTATCTGTTTTATTGTCTCCTTTATCTTATAACTTTACCTATTTAGCTGATAGGGATGTTGATCCTACAGCATTTGGAGTAAAAGCCGGACAGAATAAGTTAAGTGAAATCGGTTCTCGTTTACAAGTTAATTATACATGGACAATTATTCCTGCTATTATTTGGGAATCCCGTTTCTCATATTTTACTAATTATAAGAGGGTAGAGTCTGAATGGGAGAATACTTTTAACTTCGTATTAAATCGTTATTTGTCTACTAAGTTGTTTGTGCATGCTCGTTATGATGACAGTTCTAAACCGGAAGATGGCAGCGGATATTTTCAGTTGAAAGAATTGCTTAGTTTCGGTATTAATTATAAATGGTAGACATAAAACATACTTCTTTATTTAAGGTTTAGGCAAATCCCGTAGATTATATAGATACAGATTCTTATAATTTACGGGGTTTGTATTTATGAACTATTTTCTGTCTTTTTACACTTTCTGTATCTTATTTCCTATGCTTCTGTAGTGAAAACGATTGTTTTTATGCTTTTATGTTATTTGATGGAAGTGTGATACTAAAATCAGCTATGAAAAAAGACCAATTTTTTGCATATTATTTTGATGATAATAGTTTTTAGTTTCCAATTATTGTGTATTTTTGCAGCAATTTGTAATGTGCAGTTTACAAAATGGCTAATATAATAAAACATAAAGGTACTGTGGAAAACATTGATGGATCTCTTTATAGAGTAAGGATTCAGCAGACGTCGGCCTGTGCTTCTTGCAGTGCTAAAGGATATTGTAGTTCTTCCGACAGTAAAGAGAAGATTATCGAGGTGTACGATAGTTCCAATTCGTATAAGGTGGGAGAAGAGGTGATGATATATGGAACTACTTCCATGGGAATGAAAGCGGTATTAATCGCTTTTGTTATACCTTTTATTCTCTTACTGGTTGCTTTGTTTGTTGCAATGTCTCTAAGCCAAGATAATGAATTATTTTCTGCTTTAGTTTCTCTTTGTGTTCTTGTACCTTATTATATAGTACTTTATTTCCTTCGGAATAGATTTAGAAAGAATTTCTCATTTACATTAAAACCAATAAATAATAACTAACTTATGGATTTAATTCTGATTGCAGTTATTTCTTTGGGAGCTATCGGCCTGATTGCCGCTATTATTTTATATGTAGCTTCTAAGAAATTTGCTGTGTATGAAGATCCGCGAATTGCTCAGGTAGCAGAAGTGCTTCCTCAGGCAAATTGTGGTGGCTGTGGTTATCCCGGATGTTCAGGCTTTGCTGATGCATGTGTTAAGGCCGGTTCATTAGAGGGTAAATTCTGTCCGGTAGGAGGCCAGCCCGTTATGACTCAGGTGGCTGAAATCCTGGGATTAGATGCCGGCACTGCCGAGCCGATGGTGGCTGTGGTAAGATGTAACGGTAGTTGTGAACATCGTCCCCGAGTAACAAAGTATGACGGAGCGGTATCTTGTGCGATTGTCGCTGCTACTTATGGCGGTGAAACAGGATGTAGCTATGGTTGTTTGGGTTGTGGTGATTGTGTCGCTGCATGTCAGTTCGACGCTATTCACATGAATCCTGAAACCGGATTGCCGGAAGTGGATGAAGACAAGTGTACGGCTTGTGGAGCTTGTGTGAAAGCATGTCCGAAGTCTATCATTGAACTTCGTGCTAAAGGTAAGAAGTCACGCCGTGTATTTGTATCTTGTGTCAATAAAGATAAAGGTGCTGTTACACGTAAGGCTTGTGAAGTAGGATGTATAGGTTGTGGCAAATGCGTGAAGACTTGTCCGTTTGAGGCTATTTCATTGGAAAACAATCTTGCTTACATTGATTTTAATAAATGTAAGTTGTGTCGCAAATGTGTCGAGGTATGCCCGCAACATACAATTCTTGAAGTCAATTTCCCTCCTCGTAAGGTAGAAGCCCCGAAGACTGAAACAACTCCGAAAGCGGATGAAATAAACGTTGCTCCTGCTGTTACCGAAGTAGCAAAAGAGGTGAATGAAACTCCTCAAGCAGAAGCTTAATAAAATGAATAATAAAACATTAAAATATAATCATTGTGAGGACATTTAGAATTGGTGGCGTACATCCGCCCGAGAATAAATTGTCGGCAGGAGAGAAGATTAAGACGCTTGCACTTCCTAAACAAGCTATTATTCCGCTATCTCAACATATCGGTGCTCCTGCAGCAGCAATCGTAAAGAAAGGTGATGTTGTGAAGGTAGGTACACAAATAGCCCAAGCGGGTGGTTTTGTATCTGCTGCAATATTTTCATCCGTTTCCGGGAAAGTTGCTAAAATTGATGAGGTGATAGATGCGAGCGGTTACCGTAAACCTGCTATCTTTATTGATGTGGAAGGGGATGAATGGGAAGAAACCATTGATCGTAGCGAAAATTTGGTAAAGGAATGTAGCTTTACCCCCGAACAGATTATAGAGAAAATCAAGGCTGCCGGTATTGTTGGTATGGGTGGTGCTTGTTTTCCTACACATGTAAAATTGATGCCTCCTCCGGGAAATGTTGCTGAAATATTGATCATCAATGCTGTGGAATGCGAACCTTATCTGACTGCCGACCATCAATTGATGCTGGAAAAGGCGGAGCAGATTATGGTAGGTGTCAGCATTCTGATGAAAGCTATTAAAGTCAGCAAAGCTGTAATCGGTATTGAAAACAATAAGTCGGATGCTATTGCTTTGTTGGCAAGTGTTGCTGCCGCCTATGCCGGAGTGGAAGTTATGCCTTTGAAGGTGAAGTATCCGCAAGGTGGTGAAAAACAATTAATCGATGCAGTTATTGCCCGTCAGGTAGCAAGTGGAGCACTTCCAATTTCTACGGGAGCGGTTGTACAGAATGTTGGAACAGCGTATGCCGTTTATGAAGCTGTACAAAAAAATAAGCCGTTATTTGAACGTGTAGTTACCGTTACCGGGAAATCATTGAAGAATCCGTCGAACTTTTTGGTTCGTATGGGAACTCCAATGAGCATGTTGATTGAAGCAGCCGGAGGGATGCCGGAAGATACCGGAAAAATTATCGGTGGTGGTCCGATGATGGGAAAAGCTTTGGTTAATGCTGAGGTTCCCATCTGTAAAGGCAGTTCGGGCGTTTTGCTGATGAATGACAAAGAAGCTGCCCGTAAAGAGATAAATAACTGTATTCGTTGTGCTAAGTGTGTGAGTGCATGCCCGATGGGACTTGAGCCTTATTTGCTTTCTGCTTTGGCTGAAAATGCCGATTGGGAAAGAATGGAACATGAGGAGATTATGAACTGTATCGAATGTGGTTCATGTCAGTTTACTTGTCCGGCCGGTCGTCCCTTGCTTGATTATTGCCGTTTAGGTAAAGGTAAAGTAGGTGCTATTATTCGCTCACGTAAAAAATAAGTAGAAAAATGGAAAACAAATTAATAGTATCCTTATCGCCCCATGTTCATAGTGGAGACAGCATACAAAAGAATATGTATGGTGTGCTTATTGCATTGATACCTGCTCTTATTGTTTCTTTTATCTATTTCGGGCTGGGTGCTGCAATCGTTACTGTAACCTCTGTTGCGGCATGTGTGTTCTTTGAGTGGGCTATAACTAAGTTCATTCTGAAAAAAGAAAAAACAACTATATGTGACGGGTCTGCCATCATCACCGGTATTTTGTTGGCATTCAATTTACCGTCGAACTTGCCTGTCTGGATTATTATTATCGGTGCATTGGTTGCCATTGGCGTTGGTAAAATGTCATTTGGCGGGTTAGGCAATAATCCGTTCAATCCGGCTTTAGTAGGACGTGTCTTTCTTTTGATTTCTTTCCCGGTACAAATGACTTCATGGCCGGTTAACACCTTTTCAGCGATGGCAAGTGTCGATGGAATCTCCAGTGCAACGCCATTGGCTTTGATGAAACAGGCCATACATGGAAATGCGGATGCATTGAAAGAAATTCCCGATTCCCTTTCATTGTTGTTGGGTACGAATCCGGGTTCTTTGGGAGAGGTTTCGGCATTGGCTTTGCTTATCGGTCTTGCCTATATGCTGTGGAAGAAGATTATCACCTGGCATATTCCGGTAACGATTATTGCTACCGTATTTGTATTTGCCGGTCTGATGAACTTGGTTAATCCGGAAGTATATGCTTCTCCGCTTACTCATTTATTGACGGGAGGTTTAATGTTGGGAGCTATCTTCATGGCAACCGACTACGTTACTTCTCCGATGAGTAAGAAGGGAATGATTATTTATGGTATTGGTATTGGTTTCTTTACGGTGGTTATCCGTCTGTTCGGTGCATATCCGGAAGGTATGTCGTTTGCGATTCTTATCATGAACGCCTTTACACCGTTGATCAATACTTATTGCAAACCTAAAAGATTCGGGGAGGTAGTGAAGAAATGAAAAAGTTACAATCATCATTTAAGAATATGGCTATCGTATTGACTGCGGTAACTGTAATTGCCGGGGCTTTGTTGGGTTATGTAAATGATTTGACGAAAGGACCGATAGCAGATGCTAATGCAAAGGCATTGAGTGATGCTATTGCTGTTGTAGTGCCCGGTTTTGATAATCAACCGACTGAGAATCCGGAAACCATAGAAGTGAACGGGGCATCTTATACTATATATAAGGCAACCAAAGGAGGAGAGTTTATCGGCGCAGCTGTTCGATCTACATCTAATGGCTTCGGTGGCCCTTTGACTATTCTTGTCGGATTTGACGCGGAGGGGAACATTATTGATTACTCTTTGTTGAGTCATGCTGAAACTCCGGGACTTGGTTCTAAAGCGGATATTTGGTTTAAGAAGGACGGCAAAGGTTCTGTTATCGGGATGAATCCGGGGAAGAATCCATTGTCGGTGAGTAAGGATGGTGGTAATATTGATGCTATAACAGCTTCTACCATTACATCACGTGCTTTCTTGGCTGCAGTGAACAATGCTTATCAGGCTTATGCCAACGGAGATAGCGCCGACGTTACAACGGGAGCTACAAGTAAACCTTCTCAAACGGAAGAGGTAGATAATTCTATTAACCAGGCAAATTAAAGAAAGGAGTAGATTATGAATAATTTTAAAGTTTTGATGAATGGGATTGTTAAAGAGAATCCTACATTTGTGCTCCTTTTGGGTATGTGTCCTACTTTGGGAACAACTTCCTCTGCTATTAATGGTATGGGAATGGGATTGGCAACCATGTTTGTCTTGATATGTTCCAATGTGGTTATTTCGTTGATTAAGAATTTAATCCCGGATATGGTTCGTATTCCGTCATTTATTGTGGTTATTGCATCGTTTGTGACGGTATTGCAAATGGTAATGCAGGCTTATGTACCGGCATTATATGCTACATTGGGTCTGTTCATTCCATTAATTGTTGTGAACTGTATCGTGCTGGGACGTGCGGAAGCTTTTGCTGCAAAAAACGGTCCTCTACCATCGTTCTTTGACGGATTGGGTATGGGATTGGGATTTACCATTGCGTTGACATTACTTGGTGCGGTTCGTGAGTTGCTTGGTACCGGAAAGATATTCGATATCACAGTGCTTCCAGAGCAATATGGAATGTTGATATTTGTGTTGGCACCGGGTGCATTTATTGCATTAGGGTATCTGATTGCCATTGTCAATAAGTTTAAAAAGGCGTAACTGCATAAAATAGAAGCTATATGGAATATATATTAATATTTATCACAGCAATATTTGTGAACAACATTGTGTTGTCACAGTTTCTTGGAATCTGTCCGTTTTTAGGAGTATCCAAGAAAGTAGAAACGGCAATAGGTATGTCAGCAGCGGTTGCTTTTGTGTTGGTTATCGCTACCATTGTAACTTATCTTATCCAGAAATATGTTCTGGATGCATTTGGCTTGGAGTATTTGCAGACAATATCCTTTATTTTGGTTATAGCAGCCTTAGTGCAGATGGTTGAGATTGTATTAAAGAAGGTATCTCCCGCACTTTATCAGGCATTGGGTGTTTTCTTACCGTTGATTACGACCAACTGTTGTATTCTTGGTGTGGCTATTTTGGTTATCCAGAAAGATTTCAATTTGCTGACCGGAGTTGTTTATGCAATTTCTACGGCAATTGGTTTTGGCTTGGCATTAATCATTTTTGCAGGACTTCGTGAACAGATGAGTCTGGTGAAGATTCCTAAAGGGATGCAAGGTACTGCCATTGCATTGGTAACAGCAGGTTTGTTAGCTATGGCATTCATGGGATTCTCCGGAGTAGACGGTGGATTGAAAGTTTTGTTCGGACTGAATTAATCTCTTACATACGAACAAGAGAGGCTGGCTTCTTTATGAGGTCAGCCTTTTTGTTGCATGCCGGTGGAATATGCAAATCCAGCCACTAAGGAATCGGGCTTGTCGATAGTGATTTTACGCTAAATCCTCTTTTTATGCATGTTTTAAATTGCACTTGAACTGCCTTCACCTCTGCACTATTCAGGGATAAACCATTGATGAATAATGACTTACAGTGAATACACTTTTTTTACTATCGCTTTGTTACTGACTTTGCTCCGTCCTTCCATCTTAATATTTATTTAATAAACATGATTTTCAACGGAAAAAGTACCTTCACTCTAATTTGTTGATATTCAAATGTAAATAAGCAAAACGTGATAAGGTGAAGGTAAGTCCAAGTAAAAGTTGAAAACAGCTAAATTAGCAGAATAAACGAGCTGAAAACGCCTAAGGGAGTGATACCTTACGCTCCCGTAGATGTAAGCTATCGTCCAAGGGAGCGTTAGCCGTCACCCTCTTGAGCGATAGGTACCACTCACTTAGGTGATAAAAAACGATCTTGGTGTTTTCAAAAAACATCAAGGGTCTCTTAAATAATCATCAGGTTGTTTGAAAAAAACATAAGGTCGTTTGATTACGAAGATACAGTCGATTGTTCACAAACTCCTATTGTTTGTCGACAATCGACCGTATGTTGAACAGTATATCTTTATTTCCCCCAATTATGTGTCTCACTTTTTTGTCAGTAAACCATGAGATAAATAAGGAAAAAATGATACTCAATACGAATTAATATAAAAAAGGTGGAACTTATAAGAAGAAAAATATATCTTTGCTTGGAGATGTAAATGGTGATTTACTTCAGATTAAAATAGTAATAGGAAGCGTTGTGTTTTTATTCTTGTTTCTGAAAACCTGAGAAATTTTAAGAAACTACAAGGATAGCACAGTGGTTTCTCACGTATATGCGTGAGGACTACTGTCTATTGTTTGTAGTTTCGGGTTTTCTCAGGACCTTCAGAAACAAATAATAGCATGTAGTTCCACGCTTTCGTATTTATTAGAATGCCTTTCTGGAACTAAAAGGTTGAGAAACACGATTATGAAACCAATAGGATTACTTATTAAACAACGTTTGGAGGAAGAGGAACGTACCGTCGCATGGTTTGCCCGGAAACTGTCATGCAGTTATGCAAATATCTATAAAATATTCGGGAAACAAAGTCTTGATACGGAATTGCTTACACGAATATCTAAAATTCTTAATCATGATTTCTTTCAGGATTTATCTGAAGATTTAAAAAATGAATGAATGATTTTCAACTAATTGGCAATAGTTGTGTGAATAGATTGGAGATGGTGCCATAATCTATATATGAATTTATGATATTACTTTTGTAAAAAGTTATTTCATGAAGATATGTATTATAGATAAATCAAAATTAATTTAGTAAAAAGAAAGTTGACATGAAAAAGTTATTTTATTTATTCGCACTTGTATGTGTTTGTCTTTGGTTTACATCTTGTGAAGATGATGATGCGGTGAAATTGACAATTAATACATCTGCTTATGATGTAGTAAAGGATTTGAAGGATGCAGACGGTAATTTGTATTTCACGGGAAAGTTGGAGGATGATCTTCAGATTCGTATTTCTTTTTTGGTAAGAAAGCATGTGTCGAATAGTTTTGAAATCGTAGCTCAAGGAATTCGTTATATTAATGATATAAAGTCAATAGCTTCTTATACAACACAAGAACTGGAACCGGGAGTATATGATGTTATAATTGTAAGTGATTTCATTAAAGGTGAAAAAGAGTTTAATACGGTGACTGCCAATGAACAATATAAAGGGGTGAATGTCGCCTGTAAAGAAAGTGCAGGAGTTTATAATGCTTTTGGTACTGCTTATATGGCAGATATAACAGTTGAAAAGAAAACAGATGTCACACTTAATACTATAAAAAAAGGAAGTTTGGTAACTCTGCTTTTTAAGAATACTGACCAAATGAAAAGTGCTTCATACAAAATGTCTTTGGAGAAATTTGTATATGTTGCTTTAGGCTCTTTCGGAAATGAGTTTAATAAAAAAACAGGTGCACTTGAACATCCTTTAACTAAGTCAATAATAAGTGCACAACATTATTGTGCTAGTATGAAAGCTCAAAATAGTACAGATCTTCTCACGGTTAGTTGGATTTCCGGTGCATTTGCCGATGGCTATTATAGTGTTGAACTCTCCAATAATGAGGATAAAGTTATTGAATTGGATTTTGCAACCAATCAGGGAACATTGAAATAAGCATTTGAACTAATTGAATGGCTATAGAAAGATCGTTTCAACCCATATTGAGGCGGTCTTTTTTTTATGTGTTATGATTCGATATGTAGCAGAATAGGGGAATTATACTTTGTTTAGTATAACTTTATAAATAAATATCTTTATTTCTTTCTTAACTTTTCAATTTTATGCTTACTTTTGTCTGGAAATATAAAGTAAAGGATGACAATGACATTGATAGTGCTTGCTGCAACAATGGGTAATAAATATGGTGGATTGAAACAATTGGAAGGTATTGGTCCTAATGGTGAAACAATTCTCGATTACTCTATATATGATGCGGTCAAAGCAGGTTTTAATAAGATAGTCTTCGTTATTAGTAAATATTTTGAGGAAGATTTTAAGACGAAAGTTTCTGGGAAATATGAAAATATAGTAGATGTAGATTATGTTTTTCAGGAAGTGGAATTGGTTTCGGAAGAATTAAGAAATCCAAAACGGGCATTGTTATGGGGATCTGCACATGCTGTATTAATGGGAGAATCTGTTATAGATGGTCCGTTTGGAGTTATTAATGCCGTGAATTTCTATCAGCGTGAAAGTTTTGAACTGTTATATAGAAATCTTTTAGAAAGGAAAAATACTTCTTATCAATACTTTATGATTAGTTATCGCTTGTCTAATGTAATGCCTGAAAGTGGTGGCGTAACCAGGGGGATATGCGATATTAATAGTGATGGAGAGCTTCAGTCGGTGATAGATCGGCATGGAGTGGAGCGTGTTAGTGGTAATCCGATGTTTCTGAATGAATATAATAAATGGGTAGAGTTGGATGAAAATGTTTTTGTTTCTATGAATATGTGGGGATTTACTCCTGATATCTTCAAACATATCCGAGAAGCCTTTGATGAATTTATAAAAGAGAAAGGGATGGATCTGAAAGCGCATTTTTCAATACCTGACTTTATTAATGGAATGATAAGTAAAGGTCTGCATGTTAAAACCATAGAGACACCGGCCAAGTGGATGGGACTTGTTTCTCCTGATGATAGGATTCAAGTGATACTTCGTATCAATGAATTGGTGAGAAAAGGAGTTTATCCGGCAAAACTTTTTGAACCTAATTTACAAAACAAACAATAGTATGAAAGAAAGAATTTTGGTAACAGGTGGTACGGGGTATATCGGCTCGCATACTGTAGTAGAATTGCAGAATAGTGGTTATGAGGTGATTATTGTAGATAATCTTTCAAATTCCAGTGCTGATGTAGTAGATAATATTGAGAAAGTTTCGGGTATTCGTCCTGCTTTTGAAAAATTGGATTGCCTTGACCTTGATGGTCTTGATGCTGTATTTGCTAAATATAAAGGTATAAAGGGTATTATTCATTTTGCAGCAAGCAAAGCTGTGGGTGAGTCTGTACAAAAACCTCTGTTGTATTACCGTAACAATCTTGTTTCATTAATTAATCTGTTAGAATTAATGCCGAAGCATGGAGTGGGAGGTATCATCTTCTCATCTTCTTGTACTGTTTACGGCCAACCGGATGAATTGCCGGTTACGGAGAAAGCTCCAATAAAGAAAGCCGAATCTCCTTATGGTAATACAAAACAAATCAATGAAGAAATTATTCGTGATACGGTAACTTCCGGTTCACCTATCAATGCGATTCTTCTTCGTTATTTTAATCCTATCGGTGCACATCCGTCTGCGTTGCTTGGCGAGTTACCTAATGGTGTTCCTCAAAATTTGATTCCTTATCTTACTCAAACAGCAATCGGTATACGTGAGCAATTAAGCGTGTTTGGTGATGATTATAATACTCCTGACGGTTCATGTATCCGTGATTTTATTAATGTTGTGGACTTGGCGAAAGCTCATGTCATAGCTATTGATCGGATTTTGAACAAAAAGCAAAAGGAAAGTGTTGAAGTATTTAATATAGGTACCGGACGTGGACTCTCTGTGTTGGAATTGATCAATGCTTTTGAAAAGGCAACAGGAGTGAAGTTGAATTATAAGATAGTAGGACGCCGTGCCGGAGATATTGAAAAGGTTTGGGCAAATCCGGAATATGCCAATGAAGAATTAGGTTGGACTGCAAAAGAAACCATCGAGGATACGTTAAAATCCGCTTGGAATTGGCAGTTAAAGCTCCGAGAAAGGGGAATACAATAACCTTTAACTTTTTTTATATTCAAAGTATGAACAAAAACGCTATATTTGCGTTCAATAAGTGCAAATGAACCTGATACTTCTTTATGGATATGTGAATACCTATGAGTAGTTTTATATGATTCTAAAACATATAACAGGTAAAAATTGCATAGTAGTTTTGTCGTGTTTTATTTTGTGTTTGTGTTGTGGCGTTTCCTCGACGTGAGTCGGGGAAACGTTTTTTTATATTCTAATTCTATCCTTTATTAATATATAGTGAACCAAGATTCTTTAATTCAGCTACTTGCCTTGGATCAGGAATCTCCTTAAAGATTCCGAAAACAGAAGAACCGGAACCCGACATGGAAGCATAGACAGCTCCATGGTGATATAACAGATTCTTTATCGTGTTTATTTGGGGGTGATTGGCAAAGACGCTTATCTCAAAATCATTCTTCATTAAATCTTTCCATTCTTCAATAGGCTTTTGAATGACTTCTTTTAAAGATGTTTTTGGACGCATGGGCTTAATTAAAGAGAATGCCTCCCGAGTAGAAACGAAAATATCAGGTTTAATGATTATGATGTGATAATTTTCCAAAGTGAGATTTATTGGCTCGAATATGTTACCTATTCCGGTTGCAAATACAGGTTTGTTGTTTATAAAGAAAGCACAGTCCGCACCTAAAGTTGCTGCGTAAGCTTCCAATTGTTTCTCGGTGATATTTAGTTGATAAGTATCATTCAGAAGTTTCAGCATGAAAGCCGCATCGGAAGAACCGCCTCCCAGGCCAGCGCCGGATGGTATATGTTTGTGTAAGTAGATATCGATAGGAGGAATGGGATATTCTTTTTGTAGTAAACGGTATGCTTTTACTACAAGGTTATCTTCTGCTTTACCCTCTATGGAAGCCCCTGAAATATGTATCTGAAATTCTTCTTCGCTTTCCTTTAAATCTACTACTTCCAGAGCGTCTTCAATATGTACCGGATAGAAAATGGTTTCCAAATTATGGTACCCGTCCGAGCGTTTTTCTACGATGTTCAGACCTAAATTTATTTTTGCATTCGGAAAAGTTATCATCTTTATTTGTTTTAGTTTTCAAAGATAATTGTTCATGATTAAAAATAAAGAATGGATATGGGAAAATCATTTGTTAATTTTATCTTTGCGGTTATAATATGGAAAACATCATACTATGAAGAAGTATAATTTACTTGTTTTTGTATTCAGTTGCATTGCTACAACATTGTTTGCGCAGATGCCGGTAGAAAAGGGCTTGAAAAGTATAAACCGATTATCGGCAGAAGCATACATTCAATTTTTAGCAGATGATGAATTGCAAGGACGTGAGGCTGGACAACATGGAGCAAATCTGGCATCATCATATATTGTTTCTTGCTTGAAAGTGATAGGAATACCGTCATTGGGAGAAGATTATTATCAACCATTCGAGGCTTATAGAAAAGAACGTCAGCGTAAAGGGCGTTTGGAAGTGAATCCCGATTCAATTGCAATTATTAAAAAAGGAGTACATCAACGATATGATATGCGGAATGTTTTAGGGATGATTCCTGGAAAAAACTCTGATGAATATGTGATAGTGGGAGCGCATTTTGACCATTTAGGTATGGATCCCATGCTTCATGGTGATCATATTTATAATGGTGCAGACGATAATGCTTCAGGAGTTTCGGCTGTGTTGCAGATTGCAAAGGCATTTGTGGAGATAGGAGAACAACCGGAGCGTAATGTGATTTTTGCTTTTTGGGATGGAGAAGAGAAAGGATTACTGGGCTCTAAATATTTTGTGCAGAATTGTTCTTTTATTAAGGATATAAAAGGTTATTTGAATTTCGATATGATAGGCCGGAATAATAAGCAGGAACAGCCAAAACATGTTGTCTATTTTTATACGGAAGCTAATCAAAGTTTTGGTAAGTGGTTGAGAGAAGATATTAAAAAATATAATTTGCAGTTGGAACCGGATTATCGTCCTTGGGATAAGCCTTTGAGTGGAAGTGATAATGCTTCATTCGCATCGGTAGGAATACCTGTTATTTGGTATCATACGGATGGGCATCCTGATTATCATTTACCTTCAGATGAACCTTCTCATTTAAATTGGGATAAAATTGTGGAAATCACAAAAGCTTCTTTTTTGAATGCTTGGAATTTGGCTAATGAAAAAGATTATTAACTGCTGATACCTACGCTTTTCCAGCTTTTGCTATGGATGTGAACAAAATGGTGTTTATAACTAAATGGTATGCGAATCTTTAAAAATCATTTGTAAATCCTATCTTTGTTCCCGCAAATATATGAAACGGAAGAAATGGAAGCAAAAAAAAATGCAAGAGCAACAAAATCTAAAGTACAGCCAACTAATGAATATGGACATCTACAACCTCAGGCGAGAGAGTTGGAAGAAGCGGTACTGGGTGCGTTAATGATAGAAAAAGATGCTTATTCGCTGGTTAGTGAGATTCTCCGTCCGGAGTCATTCTATGAACATATACATCAATTGATTTATGCTGCTATCACAGACTTGGCAGTTCGTCAGGAGCCTGTGGATATTCTTACTGTAACAGAGCAGTTGAAGAAGCGCGGCGAACTGGATGAAGTAGGAGGACCGTTTTATATTGCCCAATTAAGTGGTAAAGTTGCCTCTTCAGCTCATATAGAGTATCATGCCCGGATTATAGCTCAAAAGTATCTTGCACGTCAATTAATTACTTTTACGAGTGAAATACAGTCAAAAGCTTTTGATGAAACGATTGATGTTGACGATTTGATGCAAGAGTCTGAGGGAAAACTGTTTGAAATTTCTCAGCGTAATATGAAGAAGGACTATACGCAGATAAATCCGATTATCTCGGAAGCGTATGAACTTCTTCAGAAAGCTGCAGCCCGTACCGATGGTTTAAGTGGTTTGGAAAGTGGTTTTCATGTTTTGGATAAGATGACGTCAGGCTGGCAAAACTCTGATTTGATTATTATCGCTGCACGTCCGGCAATGGGTAAGACTGCTTTCGTGCTTTCTATGGCAAAGAATATAGCTGTGAATTTTAAGAATCCTGTAGCTTTGTTCTCACTGGAAATGAGTAATGTACAGTTGGTCAACCGTTTAATTGTGAATGTGTGCGAGATTCCCGGCGAAAAGATTAAGAGCGGACAACTTGCACCTTATGAATGGGGGCAGCTTGACTATAAGATAAAAGAGCTTTATGATGCTCCGCTTTATGTGGATGATACACCGTCGCTTTCTGTTTTTGAATTGCGTACCAAAGCACGTCGGTTGGTGCGAGAGCATGGAGTGAAGATTATTATCATTGACTACCTTCAGTTGATGAATGCGAGTGGTATGTCTTTTGGTAGCCGTCAGGAAGAGGTCAGTACAATATCCCGTTCTTTGAAAGGACTTGCCAAAGAATTGAACATCCCTATTATTGCTTTGTCGCAGTTGAATCGTGGTGTGGAAAGTCGTGAAGGGATTGAAGGAAAACGTCCTCAACTGAGCGACCTTCGTGAATCCGGAGCTATTGAGCAGGATGCCGATATGGTTTGTTTTATTCATCGTCCGGAATATTACAAGATATTTCAAGATGATAAAGGAAACGATTTGCGTGGTATGGCGGAAATAATTATTGCTAAACACCGTAATGGTGCGGTAGGAGATGTTTTATTGCGTTTCAAAGGAGAATTTGCACGTTTTCAGAATCCGGATGACGATATGGTAGTACCTTTGCCGGAAGAAGAAAGGGTTTTAGGTTCCCGCATGAATAGTGCCGGTGCTGTACCTCCGCCTCCTGCTGAAGCTTTTCCGAATGAACCCGGTCCTTTCGGAACAGCCGTGCAAGATGGACCGTTACCTTTTTAAATCTATTTTATCTCTATAGGTTTTTCACATAATATAAATGCTACGGCTGAATAACTTGGATTCTACCGTAGCATTTTAGTTGTATTTTTCCTTATGCTTGATTATTTAAAAACGCGTCATGACTTCTACCACTAATTTATCTTGTTCGGATTCAAGTGGTACTGCATTTTTGCGATAGAAATATTTTTCATAATTAAGGCGTATGTCGGCAACAAAAGCCTTTTTACCGATACTTAATGTCATACCACCTGTGATGCGATGACGTTTGTAGTCGTTGATTTCAAGTTTTCCGCTTTCTTCATTAGCCTTACCGTTACTATGGTCGGTCATCATATCATAACGGGCAAGGAAAGATATTTTGCTGAATACTTTGCGTAGTGGCAAATCATAATTGATGAAACTATTAACAGCATGTACATCTTTGAAAGCGTTATTTTCATAATTCTTATATAAATACTCACCTTCAACATGGAAGCCGCAAAAATTATAATAAGCACCGATATCATACATATAAATACGGGCAATGTCCGGTTTGATTGTTTGCATACTCAATGTCAGGTTGCTGCCATTAATTGGAAAGAATTGGGCTTTGACGGAGTAATTCAGATCTTTATGCCATTCTTTTTGTTGAGTAAGTCCTGAACCGTTGAATGCTCCTGCTTCTATACAAAAAGGAAATCCACCTTTAAAATCATATCCGAGAGTTGCACCGACATCGCGTACGTTACCTACCTGTTTAGCAATGAAAGAACGGTTTGCGAAATATTGTTGGTGTGGTGAACGATGCGCGTCAATGGTGAAAGGAACGCGCATTTGTCCGATAGTCGCACTTAGTCCGTTGACAGGATAAATACGTGTATAAGCATCGAGCATCTTGATTGTTCCTTCGTCGGAAAGATCTATTTCTGCCTTATATGCTACAATAGGGTGAACGTTCCCCGTTAAACTGAAACGTGCGTTACGAACCTGGAAGCGACTTGCTTTCATTTCCGGTTGGTATTCATACTTTCCTCTGATTGTTCCATGAATCTCAGGTAAGTAATCTTCTGTTTCCATTTTTGTTTTATCCAATTTCTTTCCATCTTCATTGTGTGGCTCCTGAGCCATGATAGATGAAGCAGTCAATAGGAATAATAAGGTAGTAAATGTATATTTCATTGTCTTTTATAGATTTTGTGACAAAAGTATGTACAACATATTATATCCGAATGTCATATATATTACAATTATGTTACATAATATGTTTGGTATTTATATAAATAGGTGAAGAAGATTTTCAACTATTTTTTTCCTCTCAACCGAAAAACTTATTAACTTTGCAAGTCCTTTTTAGAAACATATAAAAAATAATGATATGAATATCAGTTATAACTGGTTAAAAGAGTATGTCAATTTCGATTTGACAGCAGATGAAGTTGCTGCTGCCTTGACTTCTATAGGTCTGGAAACCGGCGGGGTGGAGGAAGTTCAAACAATTAAAGGTGGTCTTGAAGGTATTGTTATTGGTGAAGTGCTTACCTGCGAACCTCATCCTAATTCTGACCATATGCATATTACTACCGTCAATTTAGGAGATGGTGAGCCTGTACAAATTGTGTGTGGGGCAGCTAATGTTGCAGCAGGACAAAAAGTAGTTGTTGCGACTTTGGGAACCAAATTATATGACGGTGATGAATGTTTCACGATCAAAAAATCAAAGCTTCGTGGTGTGGAATCCAACGGAATGATTTGTGCGGAAGATGAAATAGGCATAGGTACTAGCCATGATGGTATTATAGTTCTTCCGGCAGATGCAGTTCCGGGAACACCGGCTAAGGAATATTACAATATAAAGAGTGATTATGTACTTGAGGTGGATATCACTCCTAATCGTGCTGACGCATGTTCGCATTATGGGGTTGCTCGTGATTTATATGCTTATCTCGTTCAGAATGGTTATAAGGCGGAATTGAAGAAACCTTCGGTTGAAGCATTCAAAGTAGACAATCATGATTTGGATATAGCTGTTACGGTAGAGAATTATGAAGCTTGTCCGAGATATGCAGGGGTAACGGTTCATGGAGTAACAGTAAAAGAAAGTCCGGAATGGTTGCAGGATAAATTGAGAACAATCGGTTTACGTCCTATTAATAATGTAGTAGACATAACAAATTATATCGTACATGCTTTTGGACAGCCGCTTCATTGTTTTGATGCAGCTAAGATCAAGGGAAATCATATCCGTGTGAAAACAATGCCGAAAGATACTGTTTTTGTCACATTGGATGAAGTGGAGCGCAAATTGAATGAGCGTGATTTGATGATTTGTAATGAAGAGGAGGCAATGTGTATTGCCGGAGTATTTGGAGGATTGGATTCCGGAAGTACAGAAGCAACTACGGATGTATTTCTTGAAAGTGCTTATTTCCATCCTACATGGGTTCGTAAGACCGCTCGTCGTCATGGCTTGAACACGGATGCGTCATTCCGTTTCGAACGTGGCATAGATCCGAATAATGTTATTTATTGTTTGAAGCTTGCAGCTTTGATGGTGAAAGAGCTTGCCGGAGGTACTATTTCTTCTGACATAAAAGATGTTTATCCTACTCCATTTGATGATTTTAAGGTAGATCTTTCTTATGCGTATGTTAATTCTTTGGTGGGTAAAGTAATTCCGGTTGAAACGATAAAGAGCATTGTAAACAGTCTTGAAATGCGAATATTGGAAGATACTCCGGAAGGTTTAAAGTTAGCTGTTCCTCCTTATCGTGTGGATGTACAACGTCCGTGTGATGTTGTGGAAGATATACTCCGTGTCTATGGATATAATAATGTAGAGATACCGACAACATTAAAATCGAGTTTGACTACAAAAACGGATGTTGATAGATCTCATCAATTGCAAAACCTGATATCAGAACAACTACTGGGTTGCGGTTTCAATGAAATATTGAATAATTCATTGACAAAAGCTGCTTATTATGAAGGCTTGGAGTCGTTCCCTGCAAAGAATTTGGTAATGTTATTGAATCCGTTGAGTGCAGATCTGAACTGTATGCGTCAGACGCTTTTATTTGGTGGTTTGGAAAGTATTGCTCATAATGCTAATCGTAAGAATGCGGATTTGAAGTTTTTTGAGTTTGGAAATTGTTATTATTTCCATGAGGAGAAGCGCAATACGGAAAAAGCACTTGCTCCATATACAGAAGACTATCATTTAAGTTTATGGGTGACGGGAAATAGAGTTTCTAATTCTTGGGCTCATGCTGATGAACAGAGTTCTGTGTATGAACTAAAGGCTTATGTCGAGAATATTCTGATTCGTTTAGGATTGGATCTTCATAAATTGGTTATTGGTAATTATACCGATGATTTATTTGCAACAGCCCTAAGCATTAATACTCAGGGTGGTAAACGGCTTGGTGTCTTTGGTGTAGTGACAAGAAAACAGTTGAAGACATTTGATATAGATAATGAGGTTTATTATGCAGACTTGAATTGGAAAGAGTTGATGAAAGCAATTCGTTCTGTAAAGGTAAGTTTCAAAGAACTTTCTAAATTCCCGGCTGTAAAGAGAGATTTGGCATTGTTGCTTGATAAGGATGTGCAATTTGCTGAAATTGAAAAGATTGCATACGAAACAGAAAAGAAGTTGCTTCGTGAGGTGACTTTGTTTGACGTTTACGAAGGAAAGAACTTAGAAGCTGGAAAGAAATCTTATGCCGTGAGTTTCTTGCTTTTGGATGAAACCCAAACGCTGAATGATAAGCAGATTGACAAGATAATGTCTAAGTTGATAACTAATTTGGAGAACAAATTAGGAGCTAAATTAAGATAATTCATAAATATATTAAAATATATACCAATGGGAAGAGCGTTTGAATATAGAAAAGCTACCAAGTTAAAGAGATGGGGAAATATGGCTCGTACGTTTACGAGAATCGGTAAACAAATTGCTATTGCAGTAAAAGCCGGTGGTCCGGATCCTGAAAATAATCCTCATTTGAGAGCTGTTGTTGCGAATGCAAAGCGCGAGAATATGCCGAAAGATAACGTAGAACGCGCTATCAAGAACGCAATGGGTAAAGATCAGAAGGACTATAAAGAAATGAATTATGAAGGTTATGGTCCTTATGGAGTAGCAATTTTTGTTGAAACAGCTACTGATAATACTACACGTACTGTAGCTAATGTACGTAGCGTTTTCAATAAGTTTGGTGGAAGTTTAGGTACTTCCGGTAGCCTTGATTTTATTTTCAGTTGGAAATCAATGTTTACTTTCAAGAAAAAAGATGGTTTGGATATGGATGAACTGATTCTTGAATTAATTGATTACGGAGTAGAGGATGAATATGATGAGGAAGAAGATGAAATCACCATCTATGGAGATCCTAAATCCTTTAGTCAGATTCAAAAATATTTGGAAGACAATGGCTTTGAAGTGACCGGTTCTGAATTTACCCGTATTCCAAATGATCTGAAAGATGTGGATGATGAGCAACGTGCTACAATAGATAAAATAGTAGAGCGTTTAGAAGAAGATGAAGATGTGCAGAACGTTTACACAAATATGCGTCCGGCAGAAGAATAAGAAGATGGCCTATCTTTATAAGACTCACGGTACTTGTAGCACGAATATTGAAATTGAAGTGGACAACGGTATCTTGAAGCATGTGAGATACTACGGTGGATGCAATGGTAATCTGAAAGCTATAGCCAAATTATTGGAAGGTATGCCGGTAGAGGAGGTTGTTTCTAAATTGGAGGGTATAACCTGCGGAAATCGTTCAACTTCATGCTCAGACCAGCTTTGTAAAGCGCTGCGGAAGATGGGAGTCGTGAAATAATAAAAAGGGGTATCCGAAAGGTGCCCCTTTATTTCTCTTTATATGCCCTCAGATTAATTATTGTCTATAAGCTTCATCCCTCAGTTTGCCCTATTCTATATTGATACTGAATGGATTAGCCTGAAAGATGGAATCATTCAGTATATATTCAGCATATTACTCAATGTTCATCATCGGCTGAATGTTTTCCCTAAAAAAGATTCAGGATAATACGCTGATAATCAAATGCTAATTTGTAAACTGAAGGATTGAAAGATAAATGAGAGTAACTTGTTTTTTATACTATCTTTACCTGCAAATTGGTAGAAATATCTGTGGAATCTGTAGAAATTCATCTTGATGTTTTTTACAAACACCTTGATGTTTTTTAAAAACATCAGGTTGATTAAAAAAAACATCAGGTCGTTTGTTGACGAAGGTACGGTCGATTGTTTGCAAACGTACGGTCCTTTGTTCACAAACTCCTATCGTTTGCAAACAATCAATCGTATGGTTTTATTTTTCAGCTTCGCGAAAGATAAAGGTGGTTGCTCCGAGTGTAATGATAGCTCCGTCTTCAATACGGATGCGGTCTTTATCGCCTAATATTTCATTTTGCAAAAACGTACCGGTCAGACTTGGAAAGTCTCTTAGCGTATAAACTAATTTACCTTGTTTATCTTGTTTCACATTGATAACGCAGTGTCGTCTGTCCATACTCATGTCGGAAGTTTCTATGGGAATAGTAATGTCGTTTCCTGTGCAACGGCGTCCTATAATATTATCACCTTCAACAAGAGGGAAAATTTGTTTATATCCGAAAACATTTTCTATTACCATGATGCTTCCGAATTGACTTTTTTCTTCTTGAGTCTCATTTTTATCTGTAGACTTTAATTTCGTCTTTCCAATCCGGATACCAAATTGTTTCTTACAATGATCGCAGATAAAAACAAGAGATTGTCCTTCTGTATATTTTGTTTCATCAAATGTGATGTAATTCTCACACTTGGGACACATAATTCTTTTCATAAATTGGGAAAGTGTTTTTATTTCGACAATAACCATGCATCTTTTAATGTCGGGCTTTGTCTTAATTCATTGAGCTTTTTATTTGCTTCATTTCTATCGGAAAATGACATCAGGCTAATACGTGTTCTGCCGTTTCCTTCCAGAATCTTGGCGTTGGTATAACCTTCTTTTATACATTTTTGAATAACAGTCTCAGCTTCACTTCTATTATTGACACTGGCAAT
>OHAE01000134.1_pt1 | contig 66654 bp, 49 predicted proteins | sample 1577061 | NCBI WGS metagenome assembly OHAE01 (sample SAMEA3541535, study PRJEB24748) | human gut metagenome | biome: human gut; feature: human-associated habitat; material: faeces | place: China | collected 2012
GTAGTTAACTGTCCAACTTTTGGGGTGCAGTTCAAAAAATAGTACCTTCACTTTATTGCTCTGTGTATTAGTGTGATATGTTCGTAGAGTGATAAGGTGAAGGTAGGATATGGAAATTGTTATATTTACTTTTTAATCTCTTTAAAGGTCGCGATATCGTAAATGTTTATGATATGATTTTTCTTTAGTTCCATATTTTTATTTTTAAGGTTTTAGAATTTTCCTTCCAATTCTCCATCAGGAGTAGAAATTTCGATAATGTATTCTCCTTCTTTATAATTAGGAATATAGGTAGAGTTTGAATCCCATTCTTTGGCATCCACAGTCTCCACAGATACAATCTCACCGGATTGCTTTTTAATTGTAATAGTTAGATTATCCATATCTTTGTTGGAAGTAGTGGTTAATGTTTTATCTTTATCTAGCGTTACTTGAACAGAGTGAGGTAATAGCTTATATTGTCCTTTTAATGGAATTACTTTTTCAGGTTCCTCTGTCATAGGATAGATTTGCATACTAATGCATAATACCGCAATAATAAGTAAAATTCGTTTCATCATAATTGTGCTTTTTAAGATGTATGACTGTAAAAATAGAACTCTGAAATTGTAAAAACAAGTAAAATGTGTGCTAAATGTATTGTTCGTAAGTTGTTTATACATAATATGTTATGCAATTATTGTGCGTCGCATTATTGCTTGGTGTCGTGTGCAATTAATTGATTAATAGATGTTTGTGTGATAAAAACAGAAAATCATTGAAATTATCTTTAAATGTATTCAAAAGACATATTTGTACCGAATGATTCAACTATTTTTTTTCGTATGCGAATCTTTTGTGAACGAATTGCGTCATCTGATAAACCTCGAAAACAAGCGCATTCTTTTGTGTTAAATCCAATTAAGATGAGGCAACAAAGATAATGATCATCCGGTGACATTTTAGTAAAACTTGATAGATGCTTTATGTAGGGACTAAATTCTTTTAATATACTCGCGCGATATTCTTGTCGTTGCTTTTTAGATAATTCTGTTATTTCTTTGTTCCCTTTAATAATTGAATATCTGTCTGATTTTATAAATTTCTTAGTACAATTCTCTCCTGTCTGTTTAATTCTTGTTAATATGATTTCTTGTGTTTCCTTTAAACGATTATATATTTCATTTTGTTTTTCTGCTGATTTTTTTTGCTTTGTAGCCAAATTATGCTCTTTCTTGATTTGTGCAAGTTGTGAATTAAGTTCTTGTATTGTTACTTTATTCTCTTGAAGTTGTTTATTTAATTTCAGGATATTTTTCTTCTCCATATTTATCTTGTGCCGATGGTAGCATAGCAGTAGATAAGTTAAGAATAAACTTATTATAAGGATACCGATTATCCACGCTATTCGTAACTGTTTTTCTTGATGAATATTTTTTTTATATAATGTTGCTCTATATGGGCAATGTCAGCTGTCTGATAGTTGTTCTCTATTGAATCTCTTAGAGCGCGTGAATTCTCTAAGTATTGGACATAATTAGGATCCTTAATTTGTTTTGCTAATTCTGATAATTGCAGATAACATCCGGCTTTAGTATAAATATTATGACTACAAATACCTTTTTTGAGGTATATTTGTGCAGAATCATATTGGTGATAAGCAATGAAAATATCGGCTTTTATAGAATAGCATCTATAAATGCCAATACTGTCTTTTACTATCTGTAATGTTTTTGTATTATATGCTGCAGCTTTACCATATTGTTTTAAAGATAGGTAAGTTGTAGCTAAATTATTATATATACCTGCTATTTCATCTGTATCTTTAATCAGTGGTATGAGTTGATTTGCCAATAAATGAAAGTGTAATACTGAATCCGGCATAAGTCTATAGGCATAGCTTTTTCCCATTCCTCGAAGTGAGTAAGAAGCTTTACTCTTTTCTGCTAAAAGAGAATTATATTTTAGTGCTGTTTGAAAGGCTTCGTAAGCATTAGGATAGAGGGCATTATCCAAATATAAATTACCGATTCGGTTGTAAACTTCTCCTAGCAATGGTTTGTTATCCGTTTGCTCTAATAGATTGATTGCTGCGTTGTAAGTAACGACTGCGGAATCTACTGCTCCTCTTTCTTCCTGTTCTTTTCCTTGCTCGTATAGGAGTGTAGCCTGTTGGGATTTGTTTCCACTACAAGAGAGAATAAAAAATATAGATAGTAATAGCCAAACTTTTTTCATGTTTCTTTGTGTCCGATTTATATATTAGGGAGCAGACTCAAACAAGGCTGCCCCGCTAGTTAAAAGTTTTAGAAATAGAATCCGAATCCAACTTTGAATCCTACTTTGCTGTAATCCTTATGATGCAGGAAACTTTGATCGTAGTAAATGGCAGGTTCTATGGTAACTGTACGGCTCAGGAAGAAAGTATAACCGACTTCGAAACCTGCGGCTAAGTCATTATCTTTGGTAGGGATGTCTCCGAAATGCTTGTATTTCAAGCCCAGTCCCAAAAATATTCCTACTTTGTCAAAGTAGTAACGTCCACCCACGCCTACGTGGGTCGTGTTGTTGATATGCTTTCCATAGTCACCTCCCAAGGATACTAATAATGCTATGTTATCTGCCATAAAAGCACCTCCGTTCGCATCAAATCCGAAATGAGTCTTTTCTTGTCCGCTGTATGATAACCCTAATCCGGTAACGGAAGTATTTACAAACCATTTGTTCTTTTCAAACTGCGCATGTACTGCCAAGGTGCATACTAACAGTAGCATGCTTACTAATAATTTCTTCATGTCATTTCCTTTTTAATTTTTATTCTTTTTACTGTTTTCTTCTATATCTTTTTCCCGTTCGGCTGCCAAACGTTCTTTTCTGCGTAATACATACCATAGTAGTGCCAGGATGAGATAAGACGCAGCTACGGTCAGATACTTTTCCAAGTCGCCGGTTTGTGTGTTGCGAGGCAAGAAATAGATAGCCATCGCAGTAACGTAGATAAAGAGTAAAGTGGTCAGCCAAGTTGATTTTTTATATTTTTTCATACGTAAAATGTTGTTTTCTATACCATAAAATAAACCATATCACACCGGTTAAGGTGCTTGCAATACCAATACCATAGGAGATTTCCGCAGGCAGTGAGAAGCCTTCGGGTGCTATGCAAATATATGTAGAGCAGACGGAAGTCATGAATAAGGCAGGTATCAGAGTAATCCAATAATTTTTTCGGGCACGTGCCAGATAAACGGTTACCGCCCAGAGAGTGAACACGGATAGTGTTTGGTTACACCAAGCAAAGTATCTCCACAAGATAGAGAAGTTCATTTGCAGGATGAAGAAACCTATTATGAATAAAGGTATGGATATCAGCAAACGCTTTAAGACGGGCTTTTGGTCAATGTGTAAAAAGTCTGCAACGATGAGGCGTGCGGAACGAAATGCTGTATCGCCCGAGGTAATCGGTGCGGCAATCACTCCGAGTATGGCAAGAAATCCTCCGATAGCACCCAGCCATTCTTTGGTGATGCTGTCTACGATAACTGCCGCATTATTTTCCTCCATACCGTTGTTATGAAAGAAATAGGTAGCGGCCGCAGCCCATATCAATGCTACGATACCTTCTGTTATCATAGCTCCGTAAAAGACGGGGCGACCGTATTTCTCGTTCTTGATGCAACGTGCCATAAGCGGCGATTGTGTGGCGTGAAACCCGGAGATTGCTCCGCAGGCAATGGAGACGAACATCATTGGGAAGATAGGGATTCCTCCCGGATAAGTGTTTTTAAGACTGGCCCATCCGGTTATCTCCGGAAGATTGGGATGATGCCATAGCAGCATGACTAAGATTCCCACAGCCATAAATAATAAAGCAGCTGCGAAAAGCGGATAGATTTTCCCGATTATTTTATCTATTGGCAATAAGGTTGCCAAGATGTAATATATAAAGACTATCGAAGCCCAAAAAGTCAGGTTCAGATGTTCTGGAGTCAGTTTGGCTAAAAGTTCTGCCGGTCCTGCTACAAATACGGCTCCTACCAGAATCATCAACAAAACGGTAAAACCCCGCATGACTTGTTTGGTGGGCAAGCCTAAGTATTTTCCGATTAGCTCCGGCAGGCTTTCTCCGTTATTGCGTACGGAAAGCATGCCCGATAGATAGTCATGGGTGGCTCCGGCAAAGATACTTCCGAATACAATCCATAAGTAGGATGATGTGCCGAATTTTGCTCCCATGATTGCTCCGAATATCGGACCTAACCCTGCGATGTTCAAGAATTGAATCATAAAGATTTTCCAGGTGGGTAGCGGCATGAAGTCTACTCCGTCTGCCTTTGTCAAAGCCGGTGTTTTTCTATGACTGTCCGGACCAAATACTCTTTCTACGTATTTTCCATATATGAAGTAGCCTCCGATGAGACATAGCAAGGCGACGATAAATGTGATCATAAGTATCTTTAATTCGATTCGTGTAAACAAAGATATAGAAAACTATTCTTACATAAGATATAAAACATTAAAAGATTTAGATTAATTAGCGAAAAGAACTACCTTTGTAACCGCCAATTTGCTAATGATATGCGTCATATATTCATCATTCTAATATTCTTTTTAATACCTATTGTAGGATTGCGGGCGCAAACAAAGAGAGAGGTTCGTGCTGTTTGGTTGACAACGGCTTACGGACTGGACTGGCCTTCGACCCGTGCCGTTACTCCCTTGGGGGTGAAAAAACAGAAAGCGGAACTTTGCCGGATACTGGATGAACTGCAAAAGGCTAACTTTAATACGATTCTTTTTCAGGCACGAATCAGGGGAGATGTGATATATCCTTCTGCTATAGAATCTTATAATGAAATATTGACAGGAAGGAGTGGCAAAAGTCCGGGCTATGATCCACTGGCTTTCGCTATTGATGAGTGTCATAAACGGGGTATGGAGTTGCATGCATGGATTGTTTCCATACCTTTGGGTACGGCAAAACATGTGCGTTCGTTAGGTGCTGGTTCTGTGACTCGTAAACAGCCGTCCATTTGCAAACAATATCAGGGGGAATGGTTCTTAGATCCCGGACATCCGGGTACGAAAGAGTATTTAAATCGTATTGTGAAGGAAGTGGTTGCCAATTATGACGTGGATGGCGTCCATCTGGATTATATCCGTTATCCGGATCATCCGGCTGCGTTTCCCGATAAAGATACCTATCGTAAATATGGAAAGGGATTGTCGCTTGCGGTATGGCGCAGGGAAAATGTAACGGGGATTGTCCGCCATATCTATCAGACGGTGAAGTCCGTCAAACCGTGGGTAAAAGTCAGCAGTTCACCCATCGGCAAATTCAAGGATACTTCCCGTTATTCCTCCCGTGGTTGGAACGGTTATCATGCGGTATATCAGGATGCGCAGGGATGGCTTCGTGAAGGAATTCAGGACATGCTGTTCCCGATGATGTATTTTAGTGGTAATCAATTCTATCCTTTCGCACTTGATTGGCAGGAACAATGCAATGGCAGGCAGATCGTACCCGGTCTGGGAGTCTATTTTCTGCATCCTTCCGAGAAGAACTGGCCCTTGGATGAAATTGAACGGCAAATATCTTTTACACGCCGGGAAGGTCTTGCGGGACAGGCGTATTACCGGGCGAAATTTATCATGGATAATACGAAAGGTATACTTGATGAATTGGTTTGTAAATATTATCCTTATCCGGCTTTGACTCCTGCAATGACATGGCTGGATAGCATTGCTCCCGGTGCTCCTTCGCAACCGACCTTACAGGAACAATATGGAGGGGTATCTTTGAACTGGAGTGTTTCCATAGACAATGATGCAAGGAGGACGCCTGCTTATGCCGTATATGCGTCTGATACCTATCCGGTGGATGTAAACTGCGCTGCTAATTTGATTGTGACGGGACTTCGTGAGAATCACTACACTTATTCTTATGTTTATCCTGACAAGCGAAAACGCTTCTTTGCAGTTACTGCCGTAGACCGTTATGGAAATGAGAGCCAACCCTTGCAATTCAATTCTCCCGGGAAATCGGCCGTTTCTCATTGTGACGGGAACGTTTTATATCTTCCTCCATTGCCCGATGCCCGGTTTGTGACGGTGACGGATATATCAGGACGATGTGTCTTGCATGTACCTTATTCGCAGAATGTGTTATTGGAAGAGAAACTGAGTCAAGGCACTTATCGGATTTTAATAACCAACGACAGAGAAATAATAAGGGATTATATCGTATTATTGCAGAGTATATACGCGCGGTAATTAGTTGTTGCAAAGATAGGCGTAAGCGCCAGATAGCCGGAAGTGATTTTGCCCTTGTCGTCTTTTACCAAAGGATAAGCATGCAGCTTGCTTTCATGGTCTTTCTGCAGTTCGGACGAGTCGGCATGGTAGTCGATTATGAAAACTCCGGTACTGTTTGCCGAAAGATATCTGTCATAAATGATTCTTGCCACCATTCCCATATTCATGCGCAGATTAATTTCTACACATGGATGAATACGGTAAAATGGTTGTTCCGGAAAGTTGCAAACCATCATGTCTACTCCGAGATACCCTTGATAGTGTTTTCCGATATGGGATGTAAGCAGGGAAACCAGTTTGTCTTGTAGTGCACTGAGTGTAGATAAAGAGATATATCCGGTCAGCATTTCTATAATCTTTTGATTGGAAGCTAATAGATTGCCTTTATATGCTCCCCATTTATCCGTGTAGAAAGCTGAATATCCGGCAAAAGAGACAGTGCCCTTACTATCCGCATAAAACTCCATGGCGAAGTCTTTTACTTTATTGTATGCTATCTCTCCGATAATACTCTTTTGTTTGTCCAAAATCTTTTTGCACCATTGCCGGACAGGGTTTGTGAACTCGCCATGACAGAATAATAAGCCTTTTCCACTTCCCGACCAAGGAGCTTTTAAGATAGTGGAAGTGTGGCTTTCTACAAAAGATTGAAGAGCTTGTTCCGATGAAAATTCTATTGCAGAACCGCAGTATTCATTTGAAATGAGTAGCTCCTTTTGTAGATGAACCGATAAAGAACGATGGGATAACTGTCTGATACGCTCCATCTTTTCCTTGTCCGGCAATAAATCCGGTGCTATCCCTTGTGCTTTCAGCTTTTTGATGAGTGCCGGGTTCCATCCCCATGGGATGACTGCCCTCGAATCCTCTATGTCATACCAACGAGGTAATGATGCCAAATCTTTTGCCATTTTCGTGGCGGAGTAAGGCGGAATATAGTTCTCGTCGCCATCGGCGAGGGCTAAGTCTGTATCCGGATTGAATATATATTGGCTTTTACTCATACGACTGCAAAAATACTCATTCTTAAGGATAAAAAAGATAATTATTGCGTAATTTTGCTATCTCTACTTTGCAATTGAAGAAAAATAGATTATATTTGCAGCCAATTATAACGAAATCTGATGGAAGCATTTTATAGAACACACAATTATCTTGTAGAACATACCAATGCTCCGGTGCGTCGTGATCTTATGGATGAAATAAACTGGAACGATCGTTTAATTGGTATTAAAGGTACTCGTGGTGTCGGCAAAACAACTTTCTTGCTTCAATATGCGAAAGAAAAGTTCGGGACGGATCGTTCATGTTTGTTTATCAACATGAATAATTTCTATTTTTCCGGGCACTCAATGGTTGATTTTGCTTATGAATTCCAAAAGAATGGCGGGAAGGTTTTACTCATAGATCAGGTGTTTAAGTATCCGGACTGGAGCCGTGAACTACGCATGTGCTATGACCGCTTCCCTAACTTGAAGATTGTGTTTACGGGTTCTTCCGTAATGCGTCTGAAAGAAGAGAATCTGGAACTGTCCGGCATTGTGAAGTCTTATAATTTGCGCGGGTTTTCTTTTCGTGAATTCCTGAATCTACAAACCGGCAATCAGTTTCATCCTTACTCGCTGGAAGATATTCTGAAGAACCATGAGCAGATAGTTAAGGAGATATTGCCTAAAGTGAAACCTTTGGAGTATTTTCAGGATTATATGCATCATGGCTTTTATCCGTTCTTTCTGGAGAAACGTAATTTCTCGGAGAATCTGCTGAAGACCATGAACATGATGGTGGAGGTAGACATATTGCTTATCAAGCAAATAGAATTGAAATATCTTTCTAAGATTAAGAAACTGTTATATCTATTGGCTGTGGACGGACCGGTTGCGCCCAATGTAAGTCAGCTTGCCAGTGATATACAAACTTCGCGTGCTACGGTTATGAATTACATCAAATACTTGGCAGATGCACGTCTTATAAACATGGTGTATCCCAGAGGAGAGGAGTTCCCTAAGAAACCATCGAAGATTATGATGCATAATACCAATCTGATGTATTCTATTTATCCCGTGAAAGTGGATGTACAGGATGTGTTGGAGACATTCTTCATGAATACTTTATATAAAGACCACAAGTTGAATAAAGGTGATAAAGGAACCTCTTTTCTTGTGGACGGGCATATTCCTTTCCGCATCTGTACGGAGGGGACTAAAATAAAGAATAACCCCAATGTGATTTACGCTTTGCAAAAAGCGGAAGTAGGACATGGGAACCAAATACCTTTATGGTTGTTTGGCTTTTTATATTAACGAGCGAACAAAGAGATTTTTTACTTAATATATTAATTTGTTATGACTAAACAAAAGAAATTTATCACTTGTGATGGTAATGAAGCAGCTGCACATATATCCTATATGTTCTCGGAGGTTGCTGCCATCTATCCTATCACTCCGTCATCTACAATGGCTGAACATGTAGATGAATGGGCTGCCGCAGGTCGCAAGAACATCTTCGGTGAAACAGTATTGGTACAGGAAATGCAGTCGGAAGCCGGAGCTGCCGGAGCTGTTCACGGTTCACTTCAAGCCGGTGCATTGACTACTACTTACACTGCATCACAAGGTTTGTTGCTGATGATTCCTAATATGTACAAGATCGCAGGTGAATTACTACCTTGTGTATTCCATGTATCTGCACGTACATTGGCTTCTCATGCACTTTGTATCTTTGGTGACCATCAGGATGTAATGGCTTGCCGTCAGACAGGTTTTGCAATGTTGGCAGAAGGTTCTGTACAGGAAGTTATGGACTTGTCTGCTGTTGCCCACTTGTCTACAATCAAATCTCGTGTACCGTTCATTAACTTCTTCGACGGTTTCCGTACTTCTCACGAAATTCAGAAGATTGAGAAATTGGACAACGAGGATTTGGCTCATCTAATTGACCAGGAAGCTCTTTCTGAATTCCGTGCACGCGCATTGAATCCTCAGACTCCTGTAGCTCGCGGTATGGCTGAAAACCCGGATCACTTCTTCCAACACAGAGAATCCTGCAATCCTTATTATGAGAATGTAGCGGATGTTGTGGAAGAATATATGAACGAACTATCCAAGATTACAGGTCGTAAGTACGGTTTGTTCGATTATTATGGAGCAGAGGATGCAGAACGCGTTATTATTGCTATGGGTTCTGTTACTGAAGCAGCTCGTGAAGCTATCGACCACTTGGTTGCCAATGGCGAAAAGGTAGGTATGGTTGCTGTTCACTTGTATCGTCCGTTCTCTGCTAAGCATTTCTTGGCTGCTGTGCCTAAGACTGCAAAACGTATTGCTGTGCTTGACCGTACAAAAGAACCGGGAGCTAACGGCGAACCGATGTATCTGGATGTTAAGGATTGCTTCTATGGCGCAGAAAACGCTCCGGTTATTATTGGCGGACGTTATGGATTAGGTTCTAAGGATACTACTCCGGCTCAGATACTTTCTGTATTTGAAAACTTGGCATTGCCTATGCCTAAGAATCATTTCACTATCGGTATCGTAGATGACGTTACTTTCACTTCTCTTCCTCAGAAAGAAGAGATCGCTTTGGGCGGTGCAGGTATGTTCGAAGCTAAATTCTACGGATTGGGTGCAGACGGTACTGTAGGTGCAAACAAGAACTCTGTTAAGATTATCGGTGATAATACGGATAAACACTGTCAGGCTTACTTCTCATACGACTCTAAGAAGTCAGGAGGTTTCACTTGCTCTCACCTTCGTTTCGGTGATACGCCTATCCGTTCTACTTACTTGGTAAATACTCCGAACTTTGTGGCTTGCCACGTTCAGGCTTACCTGCATATGTATGATGTGACTCGCGGTCTTCGTAAGAACGGTACATTCCTATTGAACACTATTTGGGAAGGCGAGGATTTGGCTAAGAACCTGCCTACTCGTGTGAAGAAATATTTCGCAGAAAACAATATCACTGTTTACTATATCAACGCAACTCAGATAGCACAGGAAATTGGTCTTGGTAACCGTACCAACACTATCCTTCAGTCTGCATTTTTCCGTATTACAGAGGTTATCCCTGTAGACTTGGCTATCGAGCAAATGAAGAAATTCATCGTTAAGTCATACGGTAAGAAGGGTGAAGATGTAGTCAACAAGAACTACGCTGCCGTTGACCGTGGTGGTGAATATAAGAAACTGGCTATTGACCCGGCTTGGGCTAACTTGACTGTTGAGCCTGCCGCTGCAAATAATGATCCGGCATTCATCAATGAAGTAGTCCGTCCTATCAATGCTCAGGATGGCGACTTGCTTCCTGTATCTGCATTCAAAGGTATCGAAGACGGTACTTGGGAACAAGGTACTTCTCAATATGAGAAACGTGGTGTTGCCGCATTCGTTCCTGAATGGAATGCCGAAAACTGTATCCAGTGTAACAAGTGTGCATACGTTTGTCCTCACGCTTCTATCCGTCCGTTCGTACTCGATGCAGAAGAGCAGAAGGGTGCAGGCTTCGAGACATTAAAGGCTGTAGGTAAAGCATTCGACGGTATGACATTCCGTATTCAGGTAGATGTTCTTGACTGTCTTGGTTGCGGTAACTGTGCCGATGTATGTCCGGGCAATCCTAAGAAGGGTGGCAAGGCTTTGACGATGAAGCATCTTGAAAGCCAATTGGCTCAGGCTGAAAATTGGGATTATTGCGCTAAGAATGTGAAGAGCAAACAACATTTGGTAGACGTTAAGGCTAACGTTAAGAACTCTCAGTTCGCTACTCCGTTGTTCGAGTTCTCGGGAGCTTGCTCCGGTTGTGGTGAAACTCCGTATGTGAAGTTGATTACCCAACTGTTCGGAGATCGTGAGATGGTAGCCAATGCAACCGGATGTTCTTCTATCTATTCCGGTTCTGTACCTTCTACTCCTTATACAAAGAATGAAAAAGGACATGGTCCTGCTTGGGCTAACTCATTGTTCGAAGACTTCTGCGAATTCGGTTTCGGTATGGAACTTGCCAACGAAAAGATGCGCGACCGCATTGTTAAGTTGATGAATGAGATTCTTGCAGGTAACAACGCTCCTGCTGAGGCTAAGGAAGTTCTGACGGCTTGGATTGAAAACAGAAATGATTCTGAAAAGACGAAAGAACTGGCTCCGCAGGTTGAAGCAGTTATTGCACAAGGCGTTGCAGCAGGTTGCCCTGTAAGTAAACAGTTGCAAGAGCTTACTCACTTCCTGGTAAAACGTTCACAATGGATTATCGGTGGTGACGGTGCTTCTTATGACATCGGTTACGGTGGTCTTGACCATGTTATCGCTTCCGGTAAGGACGTAAATATCCTTGTTTTGGATACGGAAGTTTACTCAAATACAGGTGGACAGTCATCTAAGGCAACTCCGGTAGGAGCTATCGCTAAGTTTGCTGCAGCAGGTAAGAGAGTACGTAAGAAAGACCTTGGTATGATGGCTACCACTTACGGTTATGTATATGTTGCACAGATTGCTATGGGTGCCGACCAAGCTCAGACCCTGAAAGCTATCCGCGAAGCAGAAGCATATCCGGGACCGTCATTGATCATCGCTTACGCACCATGTATCAACCACGGATTGAAGCAAGGTATGGGTAAATCACAAGCAGAAGAAGAAAAAGCTGTAGCTTGCGGTTACTGGCACCTATGGCGCTATAATCCAGCTCTTGAGGCAGAAGGAAAGAATCCGTTTACATTGGATTCCAAAGCACCGAACTGGGCTGATTTCAAAGACTTCCTGAAAGGTGAGGTTCGTTACGCATCCGTAATGAAGCAATATCCTGCCGAAGCCGACGAACTCTTCCAGGCTGCTGAAGACAACGCTAAATGGAGATATAACAACTACAAGCGTCTGGCTAATCAGGCTTGGGGTGTTGACGCAGAATAATTCAGAGAATTAATTCATAATAAAAAGCGGTGACTTTGATAGGTCACCGCTTTTTTTATTTCCCACCATTGACACTAAGCTGCAATCCTTGCATGATTAGTTGCCCGTTCAAGTAATATTATGTACTTTTGTCCTGTCACATAAGTCGTTTGACAATTGTCGAACGAATGAATGACAGCTGTCAAATGAACGTATGACAACTGTCATACGCATGATTGACAACTGTAAAATGATTTAGTGAACCTTATCTTTACCTTTACAGACAAGGCCGTCTGAACTTAGAGATACCGGAACAAACCTTTAAAAACGCATAGAACATGGCAGCACAGTATGAACTTCATGAAAATCCTGATCCGAAACAGACAGGAAAGAAACAATTATTACATCCCCGTTTTGCCCCGTTAGGAACGGTGAATGCCCAAAAACTTTATGAATTGGCAGCAGATGGCACTACATTTAGTCCGGCCGAGCTGGAAGCGGCTTTAAACCAGATTACCAGACGAGTTGTAACGGCTCTTAAAGATGGTTACAACGTAGAACTGGGTGAGATAGGAACGCTCACCATTTCCCTGAAAGCTCGTCCGGTTATGGATGAGAAAGAAATACGTTCCGCTTCCATAGAAGTGAACAATCTTGTGCTGCGTACATCTAAGCGGATGAAGCAACAGTTGCGTGGCATTCAACTGAAAAGGAATCCGGAAGCATGGACTTCTTCACCGCTTGATGTAAAGAGACGTGATGCGGCATTGGCGGCACATTTTGAGAAGAATCCTTTCATCTCCCGTGAAGAATATCAAGAAATAAGAGGATGCAAACGAAGCAAGGCTATTGAGGAATTAAATAAAATGATAGTCGAAGGACGCCTTCGTCGTTATGGAGCTTCCAGGTTGGGATTATATCAATTAAATAAGAATATGAATAATATTTAAAGGTTTTTTATGTTCTAATGAGAATGATATTTTTTATCTTTGTAGCATCATGATAAATTACTAGCATATAGTTTGAAAATATGATATGGGGAAGATTAGCTACATTCTCATTATTTTGTGCGCTATTCCTTCGTTAATGATGGCAAATACAACACAGACAGACAGCTTGAAACAGTTGTTGTGTAAGTATAAAGATGCCGAAAAACGATGTGAAGTGTACGTCCATCTTGCCGATCTGAATGTAGACGTCTTTGCTGTTGCGTTAGACTATTGGGACAAGGCGCTGGAAGAAGCTATCGAATGCGATAATGTAGTCGTGATAAAAGTGGCTCTCGATGAATTGGTTGGGAGACTGTCTCGTATAGAACCTAAAAGAGTGGAGTATTATATTCAACTGGCCAGAGATGTATTGCCGGCTTCGGAGAACAAACTGTTTGTTTCTTATTTATATTCGCAGAATGTATTGTTCCGTACCTCCCATGAAGATGTGGAAACGGTGATTGAAGAGGAACTGGCCAGATTAAAAGCTAAAGATAAACTAACGGCGGAAGAACAGATAGAATGGGAATTCTTAACCGCTGTTTCTATGGATTGCGCATTGGTTGAAGCCGGAGGTTACAGCATGGTGAAAGATGCAATTCCTTACGTGGAGCGTACCTTGAGCTTGTTGTCGGTTTATCCGGAAGAGCAACGATGCTTCTTTGAACAGCTTTGTCATAATAAACTCTCCAATCTTTATACCACAATTTCGGGATATACACAAAAAGTGCTGGAGGAAATATCGTTGATGGTATCGGCTCATGATGTTAAGAATCAGTTGGATCTGGGCTTTGAGAGAGTCTTTCTGGATGATTTCTATTTTAAATTGATGGTATACGGCAAAGTCATTTATCTTGAAGATGACGTGTCCGAAGAAGAAGCTACGGCTTGCTATGATAAGTTGATGCTACTAGTGAATAATGAAGACAGACGGAGAAGTGTTTATGATCTTATCAGCTTGTATAACAGGCGTATAAGACACTACGATAAGGCTTTGTCGTATGCTGATTCCTGCATCGCCTTCCGTGAAAAGAATGCCCGCGTGATTGATTTGATTACTCCTTATGAAATTAAAGTGGATATTTATAAGGATATGAAACAATATGCGAAAGCATTGGAGGCATTGGAAAAGTGTGATTCTTTAAGGGAAGTAAGTCATTCGGAAGGAATCAAAAAAGAGATGGCCGAGATGCAGGCACGTTTCAATGTATATACTTTGCAGTTAGAGAAAGAAAGATTGTCCAACAGAAATAATGTTGTCATTATTACGGTGGTTCTGATACTGTTACTGTTTATCACCGGGTGGACCATTTATCAACGTCTGATGGTGAAGCGGTTAAAGCGCGCACAAGAAGATTTGGTGAAATCGAACGAGGAAATAGCCGTTCAGCGTAACAGGGCGGCGGAAAGTGAGAAGATGAAGACGGCCTTCCTTAGTTCCATGTGCCATGAAATACGTACGCCACTCAACGCTATCAACGGCTTTGCAGACCTGTTGTTTGATAAAACGATTGATGATAAGTTGAAAGAAGATTTCCCCGGAATGATACAGGAGAATATTTTTAAGCTAACGGATTTGTTGAATACAATGATTGAACTTTCGAGCTTGGTTTGCTCTACGGAAAAGTTACCGATAAGTTCCGCTGATATTTTTGTTATTTGTCATCAGGAAATAGATCTGCTGAAAGAAGCCAATACAAAACACGATGTCACAATTAAGCTGGAGAATGAAGAAGAAACCTGCCTGGTATGGACGCACCCTCTTTATTTAGCACTTGTCCTTAAAAACTTATTGAATAATGCCGTAAAGTTTACGGATAAAGGTGAAGTGAGATTGTTGTATCATTTGGATATAGATAAAAAAGAACTGCTTATAACGGTGACCGACGAAGGTATCGGCATTTCTCCGGATAAGCAGGAATGGGTATTCGAGCGTTTTACTAAAGTAGATAGTTTTAAACCCGGTACAGGATTAGGACTTTACATTTGTCGCATCATTGTCACTCGTTTGGGAGGAACAATCCATGTTGATCCGGAATATAAGAACGGTTGCCGTATGGTAATATCCTTACCGCAAGGATGATGAATAATTATTCATTATCCTACTATCCTTTCCTTTTTAAAAAGTCGGTAGGGCTTTCTCCGAAATGATCTTTATAACATTTAGTGAAATAAGAAGGCGAGGTAAAGCCCACTTCGTATGTGATTTCAGCGATTGTCATATCCGAAGAAGAAAGGAGGGAAGTTGCTTTCTTTAAACGTGCAATTCGTAACAATTCGTTCGGAGCATAGTTCGTGAGCGATTTAACTTTACGATACAGTTGTACGCGGCTCATGCCCATACTTCGTCCAAGTTCTTCCACATTAAGTTCTGAATTTGACAGGTTATCCTCAATAAGTTTTTTGAAACGTTCGATAAAGCTCTTATCTATATCGCTGATAGACTCTTTAGCCAACGTGGTATTATCTCCAAAGAATTGTTTCATCCGTTTGCGGTTTTCGATAAGATTATGTACACGTACTTCCAGTACTTTGGAGTTGAAAGGTTTGGCTATATAGGAGTCTGCACCACTTTCAAATCCTTTGATACGTTGCTCGTCGAGCGAACAGGCTGTTAACAGGATAACAGGTATATGGCTCGTCTGCAACTCATTTTTCAGATGCTCACAACATTCTATTCCGTCCATTACAGGCATCATGACATCGCAAATGATTACATCCGGTACGTATTTCATGGCTTTTCTTAATCCGTCACGTCCGTCGATAGCTTCCAGAACCGTGTATGTATTATGCAGCAGCGACCTTACATATTCCCGTATGTCAGCGTTATCATCGATAATCAAAATAGTTTCCTTGTCAGGATTCAACACTTGTCCGGTTTCTTCTTCCGCCATGGCAAACTCTTCAGCGGGCGATAGCGGTATGGATTCTTTTTGTTGGTTCGTTACGGCGTCATGGGGGATAGCCGGAGCTTCTGATTCAACGAAATCCGGTTGCTTCATCGGTATTTCTACTGTAAAGATAGTACCGCTGTTAGGATTACTTTCTACCTGAATTGTTCCGCCATGAAGTTCAGTAAAGGCTTTAGCCAGTGCCAGACCTATTCCTGAGCCGGAATGATGGAGGTCTATTTTGTAAAAGCGGTCGAATATATTGCGGATATGTTCGGCCGATATACCGATTCCCGTATCGGATACGCATAAGCGTATGAATGGTATGCGTTCTTTCTCAAAAGAAGAAAGATGTACTTTCACTTTTCCATTTTCAGGCGTAAACTTGAATGCGTTGGATAGAAGATTGAAATAAATACGTTCCATCTTTTCTATATCCATCGGCATGCTGTAAGATATCTTTTCGTCAGTTTCAAATGTGAACTTGATGTGCTTTTTCAGTGCTACAGGTTGAAATGCGTTGTTCCATTCTGTTATCTGCTCTTTTAAGTTACTACGTGATAGTACAAGTTCTAGTTTTCCGTTTTCGTATTTACGGAAATCGAGTATCTGATTTACCAGCCGTAAGAGGATATTGACATTCTTCCTTATTATCTTCAGCAGCTTCATCTGATCCTCGTCCAAGTTGTTGTCTGCAAGTAGTTGTTCTATAGGGTCGGATATTAATGTCAATGGAGTACGGAAATCATGGGACACATTGGTAAAGAATACGAGTTTGGCATGCGTAGCTTCTTCCAGTTGTCTGGAAAGCATGATAAGCTGGTCACGCTGCTCTTCCAACTGCTCTTTTTGCCGGGTTATTTCATCGTTTCTTCCGGACAACTCCGTGTTCATGCGGTTCTTGGAACGGTATGCCTTATATATTAAGAATAAAATACCCGTCAATAGTAGTAGGATGATAAGACTGGCGTAAAGAACCACCTGTTGGTTGGCATAACGTGTCAGGTAAACTCCTATTTTCATATTTAAGGCTTCTATCTTATTATCCAACTCGGTAATGTGATCGGTTTGCAGTTTCATGACGTGTGCGTTCGTCGAATCCACAACAGCGGTGGATAATATGTTCTCACGCAGAAAAGGTTGCTTTTGTAAAATGGACATTGCTACTTGCATGACGATGTCTCCACCGGTTGGATACATGAATGTGGCATCTAATACCTTATTAAGAACCTGGTCTACGCCGTATTCTTTACCGGGCAGGGCATCTATGCCGATAAAAGCCATTTTTTTTCGGTTGCTCTTTTTCCATGCCAGATAAGCACCTACGGCCATTCTGTCATTCTGGGCGAAGACCAAGTCAATATCGGAGTAATGAGCTAAAGCCGTATCCATCTTTTCTGTTGCTACGCTTTGTAGCCAACCGGCATCAAAATGATTGAGTAGCTTTATATCCGGATAGTTATTCAATGCATTAATAAATCCTTGATGCCTGTCTATCGCAGGAGTCGATCCTTCCAGTCCCGCTATTTCTACAATATTGCCTTTCTTTTTTAGAAGATTGGCTACATATTCTCCTACTGCTTTTCCTATTTCATAATTGTCGGCACCTACATAGGCAGTGTATTTATCAGAAAGGATTTTACGGTCTACCACTACGACAGGAATCCCCTTGTCGAATGCTTTCTCAACGACAGGAGTTATCGGTATTGCCTCATTAGGGGCTACTATCAGCAGATCGACACCTTTGTTAATGAAATATTCAATGTCCTTTTTCTGAATCTCGTTATTATCTTTTGCTGTACGTATTTCCACGCTAACACCATCATAAAATAGAGCTTCACGAGTAATCTCGTTATTCATTTTATGCCTCCATTCATCATCGCTGCATTGGGAAACTCCGATAATATAACGAGACTTTTCTTTAGTACATGCAGTTAGTAATATGAATAGAGTAAGTAGGAAAGTTATGCTTCTCATTAGATGAATTGTCTTATTTATAGGAACAAAGATAGAAGAAAAACTGATTAAGAATGATGATAGATGGCTTTTTAACGAATTCTTGTGTTAAAAGGAAAAGCCGCTTGCTTTGTGGCAACGCGGCTTTGTACCATATATTAATCTTATAATTTATTGATTATAAACGTGCTTTTATCGTTTCCGGGAGCTTTGGCATAGCTCCGTTTTGAGTGCATACGAAAGCGGATACATCTACTGCCAATTTGTGGGCTTCGGGTACAGTCTTTCCTTTTAATATGGCAGCCACGAAAGCCGCAGTAAATGAATCGCCTGCACCTACCGTGTCGGCAACCTCTACTTTGGGTGTTTCAACGAAAGAAACAACACCGGGAGTGAAGACATAACTGCCGTTGATACCACAGGTAAGAATCAACATCTTGAGATTATATTTAGCCAGTAAAATCCAACATTTATCCTGAAGGTCGATGCCGGGATAGCCAAACATACGGCTTACGGTGATTAACTCTTCATCGTTGATCTTAAGAATATTGCATTTACGAAATGAGTTACAAAGGATTTCTTTACTGTAGAATCCTTGACGGAGGTTTACATCGAATATCTTACATTGACCCTCTCCATCGGGCATCACATCCAGAAACCGATTGATTGTTTCGCGGGAAACGATGCTACGTTGTGCCAGAGAGCCGAAACATACGGAACGGGTGTTGTGTGCCAATTCTTCAAGCTCCGGAGTAAAAGGGATGTTATCCCATGCTACGTTTTCCTTGATGTCATAGCAAGGTACTCCGGCTTCATCCAGTTCAACCTGTACTGTTCCCGTTGGATATGGAACCTTCTCAATGATATATTTCAAGTCTTTTGAGTCGAAGTTTTCTATGATTTCATTTCCTAGTTTGTCGTCTCCGATAGCACTAACCACGCGGCTGTTGAAACCGAATTGTGAGATATGATAAGCGAAATTGGCCGGTGCGCCACCTATCTTTTTCCCTTCGGGAAGAACGTCCCATAAGGCTTCTCCCATTCCTACGATAATATTGTTGTTCATGGTATATATGATTATAATGTTTTAATTTTCAGGGTATAGAACATCAGATAGAGAACTCCGACAGTCATTACGGCTACGGCTCCTACTTGACCGATAGCGTCAGAAGCCACTCCCATTGCAAGCGGGAAGATAGTACCGCCGAAAAGTCCCATAATCATTAAGCCCGATATCTCATTTTTCTTATTGGGCATGTATAACATTGCCTGTGAAAAGATAATAGGGAACACATTGGAGTTGCCAAATCCTATTAAGGCGATGCAAATATAAATGGCAGTCTTTGAGTCGAATAGGAAAAGTCCGATCATAGCGATCAGCATACATATTATACTGATGGCAAAGAATGCCTTACTGGATATTTTCTGTAAGATAAATGCTCCGAGAAGACATCCGGCCGTTCGGAAAATGAAATATAAACTTGTGGCGAAACCTGCGTCTGCCAGCGTCATATTTAAACGTTCCATTAATATTTTAGGAGCAGTCGTATTTGTTCCTACATCAATACCTACATGACACATGATACCGAGGAAGCACAGCAGTACAAACGGTTTACCAAGCAAGGCAAAGCATTGGGAGAAAGTTGATGGTTCTCCTTCTTCTTTCTCCTCTTTAAAAGATGTGTATCCTAATAGAATGGTTGCCAAAACACAAATAATCAAATAAATAGGGAATAGTACCCTCCAACCTAATCCGAAACTAGGAATAGCCATTATAGCTCCCCATCCTGCGATATAAGGTGCAAGGAAAGATGCAATTGCTTTCACAAATTGTCCGAATGTCAGTGAACTGGCTAACTTCTCACCGCTTACTATTGTAGAAAGTAAAGGGTTTAAGGACGTTTGCATCAGTGCGTTGCCAATACCTAGAAGGGAAAAAGATACTAACATAATAATATAGCTGTCTCCAAAGATAGGAATCAGAAGTGAGACAAGTGTTATTAATAAACTTAATAGTACCGTCTTTTTACGACCGATTCTGTTCATTAACATTCCCGTAGGTACAGAAAAGATTAAAAACCAGAAGAACACCAGTGAAGGGAAAATGTTGGCTTGTGCGTCAGATAAATCCAAATCAGCTTTTACGTAATTCGAGGCGATGCCAACCAGATCTACAAATCCCATCGCAAAGAAACATAACATGATGGGGATTAATTTCATGTATGTATTTTCATTGTTTTTCATGATATATGTATTTTTTGTTATTTTCCTAATTTGTATACCTTAACGGAAATGACATCATACTTTCCCCCTTTAGAGTAGAAACTCAAGCGTTTGTAAGGTTCGGTTGGGAATATCAAGTTTGTCATAGCGAATTTGCCGTCACCATCAAACGCTTCGATACTTGCACGGTCTACCAACAGTCTTAACTTATAGATGCTTCCTACGACAATCGGAGCACTTGTTACAGCAGGGAAACTTTTACTGAAATTTGTGATACCGCTTTTTGTCCTATCCATTGAAAATGTTTTTTCAATCAAATTGTAATAACAATCTATCTCTTCTCCTTTTTCATTGAAGAGCTGGAAACCAATAACTTCTGCTCCGTGATTCTTGATGTTAAGTTCTATTTCATAAGCATCGCAGGGAGTTTTAAACATATCGCCTAAGTTATAAGTGCGTTCTACTTTGAATGTTTTTTGTTTTTCCAACTTACGGCGAAGGGCATCGACCTCTTTGCTGGGAGTGCAGCTTAGATAGATTTCATCGTCTTGAGTATATAAAGATAAATCACGGGGAACAGAGTTACTGCTACGGAATTGCATTGTCGGTACATCGTTTGCATATTCCCAATTACTCATCCATGCCAAAGCTATATGACGATTCTCCGGTGCGTTGCTCCACGTAACAATTGCATAATGATCTTTTCCGTAATCCATCCATTTGGTTACTTCAGGAGCTGATTCGTTCTTGAATGTTTTACCGTCGAATGTACCGACAAAATATTGTGTTGCAGATCCTCCGAAAGGTCCGCCCGGATTTAAGTTGCAAATCAGTACCCATTTTTTCAGATCAGTTCCTTTTATCGGCAGTTGTACAAGGTCCGGACATTCCCAAACACCACCATGTGCACCTTGTCCGTCACCAAAAGTACTTTCTAACGTCCAGTCTTTCAGGTTGGCAGATGAATAGATTTGCATTTCTTGTCCGGCAGCCAGAATCAGAATCCACTTGGATGTTTCTTCATGCCAAAATACTTTTGGATCACGGAAATCACGAACAGTAGATGTCAGGATCGGATTTCTTTCGTATTTCTTAAATGTACGTCCGTTGTCGAGACTGTAAGCCATACTTTGTGATTGACGTTCACCGGCAGATGTGTAGAAAGCGATTATCGCGTTTGCTCCGAAACCGGCTGTATTGTTTTTATCAATTACGCAACTTCCACTGAATATTGTTCCCAAGCCGTCAGGGGCAATGGCTACGGGTTGATGTGTCCATGTGGTAAGGTCTTTGGATATGGCATGTCCCCAATGCATATTTCCCCACATAGAGCCATAAGGGTTATATTGATAAAACAGATGGTATTCTCCATCTTTATAAACCATTCCGTTCGGATCATTCATCCATCCGTAAGCAGGTGAGAAATGGTACTTCGGACGATATTTTTCACGATTCGAAGAATCAAAAGTATCCGATAGCTTCATCTCCCTCCAACATAAAGCCGAGTCCGGAACCAGTTGGATGTTAAAGCCGAGGTTTTTAGCATCATATGCGGATAAGTCTAAAGGCACAAAATAATCCACTTTATTAATAGCCAGACGAATATTTATTGTTTTAATAACATCATTATTTGATATCATATATAATTTGGCTTCTCCTGCCTTTTCTTCAATGGGAAGTAATAAATATCGTTTAGATTCATTGGCACGGACAATACTTTGTCCGTCACCCAGATGTTTTATGGTCAGGTCCATACTATCTGCATAACAAGACAGAATAAAGAAAGAGGAAAGTAAGCTCACTAAAATGGGTTTCCAATTTCCATGTTGTGTTTTCATAAATATTATTTTAAAGTTTTTAGACTGAATGTTCTTTTGTTGCAAAGAAACGACAAAAGAATGCATAAACATATAATATTTGATTCATATATTATGATAAATGATACATCGTTTTTGAGGAAACTTCATCGTTGTCTGTTCTGTTCAAAAATGCTATTATTTGTAACATTTGTGATAGTGCGTCTTATGAGTAAGACTTATTTTTGCCCAAGTGAATTTTAAATCTAATATAAAAAACATGAAGAAAGTTACTTTTAGAACAAAGCGAGGTACGGTGATTTTTCTTTTATTGCTTTTCCCTGTTTGGATGGTGGCTCAGATAGTTACTGGAAAGGTAATCTCATCAGAAGACAAAGAAGGATTACCGGGTGTTAATGTCCTGGAGAAAGGGACAACGAATGGGACGATTACTGATATAGACGGTAATTACTCTATTAAATTAAAGAATCCGACTTCTACATTGGTCTTTTCTATGGTCGGGATGATGAAACAGGAGAAACGGGTAAATGGAGGTGATAAGGTAGACATTACTTTGCTACCGGATCATTATCAATTGGATCAAATTGTAGTAACGGGCTATTCTACTCAGAAGAAATCAGACCTGACCGGATCAATAACAGTTGTTTCCATGGAAGATGTGATGAAATCAGCAGAAAATAATCCGATTAAAGGCTTGCAGGGACGTGTGCCGGGTATGGAAGTAACTGCAAACGGAAATCCGAGCGGTGCAGCTACGATTCGTGTCCGTGGTATCGGTACATTAAATAATAATGATCCGTTGTTTGTTATTGACGGTGTGCCTACTCGGGGTGGTATGCATGAACTGAATTCCAATGATATTGAGAATATTCAAGTCTTGAAAGATGCTTCTGCCGCCAGTATTTATGGTTCCCGTGCAGCTAATGGGGTTATTATTGTCACTACTAAAAAAGGAAAAGAGGGAAAGATCAAATTAAACTTTGATACTTATGTAACTCAGTCTTTTTATACGAATAAATTGGATGTGATGAATGCCAAGGAGTATGGTCAGGCGCTATGGCAGGCTACGGTTAATAATTCGGAAGATCCGAATAAGAATAATATAGGTTATAATTATAATTGGGGATATAATGATAATGGTGATCCTGAATTATATAATATGTATTTGCCGAAATATCTGGATACTAATAAAACAATGCTGACTTCTGATACCGATTGGTTTGATGCTGTTTCACGCAATGGTTTGCAACAATCCTATAATCTCTCGGTTAGTAACGGTACGGATAAAGGTGATTATTTCTTTTCTTTAGGTTATTTAAATAATGATGGTACTCTGAATTATACTTCATTCGAACGCTTCTCTGCACGTATGAATTCATCTTATCATTTAATTAAGGATATATTGACCATTGGAGAGAACTTTTCAGTAAACCGTACTTCCGAAGTTCAGATTCCGGACGATAATATTTTGGATATGGCGTTAAAAGCGCTTCCGCTAATTCCTGTTCGTACTGTCGACGGTGAAGGCTGGGGTGGACCTACTACCGGAATGAATGACCGTCATAATCCGGCACGTTTACTTTATGATAATAAAGATAACAAGTATGCTTATTGGCGTCTATTTGGTAATGCATACATTAATTTGCAACCGATTAAGGGGTTAAATATTAAAAGTAATTTTGGATTGGATTATACGAATTTCTTCAAACGGAATATGGTGCATAGCTATGTAAGCGGTACTTTGAATAATGATCTGAGCTCAGTTACCTTAGGTGAATCTTATGCAACTAAATGGACATGGAGTAATACTGCAAGTTATGCCAAAAAGATAGGAGTACATGACTTTGACGTGTTGGTCGGTGTAGAAATGTATAAAGAAGAAACAATTGATTTTTCTGCTTACAAGGATGACTACTTAATAGAAACACCGGAGCAGATGTGGCCTGATATGGGAATCGGAACTTCTAAAGTTACGGGAGCAGCATCAGGATATACATTATTGTCCTATTTCGGTAAAGTTAATTATGCGTATGATAATCGTTATCTGGCTTCTGCCACTTTACGTTATGACGGTTCTTCCCGTTTTGGTAAGAATAACCGTTTCGGTACTTTCCCTGCATTCTCTGTGGGGTATCGCATCAGTGAGGAAGCGTTTATGGAAGATACAAAGAACTGGTTGTCAGATTTAAAACTTCGTTTTGCATGGGGGCAAACCGGTAATCAGGAAACTTCGAATACTGCTGTACATACAATTTATGTTACGGATTATGGAACAGGAGATCCTACATGGACTTCTCTGAATGGTACTTCCTATGATTTGACTGGTAAGGGAGGGACAACACTTCCGTCCGGTTATAAGAAAACACAACAGGGAAATCCTGATTTGAAGTGGGAAACTACGACTCAAACAAATATTGGTCTTGATTTTGGCTTCTTTAATCAAAGATTGTATGGTACTGCCGAATATTATATTAAGAAAACAAAGGATATCCTTGTACAACCTCCTTATTTAGGTATTATCGGAGAAGGCGGTTACTGCTGGTATAATGGTGCTTCAATGGAGAATAAAGGTTTTGAAATCAGTTTAGGCTATCGTGATCAAACAGCTTTTGGTTTATCTTATGATATAACGGGTAATATATCGGGATATCGTAATAAAGTAACGAAACTGCCTGCTGATGTAGAAAATTCTTATGGAGGTAATGGTAAGGGAGACAATATTCTGGGACATCCTATTAATTCATTCTATGGTTATATCGCTGACGGAATATTCCGTACGGAAGAAGAAGTTATTGAACATGCCACTCAGAATGGTGGAGAAGGTGTAGGACGTATTCGTTATCGGGATTTGCATGAAGATGGAAAGATTGACGAAGATGACCGTACATGGATTGGTTCTCCTCATCCGGATTTTATGTATGGATTGAGCATTGATTTAAGCTATAAAGGTTTTGATTTGAATGCTTTCTTTTATGGAGTACAAGGTATTGATGTAAATACTTATTCAGTGAAAAGCGAAACTGATTTTTGGAGTATAAACGATGTTCGCTCCAATAAAGGAACACGTTTGTTGAATGCTTGGAGCACAAATAACCCGAATTCGGATATTCCCGCTATAACAGCTTTGAACACAAATGATGAAGGACGTTTATCTACCTATTTTATTGAAAACGGTTCTTTCATGAAGTTACGTAATTTACAGTTGGGATATACTTTACCAAAGAAACTTACGGAAAAAATCTATATGGAGAAATGTCGTATTTACGTGAGTGGACAAAACTTGTTTACGATTAAAAGCAAGAAGTTCTCCGGTGTGGATCCGGAAAATGCGGCTTTTGGATATCCGATACCTACGACTTTTACAGTCGGATTAAATATTGGTTTTTAAGTATGAATAATAAAAAGAGGCTAATACTGATATGAAAAAAATAAAATATATACTTGGATTTATTGGAGTGATGCTATTGAGTACATCTTGCTCGGATTTTTTGGACGTGGCAACTCAAAGCGGCTTAGATCCTGAACAGGCTAATGATGCGGAGAAGTTTTGTAATGCAGCTTATGCATCGTTGATGAATATGCGTGATGTGAAATTATGGGCTTGGGGTGATGTCCGTTCGGATGATGCCTATAAAGGCGGTGGTGGAGCTAATGATGGTTATACGGAACATTGTTATGAGACAGGTACCCATATTATTACTACGTTTGGTGAACCGGATGGTTACTGGTTTATACAATACTGTGGTATATCCCGTGCCAATACGGCCCTTAATGCATTGAACCTGTTATCGGAAAAAGAGTTCCCTAATAAAGTAACTCGTCAGGCAGAAATGCGTTTCTTAAGAGGACATTTTTATTTCTTGCTAAAAATTCTTTTCAAACACATTCCTTATGTTGACGAGACCATTCTGACAGAAGACTATCCTACAATTTCGAATGTAGCGTTGACTGATGAAGAACTATGGGATAAGATAATTGAGGATTTCAAGTTTGCGTTTGATAATTTACCTGATAAACAAGCTGATCTGGGGCGCGCTAATAAATATGCTGCTGCAGCTTATCTGGCAAAAGCATATTTGTATAAGGCTTACCGTCAGAATGAAAAGTATGAAGTAACTTCTATCAATTCAGAAGATTTGAATAAAGTAGTGGAATATACAGGTGAAGTGATGAAGTCCAATTATGGTTTGGAATCAGATTTCGGATTTAACTTCCTGCCGGAGTTTGAAAATGGGAAAGAAAGTGTTTTTGCCATACAATTTTCTAAAGATGACGGAACAATGTTCGGAAATCTTAATTTTGCTGATTTCCTTGCGGTACCACAAGGTTTAGGGTGTTGTGATTTCCATAAACCGAGTCAGAATTTGGTAAATGCTTTTAAGACAAACAAAGGACTTCCTATGTTTAAGGTGAATAATGGTACTTATTCCGAAAATTATGATATCGCGAATTACTCATTATCAAAAGCTGCTGATCCACGTTTGTTTCATACTGTTGCCATAGATGGTTTGCCTTATAAATATAATGAAGATCTTTTGTTTCAGAATTCCTGGAATCGTAATCCTGAGATGTATGGTAACTTTGCTTCTTTGAAAGAAAATGTTGATCCTTCTTGTGATTGTTTTGTGAATCTTTCTCCATATTATGCAAACTCCATGAATAAAATATTAATTCGTTTTGCGGATGTCATATTAATGAGAGCGGAAGCATTGATTGAATTGAATCGTGAATCTGAAGCATTACCGTTGATTAATCAAATACGCCAGCGTGCTCAGGATAGCGCCAATGGATTGGTAAATTATAGTGATCCGGATTTGAAGCCGGTAATGGAAGTCGCATTATATGAAGATGGACAGAATTGTATATGGAATCAGAACTTTGCTCGCTATGCATTGCGTTGGGAACGTCGTTTGGAGTTTGCAATGGAGAATGTGCGTTTCTTTGATCTGGTTCGTTGGGGAATTGCTGATGAAGTGATGAATAAATATTTCCAGTCGGAAAGGGCAAGGCGCTCTTACTTGAAAGAAGCTGTTTTTACAAAGAATAAGAATGAATATGTTCCAATTCCTCAACAGCAAATAGGATATAGCAAGGATGTGTATAAACAGAATTATGGATGGAAATAACATTAAAATGAACAACTTATGAAAAAATATTTTAGTCTGACAATCATGTTGTTTGCGTGCTGTCTTGTTTGGGTAGCTTGCGACGAAGAACGTGAATCTTTGGATTTAACTGCGGATGTGACTATTCACGAATTCTCCATAAATGGTGCACAAGGTGAGATTGATAATGAGGCAATGAAAATCAAGGTGGTACTTCCTCCTAAGACTGATATATCTGCATTGACTCCTTCTATTAAAGTAGCTGATGGTGCAACAGTCACTCCTGCGGCTGATATTGTACAGAACTTCTCCAATTCTGTGGAGTATAAAATTGTGAATGGCAATTTATATAATACTTATGAGATTTCTGTTGAAGTGCTTAGTGCTAAGATTACAAAGTTTATTTTGAATGGTAAGTATAGCGGAACGATTGACCAGGTAAATAATAAAATCAGTGTGACAGTACCGACTACCATTGATATTACGAAAATGATTCCTACAATAGAGTATACTGAAGGAGCTACCATAACTCCGGGAGACTCAAAGATTCAGGACTTCACGAATCCGGTGGTTTATACATTAAGTTATATGAATGAAACATTTAAGTATGAGGTAACTGTGATTCAGAGTGACCATGCGTATGCATTTCTTGGAACAAGCGAAACTGTTGACGGGTTATCAAATGCGGATGAGCGAACTGCTGCGGAATGGATGTTACAAAATATTCCAAACAGCAGATATATATCGTTGGAATCTTTGAAAGACGGTTCTGTTTCATTGAATCAATTTACTGCTGTGTGGTTCCATTATGAGCAAACAAATACATTGCCGGCAATAGCTGCCAACAAGACTGTTACTAATGCGATTAAAGATTTCTATAGTAACGGAGGTAATGTATTCCTTTCAGGAACAGCTTGCCTTTATACCGGTAGTTTGGGTATTACTCCTTCTGCATATATTCCTAATAATGCTTTTGGCAGTTTTGGGGATGCAGGGCAAGTGAATGCGCCCGGCGAGAATTGGGGTGTTGCTATTACGGGCTGTGAGTCACATCCTATTTATAAAGATCTTGTTATTGATAATACAACTCAATCTTGGCCGGTAGTTTGGTTTATAGGAAAAGAAATATCATGGCGTAGAAATATTGGTTGTCCGTGGGATCTTGTTGCGCCATATACACAAAGTTGGTCTGATTGGTCTGCAAAAACAGGAGGAACTCCGCTTGCATCCTTTAACTGGGATAATGATTGTAATGAAAAGGTTGCCATATCTGTTTTTGATGGAGTAGGTGGTGGGAAAGGTTCTGCTGTGTGTATCGGTGCACCTTCATATGATTGGTATTATGAAAAAGAGAGTACTTCGGCCAATTCATATTATTCTAACATAGAAAAGATAACGCAGAACATTTTTGAATATCTAAGTAAGTAGAATGAATAAAACCGTCTTTATTCTATCGGAATAGAGACGGTCTCAAAATAGAATTATTAAAATAATATCTTATGAAGAAATATATCTATGCTTTTTTCATTTTTGCGTCATTTAATTTATGGGCTTGTGGAAGTAATGACTCAACTCCTGGTGATGATGATAAGAAGAACGAGGAGGTGGACAAAACGACTGATTGTAAGTCTGCAAATGAGAAAGGAGCTTATAGTACATGGTATAAACCTGCTAGTGGATGGGTTGGTGATCCTATTCCATTTTATGATAATGGGACATTTTATGTGTTTTATTTACAAGATTGGCGTTCGGGATTTCCATTCTTACATCCATGGCATATGGTTTACTCTACTGATTTGTCATCTTTTACCTTTGGTGGTGAAGTAATCCCTTGTGGAAAGGAAAATGAACAGGATGTTGCTTTGGGCACGGGAGGAGTGATAAAGGATCGGGAAACGGGTGAATATTGCGCTTTCTATACCGGACATCAATGGAACTGGCAGGCGATGGGGGGTCCTACACAAGCCATTTTATTGACTACTTCAAAGGATATGAAAACGTGGACAAAGAAAGGCGAGAAGAATTTCTATTTATCGCTTCGGGGACAGGGTGGCTATGTAGAAAATGATTGTCGTGATCCGCATGTGTTTTTTGATGATGAAGACGGATTGTATAAGATGGTAGTAACGACGCATACAGATGCCGGGGCTACTTTAGCTCTTTTTACCACTAAAAACTTGCAGGATGCATCTTCTTGGAAATTGCAGGAACCTTTATTTACCGATCCTTCGATATGGGTGATGGAATGTGCGGATGTCTTTAAGGAAGGTGAATATTGGTATTTGACTTATTCGAACGTCGCTGATCGCAAAGTGCATTATCGTTACGCAAAATCATTAAAAGGTCCTTGGATAAAGCCTGGCAATGACATATTTGATGGTATAGGATTCTATGCAGGAAAAACGATGTCTAATGGAACGGAGCGGTATTTGGCAGGATGGTGCCCCACTCGTATTGGAGATGGAGATCCTGATCAGTGGGGAGGATCATTGGTTTGTCATCGTATGTTATTTAATTCCGATGGAACCATAAGCCTGAAACTTCCGGATGGGATTGATGGGAAATTTACCAATTTGAAGAAGACGGTTTTGATTGATAAATCCGGTAAGGCTGTTCGTAAAGACGATACTTATCTTCTAACGGATGCTGCTTCTGTTAGTTTTCCCCGTTTGACGAAGGCCTGTAAAATAGAAGCAACGATTACAGCTACGGGCGAAGACGATGTCTTTGGTTTTGCTTTTGGGGCTTGTGATGACAAGACAGAGGTATATTCCATTCGATTCGATATGAAAACGAAGAAAATAATCATGTCTAAAGATGATTTGACTCGTGGAACGAATCCTACACAAACGGATGTAGCTTTACCTATTCCTGCAAACAAACAGTTTAATGTAAAGATCGTAGTAGAGAAATCGGTATGTGTGATGTATGTAAATGAACAGGTTGCTTTCTCAAACCGCATTGATAAAATGCCGGAGAATCCGTGGGCTATTTTTACAGATAAAGGTACGGAAGTATCTTTCTCTAACATAAAAGTATATGAATAAATCCTTTATTAACAATTAAAAAATTACTAACATGAAGAAGACTTTTTTACTTATTGCTGCGTTAGTTGCAACAGTTACAGTTTCAGCACAAGACGATTTAGTGATTTATGGTGATGAAACGACAGGTGTGGAATGGCACAACTTTGCCGGACCTACTAATGTTCAGGAAGTTGAAAATCCATCTAAGGATGCGGTTAATTCTACAAATAAATGTATATCAATGTTGCGTCCGAAACAGACCGGAGGGTCAGATGAAATTGGTTGGAATTGGGAAGGAGCTTTGTCTGAGAGTTTTAATGTTCCTAATATTACTGATTACAACTCGGTATCAATGTTGGTAAAGAAGCCTTTTCCCGGCAAAGTTTGTTTGGAATTACAGAGTCCTACGGGAGGTAGCAGTATGATTTTCGCTGAGTATACGGCAACTGATGATTCTTGGCAAAGATTGATTTTTCCGGTTATTAATGTAGCTGGTTTAGGTGATACAGGTATGACTAAAATCTTGATAGAAATTCATCGGGAAGATGAAAATAATAATGATGATTTCGAAGATTGTGTGATGTATGCTGATGAGATAACATTGCATAAAGCAATGCCTGGATTCTATTTTAATGGTGAAGATAAGATTGCAGGGGGATGGCTGCCTTTCCCAAGTGATGAGTTTAGCAAAAAAGCGATGATTGTAGATAATCCTGATAAGGCCGGTATTAACAATACGGACAGATGTTTGTGGATTAAGAGAGAAAAGATGGATGAATTATTCTCTGGCGCAATCAACCGAAATTTTAAGGTCACTAATCTAAGTGATTTCAAGTATTTTACAATGATGATGAAGAAGAGTGTAGCTGGTCCGGTAAGTCTGGAAATACAATCACCGGGAGAAGTTAAAAAACAACTTTTGACTGCTGATTATACTGAAGTCGGAGCATGGCAAGAACTTCATTTCGATATACCTCAAGATGTGTTGGAAGGTGAACCTTTACAAATTATTATTCTGCAGGCGCATGCTATCGATACAAAAGAGGATGAGGCTTTTGTTGATCCAATTGATATTTATGTTGATGAACTTTATTTGTCTGATGGAACTACATCTATCTCTTTATCTGAATTGAATGAAGCTGAAATCGTTAAGACCGAAGTTTATAATGTGAATGGTATACTTGTTGGAACATGGGGAGCAGAGGAGAATGTAATACCTGTGAACTATGGGAAAGGGGTTTATATTGTACGTCAAACGGATTCGACAGGCAAAGTTGCGGTCCGGAAAATGATTAATGAATAAACATGATTGACAATGAGGTGAAGAGTTTTCATGACTCTTCACTTCTTTAAAAGAATACTATGAAATATCTACATACCTTATTTATATTATTTTGTTTGCTGGTAAGTTCTTGCAATCAAGAGAAATATGATATAACTTTTAGTTCACTATTGGATGAGATGATTGATTATGAGGAAGCTGCGCGCTATCCTGTAATATCCTTTTCCTGTCGTCAAGAGAGTAGTTATGACAGAAGATCTGTTCATCCGGACTCAGTAGGCTGGTTTGCGAATAATGACGGATTCGGTATTATTCGGGTGGATACGGTTAATGGTAGGAAAGAAAATGTTTTATTTGATCAAGATGGTCCCGGAGTCATAACTCGCTTTTGGCTGACAACAATGGATAAGCGTGGTACCATGCGTTTCTATTTTAATCATGCGAAAAATGCACAATGGGAAATTCCTGCTTATGATTTACTCCGTACCGGATTAGGTATAGGAGAAGGATTGTTGCAAGCTCATCCTAATTATACGCCGGATGGTAAAGGAGGCAATATCTTGTTTTTACCGATACCTTATGGTGACGGATGTAAAATCACTTTCGAATTACCGGATTCCATAGAACCGTCTCCAAAGTATTATGGTATTAACTATAGGAAATATCCTGTTGGGACACGTATAGAAACTTTTTCGGAGGAACTGGTAAAAAAGAACAGAAACCATATTTTAAAAGTCGATTCTATCCTTTTGAAACATCCTTCTTCTCTGAATGGGAAGTCATTGGAAGAGTCCAAAACATTGATAGCTAAAGATTCATTATTAATTGCCTTACCGGAAGGTGCAAATGCATTGCATACATTGGAGATAAATGCTCAAGTGGACAGCTTGAAATATGAACAAGTGATGCGTGAGCTGATTATTAAGATTGAGTTTGACGGAGTTGAAACGGTTGTCGTTCCATTGAGCGATTTCTCCGGTGCAGGTATGGGTGCACGTCAGTCTGATAGCTGGTTCTTATCTGCTGATGGAAAAGGAAATGTAACTAGTCGTTGGGTGATGCCTTATCAAAAAGAGGCAACTTTCAAATTGGTTAATCTGTCTGATTCTCCGGTTAAGACGGTTGTTAAGGTATGCACGGATGTTTGGAACTGGGATGAGAGAAGTCTTTATTTTCATACTTCCTGGAAACAGGAAAATGGGATTCATGTGGAATCAAATCCGGATAATGAGTCTGCATGTGTGGAATGGAACTTTACGACATTGAATGGTAGAGGAGTTTATCGTGGAGATGTGCTTTCTTTGTTTAATCATACGTTGGCATGGTATGGAGAAGGAGATGAAAAGATATGGGTAGACGATGATAAGGATTTTCCTTCTCATTTCGGTACAGGTACAGAGGATTATTATAATTGTTCCTGGGCTCCGGTTATTCCTTTTTATACTCCGTTCGGAGGAGCAACGCGTGCTGATGCAGAAACATCTATCGGCTATAATACATTCTTCCGTACGCGTAACTTAGATCAGATTCCATTTAATAAAAAGTTACGTTTTGATATTGAAATGTTGAGTTGGATATCCGGTGAGGTAGATTATGCCACTACTGTATTTTGGTATGGTGATTTAAATGCAACCGCAGAAGGATGCACTCCGGTAGAAGAAACATTACGCACTCTTTTGCCCCAACCGGAAGATCCTGCTGCTTATAAGATTGCAGATGATGTTATAGAGTTTGAGAAACTGAAACCGATTGCGAAATCCGATGACTTGTTTCTAGATGCGCAAGGGATGCTAACTTTTCCCGATGGAAAATGGAGTGGAAGTAAACAGCTGATTTGTACGCATGGGAAAGTTGGCAGTTTCTTGGAATATGAATTTGATTCGTTGGAAAGCAGACCTTATGAAGTCATTGTTTATGGTACAAAAGCTCCGGACTACGGAGTATTGGGCTTTTCTATCAATGGTCAGAAGTCAAATGTGGAATTTGATGGATGCAGTGCTCCAGAGTTTGGAGTCGTTAATTCAGGAGCTATCAAACTTGGAAATTATATCCCGTCAGATGGAAAGATATGCTTGAGAATAGAATTAATAGGTAAAAATGAAAAGGTTCGGGGTACAGGAAATGTTTTTGGGTTAGACTGCATGCTTTTGAAGTAGTTGATTAAGAAAAGAGTCCTTATTCCGAGTATGGAAATAAGGACTCTTTGTTTTAACCTATATCAAATAGTTTTTCTTTTAGGAATTGTCCTGTATAAGATGCACCGCAAGCCGCTACTTCTTCGGGTGTTCCGGCAACAACCAAATGTCCGCCCATATTTCCGCCTTCCGGTCCGAGATCAATGATATGGTCTGCACATTTAATGACATCCATATTATGCTCAATAATAATAACGGTATGTCCTCGGGAAATTAAAGCGTCGAAAGCTTCCAGCAGTTTCTTTATATCATGGAAATGCAATCCGGTAGTAGGTTCGTCGAATACGAAAATCGTAGGTTCTGCTTTCTCTATGCTAAGAAAATAAGCCAGTTTTACCCTTTGATTTTCACCTCCAGAGAGAGTCGATGATGATTGTCCTAATTTGATATAGCCTAATCCTACACTTTGTAATGGCTGTAACTTTTTTACTATTTTCTTCTGACCATTTTCAGTAAAGAACTCGATTGCTTGATTAACGGTCATTTCCAGTATATCATAGATATTCTTATCTTTGAATTTTACTTCAAGTGTATCGTTCTTGAAACGTTTACCGTGACATGATTCACATTCCAATACCAAATCTGCCATGAACTGCATTTCTACTGTTACAGTACCATCACCTTTACATTCCTCACATCGGCCTCCTTCCATATTGAAGGAGAAATAGGAAGGAGAATATCCCATTTGTTTGGCGAGTGGTTGGTCTGCAAAGAGTTTACGGATTTCATCGTATGCTTTGACATAAGTCACTGGATTAGAACGGGATGATTTGCCGATGGGATTTTGGTCCACAAATTCAATATCTTTGACCATTTGCACATCACCTTCTAAAGAGACAAACTCTCCCGGACGCTCACTGCTTTCATCATATTCTCTTTTTAATGCCTTGTAGAAGATATCTCTGACCAATGTTGATTTGCCCGAACCGCTTACTCCGGTTACTACGGTCATCACGTTCAAAGGAAATCGTACATCAATACCTTTCAGGTTGTTCTCTCTTGCTCCTTTTATTTCTATGTAACTGTTCCAGAGACGGTAATGTGAAGGCAATTCTATTAATTCTTCTCCTAACAGATATTTTACAGTGTGGCTGTTAGTCCCTTTTTTCAGGTTTTTCATATCACCTTCATAGACAATCTCTCCTCCAAGACGTCCGGCTTTTGGTCCTATATCAATAATGTAATCGGCAGCACGGATTATTTCCTCGTCATGTTCCACAACGACCACTGTATTTCCTAACTGTTGCAGTTGGCGTAAAACTTTTATTAATCGGTCTGTATCCCTCGAATGAAGCCCGATGCTGGGTTCATCCAAAATATATAATGAACCTACCAGATTACTGCCTAAAGATGTTGCTAGGTTGATGCGTTGGCTTTCGCCACCAGATAGGGAATTACTTAAACGGTTTAGGGTCAGATAGCTCAAACCTACATCTATCAGGAAGTTAATCCGATTGTTTATTTCAGTCAGTATACGTTTGGCAATGGCTGTGTCGTGTTCGTCGAGTTTGAGGTTATCGAAAAAGGCTTTTAAGTCATGTATCGGTAAATCTACCAATTCGGATATGGAGTGTTCTCCGACTTTGACGTAGCCTGCTTCTTTTTTCAAACGTGTTCCATGACATATCGGACAAATGGTCTTTCCCCGATAGCGTGCTAGCATAACCCGGTTTTGTATCTTATATTGATTTTCTTCCAGCATATGGAAGAAGTCGTTGATGCCATGAAAATATTGATTACCTTCCCAAAGAACTCGTCTTTCTTCATCGGTTAGTTCATAATAAGGTTTAAATATAGGGAAATCGAACAATGCAGCAGAGTGTATCAAGGCATCTTTCCATTCACCCATTTTTTCTCCTCGCCAGCATACGATAGCACCGTCATATACGCTGAGTGAACGATTGGGAACGACAAGGCTTTCGTCAATTCCTATCACTTTTCCGAATCCTTCACACTTAGGACACGCACCTATCGGGGAGTTGAATGAAAACATTTGGTCGTTGGGCTCGTCAAACGTCATTCCGTCTGCTTCGAACTTTTTGCTGAAAGTGTATAGTTTTGTTTCTTCTTCCGTATAAAGACGCAAAAAACAATTGCCGTCACCCTCATAGAATGCGGTCTCTGCGGAGTCCGTCAAGCGGCTGATGCTATCTTTGCTGCTGTCGGATACCATACGGTCTATCAATAAGAATATATTTTCGTTGTTGGGATGATTTTTGCGAAAATCTTCTTCTCCCTGTGCCAGAATATCTTCGATACGAACAATCTCTCCATCTACTTCTATACGGTTGAAACCTTGTTTTAAATCCATTTCCAATTGTTGGCAAAGAGTTCTGCCTTCACGTAAGAAAATAGGAGTCAGGATGGTATATCGTGTTCCTGCCGGATGAGCGAGCATGCAGTTTACAATGTCTTCGGTAGTATGTTTCTTTACCAAGTTTCCACTGATAGGAGAATAAGTTTTGCCTACCCGAGCATACAGCAAACGCAGGTATTCATATATTTCGGTAGAAGTACCCACAGTAGAACGTGGGTTGCGGCTGTTTACTTTTTGTTCGATGGCAATGGCAGGCGGAATCCCCTTAATGAAATCACATTCCGGTTTACTCATTCTTCCGAGAAACTGTCGTGCGTATGACGATAAACTCTCTACATAGCGGCGTTGTCCTTCTGCGTAAAGTGTATCAAATGCCAAAGATGATTTGCCGGAACCGGAAAGTCCGGTGACTACTATCAACTTATTTCGGGGAATGTCTACACTGATGTTTTTTAGGTTATTGACGCGTGCTCCTTTGATGGATATATATTTATTTTCTGACATATAAATACCTTATAGATTTGGACTTGCAAAGTTACACATAAATTCCGTGCATTGTATAGCTTTGTTTAAAGTAAAACGTGTATCTTTGCCACCCAACCAATTAATATATCCTAAAAGTTATGAAACTAAAGATATACGCCTTATTAGTTTTCTTGTTTGTCATGTTTCCGCTAATGGCGCAATTATCGTCTAAACGTGAATTTCGCGGTGCATGGATGCATACCGTAAGCGGTCATTATAAAGGAATGGGTACAGCTGAAATGCAAAAACTTCTCATCGAACAATTAAACAGTTTACAAGAGGCGGGTATAAATGCCATAATATTCCAAGTTCGTCCGGAAGCAGATGCACTTTATATCTCTAATATTGAGCCATGGAGTCGTTTCTTGACGGGAAAGCAGGGGCAGGCACCAAGCCCGCTGTGGGACCCGATGGCTTTTATGATTGAACAATGCCATAAGAGAGGTATGGAGTTTCATGCTTGGGTGAACCCTTATCGGGTGAAAACGAATTTGAAATCGGAGTTGGCCCCGACACATATCTATTGGCAACATCCCGAATGGTTTTTACAGTATGGCAATCAACTTTACTTTGATCCGGGACTTCCCGAATCACGCAAATATATATGTAAGGTAATGAAAGATATTGTTGATCGGTATGACGTGGATGCAATTCATATGGATGACTATTTTTATCCTTATCCCATAGCCGGACAAGACTTTCCTGATAATCTGAGCTTTGCCCGTTATGGCATGGGGTTCAGTAATAAGCAAGACTGGCGTCGTGATAATGTAAATGTACTTGTGAAAGAATTGCATGAGTTGATTCACGCAGAGAAACCTTGGGTGAAGTTTGGTATATCGCCTTTCGGTATCTATCGCAATAAAAAAAGTGATCCGAACGGAAGCGATACCAAAGGGCTTCAGAATTATGATGATCTTTATGCCGATATACTTTTGTGGATAAATAACGGATGGGTAGACTATACAATCCCGCAAGTTTATTGGGAGATAGGGCATCCGGCAGCTGATTATGAGACATTGGTAGGCTGGTGGGCAAAGCATGCTTCCAAGAGACCTTTGTTTATAGGGCAAGATGTGTTGAGAACTGTACGGAAAGCTGATTTGCAGAACCCTTCGATCAATCAGATGCCTCGTAAGATGGAGCTGCAACGTGCCTATCCTGCTATCGGCGGCAGTTGTCAGTGGCCTGCTGTTGAGGTTATAGACAATGCAGGAAATTATCGTGATATGTTGATACACAGTTATCATAGGTTTCCGGCTCTTCCTCCTGTTTTCACGTTTATAGATGATAAAGCCCCGAAACAGGTAAGTAAACTGAAAGATGTGTGGACGGAAGACGGGCTTATTCTTTTCTGGAAAGCACCGGAAGCAAAAGATGAAATGGACAAAGCGGTGCAATTTGTTGTTTACCGTTTTGGGAATAAGGAGAAAGTGAATTTGAATGATCCGTCTAAGATTGTTGCTATAACGCGCAATCCTTATTATAAACTTCCTTATGAAAACGGTAAGACGAGATATCGTTATGTGGTTACGGCATTAGACCGTTTGCATAATGAGTCGAAAGCAAAAGCGAAGAAAGTAAAACTATAGATGTATTTTAAAGATACGGTCGATTGTTTGCAAACGATAGGAGTTTGTAATCAACGGACCGTATGTTGAATAGAAAGTATTTATGGCTTATACTTGTTGCATATCGCAAAGTTTCTTGTAATAACCGTTTAGAGCAAGCAATTCATCATGTTTGCCACGTTCTACAATCTCTCCCTCGTGTAGCACACATATCTCATCTGCATTGCGGATGGTGGATAGGCGATGGGCAATAGCAATTGTCGTACGGTTTTTCATTAAGTTTTCCAATGCTTCCTGTACCATCTTTTCAGATTCCGTATCAAGGGCGGAAGTTGCTTCGTCCAATATTAAAATAGGAGGATTCTTTAAGATGGCGCGCGCTATACTGATACGTTGACGTTGTCCGCCGGAGAGTTTTCCTCCACGGTCACCTATCATCGTGTCGTAGCCATTTTCGCTAGCCATAATGAATTCATGCGCATTAGCTATCTTGGCAGCTTCGATTACTTGTTCCATCGTAGCATTTTCTACTCCGAAAGAAATATTGTTGAAGAATGTATCGTTGAAAAGAATAGCTTCTTGATTGACATTTCCCATCAAACTTCTCAGATCTAACAGGGTTGTATCTTTTATATTGATACCGTCTATCAGGATTTCACCTTCCTGTACATCGTAGTAACGGGGAAGCAGATCGACAAGGGTCGATTTGCCGGAACCGGATTGTCCTACCAACGCAACGGTCTTTCCTTTTTCGATGGTAAGGTTCACATGCTTCAATACCCATTTGTTCTCATATTTGAAAGAAATATCCTTGTATTCTATTTTTTCTTTCAATGAGTCGATATGTACCGGGTTGCTACTCTCTTTCATCGTGTTTTCTGCGAGGAGAATCTTATCGATACGTTCCATTGAAGCAAGTCCTTTCGGTATGTTGTAGCTGGCTTTCGAGAACTCTTTCAAGGGGTTTATCAGGCTGTAGAGCATTACCAAATAGAAGATGAAAGAAGGAGCGTCGATAGATGAGTTATTATGTAAGATTAGTGTACCTCCAAACCAGAGTACAATGACAATGAGTACGGTGCCGAGAAACTCACTCATCGGATGCGCCAACTGCTGACGGGTATTCACACGGCTGATGGTGTTGCGATAGGTATCGTCTGCCTTGACGAAACGGCTGGCCATTTTTTGTTGGGCGTTGAATGCTTTGATGATACGCAAACCGCCGAGTGTTTCTTCTACCTGAGACATTAAATCACTCCATTGTGACTGAGCTAGTAAAGATTTCTTTTTCAGCTTTCTACCCACGGTTCCCATTAACCACCCCATACCTGGTAGTACGATTAAGGTAAAGATAGTAAGCTGCCAGCTTACAGCTATTAACGTGCCAAAATAAGCGATGATAAGAATAGGATTCTTAAACAACATATCCAGCGAGCTCATGATGGAGTTTTCCACTTCTTGTACATCTCCGCTCATACGGGCTATGATATCTCCTTTTCGCTCTTCGGAGAAGAAACCGAGAGGAAGTGACAGTATCTTTTTATATAATTGGTTGCGGATATCACGTACCACGCCGGTGCGAATAGGTATAACCATTGCGGATGAAAGGAAATAACTTCCAGTTTTCAAGAAAGTCATAACGGCAAGAAAAAGTCCTAGAATAAGCAGGGTGGTACTCTCTCCGAATTGCTGGATAAGACTGGTTACGTAATAGTAGAAATTATTAATGGCAATATCTTTCATACTTACAGCCGAATCCCATGGGATATATGTGTAAGTATCGTTGGATAACTTAAACAGTATCTGTAAGATGGGGATAATAAGTGAAAAAGAAAAGATGTTTAAGATTGCCGACAGGAAATTAAATACGATAGTAAGGACTAAGTATCTTTTATAGGGAGAAACAAAACGTTTCAGAATAAGTATAAATTCTTTCATCATATAAAGTTATGAAAATAGTAAGGGCGCAAAGATAAGAAATAAACGGTGAACCGTAAACTATAAACGGTAAATAGTGAATCTCTCTCCGCTATTTACCGTTTTATGAGTTATGCTTTTTCTCTTTTCATCTTCATTTCTTTATATCGCTCGAGTATGTCTTTTCTACTTTGTAGTATCTGCCAGCGATATACCCAGCAGGTGGTGATGAAATAGATGCCCGCTTGCAACCAAAGTGCCTGATACTCGGTGCTTACCTCACTCAATGTGGCCCCCATGCTGTTGATTCGTACGAACCCGTTGATACCGAATGTTGAGGGGAATATATAGGAAATATACCTCCAGAAATCGGGTATGGCGGCTCCGGGCCATGAAATGCCGGAAATAAATAGTAACGGAATGGATGTAAATACGAATATCAACATACAGGTTTCACGGTTGCGTATGGCTATTGAAGCAGTCATGGCAAAGAAAATACATGCGGACAAGTAAGGAAGCATGAATAATATCAATGTTGCGGGATCGGCTATTTGTACCAGATTAAATAGTCGCGGTACAACACAGAGCATATAGACTGTAACGAGAGCATAGACCATGTAGTAACTTAATCCTTTCCCGAAAACAATACGGAGCGTTCCGTTATAATGTCTGTTGATCGGAATCAGATTCTTGAAACGGTTGTTCTCACGTGCTGTCCCTGCTGACAACCCTACACCGAGCAATAATGTCTGCTGTATGATAAGCATTAATACCGCAGGGATAAGAAAACTGGCAAAACCATTCTGGGAATTGAATAAAGCAATGTCTTCATACTCAATCGGCTGTGTGGTTATTTCATCCTGTTGGTCGGTCGTATTTCCTGCTCGCATGACCTTTATGTCTTTATTCATATCCAATGATACGAATGTATTGGCGGAAAGAAGACTCTTGTAATAAAGCAAACCGCTCATGTCGCAATAGATACTTACGTGGGTTTGAGTACCTTTCGCAATATCACTGCTGAAGTCTTTCGGTATGTAGATGATGCCGTATGCCAATCCTTTTTTCATGATTTCTTTGGCTTCTTCCATATCTGAGCTGTATGCTACTATTTTAACATCGGGCGAGGCATCTACTTTTCGCAAATATTCCCGGCTTAGTGAGCTTCGAGAGTCATCCACTGCTACGGCAGGCACATCCCTAACCACTTCATTTGTATAAATGAATGAATAAAGGAGTGGATAGAGTAGTGGTACGAGCACGAAGAATATCAATACCCCCTGATCTTTGAAGGTACTGCGGAACTCCTGTTTCCAAATATAGAACAGATCGTAGATACCTTGTTTTGTCTTTTCTTTAAATGATTGCTCTTTCATTGTTATATATTAAGGTATATACTTATAATAAATCATCGCTTCTTTAAGTCGGTTCATAATAATGAATGGCAAGAACAGAAATAATAGTAATGCCAAATAAGAGAACCATGAATAGGCCATACTGTATCCGTTCAATGCCTGATCTACATAAATCAGAAAATAATGCCTGAGCGGGAACAAGTTGGATAAAGCCTGCAAGGTTGGATCCATAGCCATGACCGGAAATGAGAATCCGGAAATGGAAAAAGAAATAACCCCCCAAAGTGATGCGAAGCTAAGTCCTAAACGTAAGGTTGGCAGCATACCTATCATAAATACTCCGCAGGCTTGTGAAGCCAGTACCATCAGCAGCGATGCCAATATCATCGGGAAAATACCGCTATTGCATGGGAAGTGCAGGTATCCGTATAGATACACATTATAAAAGATACTCATAATGAAGAAGATGATTGTTTGTGGCAACAATTTCCCCCATAAAGAGATGTACATTGAGTTATGTCCCATCCGTAACCATTCCCGTGAGGTTTTCTCTTTCAATTCGACTCCGATGGAGTAAACGGTCGTCATGAAGATCAACAACATCAGTATTCCCGGTAATATCGTGTTACACAGGTAAACAGAATAATTCAGCCACGGATTGTTAATGGCATGTGTATCTATGACAATCGGTTGCAAAAACGACATTGCTTGTTCTTCCGTTGCTCCTTTGGCATATAGGCTGGCACGACCTACCGCTCCGCTTGCTAATTCGGACATCATTTTCATATCACGAAACAATAACGAACCGGCTATCAGGTAAGAGTTGTTGGTGTAAAATGAAATCTTTGGCTGGCGACTGCTGACTGCATCTTGTGACATATCCTTCGGAATATAGAAAAAACCGTATATCTTTCCTTCTTGTACTGCGATACGCGCTTCGTCGAAACTTTCATAATGAGCTACAATATGGGTTTGTTGGAAAGCATCGAGGTTGCGGATGATATTACGTGACGTTGACGAGTTATCTAAATCTACTGCACCGACAGGTAAGTCTGTGGGAAGTCCCGAATCCATCAGCGTGGTAAAGAAGATATAGCAGAACAACGGAGCCAATACCATACAAAAGAGATATAGCGGTCTTGACACGAGGCGTCGACATTCGCGCTTCATGACAAGCCAAAGGCAGATATGCTTCTTTTGTTTCTTGTTCATATACTTTATTTCTTAATGATAACCGACATTCCCGGACGTAGGTTCTCAACCGGTTCCATGGGAATACCGCGAACTTCAAACGTTTTCAAATCGAATTGACCGGTGGTTTTTGTTGCTTTCCATGCAGCATAAGTACCTAAGTCTTTCATGTAATTTACTTTCAATTTGATGACTTTATTATCCAATGCCGGAACGATAGTTTCGAATTCTGCTCCCATAGTCAGATCTTTCAGTAAATCTTCACGTACGTTGAAGCTGATCCACATATCATAAAGTTCAACTATATTCATAATCGGTGCGCCTGTTCCGACGAGTTCTCCCATCTTAGGGAATATTTCGGATACTTCACCGTCTGCCTGTGCAATCAAATACGTTTCCTTAACATAGGATTGAACTTCGGCTACTGCACCTTTTGCACGTTCAACTAATGCGGCGGCGGCCATCTTTTCTTCACGTTCCGTACCGTTTTTGGCCATTGTGTATTGTGCATCGGCTGCTTTTTCCGTAGCAATGGCTGCATTATATTGTGCGGATGCTTCATCCATTTTTTGGGCAGACATTACACCTTGTTCATATAACCTTTTTACTCGGTTGTATGATTTTTCGGCAATTTCTCTTCCTGCCTTTGCTTTTTGCAACATTTCATAAGCTGCTTGTATCTGTTCACTACGGGCACCCTTTATCGCTTTTTCGTTTTGTGCCTGTGCTGCGGCTTCAGCAGCCTGTGCCTGTGCCATTTTAGCCAGAATGTCCGGAGCTTCGAGGATGGCAAGTGTATCTCCTGCCTTGACTTGTTCTCCTTTTTTAACTTTAAGTTCAAGTATACGGCCGGGCACTTTACTTGATACACGGTACTCTGTTGCTTCAGCTTGTCCTTGAATGATTTCAGGTCCTTTTCGTAGCATAAAGAAACCTACTAAAGCGACTAATGCAATAACCCCCAGCAAGGTGAGGAATGCGAGCAGCATATTACTGTTTTGTGATCTTCTCTGTGATGTCATATTTTTATGCTTTTAATTATTCGTTTATAATATAGATTATTATTGCAGTGTACCCAATGCTTTCTGCAAGTATACTTCTGTCAGTTTTACATCAATCTGCGCATCGATTTTTTCTGATTGTGCGGAAAGCCATGCCGTATGCGCTTCTAATACATTACTGGGCGGAATGACTCCTTCTTCAAATCCTAAAGTTGCGTAACGCAGATTCTCGTTTGCTTTTTCCATATTTTTCTCTGCCATTGCGAGTTTCTTGGACGCTTCATTTACTTTGAAAGCCGACTGATTGACCTGTAATTCTATCTTTTCTTTAGCATCGTCTAGCTGGTATCGGGCAATACGTGCTTCGGCTTTGGCAGCTTTTACTTTGTAAACGCCTTCTCCCCAATGGCAAATAGGGATTTTGAGCATAACTCCGACATTCCACATCCCCTTGAATTTATTTTCGAAACTATTGAATACAGAGGGATTAGTTACAATATAATTTCCCATTAGTGCGAGTGACGGGAGATGTTCAGACCGAACTACATTTACTTTTTGGTCGTAAATGTTACCGGCTAACTCCAGACTTTTTAATTCCGGGCGATTACTGAAAGCCATATCCATATCAATATCAGGGTTCGTTCTTTCCACAGATAGGTCCTCCAGTGTTTCATCTGCAAGCCGGATGGGTGTTGTTAAATCAATCCCGCATAACTGGCATAATAACATTCTTGCTAAACTCAAACCGTCTTCTACTTTCGTTAAAGTCATTTCAGCTTCGTTTACCTTGACTTTTACGGATAATCCGTCGGCTTTTGTTGCCACACCTTCTGCTATCATTTTATCAATATCACTATCTAGCTTTTGAAGTAACTTTAAGTATCCTTCCGCCAGATTCTTTTTGTTGGCTAAAGATACAACTTGCCAATAAGCCTGATCGGTATTAAGTATAACTTCCTGCATACCGGAATTGTGCTGCGTTCTTGCCAATTCTTCTGCATATTTGGTTATCTTATTGTAAGCTCTGATTTTACCTCCCATATATAGAGGTTGCGTTAAAGTAATCGCTCCTGCGTATACATTACGTGTATCCGTGCGGAATGCATCTACGATAGATGTACCTGCCGCATTGAGCGGATTAACCAGGTCGATAGAAGTTAAAGCTCCGACCATTTGCATAAAAATAGGGTTCTGAGCTAAGGAAGGATTGCCTTGCATTACTCCTTGTATTCCATTCTGTAACTGGGTTTGAACGGCGGTTCCCATATTGCTGAGTCCGTTTTTCTGATCATCGTTCAATAATGAGAATTCTTTTTGATTTCTCATATAACTTCCCATCGCAGAAATTTCCGGAAAATAGTTGGTAAATGCAGCTTTCTTTTGGTAGTGTGCCGCATTGATTTTCTCGCCTGCTATTTGCAAATCTTTGTTATTTGAAATAGCCAATGCTCGACAACTATCTAACGATAAAACATTCTGCGAATTCAATGAAATAGACATACTCATTAAAAACACTAAACCGAATAATTTTCTCATCGTATCTTATACATTATAAAGGTAATACTTTATTTTATGTGCATTTATTACATAGTTTGATTTAATGCACGTCTGTTTTTATAATGTGCATACACAATAATTGCACATGCAACGATGCAAATGTAGAGTGAATCTATGAATCCACAAAATGATTTAAATATTTTTTTGAAAGAATATCTAAAGCAGTAGGCGGAAAACTATTGTTGACTTGAATTATATTTGTACGGACTATTTCAACTTTTTCTTTAGAAGACCGGTAAATCTCCCAAGAAAAGTGTAAATTTGCACAATTATAAAAGGAAAACAATTATGTCGTGTATATTACATATTGAAACTTCTACATCGGTATGTTCCGTTTCTGTTAGTGAAGACGGATTATCAATCTTTTCGAAGGAAGATCACAACGGACCTTCACATGCAGTCTCTTTGGGAGTATTTGTGGACGAAGCATTATCTTTTGTGGATAGTCATGCGATGATGCTTGATGCGGTTGCTGTCAGTTGTGGTCCGGGTTCTTATACCGGATTGCGTATTGGAGTGTCTATGGCAAAAGGAGTTTGCTATGGACGGAATATACCCTTGATCGGTTTGCCTACGTTGGAAGTTCTTTGTGTGCCTGTGCTTCTTTATCATGAGTTGCCGGAAGATGCTTTGCTTTGTCCGATGATTGATGCTCGACGTATGGAAGTATATTCTGCTATATATGACCGTGCGTTGAATGTGAAGCGTGAGATTGCGGCTGATATTGTGGATGAAAGTTCTTATTTGAACTTTTTGGAGGAACATCCTGTTTATTTCTTCGGTGACGGAGCATTGAAGTGTCGTGATAAAATAACACACCCAAATGCTCATTTCATTGAAAATATAGAGCCTCTTGCTCGAATGATGTTCCCGCTTGCCGAAAAATGCGTGGCAAAACAAGATTTTAAAGATGTTGCTTACTTTGAACCTTTCTATTTGAAAGAGTTCGTTGCGTCTAAACCTAAGAAATTATTGTAATACATATATAATATAGAATGGAATATAACACTCAACAAAGGAAGTTACCTCTTCCCGAATATGGCCGGAGTATTCAAAATATGGTAGATTATGCCTTAACAATCGAAGACCGTGCCGAACGTCAACGTTGTGCAAATACAATTATTAACATCATGGGAAATATGTTCCCCCATTTGCGTGATGTACCTGATTTTAAGCATAAGCTATGGGATCATCTGGCTATTATGGCAGATTTCAAGTTGGATATAGATTACCCTTATGAGATTATAAAAAAGGATAATTTGTATACGAAACCGGACTCTTTGCCCTATCCGAAAGGAGGAATACGTTATCGTCATTATGGACGTACATTGGAAAAACTGATTACTAAAGCTGCGGAATATCCGGAAGGAGAGGAAAAGAAGCAGTTGATAAGTTTGGTTGCCAACCACATGAAGAAAAGTTTTATGACTTGGAATAAGGATATTGTAGATGACCGTAAGATTTTTGATGATTTGAGAGAGTATTCCAAGGGTAACATTGAACTGAATGAGGATGATATAAAGTTGATGGAGCAACGCACGTTTGTTCCACGCAAGGCTCGTCCGGCTATGAATAACAATAATAGAAGATATACGAAAAATAATTAATCAGTCTTTAATCGCTAATACTACGAAATATGGCTTCATTTATAATCGAAGGAGGGCACAAGTTGCATGGGGATATTTATCCGCAGGGTGCGAAGAACGAAGTCTTGCAGATTATTTGTGCTACATTGCTTACTGCCGAAGAGGTGATTGTGAATAATGTTCCGGATATTCTCGATGTAAATAATCTCATTCAGCTGATGCGTGATATGGGTGTCACTGTTTCCAAAATGGGAGTGGATTCCTATAGTTTCAAAGCTGAGAACGTGGATTTGGCGTATTTAGAGAGTGATGAGTTCTTGAAGAAATGTTCCAGTTTACGCGGATCGGTAATGCTGATCGGTCCAATGGTTGCACGTTTTGGTAAAGCGATGATTTCCAAACCGGGCGGAGATAAAATAGGTCGTCGTCGTTTGGATACTCACTTCGTGGGTATACAGAATTTAGGAGCCGATTTTAAGTATAATTCGGAAAGAGAGGTCTATGAAATTGTTGCCGATGAATTGAATGGAGCTTATATGCTATTGGATGAGGCTTCTGTAACAGGTACGGCAAATATAGTGATGGCAGCCGTACTTGCCAAAGGTAAGACTACGATCTATAATGCAGCCTGTGAACCATACTTGCAGCAGCTTTGCAAGATGCTGAACCGTATGGGGGCGAAGATTAGCGGAATTGCTTCTAACTTGATAACCATTGAGGGAGTGGAAAGTCTGGGAGGCACTGTGCATACCGTGTTGCCCGATATGATTGAAGTAGGTAGTTTTATAGGCATGGCGGCTATGACCGGCAGCGAACTTACTATCAAGAATGTATCTTATGATAATCTGGGCATTATTCCGGAAAGTTTCCGCCGTCTGGGTATTCGTTTGGAGCAACAAGGAGATGATATATATGTACCTGCGCAAGATAGTTATCAAATAGAGTCATTTATTGATGGTTCTATTATGACGATTGCGGATGCTCCCTGGCCGGGATTGACACCGGATTTGCTTAGTGTGATGCTGGTAGTAGCTACACAGGCAAAGGGTAGTGTTTTGATTCATCAGAAGATGTTTGAAAGCCGCTTGTTCTTCGTGGATAAACTGATAGACATGGGTGCGCAGATTATTCTTTGTGATCCGCACCGTGCTGTGGTTATTGGTCATAATCATGGTTTTACCCTGCGTGGAGGTAATATGGTATCACCGGATATACGTGCAGGAATTGCTCTGTTGATTGCAGCTTTGAGTGCGGACGGAACAAGCCGTATTCATAATATTGAGCAGATAGACCGGGGATATCAGAACATTGAACAACGTTTGAATGCGATAGGAGCACGTATTACACGTATTTGATAGGCTAATGATAAAAACAGAAGAAGTATATAAAATAGGTGTTTTCAATAAACCGCATGGTGTACAGGGAGAGGTGTCTTTTACTTTTACCGATGATATTTTCGACCGTGTGGATTGTGATTATTTGATTTGTCGGCTTGATGGGATTTTCGTTCCTTTTTTTATAGAAGAATACCGCTTTCGTTCGGATACAACTGCGCTTGTTAAGCTGGAAGGAGTGGATACGGCTGAGAAAGCCCGTATGTTTACCAATGTGGAAGTCTATTTTCCTGTGAAGTTTGTTGAGGAAGTGGATGACGAACATCGGCAGTTGGCATGGGACTTTTTCGTGGGTTTTAAGGTAGAAGAGATAAGGCATGGGGAGTTAGGACTGATAACCGATGTTGATGACTCCACTATTAATACTTTATTCGTAATAGATCATAACGGCAAGGAATTGCTTGTTCCTGCCCAAGAAGAATTTATCCTGAAAATGGATGAAAAGAAAAGATTAATGACGGTTCAGCTGCCTGATGGTTTGTTGAATCTGGATGAAATAGAAGAATGTCAATAAACTATACACTAGGCGAAGAAGTTGCCAACTCGGTTTCACATGGAGTGGGGATTATATTTGGTATTGTAGCCGGATTTGTTTTAATGAATGTAGCCATACAAAGTGGTAACTCGTGGGCTATAGGCTCTGTGCCGCTTTATTTATTTGGTATGCTTGCCTCTTATGTTAGTTCTACCTGGTATCACTCTTGCATACACCATCCTGAAAGAAAGGCGCTGCTGCGCAAGTTCGATCATGCTGCCATTTACCTGCATATTGCCGGGACTTATTCGCCGATAACACTTGTCTTATTGCGTAACTCTGGTGCTTGGGGATGGGGCTTGTTCATATTCGTATGGCTTTGTGCTGCTGTGGGATTTCTTTTGAGCTTTACCCGATTGAAAGAGCATAGTAATCTTGAAACAATTTGCTTTGTTGCGATGGGCGCTTGCATATTGATAGCTTTTAAACCGCTAATGAGTGTTGTCGAACCATCCGGGCATATGGATATTGTTTGGTGGATTATTGCAGGAGGAGCCTCTTATATAATAGGTGCACTGTTTTATTCTTTCAAAAATGTGAAGTATATGCATTCGGTATTTCACCTCTTTTGTCTGGGTGGCAGTATTTGTCATGTCATAGCTATTTATGAAGCACTTCTGATTGCCTGAATTTACTGGCTTTAGGGCTTATTCTATCCCGAAACGGATAATATTTTTTGAAAATAGTAATTGGAAGTTTTCCTTTTTGGAAAACTTTTTTTCTTTAAAAGTGGAACAAGTTATCCGAATATCTGTTATATTTGCATCGGTCATTGGTACTGAAGCTAATCTTCAGGAAGAGGGAATATCGTGAAAACCGATAACAGTACCCGCTGCTGTGATTCTTGTAGAACTCAGACATTAAGCCACTGCAAACACTTGTGGGAAGGCGTTGTGAGGGAAAGATAAGTCAGAAGACCTGCCAGTGAAGAACAAATGAATATCTTAGGGCTTTCGGGAGTTAAAGCAAAAGTAAGTGTTATAAACGTGAAGTATTCGGATACTGTTCACGTTGAAATAGTCCGCTCACTTTCTCCGAATTTATTATCACTAAGTTTTCCAAATTGTTCAACCGGGAGCAATAGATCGTTTTACTTAAATAATATAGGATTATGAATTACGCCGAAATTTGTATCATTAAAAGAGATGGGAAAAAAGAGGACTTCTCCATTAGTAAGATTAAAAATGCCGTAACCAAGGCATTCAATGCTACCGGAATCACGGATGAAGAGAAACTTATAGCGGATATAACCATGTGCGTTATCGGAAATTTTACCAAACCTACCATATCTGTGGAAGAGATTCAGGATTTAGTAGAACGTGAACTGATGAAAGTACGTCCGGAGGTTGCGAAAAAATATATCATCTATCGTGAATGGCGTAATACCGAGCGTGATAAGAAAACACAGATAAAACATATCATGGATGGCATTGTTGCGATAGACAAGAACGATGTCAATCTTAGTAATGCTAATATGTCCAGTCATACTCCGGCGGGGCAGATGATGACTTTCGCTTCGGAAGTAACGAAGGATTACACTTATAAATACCTTTTGCCGAAACGTTTTGCTGAAGCTCACCAGTTGGGTGACATACATATACATGACTTGGATTATTATCCGACAAAGACTACGACTTGTATCCAGTATGATCTGGAAGATTTGTTTGAACGCGGTTTTCGTACAAAGAACGGCAGTATCCGTACGCCCCAATCTATACAAAGTTATGCTACTTTGGCTACAATTATTTTCCAGACCAATCAGAATGAGCAGCATGGTGGCCAGTCTATTCCGGCATTTGATTTCTTTATGGCGAAAGGTGTGCGTAAATCTTTTCAAAAACATTTGGCGGGATTACTTTGCTTCTATTTTAGTATGGAAGATAAAGATTGTGATGAGAAAGCGATAAAGACGTTGGTAAAAGAACACCTGACCTCTGTTGAACCGGAAGAACGTGAAGTGGAAACATTGCGGATGGCTTTGGTTACTTTACGCATTCATATCGAGAAGGCCGAAATCCAGAAAGTTATAAAGAAAGCCCGGCAACTTACCCGCAGGGATACACATCAAGCGATGGAAGGATTTATCCATAACTTAAATACAATGCACTCCCGTGGAGGCAATCAGGTGGTTTTTAGTTCGATTAATTATGGAACGGACACTTCGGCGGAAGGTCGCATGGTAATGGAAGAGTTGCTGAAAGCCACTATTGAAGGGCTTGGCAGCCGTGGTGAAGTTCCGGTCTTCCCGATTCAAATCTTTAAGATAAAGGATGGCGTTTCTTATTCGGAAGAAGACTATAAGAAAGCAATGGAGGATTTTGATGCGGCTATGGAAGGAAAGATGACGTTTTCCACTCCGAACTTTGATCTGTTCTTGAAGGCTTGTCGCACCACTGCCAAAGCGTTATTCCCTAATTTCATGTTCCTTGATACTCCGTTCAATCAGAATGAGAAATGGAAAGCGGATGATCCGCATCGTTATAAGTATGAATTGGCTACGATGGGTTGCCGTACACGAGTGTTTGAGAATGTGGCGGGAGAAAAAAGTTCTTTGGGGCGTGGAAACCTGTCGTTTACAACGATGAATATGCCTCGTCTGGCTATTGAAGCACGTATCAAAGCAGAGAATTTGGTAGAGAATACCAAGAAAGATGCTATCGAGCAAAAGGCGAAAGAGTTGTTTCTTGCTTCCGTACATGAGATGGCTGGGCTTATTGCCGAACAGCTTTATGCCCGTTATCAGTATCAGCGCACTGCTCTTGCGCGTCAGTTCCCGTTCATGATGGGGAATGATGTTTGGAAAGGCGGTGCCGGTATCGACCCGAATGAAGAAGTGGGCGATGTGCTCCGTAGCGGTACGTTGGGCATCGGCTTTATCGGCGGTCATAATGCGATGATGGCATTATATGGAGAGGGACATGGACATAGCTCCAAAGCTTGGGATACACTTTATGAAGCGGTGCAAGAGATAAATAAGGTGGTAGATGAATATAAAGCGAAATATAATCTGAATTACTCGGTTCTGGCAACTCCGGCAGAGGGCTTGTCCGGACGTTTTACACGGATGGATCGCCGCAAATACGGAATAATACCGGGTGTCACCGACAATGATTATTATGTAAACTCTTTCCATGTAGATGTAAAAGAGCCTATCGGTATGGTAGAAAAGATAAAACGTGAAGCTCCCTTTCATGCCGTTACGCGTGGCGGTCATATTACCTATGTGGAGCTTGACGGTGAAGCGCAGAAGAATGTAAAGGCGATAGCGAAGATTGTGAAAGTGATGCATGATGAAGGTATTGGCTATGGCTCTATCAATCATCCGGTAGATACTTGTAACGCTTGCGGTTATAAAGGTGTCATCTACGATAAGTGTCCGGTTTGCCAAAGTGAAAATATACTTCGTATGCGCCGCATCACCGGTTATCTGACGGGAGATTTAAGCTCGTGGAACTCTGCGAAACGGGCGGAAGAAAAAGATCGTGTGAAGCATCATTAAGATGAACTTGTTATACACATATCCTGAAACGATTGTAGATGGAGAAGGCATACGCTACTCCATCTATCTGGCGGGGTGTGCCCATCACTGTAAAGGTTGTCATAATCCGGAGAGCTGGAATCCGTCTGCCGGAATACCTTTGACGGAAGATATGATTGCGAACATTATTGGTGAGATAAACGGTAATCCGTTATTGGATGGAGTTACTTTTTCCGGCGGAGATCCGTTCTTTCATCCGGAAGAGTTTCTTGCATTGGTAAAACGTATAAAAGAGAGTACCGGGCAAAACATCTGGTGTTATACCGGATATACGTATGAAGAACTTCAGTCCCGTCCTGAATTGGCGGCAATTCTCCCTTATATAAATGTATTGGTGGACGGTAAATTCGAGCAAGATTTATATTCTCCCTATCTGGAGTTTAGAGGGAGCAGCAATCAGCAGATTATAAGACTGTAAATAGGCAGCATTATACAGTTTCTTTCCCTATCATTCATCCTTCAGATTCCTTACATTGTATTGATATATAGTTGATTATCCTGAATGATGGGATCCTTCAGCAGGTTGTCAGGCATAAATAAGCATCTCTTTTGCCTGAAACTTCTTTTAAGAGAACATTCAGGATAACGAACTGATAGCCAGTCGTGATATGTAGAACTGAAGGATGAAAGAAGAATGAGGATAATCGGAATTCATGAGGTTTACAAAAACGATCTTGATGTTTTTTACAAACACCTCGATGTTTTTTTCAAACATAGGGTTGATTGAAAAAAGACATCAGGTCGTTTGTTGACAAAGGTACGGTCGATTGATTGCAAACGATAGGAGTTTGTAATCAATCGACCGTACCTTTAGAAGATGAACCTCATTATGTCATTGAAGTTTGCCCAGAGAAGCAAACCAAAGAGGATAACCATTCCTGTCATTTGTGCATATTCCATGAACTTATCGCTGGGTTTGCGACGGGTAACCATCTCGTAAATAAGGAATAAAACGTGTCCTCCGTCTAAAGCCGGGATAGGCAGGATGTTCATGAAAGCAAGAATGATGGATAAAAATGCCGTCATAGACCAGAAGCGGTACCAATCCCATGTCTTTGGGAAAATACTTCCGATTGTTCCGAAACCTCCCAGACTGTTGGCACCTTCTTTGGTGAAGACATATTTCATATCGCTGACGTAGCCTTTCAGTGTGTTTACTCCCAGCATTATTCCCGCAGGGAATGAACCGAAGAAACTGTAATTAATATCGACAGGCTTATAGATCTGACTTGGAGTCTTGGGGGCTACACCTATCATATAGGCAGAATCAGTGGCTAATGAAAGTGTATCCACTACTCCGTCACGGGAATAGACCAGCGTGATTTGACGCATATTCGTGCCGTCGGCATTTCCTGTTTGTTCTTGCAACTTGCGAAGGGTTTCGGTGAACTGTCCCCAAGAGGTAACCGGTTTACCGTTTACCGCAAGCACTTCATCGCCTTTTTGTAATCCGGCTAAAGCAGCAGGACGGTTAGGGATAACGGAATCTATCAGGTTTGGAAGTCGGTAAGTGACGAAAGGTTCGGCATCTTTGGTTATCTCCAGTAAACTCATTTCCGGAACATATACTGTAACCTCTTTGCCGTCGCGGAGAACGGTTATTTCATTGGCTTCAATAATATTGCGGAGCATATCCATGTTGAAACGTTCCAATTTCTTTCCGTCGGCGGATAAAAGGATGTCACCGTCTTGGAAACCGATTTTTTGTGCGCGTTCGCTGAATTCCATTCCGTAAGTCATGTTTTCCAAAGGTACATAAGAGTCGCCCCACTTGAAAAGAATCATGGAATAGATAAACAAAGCTAAGAGAAAGTTGAACAATACACCGCCGATCATTACCATCAGACGCTGACCTGCCGGTTTTGAACGAAACTCCCACGGCTGTGCCGGTTGTTTCATTTGTTCGGTATCCATTGACTCGTCAATCATTCCCGCTATTTTTACATAACCTCCCAGAGGCAACCATCCTACGGCATATTCTGTCTCGCTTTTCTTTGGCTTGAACTTGAACAAAGTAAACCAAGGGTCAAAGAACAAGCAAAACTTTTCTACTCGAATTTTGAACAGACGGGCAAAAAGAAAGTGTCCTCCTTCGTGAATAATGACCAATAACGAAAGGCTCATTATCAACTGTAGGGCACGAATTAAAAATGTTTCCATTCTATTAAACTGTTGTTTTTATGTTTCTACTTATTATAATTTTCGTTTATATCAATAATTGCGCCACACGCCTTGCTTCGGCATCTGTCGCTACGTAATCATCATAGGTAGGATGCTCTATATAAGCAACCTTGTTCATTGTCTTTTCAATAATATCGCTCATTTCCAAGAATCCCACTTCGTCATGCAGAAATGCTGCAACCACCACCTCATTGGCGGCATTGACGATACATGGCATATTACCTGCCTGATGCAAGGCTTCGTATGCCAGCGCCAGATTACGAAAACGTTTTGTATCAGGTTGCTCAAAGGTCAGGTCGGTGCACTTGGTAAAGTCCAGGCGTTCGAATGACGATTGAATGCGATCCGGATAAGAAAAAGCATACTGTATCGGCAAACGCATATCCGGCATTCCCAGTTGGGCTTTGATAGCCCCGTCCTCAAATTGCACCATGGAGTGAATAACCGATTGCGGGTGTACCACCACTTCTATTTGCTGAGGCTGCACCCCGAACAACCATTTTGCTTCGATAACTTCAAACCCTTTGTTCATCATCGATGCGGAGTCTATTGTTATCTTAGCTCCCATTTCCCAGTTCGGATGCTTTAAGGCTTCCGTTTTTGTCACGTAAGCCAATTGCTCCAGCGTACAAGTCCGGAAAGGTCCGCCCGATGCTGTAAGGATAACCTTTTCAATCGGATTACCGATTTCTCCTGCTAAACATTGAAATACAGCAGAATGTTCGGAATCTACCGGTAGGATAGGGGTTTTATATTGTTGAGCTAATTCATTTATCAGCTTCCCGGCTACAACCAGTGTCTCCTTATTTGCCAAAGCGATGGTTTTGCGGGCACGTATGGCATTGATCGTAGGTTTCAAACCGGCATATCCCACCATTGCCGTCAAAACTATATCTATCGGTTGGGCTTCAACCACTTGTGCCAGTGCTTCTGCTCCGGCATATACTTTGATCGGTTGGTTTTCCAACGCCTCTTTCAGTTGTGTGTATTTGCTTTCGTTGGCTATGACTACTACTTCCGGTTGAAATTTTAGAGCTTGTTTTATCAGAAGTTCTACCCGGTTGTTTGCAGTGAGTGCATACACCTCATATAAATCCGGATGCTCGGCAATGACTTCCAAAGCCTGTGTGCCGATAGAGCCCGTAGAACCTAATATTGCGATTTGTTTCTTCTTCATAGTCTTTCTCTCAGAATACAATGTATTTTTCGGGGTTCACGGCACGTCCTTTGCGCCAGAGCTCAAAGTGCAGATGCGGTCCTGTTGTTAATGTGCCGGTATTTCCTACCAGTGCAATCGCTTCACCGCCTTTTACCTCGTCTCCTTCTTTCTTCAAGAGTGAACCGCAATGTTTATATACAGTAATAAAATCTTGTCCGTGTTGCACTTCTATCAAATATCCGGTTTCTGCGGTGTAAGTGCTTAAAATGACAGTTCCGTCAAGTGCTGCCAATACGCTTTCATTCGGAGTCGCTGCGATGTCTACACCGTAATGACGGCTATTGGGGTCGAAATGCGACGTGAGCATTCCTCTGGTCGGACGATGGAAAATAAGTCCGTCCACTCCTTTATCTTCAGCGATGGAAGTCAGGTTATATTTTTCCGTTTCTTCGTATTGACGGCGGAACTCTTCCTCCCGTTGCGTGCGTTCCATTAATGAATCTGCACGCATATTGGTCAATGAATCAATGGATTGTACCGTATCTACCTTAATCTTTCCGCTGAATATATCCTGAATGTTCATGATATACAGGTTCTGTCTCTCTACCAATTGTTGTAACGAATCTACTTTCAGTGCGTTATCTACAATTTGGGCGCGTACTTCACTGTTCATATATCCCGGCAGGTAGTTGCGGAGTGGAGTAAAGGCGATAATGGTAGCGGCAATAACGAAAATAACGGTAATAACTGTAAGGAGAACCGAAAGCCCGTTTAGTTTGGATACACGGATTCCCGCCACTTCTTCCAGCGTATTTTCATTGATGATAGTAAGCTTATATTTAAACTTTATGTTATTCCAGAAAGCTTTATTCCGTTTCTTTTTTGCCATAATTTGCACGTAACGAGCTACAAATGTAAGAAATTAACGCAAGGTAAGCTCTCTTTCTTTATTCATTTTAACGATTGGATGCGAAATTGATGCGTATACTCCCGTTATCTCCTGCAAAAGAAAAAGAGTGATTGGCAAAAACGGTTTGAATACTATTGTTGTGAATGAGTTCTTCCGGTGTTCCGATAATGATTCCTCCCTGTCTTGGAGACATCAGCCAAAGTTTGTCGCCGGCTTGCAAGGCAAGATCCAATTCATGTGTGGAGAGAATAACGGCTTTGTTGGTTTCATTCGCCAATGTACGAAGTAAAATCATGATTTCTACACGGTTGGGTAGATCGAGGTGAGCTGTCGGTTCGTCCAAAAGTATCACGGGAGTGTCTTGTACAAGTGCTTTGGCTATCATGGCACGCTGGCGTTCTCCGTCTGACAATTCATTCAGAAAACGATTTTCGTAGCCCTCCAAATGTACTTGTCCGATTGCCGTCCGTACTTTCTCTTTATCTTCTTCGCTTAGAGTGCCAAGCCAGTCGGTATATGGATTGCGTCCCATTGAAATAAGCTCGTAAACCGTCAGATTATTGATTTCTACCTTATCCGTCAATACTAAAGCGATAAGTTTGGCTTTTTCTTTAAGAGACTGTTTTTGCAGGGGTAAGTCTTCAATATAGATATCACCTCTTAATGATGGTTGCAGCCCCGAAATACTGCGGAGTAAAGTCGATTTACCACATCCGTTAGGACCGATTAAGCAGACCAATTCTCCCCTGTAAACATTCAGATTCAGTGCTGTCTGTACAGGATATGAAGCCTTCTTCCGCTGGTAGCCGATAGTCAGCTCATGGGTTCGTATGATAAGCTCTTCTGACATGATGTGGCAAAGATAATGAAAGCTCCCGAAAAGCGGGAGAATTTAAGTATAATCTTATTTTTTCAGTATTCTTTCTATATAGGCGGCATCCAGCAGATTCACTGTTTCGAATTTTCCTTTATAGAATACACCCCAGTTATTGAATACACAGGGTAACTCCTTTGCTTTGTGCAATGTATCTACCTTTATGAAATCCACTGGAATCTCATGCGTACTGCAATACTGTTTTATCATATCTACCTTTTGATGGATATAAGGGCATTGCATATCGTAGTAAATGGTCAGTACCTTGCTTGCAATACTTTGTCCTTTCGCATTCTCTGCAAATTTTGGTATTGTTCCATCAAAGGAAAGTGCCAGCAATTCGTATCCGTTGTCAGTGGTGTCGACAACCTCGAAACCGAATTTCTTAGCAAAAGACTGATCGGAAAGCCATGATTTTTGCTTTTTCGCTCCAAGCATACAAACGCCGGACTTGCCTTTCTCTTTGGCGTCAGCCAAACAATACTCCATCAGTAATTTTCCATATCCTTTTCCTTTGTAACTACCGGTGACCCATAGACAATAAAGATAATAATAGTTGTTGCCGGTTATGGGAACCCAAGCTGTTTCGAGAGGAGCATATTCGATAAAGACCGTAGCTTTTGCATTTAACTTTCTAAAGACATGACCTTTCTTTAGCCGGTCGGAAAGCCATTGTCGTTTCGCCTCTATGCCTTGGTGGATTTTCTTACTGCGGATAATGCAGCATAAATGCTCATCGGTGAGGTTCTCTGTCGTCAGATTAATAAAATCAGTTATCATATGTGGAAAGATAAGTTTATGTTCAATTATCCGTATTTCTTTTATTATGGTAGATTCGACTCAGCAAGTAGTGTGGTATCAGGCAATAAATCAGTTGCGGACGGGACCATTTGTAACATTGCTGAAAGAAAATCAATCCTGTCGCAATGAATAAACCGGCGCCGATGGCAACTTGCAGGGGTAACCATACAAGGGTTTCCGGTGGCAAAAGCATCGGAATTAATGCCAACGCTCCTACCGGTGCGAAGAATTTGCCGAGCCATTCGAATAATGTAAATAACACAATGAATATGAATAGTGCGACAACAGTTTCCGGCAACCCTAAGTAACAGTAACCTATTAATTGAAAGAGGGTTCCGATCAATGCACCCGTCACTAGCAGTAAGATAGTCAATAGTGGACGGTTCCTGAATCCCGCTTTTGAATTGACGAACTCTACGTAAGCAACAATTAGCGGCGGAATAATGGAATAAAAATTGGAGGTATATATTGCCAGGCAACAGATGACAAAGACTGAAAGTAATATAGAGAGCCAACGCAATACATCGGTTTTCCAATTGCGTTCCAAAGGTTCATAAACCGTGACTTTTCTTAAATCATTTCCTTCCATCCATTTTTGGATTAAGACAATGATAAGGGACATTATGAAAACAGATAATGGGTAAATCCAGCTTTCTGTTCTTAATAAAACCGGTAAAATGCAAGCAGATATGAGCGGAAATAAAGAAGACCGGGTAAGCAGCAGGCATAATGCTGCGAACATGAATGCCAAAATTAAATTAAAGACCAATGGCAGAGAAGAGAACCTAACAATGCTTATTCCAACGTACGCTCCGATAGTCATCAATACAGGCATTTGCCAACGTTGGATTCGCCATACCCGTTTGTCTACAATCCACATGCCGATAGTCAGGGCTGCCATTTCCGGGAAGATAATTTCTTTTTCTTTCAGTATTTCTGCTGTTCCTACCATTAATAGTATCATTAATAAAGCATAAATATATCTTTTTCTCTGTTTGGTGTCTCCGAACATTTTAGTGGGGTTCTCTATCTTGGAATCATTGTTCCGGTTTTCCATATACATATTATGAATTATGTTTGCCGGCAAAGATAATATTTTTCTTGTTGTCGGTTTTGTTACTTGTTAACAAATAGTTCTTAGCCGGTTTCGTCTTTGCGGATTTTGCCATATCTTTGTGCTGTAGACATTAAGAGAACGACTAATGAAATGAAAAAAGTATATATGGTACTGACGGTTATTATATCGGTTATTGTAGTGTTTGGCATTGCTGCTTTACTAATCCTCAATCATCCTAGTTTTGGCAGAACTCCACGTGGTGAACGGTTAGAACGTATCAGCCGTTCTCCTAATTTTCGTGACGGACATTTTCAGAATATCCACCCTACACAGCAGATAACATCCGATAAAGGGAAGTTTTATACGTTTTGGGAGTTCCTCTTTGGTAAAAAGGTACGCTTGGAACCGGAAACTACGATTGCTGCGCAGAAACAGGATTTACATCATCTGGACCGTACGGAAGATATATTGGTGTGGTTCGGTCATTCTTCCTGTTTTATACAGTTGGATGGCAAACGTTTTCTTATTGACCCGGTGTTGACAAATAGGTTTCCCGTTTCTTTCATGTTTAAACCTTTTAGAGGAACTGATATTTATAGTCCGGATGATATACCCGATATTGATTATTTGATTATAACGCACGATCATTGGGATCATCTGGATTATGGAACGGTGAAAGATATAAAGAATCGTGTGGGAAAAGTAGTTTGCGGACTGGGGGTGGGTGAACATTTTGAATATTGGGGATATGACAAGGACCGTATTCTGGAGATGGACTGGAAAGACAGCGTTTCACTGTCAAACGGTTTTCGCATAACCTGTTTGCCTGCCCGTCATTTCTCAGGAAGAGGATTGTCACCCAATAATACTTTATGGGCTGCTTTCATGTTGGATACGCCTACACAGCGTATTTTCATAGCCGGAGACGGAGGATATGATACTCATTTTGCTGAGATTGGCAAGACTTTTGCTCCGATAGATCTTGCTATCATGGAGAACGGACAATATAATAATGATTGGCGGTATATTCACTTGTTGCCGGAAGAATTGCAGAAAGCCGTTAAAGATATAAGTGCCAAACGGACGCTTACCGTACACAATTCTAAGTTTGCATTAAGCAGGCATACATGGGATGAACCATTGAATAATGTTTCCCGGATAATGGAAAAAGAAAACATAAACTTACTCACGCCGATGGTGGGTGAGAAAATCTATTTGAAAGACACCACCCAAGTCTTTACTAAGTGGTGGGAAGGTGATTAAACAAAGGGAGATACTGTTTTTAATACCGTACCGGAGCTCAAACCAATATGTTTAGTCGGAGCTCCGGTACAGTATGTTTATATTCACAGTAGTTCTATTCCGCGTACACTGTACCTTGTGTCTTCGTATTCCACTGGTTGATGGTTGCCATAGTCTTTACTCCGGTAAGGGCGAGGCGATGGTTGAAGGTCAGCGGGATGTTATCTCCGTAGTGCTTGCCGTAGTCTTGGCCGCTGTTGTCGGCTTTCGCCCACAGCATATCGAATTCGGGTTGTTTGGACTGGTCGGCGGTGCTGACATCTATTTTGCTGTCCATGTTGAGTCCGTCCGTGTACGGGTAGTAGGCGATGAAGTCTACCCGGTTGTTTTCGTCCAGCGGGTAATAGATTTCGTAGCCGGGGAGAGGCATAAAGAGATTGCCGATAGAGGTGGTGAACTTCTTGTTTCCGGCATAAGTCGAGGCAATACTCGTTTCCTTGTTCTTCACCATGAAGACGCCGATAGCGTCGTCCTGATTCCAGTTGGTTCCTGCAGCACGGGTTTGGGAAGCCACTGCCATTTGTTCGCCGATGTTGGCGGTAAATTGAATGGAGCGGGGACCGTCCGCCTGAATGTCGTCACTTTGGTTACATGATCCCAATGCCAACACTGCGGCAAAGGCAATCGCTACTGATGATAGGGTCTTCTTTGTTTTCATTTTTATTCCCTTCTTTGATTTAATTAATTAAATTATCTATTTCGATTTCTTGTTTTCTGTTTCTCGTGCTGTAGGCTTACTCGTTGAAGACGATGCGGAAACCTGTTTGGCTGAGATATTCGTAGTCGATTAGGGGTGCACCTGCACGGTAAGCGGAGCGGCATTCGTTGGGATTGGTGGCGTATGAGCCACCGCGTATCACGCGTTTGTAACCCGTAGCGGGGTCGGTAGGATCTTTGTCCGGGGCGAGGCCGTCGGTGCTGCACGCCGTCAGTATAAGGGCCGGAAGTGCCGCGAGCAGCAGCAATCGCAAAGGTATGGCTGCCAGAAATCGACGCCATCCTCTGTGTGTATCATACTTTTTGTTCTCATATCTGTCTATTATTTATTGTTGTCGATTTCCTTATTCCCGTTTAGTCGGCATATACCGGCCCGCCCGTTACGGGATTCCAGTCGGTAATGGTTGCGGTAAACCCTGTACTTGTCGGGGTTTCTACTACCTTGCCATCCAGGGCGAACGGGGTTTTCTTATCCTTGTTAAAGTCGGCAAACACTTCGGCCAAGACACATCCCTCACTGCCGTCGACATCGGTGAGCGACATCGGTTTCGGGATGTTACCCTCGAAGTATATCTGGGCGTGTAACTTCTGCCCGGTTCCTGTCACGCCAAGCAGCCACACCGTGACAGCCCATTTTCCGACGTTCGCGCCGTCGGCGACCTTTGCGAAGGTTAACGCCACATTCATCGGCGTGCTGTGGGTGCCGTTGTCCATATTCAGCGTTGAAGCGACTCCGGAGAGATAACCCTCGATACGCTCAATTTTATCTGTACTACCACCCGTTGGCTCGAAAAAGAGCGTCAGTTCCCGTACTTGCTGCTGCATGGCGGTAGTTAACTCATAGTCGGTATCTGCTTCTATTTCGGCATCCAGCGTGGAGGTGAACAACCAGCCCGGCATTTATTGTACGAATTGCCCTACACCGTCCACATTGTCTGATGCCTGGGCAACGGTAACCGTAGCTTCTTTGATGGAAATATGTTCTGGTGTGTTGTAAACGCGGAGGTGATAAGCATCCGGCTCAAATAAGTGATCGAGCGTGTTCGTGGCATTGCTTACGGTGGCCGAGTATTCGCCTACCGTCACTGTGTAGCTTGCCGGAATCTCTATCCCGGCACGGCAGTACGGGCACTCCAGTCCGTAGTAAGGGTTATCTGTCCCTTGTCGGGATGCGAGGTGTTGTAAATAGGGTCTTTCACGTCGCAGTCCGAAAGCAGTAGCAGCGTTCCCGCGCAGAAGATTGTAATTGTTGTCTTCATTCTCATATATCAGATTTTTAATTGTTCTTTATTTATGACCGCCTATTGTCCAAATCAGGTTGATGCCTACCTGCGTCGGGCCGAAGAAACTCTTGGATTTATCACGGTCTTTATAGACCCGCACGCCGTCGATCATCCCGAAGCTGTCGTATTCGGAACGGACGTAGCCTAAACCAAGGTTGAAGTCCACGGAGAAACAGTGCGAGAGGTAAAGCTGATAGCCAACCGTTAGTCCAGCACTCCACAATGAACCCTGATAGCCGGTATCTTTCGACAGGATACTACCTACCATATACTTATATATATTATACTTGCCGTAGCTGCCTGACACGCCCGCGTAGAAACGCCGGTCGTGCAGAAGGTACCACCGTACTTCAGGATTGAGCAACCAGACCTTCATCGTCTTGCCCATTTCGCCGCCCCACCATGCCAGGCTACCGTCCAGTTTTACACCGATATTAGGATTTATGCGCCACTCCACGCCCAGCGTCGGAAACAACATCGCGTCGTACAATACATTCGTGCGTATGGCGACATGATAAGGTCTTACGGGTGCGGGAGTCTCCGGCACGGTTTCCGTCACAGGTTCCGTCACAGGCGCAGCAGGCTGTTCTTTCACCGTCGGCTGTGGTTCGGGCTTGGTTTCAGTGCGGGTTTCCTTCTTGGATTCTTCCTTTACTACCGGTTTCTCTTGTTCCGCTTGTATCGCAGTTTCCTGTTCAGCGACCGGAATACGCAGTGTCACTGTCACCGCATCCGCCATACCCTTGTATGCGGAAATATGATTGCGGGTAACGAAACATTCCTCCCGCAGCCCTGCATGGAGTATCAATTCTGATTTTACCCGGTTGCTCCGGATGGCTGCCGTGTGTAGGTTTTCCGCCGGTGCAGGCATTGAAGTGCAGTAACCGTTGACAGTTACGGGTATTTTTCCTGCCAGTATCTCACTGCGGTACGTACTTATCAACTCGGTAAGCGCACTGAGTTTCCGACCATTTCCCTGCCAGGGAATGTAAAACATATCTCGTCCCTGTACGAAACGGAAGAGATAGACCGAATCTTGCGGTATTTTTGCCTGCTCGTCAGCCCGTACGGTGACACAGCCCAAAGAGGCAAACAGGACAATGATGAATAGAATCTTTTTCATATATAGATTTATTTGTGAATAATCGGATAGAAACAGGCTTATATAATAAGGTATTGTCTATATCGTGCTTTAATTTTCGTTTATTAGGTAATTTCTGTCTTACTTAATCCTTATTATAAGCAATGAATTATACTTTCACACACCAAAAGTAACGACAGTATTTCGTATAACCATGCCAAAAGGTATATATTTCATATATTAAAAAGTAAAAAAAGGTGTTTTTAGTCCGTCTGCTTGCAAAATTTAGTTCGTCTGCTTGCAATGCTTAGTTCGTTTGCTTGCAAATGCTTGTTTTAATGCTTGCTGGTACGCTTTTTATAAAATACATGTTTATAAACATAAAAAAGGCTTTTAGAGAAGAATTGTTTTAGGAATTGTTTGTTTGGAACTGGGATAGCCATAAATATAGGCAGTGTTGTTCTTAAAGATAGATATGATTATAAAGATAACTGTCGGGATGAAGAATCCCGATTCGTAGTTGTGTTTGAAATTTTGATGCTGTATATGGTTAACTGTTTGCAGGCTTTAACCCCATCTTTGCAGCCTTTTCCATCATAAAGTTATAAGCGGCTTCATATTCATTGGGGATAACACCGTCCAGTATGGCATCTTTAATAGAGGTTTTAAGCGTACCTATTTCACGGCATGGCTGAAGTCCGAATACTTCCATTATTTCTTCTCCGCTTACCGGTGGTTGAAAGTTACGGATACGGTCTTTCTCTTCCAAGTCCTTGAGCTTCTGGCGGACCAGACGGAAATTATCCAGGAATTTTTGTTTGCGTGCCTGGTTCTTTGAAGTAATGTCTGCTTCGCAAAGCATCATTAAATCGTCAATGTCATCTCCGGCGTCAAAGAGCAGACGGCGTACTGCCGAATCGGTCACGATGTCTTCTGCCAAGACAATCGGACGCATGTGTAACCCTACGAGCTTTTGAACGTATTTCATTTTCTCGTTCATCGGCAGTTTCATCTTACGGAAAATATTGGGAATCATCCGTTCGCCAATGAAGTTATGATTGTGGAAGGTCCAGCCGATACGTGGTTCCCAACGTTTGGTGGACGGTTTTCCTATGTCATGTAAAAGTGCAGCCCAACGTAGCCAAAGGTTGTCTGTTTTGGCAGAGATATTGTCTACCACTTCCAATGTATGATAAAAGTTGTCCTTATGGGCGTGTCCGTTCTTTGTTTCCACACCTTGCATTGCGGCAAATTCAGGGAAGATAAGTTCCAATAATCCGCATTGGTCCAGTAGAACGAAACCAATGGATGGACGGGGTGAGAGAAGTATCTTATTTAATTCATCGGCAATTCGCTCCCGTGAAATAATATTGATCCGTTCCTTATTTCTGCTGATGGCGGCAAATGTTTCGTCTTCGATAAAGAAGTTGAGTTGTGTGGCAAAACGGATGCAGCGCATCATACGAAGCGGGTCGTCACTGAATGTGATGTCCGGGTCCAGCGGGGTACGGATAACTTTTTCTTTCAGGTCGTCTACTCCTTCGAAGGGATCGACAAGCTCTCCGAAACGTGCACTGTTCAGGCATACGGCAAGGGCATTGATGGTGAAATCACGACGGTTTTGGTCATCCTCCAGTGTGCCGTTCTCCACAACGGGCTTACGGGAGTCATGTGAGTAAGATTCTTTTCGGGCACCTACGAATTCCACTTCCGTATCGTGGTATTTGACTTGTGCCGTACCGAAATTCTTAAATACGGAAACTTTGGCTCCTCTTCCAAGGTGTTTACCCAGTGTCTCCGCCATCTTGATTCCGCTGCCCACTACCACAACATCGATATCCTTGGACGGACGGTTCAGAAATATGTCACGTACATATCCGCCCACTACATAACATTCTAATCCAAGTTTATCTGCTGTCTCGGAAATTTGTTTGAATATCTTGTCACCAAAGTGTTTTTTCAATTCCTCTTGCTCCATAATCTATCCGCTTCCCTGTGTCCTGTTAATAAAAAGGGAGTGCAAAAATACAATAATTCATTGATGTAATCGGTAAGTGTACGGAATAAATTGTATTTTTGCGTTTATTAAATACATTTGTGGTATGAAGAGAATTGGACTTTTGGTTTTTTCGTTGTTATTATTGACGGCGTGTGACGACGGTGGTGAGAAGAAAGCACAATTGCGTCTGCAAAATGCACAAGAGGCGTTGGCCGGCGGAGATTTTAATGAGGCGAAACTTCAGATTGACAGCATCAAACTGCTTTATCCGAAAGCATTCGAAGCCCGAAAACAAGGTATCGCATTAATGCAGCAGGTGGAACTTAAAGAACAGCAGCAGACATTGATGTATCTGGACAGTATGTTGCAACAGAAAGAAAAGGAGTTCGAGGCAATAAAAGGAAACTATGTTTTAGAGAAAGATACGGCATATCAGGATATCGGTAATTATTTTTATCCGTCGCAAACGGTGGAGAAAAACATCAACCGTACTTATCTCCGCGCACAGGTCAATGAACGCGGTCAAATGGCTTTGACTTCTATTTATTGCGGTAGCGGCAATATTCATCACACGGCTGTAAAAGTGAGTGTGAAAGACGGCAGTTTTGCGCAGACCCCGGTATCAAAGGATATTTATGAAACATCCGATTTGGGGGTGAAAACGGAGAAAGCGGATTATAAGTTGGGGGATGACGGTAATGTTATCGGATTTATTACGATTAATAAGGATAATAATATTAAAGTAGAATATCTCGGCGACCGTAATTATACGACTACCATGTCTCCTTCCGACCGCCTGGCTGTGGCCGAAGTTTATAATCTTGCGCAGATTCTGGCTTCTATTGAAGGCATAAAGAAAGAGATGAAAGAAGCTAATTTGAAAATAGAATTTGTAACTCGTAAAATACAGGAACGTAACTCCGGTGGGGCAAAGGAATAGAAAGTCTTAATTCCCTATCTTTTAGGCGCGGATTACGCCGATTCACGGATTAGTTTTGACACAACCCTATTGTTTATAGACAATCTACCGTACGGTTAACTTCAAGCGTAAGTGCGGTTTTATATCCGGTATGGAAATGTTCCAATCGTCCAAGGGAGCGATGTCTTACGCCTAAGGGGGCGTTAGCTAACGCCCCCTTAGGCGTA